>ENA-UOWK01000853-UOWK01000853.1-bioreactor-metagenome-genome-assembly--contig:-NODE-853-length-12613-cov-6.136805_pt1 | contig 12613 bp, 13 predicted proteins | sample MGYA00238157_ERZ761612 | MGnify/ENA primary metagenome ERZ761612 (study PRJEB28901, sample SAMN06268035) | bioreactor metagenome | isolation source: Joint BioEnergy Institute, California, USA | place... | reverse complement strand
CATAGAAGCTGGTCAGCAGGCTGTTGCCGGTCAGGTCGTGACACAGCGACAGCACATGAATCTTGTTGTGGATCTTCAGCTCTCGCGAGTTGTGTACGAAGGTTTCGTTGCGAAAGCTGTAGAAAGGCTCGGAATAGCCAGCCGAGGCGACGATCCCGGAGCAGCCGACCAGTCGACCGCTGTCGGTGTCCTCGAGGACGAAGAAGTAACTTTCCTCTCCATTGAAACTGACTTCGGCGGCGAAGGATGCCTCCGATGAGGCGATCTTGTCGCCCAGCCGGCCTGCATCGTCCGGCAATGAAGTGACGCCCACCGGGCTGTCAGCAGCCAGTCGCTGCACATCGGCCAGGTCCGCCATTTGCGCAGGGCGCATCACCAGCATGGGTCACTCCTTCTAAACACGGAATCTATAGGACTCGCAGCCAGGGTCAGGCGGACAACCGTGGGAGGCGCTTCAGCCGCGATTGTCGCGGCTAAAGCCCCTCCCACAGTCAGTCAGCAAGAGCTCAGGCCGCAGTCAGTTTGCTCAGCGCACGCTCGAAACGGGCCAGGCCTTCTTCGATATCGGCATCTTCGACCACCAGGCTCGGGGCGAAGCGCACCACGTCCGGACCGGCCTGCAGAATCATCAGGCCTTCGGCTGTGGCGGCATCGAGCACCTGCTTGGCCTTGCCCTGCCACGCGTCATTCAACACGCAACCAAGGAGAAGTCCCATGCCGCGCACCTGCTCGAACAGGCCGTACTGTTTGCCCAGCGCCAGCAGACGGGTCTTGAACTGTTCGCTCTTGGCCTTGACGCCGTCCAGCGTCTGACGGGTGTTGACGATGTCCAGCACTGCCTCACCAACGGCACAGGCCAGCGGGTTACCACCGTAGGTGGTGCCGTGGGTGCCGGGCGAGAAATGCTTGGCCAGATCGGTGGTGGTGAGCATCGCCGCGATGGGGAAGCCACCGCCCAGGCTCTTGGCGCTGGAGAGAATGTCCGGCACCACGCCGTAATTCATATAGGCAAACAGCTCGCCGGTACGGCCCATGCCACTCTGCACCTCATCGAACACCAGCAGCGCATTGTGCGCGTTGCACAGCTCGCGGGCGCCTTCCAGATAGGCCTTGTCCGCCGGCAGTACACCGCCCTCGCCCTGCACGGGCTCCAGCACCACGGCGCAGGTCTTGTCCGAGATGGCGGCTTTCAGCGCTTCCAGATCGTTATAGGGCACATGGGTGATGCCCTGGATCTTCGGCCCGAAGCCGTCGGAGTACTTCGGCTGGCCGCCCACGCTGACGGTGAACAGGGTACGGCCGTGGAAGCTGTTGGTCGCGGCGATGATCTCGTGCTTTTCCGGGCCGAAACGGTCATGGGCGACACGACGGGCCAGCTTGAACGCGGCCTCGTTGGCCTCGGCGCCGGAGTTGCAGAAGAACACGCGCTCGGCGAAGGTCGCCTCGACCAGCTTCTTGCCCAGGCGCAGGGTCGGCTCGTTGGTGAATACGTTGGAGATGTGCCACAGGGTATTGGCCTGCTCGGTCAGCGCCGCGACCAGCGCCGGGTGGCAGTGGCCCAGCACGTTGACGGCGATGCCGCCAGCGAAGTCGATCAGCTCTCGACCGCTCTGATCCCAGACTCGCGAACCCAGGCCGCGCACGGGAACGAAGGCAGCAGGGGCGTAGTTGGGGACCATGAACTGGTCGAAGTCGGCGCGTTGCACCGCATCGTGCTGAACGGACATCAAAGCTCTCCTGATGAGAAATACCGGTCGCAGGCAGGCGACAAAGCGCCCGAAACGACAGGGAATGCAAGGATTGTAGGGACTGAATTGGGGCCGGCATTGTCGCCATGCGACAACTTCTTACAGCGCTACCCCAGGTTTTCCGCGGGTTTTCGTCCAAGCGACAGAAAGCGTCGGAAAGGCGCAGTTTAATCGCAGATCGCCGCTGGGAGCACGCTGCTAGAAAAAATCTCCGCAGGCTGACTGGTCGGTATCGAAAGTCCTGCTTGCGTAACCATGCACGATCTACTCCCTCTCCCATTTATGGGAGAGGGCTGGGGAGAGGGTGGCTCAGGCAACTCGGAGTGTCGGACAGCCCCTCTCCCCCGCCCCTCTCCCGCAAGCGGGAGAGGGGAGACAAGCTTGTAGAAGACGCCGCCTCAGCCCCGCTCGACTGGCGTCGAGGTCAACTCGAAGGGGCTGTTGCTGCGGCGCTGGTTGCGATCATCGCGCGGGGTGGCGCCGAAGAAGTTGCGATAGGCGCTGGAGAAGTGCGGCCCCGAGGAGAAGCCGCAGGACAGGCCAATCTGGATGATCGACTTGCTGGTCTGCATCAGCAATTGGCGCGCCTTGTTCAGGCGCAGCTCCAGGTAGTACTGACTGGGTACACGATTGAGATACTGCTTGAAGATGCGTTCCAACTGCCGGCGCGACACGCATACGTGCTGGGCGATCTCGTCGGTGGTCAGCGGCTCCTCGATATTGGCCTCCATCAGCAGCACGGCCTGGGTCAGCTTCGGGTGGCTGGAGCCCAGGCGATTTTGCAACGGAATACGCTGACGCTCACCGCCCTCACGAATGCGCTCGACCACCAGCTCCTCGCTCACCGCACCAGCCAGTTCGGCACCATGGTCACGCGCCAGCACCGCCAGCAGCAGATCGAGCACGGCCATGCCGCCGCAGGCTGTCAGACGATCACGATCCCAGTCGAACAGGTGGCTGGTGGCGATGACCTTGGGGAAGCGTTCGGAGAAATCATCCTGCCAACGCCAGTGCACCGCGGCGCGATAGCCATCGAGCAAACCAAGCTGGGCCAGCGGATAGACCCCGGCAGACAGCCCGCCAATCACGCAACCGCTACGCACCTGCTGCTTGAGCGCAGCCGCCAGGCCGGCGGACACCTGCGCTGGCGGCGCATCGGCAAGCAGGAACAGCTTGTCCAGCCCCTCCAGATGCCCAGCCCAGGGCTCCCCCGGTAGACGCCAGTCACCGGCCGCCAGCGGCTCGGCCTGAAGGAACACCAGCTCGTACACCACTTCCGGATGCACCCGCTGGGCGACGCGCAGGGCCTCCTCCGCCAGAGACAGAGTCAAAGCCTTGGTGCCAGGCCAGTACAAAAAGCCAATTCGATGGGGGGTCATTAGTGTCTGTTCAAGGTCCGCTGTGCACCGGTTCAGTGCGCAGTCTAGCTTCTTATTATTTGAGACTACCGGAAAGGAACTGCTTGAGCCGCTCGGATTGCGGATTGGCCAGCACTTCCTTCGGGCAACCGCGCTCTTCCACCAGCCCCTTGTGCAGGAACACCAGCTGATTCGACACCTCGCGGGCAAACCCCATCTCGTGGGTCACCACCACCATGGTGCGGCCTTCGGTGGCCAGGTCCTGCATCACCTTGAGCACTTCGCCGACCAACTCCGGGTCGAGTGCCGAAGTCGGTTCGTCGAACAGCATCACCTCCGGCTCCATCGCCAGGGCACGGGCAATGGCTACGCGCTGCTGCTCGCCACCGCTCATGTGCGCCGGGTAGGCATCCTTGCGGTGCGCAACGCCAACCTTGGCCAGGTAGTGCTCGGCCTTGTCGCGAGCCTCGGCCTTGCTGACGCCAAGCACATGCACCGGCGCCTCCATCACGTTCTCCAGGGCGCTCATGTGCGACCACAGGTTGAAGTGCTGGAACACCATGGCCAGGCGCGAGCGCATACGCTGCAACTGCTTGGCATCGGCGGCGCGCAACGAACCGTCCTTGGCCGGCACCAGCTTCAGCTCTTCGCCGTTGAGCAGAATCTTGCCCGCATGCGGCTGCTCCAGCAGGTTCAGGCAGCGCAGGAAGGTGCTCTTGCCCGAGCCGCTAGAGCCGATGATGCTGATCACGTCGCCGGCCTTGGCCGCCATCGACACGCCCTTGATCACCTCATGGCTGCCGTAGCGCTTGTGCAGGTCCTGAACTTCGAGTTTGTACATGTTCGGGGTCTCTTGAATCGTGATGGCATCAGGCCTTGCGCGGCGCCAGGTAGGCCAGCCAGCGGCGTTCGGCCAGCTTGAACAGGCGCACCAGGATGAAGGTCAGCGCCAGATAGAACAGGCCGGCAGTGACGTAGGCTTCGAACGGCATGTAGTACTGCGAGCTGAGAGTCTTGGCCGCACCGGTGATGTCGACAAGGGTAACCGCCGAAGCCAGGCTGGTGGTGTGCAGCATCATGATCACCTCGTTGCTGTACTGCGGCAGCGCCCGGCGCAACGCCGACGGCAGCAGGATGCGCTGGTACAGCTTGCGGCGCGACATGCCCATGGCCTTGGCCGCCTCGATTTCGCCCGGCGGCGTGGCCTTGAGACTGCCCGCGAGGATTTCCGCGGTGTAGGCACTGGTATTGATGGCGAAGGCCAGGCAGGCACAGAAGGTGGCGCTGGACAGGTAGGGCCACATGAAGGTCTCGCGCACCGCCTCGAACTGGGCCAGGCCGTAGTACAGCAAGTACAGCTGTACCAGCATCGGCGTGCCGCGGATCACGTAGGTATAGAGCCAGGCAGGGAAGTTGATCAGTTTTTGCCTGGATACCCGCATGATCGCCAGCGGCACCGCCAGCAGCAGACCCACAGCCAGGGCGATGAGCAGCAGCTTGAGGGTCACCAGCACACCGCCGAAGTACAGCGGCAGGCTGTCGAGTACCACGTTGTAATCGAAAAGCATGGTCACTCCCTCAGAGCTCGGCGGCTTTCACGCCGACCGAATAGCGACGCTCGATATAGCGCAACACCAGCAGCGACACGCTGGTGATCGCCAGGTACACGGCGGCTACCAGGAGGATGTAGATGAACGGCTCGCGGGTCGCATCACCGGCGCTCTTGGCCCGGGCCATCATGTCCTGCAGCCCCACCAGGGAGATCAGCGCAGTGGCCTTGACCAGTACCAGCCAGTTATTGGTGATGCCAGGAATCGCCATGCGGATCATCTGCGGCACGAGGATGCGCAAGAACACCCGCAGCGGGCTCATGCCATACGCCATTCCCGCCTCGCCCTGCCCTTTCGGGATCGCCATGAAGGCACCGCGGAAGGTTTCCGACAGATAGGCGCCGTAGATGAAGCCCAACGTGCCGACACCTGCAACGAATGGATTGATATCGATGTAATCCTCATGCCCCAGCAGCGGAGCGATGCGGTTCACCAGGTCCTGACCGCCGAAGAAGATCAGCAGGATCAGCACCAGCTCGGGAATACCGCGAATCACCGTGGCGTAGGTCTCGCCCATCAGGGCCAGCCATTTCACTGGTGACAGACGAAAAGCCGCACCGAGCAGGCCAAGCGCGACGGCGACCGCCATCGACAGCAGCGCCAACTGCACGGTAAGCCAGGCACCATCGAGAATGGTCGAGCCGTAGCCTTGAAGCATGCGCCAATACCTCTCAGGCACCGCGATGGCGCCGTATAGCACAAAGGAAAATGATGTCGCCCAAGCGGCGTACAACACCTGAACGCCTGTACAGGCGTTCAGGCAGCTGCTCTACAGGATTAACCAAGAAAAAAGTGGCACAACCTCGGCAAAGGTTAGTGCCACTTCAATCTGCCTCGGAGCGTTTACTCGCCGTAAACGTCGAAGTCGAAGTACTTGTCCTGCACTTCCTTGTACTTGCCGTTGGCGCGAATGGCCAGGATGGCCGCGCTGATCTTATCGGCCAGCGCCTTGTCGCCCTTGCGCACGGCAATGCCCTGGCCTTCGCCGAAGTACTTCACGTCGGTAAAGTCCGGGCCTACGAAGGCGAAGCCCTTGCCACCGTCGGTCTTGAGGAAACCGTCATCGATGTTCACCGAATCGGCCAGGGTGGCGTCGAGGCGACCGGACTGCATGTCCAGGAACACTTCGTTCTGCGAGCTGTAACGCACGATTTCGGCGCCGGCCGGAGCGAAGATGTCGGTGGCGTAACGGTCATACACGGACGAGCGCTGCACGCCGATTTTCTTGCCTTTCAGGTCAACCAGCGGGTCCTTGATCTCGGTACCGGCTTTCATCGCCAGCTTGGCCGGGGTGGCGTAGTACTTGCCAGTGAAATCCACGGATTTCTTGCGATCTTCGGTGATCGACATGGACGACAGCACGGCGTCGAACTTGCGCACCTTCAGCGCCGGGATCAGACCGTCGAACTCCTGCTCGATCCACTTGCACTCGACCTTCATCTCTTCGCACAGGGCGTTGCCGATGTCGTAGTCGAAGCCGGCGATCTGACCATCGGGAGTCTTGAATGCGAAGGGCGGATAGGCCGCCTCGATGCCAATGCGCAGCGGCTTCTCGGCCAGCGCCAGGGGCGACATCAGGGACAGCGCCAGGGCGCCGAGCAGTGCGATCTTCTTCATTCTTTGCTCCTTCGAATTGGGTATGGCATCGATGGCAGTGAGGGGCCCGGGCCTTTTATGGATTGTAGAAGGCGGTGCTGCGCTGTCGTGGTGGACAAGCGACAAAGGGCCTTGGCTGGGTGAGCGGCATTCTAGCGGCAGGCAATGAGGCGATATTTCCTCAATGCGACAACTAATTACAGAAGCACTGGATGCGCCGGGCGTAGATATTGACAGCTTGAAAAAGGAGTGATCAAGCAGAAAAGGTAAACGGATAATTAAGGCAATACTCAGGCCAGATTTCTGTAAAGCCCGATGGCATGGGCGCTAACGACTCCCACACCCGCCATCTACTGCTGAAACTGGCACCCTATCGGCGCACCAACGTTCCCTAACCGCCCAATCGGGTGCGCACTGTTACCGATACCCCGCCTAAAACCGTAGGGGGCACCATGCGCACAGACATGACCGATCTGGTAGCGAAACGCGTGGGAAGCCGGTGCGCGTGGCGCGCACTACCCATCTACACGCAGGCTGAGGCGCGAAATCACACGATTCTCCTCGGCGCGATCCAGCCCGGCTTCCTCAACGCGGATGCCCAGTCCTTCCAGTGCCTCGATCCAGCGCAGCAACTGGGCGAACGCCACCGGCTGCAGGTTGACCTGTACCGCAGCAAAACCTTCGGTATCCAGGCGCTCGATCACCAGCCCCTGCTCGGCCGCAGTGGCCGTTACCACGCCCTGCAGGCGTGCCGGGTCGATGCTGGTGCGTGGCTGCAGGTCACGACCCTGTACCTGCGGCGCACGGCTTTGCAGATAGGCATACAGCGCGCGCTGTTCCTCGAACGCGGCGCGAGCATCCTGTGCGTGGCGCTGCGCCGGTTGCCACAACGCCAGGTAGAACAGACCAGCAACAGGAACACGCCCAGCGCCGCAAGCGCCAGACGATCACGCGCCGGCAGTGCCTGCCAGCGCAGCGCCAATGGCGAACGCTGCCAATGCTGTTGCAGGCGTTCACTCAGGCCCATCTTCGACATGCCGGTCATCCTCCTATCACCACGCGCGCGCTGACACCCTCGGCCTCTCGGCTGGCCGAGCCCATCTGCACGGACAGCCCCGAATCCTCCAGGCGCTCACGCAAGCGTTCCAGCTCGGCGAAACCGGGCGCCTGCAACTGCAGCGACATATCGGCCCGGGTCGCGCTGTAGTCGAGCTGGTTGACCTGCACCTGTGCAGCGCCATCGGCATTCAAAGCGGCAGCCACTTCGGCAAGCAATCCGAGTAGCGGGCTGTCGCTGCCGGCAGACTGCGCCAGGTGCTGATCGAACTGCGCACGCAGGTTGATCAGCTTGTTGTCCTGCGGAAACAGCTCGCGATACAGCGCCTCACTGGAGGCAGCGTAGGCATTGGCTTCGCGCTGCAGATACCAGCCCTGCGCCAGATTGAAGCCCCACTGCAGGACCAGACACAGCGCCAGCACCCCGCCCAGCGGGCGCCAGCGCAACCAACTCTCAGCACTCTGGCGCAATGCGAACGCGCCCTGCGCCAGGTCGACGCCACCGCCCTGTTGCACCAGCCATTGATGCGCATCCGCCACTTGTAGCCGTTCATCGACGGGCTCGGGCAGCGCCTGGCCGGCCGGTGCTCGCGCGACGCAGGGTGGCGTGCACCGTCCTGCCAGCGCCGGCCAGTCCTCACCTTGCAGGGCCAGACGCCAGGGCGCCTCGCCCCCCAGCAACCAACGCGAGTGCAGCCAGAGCAGTTGGCTGCCGTGGCGCGGCAGCAGGTCAGCGTCGACGCGGATGGCCTGAGGTGGCTGCGCGGCGAACAGCGCCAGGCATTCACGTAGCCAGGCGACGCGCATGGCATAGACCCGATGCCGGCCATCGCCCAGGCGCTCGCCCAGGGCCAAATGCATCAGTTCGACATCCTCGGCCAGCAGTTCCTCCACCGCGAACGGCAGCGCCTGGCGCATCCAGCGCGCCTTCTGCGTCGGCAAGTGCACGGCGCATGCAGTCACGGCCTCCACCGGTAGCACCAGTTCCCAGTGCGCGGGCAAATCCGCCAGGGCATCGGACAGGCTCAAGGAGCGGCTGCCGTCTGCCGTGACCCACTGCACGGGAAGATCTGCGGACAGTTCGTGGCACGCCTCGGGCGGCAGGAAAATCCATAGGGGTGTCATTCTTGTTCTTCCTCAATCGGCGCTGGCGGCAGCCCGCCCTGCCCCAGGTCACGCGCCAGGACACTGACCCGGCCATCATTGCTGCGCTGCAACAGGCTGCGCAATACCACCCGGCGTTCACCCAGGCTCACTTCGCTGAACACCTCGAAATACTGGCTGCCAACCGCCAGCCCCTGCACCGCCTGTTCGCCCAGGCCGGCAAGCGCAGGCTGCGCGGCAAAGGCTGCCGGGCTGGCGTAGCCATCGGCGCCACGCGCGGCGATCAGCGCCAGCGCCGCATCCGGCGTCAAACCATCGGACAAGCTGGAGAGCACCATGGCGCTGGCCGTATTGACGTTGAGCAACGCCTCGCCGGGCAACGCACTGACGAAGGGCAGCAAACGTCGATAGTCGGCCTCCTCCATCTCCAGCAACAGGCGCAACTCGGAAACATCGGTGATCTCACGGTTAGCCGTACGATAAGGCGGCGTCGCCAGCAGGTACTGGCTGTCCTCGGCGCCCCTGCCACCCTGCGGCTCGCTGTCGTTGTCCAGCCAGTCCAGCAGACGCTCGGCGTAGGGTTTATCCATGCCCAGGCGCTGCAACAGACGGCGCAGACGCAATACCGCCAACTCGTTAGGCCGGCCCTGGCGCACCAGGCTGTTGAGATTGAAGCGCCCGCTGGGGTCGACGATACGCACGCGCAGCTCGCCGCCCTCATCCAGCGGGAACTTCAACGGCCTGGCCCAGGCTTCCAGTGGATGGTCCACGGGCTGGCGCGGATCGCCCTGGCGCAGATCACGTTGTAGAACCGCCTTGGCCAGGGTCTCGCCACCCAGCGCGTATTGCCAGGCCTGAGTCACGTGCAACTGGTTGGCACTGCTGCGTATCGACAGCTGCTGCCGGGCGATCAGCCCGGCGCAGACCACCGTTACCACGGCAACCACCAGCAGTACGGTGATCAGCGCTACGCCGTTCTGGCGCTTCATGCCTGCGGCACCTCATTCGGCTCTTCCGGTGCCTCACCGGCACGGTTTTCTGCCGGCAAGTCCGGCAAGCGCAGCAGGCGACGTAAATCGCCATAACGGCGATGCTGCAGGCGCAGCTCGATGGCTCGCGGCAAGTCGGTGAGCAGGCCATCGCCCGAGGCATTGGCCGGCGGCCAGTCGGGCTGCCACTGCCCGTCCTTGTCCAGGTAGCGCAGGCTCAGCGACTCGACACCATCGAGCGCCTGTTGGATTTGCGGTGCGCTGTCCTGCGCGCGGTCCAGCACACGCCAATAACGCCGCTGCCATTGCTCGCCACTGAGCTGCCAGCGCACCCGCTGCACCTCGGCTCGAGGCTGGCCCATCGGATTGCGCCAGCCGGCGCGGGTCAGCTCCAGCGCTGTGGCATCGGCCAGATCGCCGTGCAGTGCCGGCTGGGCATCACCAAAAGCGTCGCGAATAGGCCGCACCGTCACCTGGCGCAGATCGCGCTCGAAAGCGGACAAAGCACGAGTCAGCTCACGCAACTGACGCTCGTGCTCACGGGTGACGGCATCGGCGCTAAGCACGCTGTCGAGCATGCGGTAGGTGGCCAACCCCAGCAGGGCGAAGATGGCGATGGCGATCAGCAGCTCCAGCAGGGTAAAGCCGCGCTGAGCGCTCCCACACATCATGGTGCCCCCAGAAAGCCGCTGAGGCTCACCAGTTGGTAGGGTGGGCTTTAGCCCACCAGAGCTGGCCGCTATTGGTAGGCTGAAGCGGAGCGCCGCCCGGCCCATCCTACGGGCTGGAGCAAGCGTCGCGAGCGAAATGGCGTCGCCACGGATTCGCGAGCAGAGCTCGCTCCTACGCATCATGGCGCCCCCAGGAAACCACTGAGGGTCACCAGCGCCCGCTCACGTAGATCACCGCTAGCGCCGCGCTCTTCAGCAGCGACCCAAAGCGTCACGCGACGCATGGCCGGCTCGCTGGTCGCCTGGATCTCGCTCTGCCAAAGCCAACGACGCCCGGCGAATTCTACCTGCCCTTGGTCGCGGCCATCGGCTGGCGGCGTGTCCGCCAGTTGCAACTCCGTCAGGCGATTGTCGGCCACCCACATGGCCAGGGTCTTGTCCTCCAGCTGACTGGCGGTACGCACGCTACGCGCACTGGCGGTCAGCACGCTGGCGGCGACCAGGGCGAAGATGGCTAGCGCCACCAGCACCTCGAGCAGCGTAAAACCGCGCGCACCCTTCATCCAGCGCGCCCCGCGCCCAACTCCTCGACACGCGGCAGGCCGAAGCCATCGCTGGACATTTGCAGGCGCAGGCCGTCGCGCCGGCGCTCGGCCAGGCGCAGGCGAAAAGGCGTCAGTTCGCCACTGGAAAGGATCAGCAGCTGCGGCGCACCCGTGCTGCTCGTTGCCGGCAGGGAGAGCGCCTCGCCCTCGATCTCGAACGCCAACTCTGCCCACTCCGGCAAGCGGTGTGTCTGCCGATCCAGCGCCTGCCACTCGGCACGCTGCGGGTCATAGCGCAACACCCGATAGCCTTCACGGGTGAAGCTCAGGCCGTATTCGTGGTTATCCAGCACTGCTTCGTCGACCAGTACGCCGATCAGCCCGCTGAGCCGCTCGGCCTCGCTACGCAACTCGCGAGCCGGTCCGGCGATGCCGGTGCTGAACACGGCCAGGCCGATCAGGCTGCCGAGAATCACCAGCACCACCAGCAGCTCGATGAGGGTGAAGCCGCGCGTCTTCGCCGGCACGCCAGTCATGGTCCGGTCAGAGATCCCAGTTGCCGATGTCGGCGTTCAGGTCGCTGCCGCCCTGCTTGCCGTCGGCGCCGAGCGAATAGAGATCGAAGGCACCCTTGGTGCCGGGCGCCAGGTACTGATAAGGATTACCCCAGGGGTCGATCGGTAGGCGCTTGAGGTAGCCGTCCTTGTTCCAGTTCTTCGCCGGCGGGTTACCGCTCGGCTTGTTCACCAGTGCCTCCAGCCCCTGCTGGGTGCTGGGGTAGTTGTGGTTGTCGAGCTTGTACATATCCAGTGCAGCACCGATGGCACGGATGTCGTTCTGGGCGGCAGTGACCTTGGCCTGATCCGGCCGGCTCATCACCTGTGGCACCACCAGCGCCGCCAGAATGCCCAGAATCACCACCACCACCATGATTTCAATGAGCGTGAAGCCCGCCTGAGATTTTCTCACCTGCTATCCCACCATTTGGTTCAAAGAAAGAATCGGCAACAGGATGGCCAGCACGATCACCAGCACCACTGCGCCCATGAAAACCAGCATGAACGGCTCGAACAATCCGACCAGCAAGGCAATCTGCGCGCTGAGGTCGTTTTCCTGGTTCTTCGCCGTGCGCGCCAACATCTGATCCAGCTCGCCGGAGCGTTCACCGCTGGCGATCATGTGCAGCATCATCGGCGGAAACTGCCCGGTGGCCTCCAGCGAACGGGTCAGACTGCCGCCCTCGCGCACCTTCTGCGCCGCCACCACGACCTCGCCACGGATCACCCGATTGCCGATCACTTCGCCGGCAATCGCCAGCGCCTCGACCAGCGGTACACCGCTACGGGTGAGGATCGCCAGGGTCGAGGCGAAGCGCGCGCAATCGGTGGCGCGGCCCAGCCGGCCAATCAGCGGTATACGCAACAGAAAGCGATGCCAACGTAGCTTGAATGCCTCGTCACGCAGGGCTGCGCGCAAGGCGAAGATCGCCAGCGCCAGTGCCACCACCGCGACCAGCCCCCACGCCTTTACCCAATCACTGAGGGCGATCAGCCCGCGCGTCAGTGCCGGCAGGGTCTGCCCGGAATCGACGAACACCTTGACCACATCCGGCACCACATAACCGAGCAGGAAGCCGACGATCAGCAACGAGGCGCACATCAGGATCACTGGATAAAGCAGTGCAAGCTGGACCTTCTGCCGCGACTGCTGGCGCTGCTCGGTGTAATCGGCCAACTGCTCCAGCACCGGGCCCAGGTGCCCGGCGTGCTCGCCGGCTGCCACCGTGGCGCGATACAGCTCGGGGAAGGCGGCCGGAAACTCCTTGAGGCTGCCGGCCAGGCTGTGGCCTTCCAGCACGCGGGCACGTACCGCCAGCAGCATGCCCTGGATACGCGAACTGGTGGATTGCGCGGCAGCGGCGCGCAGTGCCTCTTCG
>ENA-UOWK01000836-UOWK01000836.1-bioreactor-metagenome-genome-assembly--contig:-NODE-836-length-12770-cov-24.685018_pt1 | contig 12770 bp, 9 predicted proteins | sample MGYA00238157_ERZ761612 | MGnify/ENA primary metagenome ERZ761612 (study PRJEB28901, sample SAMN06268035) | bioreactor metagenome | isolation source: Joint BioEnergy Institute, California, USA | place... | reverse complement strand
GGGGGGGGGGGGGGGGGGAGGGAGACTGGTTCTTCCTCCTCATTGTCATCATCAATACTGTAAGTACAGTTAGTACTGGTAATAACCAATTGCAACCATTGTGATCCCTTTGTTGGCGAGAATTGCTCCTACTGGGGCCAACCTCCGCGTCGTCGCCGGCGTTCCCTCCGTTTCTTCCGCCATTACCCCCGTTTCCAGGGTCCTTGGCTCTATGTCCATGAACGGAGCCCTCGTTGCCATTGCCCTCCTGGTTTCTGTCGTTTCCCCGTTCTCAGGGGGTCGGGGTTGGAAATCGATCCATGCCCCATCCCGATGCGTGTATATTATCTCTGCATCGGGCCCGACCAAATGTTTGAATCAGTACCACTCAATTTGGTCATAGTCCCTATGTATTATCTCGCACTTTGTGTTTTGTTGCTCTGCGCTCGGGGCACTGCACTTGCTCTGTATACGAAAAATCTTTGTCGGCACTTTATTTTCATAAGAAAAATAGCAGTCAGGAACTGTGCTACGTTCATCAAAGACGCCATCCTCACCTGCAGTTCTGCTTACATTTTGGATATAGAGAGGTGGAAACCGAGCGCGGCCCCGTGATATAATGGCGGCTTATATTCATCCTCTGACGAATTGAGGGCCCCAGACCCATCCATTAAGTACTAGTAACTTATATAGCTGATCAGAGCAACCATCAAAGGAATATCAATATCAAATCGGAGAGGAGTGAGAATATCCATGCCGTAAGATGGGGGAAGAGAAAAATACAGAGCGAGAGAATAAAAAGAATTAGTACTTATAGGACGGACGATCCCGGGTACGGTCTTTCCAGGAAGGCGCAATGGAACCTCAAGTCCGACCGTTCCTCTCATGTCCGAACCCGCATTTGAATGTGCAAACATCTCATCTCCACTGGCAACTGCGATAATCAATTTTTTTTCTCGCGGACTACTCTCCATATCCAATTTCATTATCTCATCTCAATTTCCAAAGCCAGTGGTTATAAGTTTGTATGTATAAATGGATGTACAGTACATACAGTATAAGATGTAATAGCATATCTAAGAAAGACACCTATAGACTCCCTCCCCGCTGGCCCTGGCATTCAGTCAGGAAAAAAAATCAAGTCTCCGCTGCAGCGATTTTAAACAGGGATGTCAGACTATCACAAGTGAAGAGTTTTCGGCTTTCACCGCTTGCGGTGGTGAAGGAGTAGGCACATCATCCTGCATTTTTGCGTATTTTGCTATTAACCATGTCCGATAGCACGCAATCGCGATTCTAGAAATCATGATTTAGCCGTGTTTCCGGTAGATATGTTATAACTCTATAGAAGGCGTAAACGTAAGATTTGCAGACGAGCATAATTTGTAGAAACTTCAACTAAGCGCTGATATGTCCTGTAGATGTAACAAGTATGCTGAAATTTGAGCAACAGATCATCTAGGTCCAAGAAAGTGACATCCATGCTCTGAGTGAATGGCCAGATGTCGTGAAGGGAGAAAGTACTCGTAACGAATGTAAGTACATACATGTACTATGCGCGTCACTTTCAAGAAACAGATACCTACTGATCTCTGGGATTCTACCGGCTTGACAAAGTAGAAGACGTTTTCTTTTATATACAGACGTTCTTGGGTCGAGTACGCATCAATCGGTAGATACAGTACGATGTCCACTGGATTAGAGTAGTAGATGTCGTCCTGTATACAAAATACTCCGTAGAATGGCGACTGATCCTTTGGCAACTCTATAGCTATGAACTATGCACTGTACTGCGTACTTGCATGTACCTAGATAGATAGAGTGATACCATCTAATATGAGCTGTTTTCTCCAACAGCGCTATTCAAATAGTATCTGGGGAAGTTGTGTCTTTTTTTCTTTGTGGATAATTCTGGATCTATGGATTTTGGTGCCTACTTCCCGTCGGGGTCTTGGGCAAATAGACGAAAAGCCTTGGGCATACGCTTTCGAATCTTCAGCACTGACTTCGTCATAGATTACGTACTGACTGACAGAATTATGAGTCTTTTAACGTCTTCAACGTCTCTCCTACCATAAACACACCTTTTCATAAAGGCCAAAGATGAATGTCACAGAGATGAGTCTTTGAATCGGTACCTTGCATCTCTGAGCGAGAAGCCCCATCAAAAGTAATATACAGCTACAAAGCAAAATACAAGTCCCTCCAAATCAACCACAATGTCATCAGGTTACGCATTCCAGCGGGACGGGCGGTACTGGAGTTCGGTGCTTGTTGGTCAAACAGCTCGGCACGCTCAACGCGTTTCCCGGTATATATGGGTATCCGATCCGGGAGAGACTCGGGAAGCACCTCCGTCTGGTCAGTCTGCGCGCTGCGTTGGAGCTTGCGATCAGGGTCCATGGAAGCAAGCAGGAGATGGAGAAGACTGCCAGGGCACGTCGCGAGGAAGCCGGGAAGAGGTATAGAAGGGCTCTCGCGAAGTGGAACGAACGGATAGATTTAATAGCTGCTCGTGCTCGCGAGAGGAACAGCAGTCGAGTGGGCAAGCGGATGAAAGGCTAGCCTGATCCTCCCGCGGGCACACGGCGTGATGCCATTCTCCGCCGAGATGTTCGACCGCTGGCGCTTCATGGGGCGACGGCGTTTCCCTTCTGGGACGCACGCCGACAGAGCCTGGAGGTTGGGATCTACTGCAGCGTGGGCGCGTTTGCGCCTGGTTCGGTTTACCTCTGGCCGGACGATGCAGAGACTCACAGCCACCGCGCGTACGTGATGGCTGAGATTGTGCGGCATTTTCTCGAGTGCGAGGCGTTGCGGATGGAGGAGGAGAATAATGCCCGGTGGAAACACTCCAAGGTTCGGTTCTCCAGCCGGCCGCTGAGTCCGATTCCCGACGGGAAGGAGTTCCTTGTCGATGAGAATGGGCAGGTTGTGTTCGAGTCGGCAAGTAAAGGGCGTAAACGACGCTGAGCATTCATATCTGATAAAGTGACTTCTGTAAGTTTCTACTATATAATCGTATAGGGGCGATCTATAAAGCTTCTGCGAAGGGAAGTTATCCAGAGGCTGCCGACTAGTACCTACCATCTACTACACGTTCTGTCTTATGATGTGATAGAAAACGTCTCTACATAGCAATATCAAGAATATCCATAGCTAAAGACATATCTCTCCTAATCTCATCCCCAAATCTGGTCTAAACAGACCCTGGTACACTCCAGTAAGTAGGCAGCCTAGCCACCTGCACAAAACCTCCACAATTGAATATCCCATTCTTCTCATGTCTCTTCCTTAGCAGCCTCTTGACAGAGAGCCAGCAACCCACTGCTTCCATCCACAAACAACCGGCACCCCACCTACCAGGTACCTATCCCTCATCCGTACAGTACAGAGTACCCAAATAGGACATACGCAGTTATGCACCATGACATCACCGCTCACATGACCTTCCCGACACCTGACCCCTGAGCTAAGCCCAACGCGGCAGCCTTCCAGAAGGGCATCTCCGAACGCCAGCTGATCCATCTTCGAGCCAGCATGGCTTCTCTGCTGTGCTGCGCCTCACCTGATCCACAGACCAGCGCCGTGGAGTCATACAGTAGTAGCCATGCAGGCGCTGCATATGCACGGTGAGCAGAGGCTGTGACGATGACAATAATCCTCCGCGGATGTCACGTCCACGGGGCTGTCTGTCAGGTACAAACCTTGTTGGGGAGTGCGGGTGTGGCACCGGCAGGCGCAGTTCGTCAGGACCTGAAGGGGCTTAGGCAGAGTGTACTGATTTGATGGCCAATCCGATAATTGGAATTCATCGATCAATCGGATCAGTCGATCACTCGACGCGGGCGCCTCGAGTTCGGGGCGTCGGGCGTCCGTTTTGGAGTCTCTATACGGAGTCTCCATAATACCACTAGCACTACTCCATAGTTCCCCAGGTACCTACCACTACCCCGTACTATTGATTTCCGCCTCACTTCCAAGACTCCAACCAACGCCTAAATCATGCGTGACATCCCCACTGCACGCATGGCCCCACCCAAATTCTAGTATGGAAAGGAGAGACGGTTCTAATAGACAGCACTGCGGGCTGCGGGAGTGTAGAAGGGAAAGTTGCAATGCTGGGGAGAGGTTCATAAGAGGGTGAAGGTCTTGGTGGAGTGCAAGGTGGAGGGTGTCGCCCGAAGAACCACGAGCGGAACCCCCCCGTGGAGATGTCGGTCCACCCGCCTTTCCGCCTCCGCGTCCGCTGCGCCCCGCGGGTCCGCCCGGGCGCCGCTGGCTCGACAACCTCGACTTGACAAGGACAAGGACGGGGTCGGGACGGAACGGGTCGGGTCGGGTCCTAATTATGGATAACTGCTAGTGCCACAGTCCCGCTACCGTGTCCGGAGTAGCATTCATTCGTTCATTCTTGGACGGAGGACACGATACCACAACGGCATCACTCAGCTCTACTGCACTCCATTACGTGATTCATGAGTTTCATTTCCAAGGCAAGAGGAGAATCTGGATCTGAAACACACCTTTCCCATTCGGTTTATTCTAGAATTCAATTCCTGCTGTAGTATAGCCTAAAACTGGAAGGCTTGCTTTGCATCTGCATCTGCATTTACAGTTGCAGTTGCACTTTGCATAGGGCTGCAGCAACGCCCGAAGCAGCTAAGCAGCTAAGCAGACCTTCATGCACTGCCGGTGGGACATGCATGTCTAGGTATCCAAGTCCATGGCCCTTCCCTGTCCATGTCCATGTCCACGTCCACGACCGTGGAACTCCAGGGACGTAGCCCTGGAGTCGGTCGGGATAGATATCTCAGCTGTCATGCATGCATGAATACCTGTACCACGTCCTGGTGTTCGCAGCTCAACGAACGCGTCCCATGTAACCGGATGAAACAGCTGAGAACAAAAATGAAAAATAAAAAGGATAAAGGGAGAGATAACACGGCGACAGCGACACAGAGGTAACCTTACCGTTATTATCACTATCATCATTGTTATTATTAGATTTAGCTAGGTAGCTAAGTAGTCAAGTAAGCATCCAAAAACAGTCCAGTTTCATCAGCCTCAGCTTCAGCTTGATCTCTCCTTTATCAGATTCAGATAGAAGAATACCACATAACCTCCAGCGGATAGATCCATAGATACAGAACTTGCTTACCTACCTAGGCAGTAGGTCCAGTTCATATTTAGTAATCAGCTCCAGCTCCAGCCCCAGCTCGAGTCAACTTCTGCATGCATGCACGTCACAGTCACAGCCGTACAGTACAGTCACAGGCATGTCATAACCTGAGGCTGGAACCCGGCGCTGTGACTCAAAAAGTCATGTGATGAGCAGTCACTGACTGACTGACTGACTGCAAAAATAACCAACCAGACTGTTCGGACCTAGAGCTCGAGGATGAATCATCACCCCATCAACCGAACCGCGCGCATTGCATCCTCGCATCATCGCGTCGCCTGGGGCCGGCCGCAGGCACCAGCGTTCGTTCGTCCGTTCGTCAGAAAGCTCGGCCGTTAGGTACCGAACCATACCCTACCGTACCTAGATACAGTACGGATTACCCGGGACGGTATAGGTAGCGATCGCCCGTCAGGTGGCTTAGCCGACCCGACATATTCTCCTTTTAGCTTGGCTCGCGCCCCAGACGACAAGGTAGCACTAGTAGTAAACCCCCGGGCGCTGAGAGATAATGTGCGAAGTAATGACAGAAACCGGGTGAAACATTCTGTCCGCTCCGTCCCGTTCCTTCAGCCCTCTTCAGACTCACGTTCAGGGCGCGAAGCTCGCGCCATCTGTTCGTCCGTTTCGAACGTCTTTGCTGCTGCCGTTGTGGCTGTGACCGAGATGGGACGACTCGATCGGACCGACGGCAGATTACTAACTCCGTACTACCTACCTAACCAGTCTACTGCCTAACCGCTGTCATAGACTCATAGTTAGCTTAGTATTGGAGATCGGGGGCTTGCAGCTGTTCGTCCCGAGGACCGTAGTCCGGGATCCAATAACGTTTGTACGGAGTTCGCACGATGACAGTAGTAGTACCTCCCGTCCGGTCACAGCCCTAACCCCATAGATAGAAACAGAACAGGACAGGTGTACAACAACAGAACAGGACAGAGTTCAACAGACAGACAGCCTACAGGGTATACACACAGAGACCCTGCTCTCTGCCCGCGGAGAGAAAAACAGCCAAACACGAATGAAGAATAATACCTACCCGAGACTCTGGTCCTGATCCATCCAGCCCTGTTTAAACAGTACTGTATCTGTACATACAGTACATACCGTATAAGCAGGGCCAAGACCCCGGAGGCACCTGACATGACATACATGCATGTATACCAACAACAGACATCCAAACCAAACACCCCGGCTCCCTCGTCCCATATCGTGCTGCTTCGTCGCGCCTGACGGATCATCCTCTGGTCTGGACTCCCTTCTGGCCCCGACTCTGTCACAGCCATCGCGCTGAGTCTGACTGACCTGAGTCCTGACGCGAGGCGAAGCCAAGCCTGCGCCTGCAGGTCGGGATCCACCGTGATGATGATCCACATCCCGGTCCCGCGCGCGGCGCGCCCTGACGTCGGTGCCTGGGCGCGGTGGTTCCTGGGGATGGCAGAGGGGAGAGAGGGGATAGAGAGATAGATAGAGACCTGCCTGGGTATATATAGGGCGCTGGTCCTGCTTTCGTCTGGAGTTCTTTGTTTTCTGTCTTCAGTGTGAAAGCGGTCATTAGGATATACAGTCATCCGTCTTCAGCGCTCTATAGAGTGGGATTCATCTCTGTCCTCTGGTATCTATTTACTGCGCACCGACCTGTATATCCGCCATCGCATACCCCTACAACAACAAGAGGGTCGACAACCTGAACCCGAACCCGTTCATGGGCCGCGGAGGCTACAACTAAGCAAGAGCATCCTCCTCCACAAGACCAACAACATCCACCACTCAGCAACACCACATCCACTGCTGCATCCTCTGCCTCAGCAGACCACCACTCTCCAGTTCAGTCACAACTCCGAGTCCACCAGGTCAATGGGCCGAGGCGGCTACAACTCCCCCACCAGCTCCGCTCCCCAACCCGTCTCGTCGTCTCCCTGTTCCGGTCCCTCCCGGTATCTGTCCATGCAGGGCCGCGGCGGGTACAACGACGTGCACGACGACGACGAGTAGGCGGAACCCACACGCAGGGGCCACGCTGACTTGGCTGGGAGCTTCGGTTTCTGTCTAGGTTTTTCTTCGACGGACTGGCCCTTCATGGACGCGCGTCGCAGGCATCGATACAGCACACGGCATGGTCATTATCTGAGGAGGAAGATCGGGAAGCCCTGCGGGGCGGAAGTAGAGATGGAGGGGAGGACATCGCCGACTAAGAGGAGTCTGAGTCCGAGTCTGAGCTCAAGTTCAAGTTCGAGTTCGCCTATTACGCGCGGTGCACCTTTCGTCTCGAGCGTCTCTGCAGTTCGCAATCCAAGTCGCAGCTACTTGCCAACGCAGAACCTGTTCGCAAAAGCCAAACTGTCAGCACCACGATCTTCGTGTCCCTCAGGGCCAACGAGAAGAACAAGGACAAGGATACGGCCACATACTTCTCGAAAACGACCCCCAGCACGTCCTCCACGTCGCCGCTCTCGCCCTTGCCCGTGATCCTGGCGAGGCTGTCCGCGGCGAACCGCAGGTGCTCCGCCGCCGTCACGATGTCGACGTCTGTCTCAATATCTGTACCAATAAACATGTCTGGAGTTTCGGTGTTATGCTTAGAGGTCTGGGTCCGGGTCTGTGTCTGTGTCTCTGTCTTTGTCTTGGTCTGGGTCAGGAAGTCGTCCAGGTGCTGGAAGCACCGCTGTAGATTAGAGCTCTGTCGGTGGGTGACTCCGAGCGAGTCCTCCCAGTAGCTAGCGTCATGTAATGATAATCCATTGCCTTCTACTCCTTCCTCTTCAGTGATCCGTAATGGTTCTGCCATCTTCTCAAAGTGCGCGATGAGACCCGTAAGAAATGCTTGGATCCCGCCCGGGTCCCGCGCCTGCGAGGACTCGTCCTGCGCTTCCTTGCACGAGATGATGAAGACACAGTCCTCCGGGACGGAGGGGAACTCCCCGCGGACGGCGTCCGCCAGGCCGCGCGGGACCCTGCCACTGCGGGCTTCATCCCGCTCCGCCGGCGGCAGCCGGTCGGCCTTGTTGATGGCCACGATGATGCACTTGTCCCGCTCCACGCAGCGGTTGACGGCCTCGACGACCTCGGGCTCGACGCTCAGCCTGTACCCAGCGCCATCGCGGTCCTCTTCGAGCGAGAGCACAACGACGACCACGTCAGACTCCAGTGCCCTCTCTTTGGCCCGGCGGATTCCCTCCTTCTCGACCGCGCCGATAGTCACTGGACTCTCCCCAGGCCGCGGTCCACGCTCCGATCTCAACCCGGCCATATCCCCCAGCTTACAGTACCACCCGCCCAGATCGACGCCGACGTCGACGATATCCCGCGTCGTGCCCTCCTCCGCGCTGACGATCGCGGCCTCTTTCCCCACGATGCGGTTCAGCAGAGAGCTCTTGCCCGCGTTCGGCGCCCCCAGCAGCGCGACCCGGATCCCGCTACGGCGCAGCTCGCCGCGCGACGCGTTCTGGATGTGCAGCGCGATCTGGCGCTGCAGGGCGCGCACCTGCGCCGCGACGCTGGCGACCAGCTCGGCGGGCGACTCGTCGAAGTGCTGGTCCTCGGCGAAGTCGATCAGGGCCTCCAGCTCCCCGCGCGCGTAGAGCAGCTGCTGGCGCCACTGCTCGTAGCGCCTCGCGAGTGCGTTGGCGCTCGAGGAGCCGCGCACCGCGAGGCGCCGCTGCTGCTCCGTGTCGGCGGACAGCGTGTCGCCTAATGCTTCGATCTGCGGCAGCGACAGCCGGTCGTTCATGAAGGCGCGGCGGGTGAATTCGCCGGGCTCCGCGTAGCGGATGACTCCGCGGTCCGGGCCGTTGCACTTGGAGATGGCGGTGAGCACTGCCTTGACGATGGCCGGGCCGCCATGAAGATGCAGCTCGAGGACGTCCTCGCCGGTGACGGTCTTCGGGCTCGGGAAGTAGAGCACCAGGGCGCCGGCGTCGAGGACGCTGCTGCTCGAGGGTTCCTGTGTGGGATCGTAGAGGGTGCGGAGAGTGGCGACGCGCGGTTTGGGCAGCGGTTTTCCCGGGCACAGAGCCTGGTAGATCTGTAGGAAGACCATCAGTTCGCTGTCAAGACACTTCGTCGTTAGAAAGCTCTAAGTACAGCTCGCACCTTCACACACGCCGGCCCAGATATCCGCACAACGGCTATGGCAGCCCTCCCGGGCGCTGTCGAGAGCGCATAGATGGTGGAATCACCGTCTGGCACGAATTGAACCGGCGTTGAGGATGTGAAGCTTCGTATCCTGCCGGCGTCGCTTCCCCGCACCGGCCGCGGGCCTGGAATGGGACGGCATGATGGGTTATGAATTCCGGAGAGACCCCTCAGAGAGACGGGTCCGCTCCATGAAGGGCGACGGGAAAGGGCCCTGCACGTCGTTCGAAACAGAGGACCTCGCATGCGCGGGAGACTTTGAGCTGGAATCGATGTTGTTCTCAGATCCGAGATAAAGCTTGCGCTGTAGCGGCTTGCTGCCCACGTGACTTCATCTGGAGATTCAGGAAGATGCCGCATAATACTAGATGATAGGGATGTCTTCTGAAGAAGCAACATTAATTTAATGTTCCATTCAACGTGACTGGCTCTTGCGAGCCTGTCATCTTTGTCTTCATGAGCACTAGCCAGTCGATAAGCAAGACTTTCTACATTAGATGAGCCAAGGGAACCATCGTATCAAAAATCTCCAATGGCTCACAATGACGAGAAGCCACTACATAAAAGCAAGGTACTACCAGGCAACTCGGCTTAATCAATCTTGAAGTAGCAACCGGGGAGTTGGGTTCATTTACAGTACATCCGCAACACATCACGGTACAAGCGCTTGCGACATGATAGCATACAGGAATAGCAGAAAATGTCTGCGTGATATGGGAATATGGAGCTGAAGTCCAGAACTGTATAAGCCGGCACGGAGCAGTTAAAATAAGATAAAAACAGAAAATAGTAGCAAAGGGGGGCAGAAGAAATTAAGAAATAAGGTCAAGGCAGGTAAAATATAGGGGACTTGTCCACCAAATCCAAATGCAAAAGAACATAGAACAAAATGCCGTCGGTCCCGGACCCGGCCCACACGCGGACCAACGGCTTGAAGACAAATCAAGGGAACTAGGACAAGAAAATGCGGAAGAAAAGCTGGCAGGGAGAATAGTATACATAATATGCGCCGTAGACACAATTTCCCGACCGACATCACTAATCCTATCACACATTAAACAGAAGCTGTACCAAGGCTTAGAGATTACTCTGAAGTTTCAACGGACTTGTCGGGTGCAGGACCCTCGGGAAGTGCATTTTCAGATGGTTGATCCGGGGTCGAGGACACAACGATGGACGGAGGAGGCGCTAGCTGGGAACCAGAGGAGTCGGGCCTTTTGCCCGGGCTTCCTGCTTCTGCTTCGTCCGTCACAGCTGCCTCTGTTTTGACAGGGGAAGACGGCTCTCTCACGGCAGGGAGCGCGGATCCGTCAGCACCACCCTTGCTCCCGCTGCTTGCACCGTTCCGTCGCCTTAATCTGCGATTCCGTCTCTCGTCCTCGGCGCTCTCTCTTCGGCGCCTGGCACGCTCTCCATCGGCGTCGGCGTTGGCATTGGCCCGCAGACCTTGCAACATACTGGCAGCCCGGTCCGCAATATCCTCGCCTTCCGAGACGTGAGCATCTTGGCTGCTAGGCTTGGCGTCCTCTGTCTGGTTCTCAGGGCTCAACAAGCCTTTCTCGTCACCAGTGGTGGTAGTGGTGGTCGTGGTGGTCGTGGCGGCGGTGGTCTTATTTTCTTCATCGCCACCCTCGCTCTTTGGCGGAATAATTCCAGGAAGTTCGGGCAGTTTTTGTCCAGAAGCGATCCGCTGCTGGTGCCGTTCCTTGAGCCGGGCGCGACGCCGACGGTCACGCTGGTCTCTGGCCTGCGGAGCTGCTGCGCGCAGTTTCTCCAGAAGCGAATCCATGGCTCCACTGGTGACCGGTGAGCTCGGATTATCTCCATGGCCACTGCCATTAGCAAGAGCAGGGTTGATACGCTTGCGCGCCAATGACGCCTCTGTACGCTTCTTCGCCTCTTCCCAGGCGATGTTCTTCTCTTTCGATTTCTGTTATGACATTGTTAGCCCGAATGCTACAGATATATATGGCACGTGGTAAGTAAACCGACCTTCCACTCCTGCAAGAAAGAGGCCAGCTTGCCGAAGAAGTCTCGTCGAGCATTCTCGTCGGTGTTGTCTTCGCCGTAGAAGGTCATGATATCGTCGTACGTCTTGGTCATTTCATCCAGGTAGAGCTGCATCTGCTCCGCCTTCCGTCTTGCATCCTTCATACTCCGCTGGACCACCTGGGCGACCCGGTCCTGGGGATGGAACTTCTTTGGATCGCTCAGGTTGCCCGCGTCGAGGCTTGCCTGGACGTTGCGGATGGTGTCAATGTACTTCTTGGCGTCCGTTCTTAGCTGGTCCACGTTCAACTTGGCCACTCCAATCACTCCTCCAATGTCCTCGACGAAGCCCTCCCACTCCGGGTACTGGTTGCGGACAATACGCTCGACAAGATCTGCGAATGTTGTTTCGTTCTTGTCGTCCTTGACCATACCAAGACGGGCCAGGGAGCTCAGCTTGAAACCTTGAGCCTGCTTGTTGGTATCGTTCATGTAGTTACCAATATCCAAAATCAGGCCGAGGACGTTCATCAATTTGACCGAGTCCCGGAGTGACTCGCAGACCCTCACAACCTCCTGCAGCTTCGAGGATATATGGTCGTAATCAGACTCGTAGGATCGGGTCAACGCAAGAGCGCGCATTCTGGCCTTCCAGTAGTGGTTGAGTTCGAAAGCAGTCTGCAGGTAGATCTGATCCTCGCGGGTGAGCTCGCTCGGGTCCTGCTCTCGCTCAGAGGTAGCGGCATTCGGCACAGTCCAGTCCTTGCTATACGGCGCCATGAGTTTGGCAACGTTGTCTGGAATGTTACACAGGTCATCTCTCTGCAAGAAATCCATAATGACACTGTTGTCCAAAATCTCCTTGTCACAGTGGATGATCATACGCACAACTTCATCCACAGGGATGTGAGAGAATTTGGCCATTGCGATCTGGAAATTCTTGGACAGATCGTTCGAGATGATCTGCTTCTTGTCCTTGCGCTGCTTCGACGCCGTACCGCCGCCGATGATCTTTGCCTCCTTCGCCATAAACAGTCTCTCGACTTCGTCGAGGATACCCTTCTTGGCCAGCTCATTGTACTTCTGTTCCCTTGCCTCGTAGGTTGGCGCGTGGGTAGCCCACACGGTCACCTGAGGAGTATCAACCTTGTCCCAATGAAGGGCCTTGAGCTTCTTCTTGGGTCTAATCGTAGCCATGAGGAACGTAGGACTTGAAGCAGCCTGCTGCGCAGCCAAGTAGTTTGCTCTCCACGATCCGGGCACTGGGCCGCCAGGCGGAGGGGGAGGAGGCGGAACGCCCAATGCGGAACCCGGAGGTGGTGGTGGAGGTGGAGGGACTCCCGCCGAAGACCCTGGGGGAGGCGGAGGCGGCGGAGGGGGAGGAGGCACACCCTTTGCGCCTGGAGGAGGAGGAGGTGGTGGTGGTGGAGGGGGCGGCGGAGGCGGGGGTACACCTTTGGCGGAGGAAGGGGGAGGGGGCGGAGGT
>ENA-UOWK01000834-UOWK01000834.1-bioreactor-metagenome-genome-assembly--contig:-NODE-834-length-12788-cov-8.047750_pt1 | contig 12788 bp, 9 predicted proteins | sample MGYA00238157_ERZ761612 | MGnify/ENA primary metagenome ERZ761612 (study PRJEB28901, sample SAMN06268035) | bioreactor metagenome | isolation source: Joint BioEnergy Institute, California, USA | place... | reverse complement strand
GTGATGAAGATCAGCAGACAGCAAAAACAGAGCTTACGTCAGTGCCCAGCTTTCACGGGGCAACTCAGAAGTCCAGGTCCGCACCGCCGTTATAAACGGCGACGCTGCGCTCGGCATACCCATAACCGAGGCCGTAGGATAAGTCCGTCCGGGAAAAGGGACTCCGACCATAAGCCGATTTGTGTAACGGGTCGATGGACACCTTCTTCCATTTCCTGCGGAACAAGCGGCGAGCAGAGCATTGCTATAGGTCCCTGAGCGGTTGAACCATCAGCTGATTTCATGGTGTGATGGCGGTCGGGACAAGGGGGCGGGTATCCGATGCGACGGGAGGATGGGCCGCGCTCCGTGATCGGCAGGCTTGGCAATGCACGGCGCATCTGGGTCGTGCTGATTGTCCTGACGCTTTGTCTTGCCGTGGCCATCGGCGGAAACGCCCTTCTGGCGCGATACTATATCGTCGCGACGGTGCCGCAGGGAGAGAACATCCTGCGGCTTGCCGTGTCGGGCCTTCGCGGAGAGCTGGCGCGATACGAGCGGTTGCCTGACCTCATGGACCGGAATCCCGTCCTGGTGCGTGCGCTGGCGCCGGATGCGGATCCCGTGCGGTTGGCCGCGGCGAACCTCTATCTGCGCCATCTGGCACGGCTGATGGGGCTGTCGGATGCCTATGTCATGGCACCTGACGGCATGACCGTGGCCGCCAGCAACTTCGACCAGGCGTTCAGCTTCGTGGGCGAACGGTTCGACTATCGTCCCTATTTCACCGATGCGCTGGCTGGGGGGCAGGGGCGGTTCTCGGCGCTTGGGACGACCTCGGGCAAGCGGGGGTATTACTTTGGCCGGGCGCTCAGGGACCGGGGGCGGATCGTCGGCGTGCTGGTGCTGAAGGTCGACATGGATGCGATCGAGGACAGCTGGCGTGCCGCCGAATACGAGATGATCGTGACCGACGGCGAGGGGATCGTCTTTCTGGCCAGCCGCCGCGACTGGCAGTTCCGCTCGATCGCGCCGCTGACGCCCCGGACGCGGGCGCGCATCGCCGCCACCCGGCGCTATGATGACGAACCGCTGCTGATGCTGCCCCTGCGCGTGGCGGGCGAGGCCGCAGGTCATGACATCCGACGGCTGGAGCTGCCCGAGACGCGGCGCGAGTTCCTGACCGTCTCCGAGGCCATGCCCGAGGCCGACTGGACCGTGCATGTGCTGCTGGACACAGCGCCCGCCCGGCGGCAGGCGCTGATCGGGACGCTGGCGGCGCTGATGATCCTGGGCGTGGGGGTCGCGCTGCTGACCGCCTGGGCGCAGCGCCGGGCCCGCCTGCGCGAGCGCCTGTCGATCCAGGCCGAGGCCCAGGCCCAGCTGGAAGGGCGCGTCGCCGCCCGCACTGCCGAGTTGGCGCAGCTGAACGCCCGCCTTGGCGCCGAGGTCACGGAACGTCGCGCCACCGAGGCCGAGCTGCGCCGCACGCAGCGCCATCTTGTGCAATCGGCCAAGCTGGCCGCCCTGGGGCAGATGTCGGCGGCCCTGTCGCATGAGCTGAACCAGCCTTTGGGCGCGGTGCGCAACTTTGCCGCCAATGCAGTGACCTATCTGGACCGCGACCGCGCCGCCGATGCGCGCCTGAACCTGACGCGCATCCTGTCGCTGACCGATCGCATGACCGAGATCGGCCGCACCCTGCGCAACTTTGCCCGCAAGCCCAATGCCCAGCTGTCCGACGTGGACCTGCATGACGTGCTGCGCGACGCGCTGGAGGTGATCGCCTGGCGCATCGACCGCCAGCCCGTCGCGCTGGTCGTGGACATGCCGCCGGGGCCGTTGCGGGTGCGGGCGGGGCCGGTGCGGTTCCAGCAGGTGGTGGTGAACCTGGTCGCCAATGCGCTGGACGCGCTGGACGGCCGCCCCGACGGCGCGATCCGCATCGAGGGGCGGCGGACGGACGGGCGCGTCCTGCTGACCGTCAGCGACAACGGCCCCGGCATCGGACAGGGGCTGGAGGATCGCATCTTCGATCCGTTCTTCTCGACCAAGGGGGTGGGCAGCGGGCTGGGGCTGGGGCTGTCGATCTCTTTCAACATCATCAAGGATTTCGGAGGCGAATTGCGCATTCTTCCCTGCGACCGCGGCGCGGCCTTCCGCATCGACCTGCCCGAGATCGCGCCATGATCGCGGGCCGCATCCTGCTGGTCGATGACGAGCCCGACATGCGCCTGTCCACCGCCCAGGCCCTGGAGCTGGAGGGGTTCGAGGTCGAGGAGGCCTCCGATGCCCAATCCGCGCTGGACCGGGTGGGCTTCGGCTTTGCCGGCATCGTGGTGACCGACATCCGCATGCCGGGCATGGACGGCCTGACCCTGATGAGCCGCATCCGCGAGATCGACGTGGACATCCCGGTGATCCTGGTGACCGGGCATGGCGACATCCAGCTGGCCGTGCGGGCGATGCGCGAGGGGGCCTATGATTTCGTCGAAAAGCCATTCGACGGCGCGCAGCTGGCCGAGATCGCGTCCCGCGCGATGGATTACCGCCGGGTCGTGCTGGAGAACCGCGTGCTGCGGGCGGCGGCAGGGCAGGCCGACGACCTGGAGACGCGGCTGGTCGGGCGGTCCAACGTGATGATCGACCTGCGCCGCCGCCTGCGCACCATCGGCCCGACCGAGGCCGACGTGCTGATCGTCGGAGAGACCGGCACCGGCAAGGAGGTCGTGGCGCGTGCCCTGCACGACCTGTCGCCGCGCGCGGGGCGGCCCTTCATCGCCATCGACTGCGCGGCGCTGCCCGCGTCGCTGATCGAATCGGAACTGTTCGGCCACGAGGCGGGCGCCTTTCCCGGCGCCCTGCGCCCGCGTTACGGAAAATTCGAACATGCGCGCGGTGGCACCATCCTGCTGGACGAGATCGGCTCGATGCCCCTGGACGTGCAGGGCAAGCTGCTGCGCGTGGTTCAGGACCGGGTGATGTTCCCCCTGGGCGCGGATGAGGGGCGGGCGCTGGACGTGCGCTTCATCGCGACCTCGCGCCAGCCGCTGGAGGAGGAGGTCGCGGCGGGGCGGTTCCGCGCCGATCTGCTGTACCGTCTGAACGTGGTGACGCTGACCATGCCGCCGCTGTCCGCGCGGCGCGAGGATATCCAGCTGCTGTTCATCAAGCTGGTGCAGGAGGCCGCCGCCCGCCACCGCCGCGCCGCCGTGGCCGTGCCCCCCGCCCTGCTGGCCGAGATCGCCGAACGCGCCTGGCCCGGCAATGTCCGCGAATTGCGCAACGCCGCCGACCGCCACGCCCTGGGCATCGCCCTGCAACCGGCCGAGGATCGCAGCCCCGAACAGCAGCGCCTGGCCCACCGGGTCGCGGCCTTCGAGCGCGACGTGATCGTGGCGACCCTGGCCGCGCATGGCGGGCGGCTGAAGCCGGTCTATGAATCGCTTGGCCTGTCGCGGAAGTCGCTTTACGAAAAGATGCAGAAATACATGATCGACAAGACGCATTACGTCGATGCGGGCGACGATCCGGACCCGTGATGGGGGGATTTCCACCCACGCGATGACGCCGATGTTACCGAATCCACCCATCGCCGCGACTAGGCGGCGCTTTTCCCGCGCGCCCGGCGCATGGCGGCATTGCGTGCAGGGCATGGCATGGCCTAGCTGAAGGGGCTTTGTCGGGCCGCCACGCGCAAGACGTGCGGCCCCGGAAAAATCTGGGAGGATTTTCATGCGTTTCATGACCGTCGCCGCGACCGTCGCGGCCACCTTCAGCCTGTCGCCCGCCTTTGCCCAGGACGACCGCGCCGACTGGCCCAGCAGCCTGACCATCGGTACCGCCAGCCAGGGCGGCACCTATTTCATCTATGGCACCGGTCTGGCCGGACTGATCAGCCAGAACCTGGACCTGAACGCCTCGGGCGAGGTCACCGGCGGCCCGGTGCAGAACGCCACCCTGGTCGAGACCGGCGACCACCAGATCGGCCTGGTCACCATGGGCCCCGCCTATGAGGCCTGGACCGGCAACAGCGAACTGGCGCCGGGGGTCGAGCACAAGGCCCTGCGCGCCCTGTTCCCCATGTATCAGACCCCGTTCGAGGCCGTCGCGCTGCAGTCGTCGGGCATCGCGGACGTCACCGACATGGCGGGCAAGCGCGTCTCGGTCGGACCGGCGGGCGGCACCGCCGCCACCTATTGGCCGCGCTTCTTCGAGGTGCTGGGCGTCGACGCGACCATCAGCTATGCCGGGGCCAACGACGCCACGAGCCAGGTCAAGGACGGCCTGATCGACGCCTTCGCCTTTGCGGCCGGCGTGCCGATCAGCGCCTTTGCCCAGATCGCGGCCGAGAACCCGGTCAACATCTTCGGCTTCACCGAGGAGCAGCGCGCGCAGATCCTCGAGGCGATGCCCGAAGTGGCCGCCTTCGAGGTGCCCGGCGGCATGTACCAGGGCTTCCCCGAGGGGCATGGCACGGTCGCCATGTGGAACTTTGCCGTCGCCCATCAGGACATGCCCGAAAGCCTGGCCTATGAGATCACCAAGCTGGTGATGGAAGGCAACGAGGCGATGATGCAGATCCACGCCACCGCCGCCGAGACCCTGCCCGAGAACGTCGACAAGAACACCTTCCTGCCCTACCACCCGGGCGCCGTGCGTTACTTCGACGAGGTCGGGGTCGAAATCCCGGCCGAACTGCGCGGCTGAGCGCATTCTCCGGGGGCTGCGGCCCCCGGACCCTTTTCCCTTTCCCCCATGATCGGACCGACTGCCCGGACCCCGTCCGCGCGGTCCTTGCCGACGGAGACCCCTCATGTCAGTTGATGCTGCATCTGCGGCAGGGACCGGACCCGTCATCGCGCAGGGCGTCGATGACGAACCGATGGCCCCCAACCAGCGCGACCCCCGCGCCGGAACGGGTGTGCTGATCGCGGTCCTCTGCGCCGCCTATACGTTGTTCCACCTGTTCGTCATGGTCGTCTATCCGCTGGAGACCTGGACCTACCGCATGATGCATGTCTGCGGCGGCCTGATCATCGGCTTCCTGACCTATTCCGCGCTGACGCAGCGCAACGACGGCGCCACCACCCCCGCACGCCGCGGCATGGCCGAACTGGCCCTGCTGGGCGTGGCGGCCCTGGGCGTGGGCTATGGGCTGGCGGTCATCGCCTATGCCTGGGGCGCCTGGTGGCTGGCCGGGGTGGCGATGCCGCCGGCCTTCGGGTTCCGCACCTATGGCCTGCCGCTGGCGATCGGCACGGGCGCGGCCATCGTCGCGGGCTGGCTCCATTCGTCGCGGGACCGGTCGCGGATCTATCCGGGCGACCTGATCCTGTGCCTGGCCTCGATCGCGGTCCTGGGCTACATCCTGTTCGTCGTGGGCGCGCTGCGCATGCGGGCGGGCACGGCGATGGCGCAGCCGGGCGATCTGTGGGCCGCGGTCACCGGGGTCATGCTGATCCTGGAGCTGACGCGCCGCCTGACGGGCCTCGCGCTGGTGATCATCGTCGCGGTCTTCATCGGCTACAGCTTTCTGGGGCCCTGGCTGCCGGGCTTTCTGAACCATCGCGGCTATACGGCGACGCGGTTCTTCACCTACATCTTCACCGACCAGGGCATCCTGGGCGACCCGATCGCGGTCAGTTCGACCTACATCATCCTGTTCATCGTCTTCGCAGCCTTCCTGCAGGCGTCGAAGGTGGGCGATTACTTCGTGAACTTCGCCTTTGCCTGCGCCGGTCAGGCGCGGGGCGGTCCGGCCAAGGTCGCGGTCTTTGCATCGGGCCTGATGGGCATGATCAACGGCACCTCGGCGGGCAACGTCGTGTCCACCGGCTCGCTGACCATCCCGCTGATGAAGAAGGTCGGCTATTCGCCGAAATCCTCGGCCGCGATCGAGGCCACGGCCTCCTCGGGCGGGCAGATCCTGCCGCCGATCATGGGCGCGGGCGCCTTCATCATGGCCGAGGTCACGGGCATCCCCTATACCGACATCGTCATCGCCGCGATCATCCCGGCGCTGCTGTATTTCGTGTCGGTCTATTTCATGGTCGACCTCCAGGCGCTCAAGCTGGACATGAAGGGCCTGCCCCGGTCCGAGCTGCCGCAGTTCAAGGTGCTGATCCGCCAGGTGTATCTGTTCCTGCCGATCATCATCCTGATCTATACGCTGTTCGCGGGCTATTCCGTGATCCGGGCGGGTGCGATGGGCATGGCATCGGCAGCGATGGTCAGCTGGCTGACGCCGCATCGCATGGGCCCGCGCCAGATCTTCAACGCGCTGGACATGGGCGCCAAGATGACCATCCAGATGGTCGCGGTCTGCGCCGCGGCGGGCATCATCGTGGGCGTCATCGCGCTGACCGGGGTGGGGGCGCGGTTCTCATCGCTGCTTCTGTCGATCGCGGATCAGAACCAGTATCTGGCGATGTTCTTCGCGATGTGCATCTCGATCATCCTGGGGATGGGCATGCCCACCACCGCCGCCTATGCGGTCGCCGCCGCCGTCGTGGCGCCGGGGCTGATCGCCCTTGGGGTGCCGGTGCTGGTCGCGCATTTCTTCGTCTTCTACTATGCGGTGATGTCGGCCATCACGCCGCCGGTGGCCCTGGCCGCCTATGCGGGCGCGGCCCTGTCGGGGTCCGATCCGATGAAGACCAGCGTCGAGGCCTTCCGCCTGGGCCTTGCGGCCTTCATCGTGCCCTTCATGTTCTTCGGCTCTCACGAGCTGCTGATGCAGGGCGAATGGATCGACATCATCCATGCGACCGCGACCGCGCTGCTGGGCATGTTCCTGCTGTCGGCGGGGGTGATCGGCTACTACTTCGGGCACGCGTCGATGGTGGTGCGTCTGGTGCTGATCGGGGCCGCGCTGTCGATGATCGCCGTGGGCTGGGTGACCGACCTCATCGGCCTGTCCGTGGCCGCCGCGCTGTTCCTCTGGCAGCGCCGGATGGTGACGCCCGCGACCCTGACGCATGGCCGCGCCGACTGAAACAAGGCTGCGGCCCCCGGATCGGGGCCGCAGCGGTCATGGTGGCCAGGTCACCTGTGCGTCCAGCACTGCCGTTCACTCTCTGGCGCGCGCCAGCAGTTGCACGATCAGCTCTCGCGTCGCTTCCGCACGGACCGGGTTGGGATAGTTGCGGTTCGCCAGGACCACGACGCCGATCCGTTCGGACGGCACCATCGCGACGTAAGAGCCAAAGCCGTTGGTCGCCCCCGTCTTGTTCAGATAGACGTCCCCCTCCAACTGGCGCGCGTCGACCTTGGTCATGGGTTGCGGCGACATCGCCATGTCCGGCGAATTTCCGGCCGCCAGCGCAGCGGCATCCACGGGCCAGGGATACCCTTCCCAGATCATGGCCTGCGCGTAATGGGCGGTGTCGTAGTCCGACCGGCGCGTCCGGGCCAGCGCTGCCGTGATCTCGCCCTCCAGGGTAAGATTGCCCAGATGGGCGTCCAGGAAACGGGTCATGTCGGTCACCGACGACTTGATGCCATAGGCCTCGGCATCCAGCATGCCGGGGTTGACGCGGATCGGGCTGTCGTCGGTTCTGGAATAACCGAAGGCATAGCGCGCCATCTCGGCGTCGGGGACATCGACGAAGGTGCTGTCCAGCCCCAGTCCGGGAAGAAGGTCACGGGCCAGCGCATCCGTGTAGGTCGTCCCGAACTGCTCTCCCGCGATCAGCCCCAAAAGGCCGATGCTGACATTGGAATAGGCGCGCAGCGTGCCGGCCTCGCCCTGCGGCGTCCAGGCGTTCAGATAGGTCATCAGGCCGTCCATGTCCGTGACCGCGTCGGGCACCTGCAGGGGCAGGCCACCCGTGGCATGGGCGGCAAGGTCGGCCAGCGTCACCGCATCGAAGGCGCTGCCCGCCAGCGCAGGCATCCGGGATGACACCGGGTCCTGCAGGGACAAAAGGCCGCGCTGTTCCGCAAGGGCCGCCAAGGCCACGGTGAACAGCTTGCTGTTCGATCCCAACTCGAACAGCGTGTCGCGGTCGACGGGGCGCGATGCCGCGCGATCGGCCAATCCATCGGTGAAGAAGAACTGCTGTCCGTCCATCGTCACGCCGATGGCGATGCCGGGAATGTCGAACTCCTCGATCACGGGGCGAAAGACGCTTTCGCTGATCTGCTGGAATGCCTGCTCGGTCAGCCCTTGGGCATGGGCGGGGGTGGTCAGCAGCACGGCTGCGACAGCCACGGTTCGGATGATGGTCATGGGATTCCCTCTGGCGTCGCGACGGCGCCGCGACATGAATTAATTTTGCCAGCCAGAGCTATTGTGATCGTGCATGGGCATCAAATCATGGTTTCTTGCCCTATCGTTGAGAAATTCTAATGGATGCGTGATGGATCGGCCCAACATCCCCCTGAATGCGCTGCGGGCCTTCGAAGCCGCGGCCCGGCACCTGACGCTGTCGAAGGCCGCGATCGAACTGTGCGTGACGCAGGCGGCGCTCAGCCACCAGATCCGCAACCTCGAGGAACGCCTTGGCGTGGCCCTGTTCCGGCGTGTGCCCCGAGGGCTGGTGCTGACCGACGAGGGTGCGGCCCTGGCCCCGGTCCTGACCGGATCGCTGGACCTGATCGGCGCGACGCTGGACCGGTTCTCGGGCGGGCGCTATCACGAGGCGCTGCATGTGGGCGTGGTCGGAACCTTTGCGACGGGCTGGCTGATCCCGCGCCTGGCCGGGTTCGAGGCGGCGCATCCCGAGGTGGACCTGCGCATCTTCGCCAACAACAACCGCGTCAGCATTCCGGGCGAAGGGCTTGACCTGGCCATCCGCTTTGGCGACGGGTCGTGGCATGGGCTGCAGGCCACCCGCATCATGGATGCACCCCTGGCGCCCATGTGCGCCCCGGACCGCGCCAGGACCATGTCCGGCCCCCAGGCGATGCTGGAGCAGCCGCTGCTGCGTTCCTATCGGACAGGCGAATGGGAACGGTGGTTCGCAGGGCTGGGCCTGGCCTGCCCGCCCCTGCGGGGGCCGATGCTGGACAGCTCCATCGCCCTGGCGGACATGGCGGCGGAGGGGCACGGGATCGCGCTGCTGCCACCTGCGCTTTTCGGCCACTGGACGGATCGCGGCCGTCTTGTGACCCTGTTCGACCATTCCATTGTCGCAGGCGCCTATTGGCTGACCCGCCTGCAATCCAGGCCGGAAACCAGCGGAATGCGCAGCTTTCGAGAGTGGCTGTGCCGGGCGGTGGCGGATCAGCCGCCCGCGACGGGCTGACCGCCCCTGCGCGACCGATCACGTGCGGGGCAAAGCCGTCGTGTCAGTCAGGCCCATGCGACCTTCAGGGGTGGCAGGACGGCGATGTCTTCGATGGCATAGGCGATGCCGTCCACCAGCAGGCCGTCGGGCATCTCGTACCCAAGTGGCTGGCATGCGATCTGCCTGAAGCCCAGCGTCCGTGCCAGACCTGCGCTGGCCGTGTTGGGCGCGGCATGACCGGTCGTCACCAGACGTGCGTCCAAGGCCCCAAAGGCGGCCCGTATCATCGCGTTCACCGCCTGAGCCCCATATCCCTGGCGGCAGGCAGAGGACCGCACCCAGTAGGACAGTCGGAACTGGCCCCGCCGCCACTGCGGGATCAGATCGACCGCGCCGACACAGACGCCCGAGGCCCATGCAAGATAGGACAGCCGCTCGCGTCGTTGTGCAGCCTCCGCCGCTTCCGCCAGCCGCTCTGATTGCCATCGGGCATCCCGTTCCTGTCCGGCGTTCCCCATCGTTCCGTGAAACCACGGCACCAATTCTGCATGGCTTTCGCCCCTGGCCCGCGCCACCGCGGCGGCGTCATCAACGCTCGCGGGGCAAAGATCCAGCCGGGATGTCCGAACGATCCGCGGCAGGACATATGACGCGGGATCCTTCAGGCGCGCGTAGGGCGGGGGCATGCGCTTCTCCATGGTCTGTGTGCATGATCATCGCCCGGATCGACAGCCATTGGAATAAGACTGCCGTGCGCCGGACACATGTCTGCATTCCCGCCCAGATCGCGAAATGCCACGGGCGGGCTTGTCGCGGACCGGGCTGTGCCCCAGAAACGCATCGCGACCGTCCCGATGGAAAGCACAATGTCATGCCCGCCCGCATCGCCCACCTGTCCCTGCTGGTCCCGGACTACGACGCGGCGCTCGACTTCTTCTGCCGGATCGGTTTCGAGTGCCGGGAGGATACCGAACTGGGCGACGGCAAGCGGTGGGTGCGGATTGCGCCCCCGGGTGGCGATACCGAGATCCTGCTTGCCCGGGCCGTCGGAGACCGCCAGGCCGCATCCATCGGAGAGCAGGGCGGCGGGCGGGTCTGGCTTTTCCTTGAGACGGACGATTTCGCGCGCGACTATCAGCGCCTCCAGGCCGCGGGCGTGACGTTCGAGACGCTTCCGCGCGACGAGCCTTACGGGCGTGTCGTCGTCTGGAGGGATCCCTGGGGAAATCGTTGGGACCTGATCGAACATACCCGTTCCGACCACGACGGAACGGGCAACTGAAGTCCGCGTCGCGCCGGTATCCTCGATATGGATCGCGGGTATCGGGGCGGCGGTACCCGCGACGCGATCCTCGACGCACCCATCCGCCGCGCCCTCCGCTACGGCCGATGATGTCGCATCTACTGCCTTTCCCCCTCCGGCCATCACGAATCTTGCCCATCCGAGGCTGCGGCACGCCCGCGACCGCCGCCTGATGGATCGTGCGCGTGATGCGCAAACGGAATGCCTTGGACAGCACCCGTGCCACGCGGTCCGTCCTCAAGTGACAGCGTCGAGGCCACCAGGGCGGGCATAGCAAAATTGCCGGTGCCTCCCGCCGCATGGCGCCAAATTCATTGCTCGGGAAGCACAGTCGCTTCCGGGGGCCGGCAGTGCAGCAATCAAACCCCACCGACCGTCAATGCAGGAACAGGCGGCGGTGCCTCACCCCCTGTGCACCCCTGACATCGGCCCAAGGTGCCACCCGTGACGCAGATGCGCCACAGGGGGGCGGGCGCGACATCGATGCCCTTGCGCGGCCGCGACCAGTAGGAGCACTATGATTCCAAAAGACGATGGGTCCGGTCATGTGCCCGTGGTGCAGGCGGTGACCGGTCCGAAACCGACATGCCCGCGGGGCGTGCCCCTGCCGTGAAAGGCCCCCGATGTTCGACAATGCAGATGCCATCCTGCTGGCCCGGATCCAGTTCGCCTTCACGGTCAGCTTCCACTTCCTGTTCCCCGCCTTCACGATCGGGCTGGCCAGCTTTCTGGCGGTCCTGAACGGGCTGTGGCTGTGGACAAAGGACCACAAGTACCTGGATCTGTTCCGATACTGGGTCAAGATCTTTGCCCTGGCCTTTGCCATGGGCGTCGTGTCGGGCATCGTGATGTCCTATCAGTTCGGCACGAACTGGTCAGCCTTTTCCGACAAGGCGGGGCCGGTCATCGGCGCGCCGATGGCCTATGAGGTCCTGTCGGCCTTCTTCCTGGAGGCCGGGTTCCTGGGGATCATGCTGTTCGGGCGCGACCGCGTCGGGCCCACGCTGCACATGATCGCCTGCGCCGCGGTGGCGTTGGGCACGGCGTTCTCGGCCTTCTGGATCCTGTCGGTCAACAGCTGGATGCACACCCCCGCGGGCTTCGAGATCGACCCCGAGACGGGGCAGTTCCTGCCCACCGACTTCTGGCAGGTGATCTTCAACCCGTCCTTTCCGTTCCGCCTGATGCACACGGTGACCGCGGCCTATCTGACCACGGCCTTCATCGTGGGGGGCGTGGCGGCCCTGCACCTGCTGCGCCACCGGCACCGCCGCGACAAGGTCAGCCCGGCCACGCGGACCATGTTCAGCATGGCGATGTGGATGGCCGCGATCTTTGCCCCGGTCCAGATCGTGCTGGGCGATTTCCACGGCATCAACACGCTGGAGCACCAGCCGGCCAAGGTCATGGCGATGGAGGGCCATTTCGAGAGCCATGACGAAGGCGCGCCGCTGTACCTGTTCGGCATCCCGAACCAGGACGAACAGCGCCTGGACTATGCCATCGGCATCCCCAAGCTGTCGTCCCTGATCCTGAAGCACGACCTGAACGCGCCGCTTGCGGGCCTGGACACTATCCCGCGCGAGGATCAGCCCCCCGTGGCCATCGTCTTCTGGTCGTTCCGCATCATGGTCGCGCTTGGCTTTGCCATGCTGGGGATCGGTGTCTGGTCGCTGTGGGCGCGCTGGCGGGGGATGCTGTTCGACAGCCCCATGCTGCACCGCGCCGCCCTTGTGATGTCGCCCGCGGGGCTGATCGCCGTGCTGGCCGGATGGGTCACGACCGAGGTCGGGCGGCAGCCCTTCACCGTCTATGGTCACCTGCGCACGGTGGACAGCGCCGCACCCCTGGACGCGGCCGCGGTGGGGGCATCGCTGGTGGCCTTCATCATCGTCTATTTCGCGGTCTTTGGGGCGGGGACATACTATATCCTGCGTCTGATGAGCCGCTCTCCGGCGAATAACGAACCGCGGCTGAAGGACGTGACCAACAGCCCGACGCGCACGGCGGGCACCACGCCCGCCCAGCAGCACCCGACCCGCAACGTCCAACCCGGAGAATGACCATGCCCCTCGCAGAAGGCGTTTCGCTGGATCTGACCGTCATCTGGGCCTTCGTCATCGCCTTTGCGGTGCTGGTCTATGTCGTGCTGGACGGGTTCGACCTGGGCCTGGGCATGCTGTTCGCGGTCGAACCCGAGGGCGAGGACCGCGACATCATGATGAACTCGGTCGCGCCGGTCTGGGACGGGAACGAGACCTGGCTGGTCCTGG
>ENA-UOWK01000831-UOWK01000831.1-bioreactor-metagenome-genome-assembly--contig:-NODE-831-length-12831-cov-5.053303_pt1 | contig 12831 bp, 24 predicted proteins | sample MGYA00238157_ERZ761612 | MGnify/ENA primary metagenome ERZ761612 (study PRJEB28901, sample SAMN06268035) | bioreactor metagenome | isolation source: Joint BioEnergy Institute, California, USA | place... | reverse complement strand
CTTCCGATCTTCAACGTTTCCCACCAATCGTCAAAAGTCATTTCAAATCCTCTTTGTTTACATACACTTTAACCCAAGACTGCTCACCTGCCTGTACAGCATCCATCCCAGACGCATAAACCATCCCTGATGGTGTTGCGTAGCCGTACAAAGCAAACTCTGCAGGTTCTTGCTGATTCAGATGCCATGCTACAGCAGCACACCAATTGGTTGTACCACGAAGGTAGCGATGTGGATGTGACTCAGCATATTCATAAGCTTTCAACACTTGCTCAAGCGTAATCATAGTTAATCCTCAAATTCAATGTCAATTGAACCACAGCGAACGTGCTTCAGATTGTTAAGGTTCACGTTCACCCACTTTTCGTTTGTTACGTCAACCATTGTATAAAGATTTGGTTTGTGAGCCACTGTGTTCGCTTGAGCCTTAGAGGCATGAGCAGCAGCAAACATATTGTGCTGCATGTGCTTACCGGTGCAAGAACGAATCTCTCCGTTGGATTTTACCCATTCTATGCTATAAAAGCGACCAACAAAGCTATCCAACAGTTCGCGTTTAGCTTGAATCGACATTTTGCATTTCATGATGCTCATCTCCGATGACCCTGTGTTTTGCTTTGTTGGGCTAATCATAGCCCCATCAGCACATCATGTCAACACATTTTTCAAAAATAAAAATAGGGGCACTGGGCGCTAGCCATCCCCTTTATTCCAAATCATCAAAAATTCCAGCTTCTACCAACGTTTTGTGAATATTATGTAACGCTGTCCAATACTCCTTCGTGTCTTGATTGCTGTGTTCAGGGATGTCAGACCAATGAGAAAGATGTTCTGAATAACAAATTAGTCCTAGACTAAGTGCGTATTGTAAATCTTGCAGGCTGCAGACAACGTTTGGATTTGTCTCCCCTTCAAGCATCTGTTCTAGGATTTGTAAAGCCTTATCTTTGTTATAAGTCATTCTGAATACTCCACTGATTTAATTGAGCCATGTAGTTTAATCATGGCTTGGCAAATGTTGCAGGGCCTTGCATTAGCTGGTGAACCGTCTGCAAGAACACGGGCAACAATTAGCTTACACCCCTTGCCCCGTGACTTGATTAATACGGCGGCTTCAGCATGAAGAAATGTCTTTAATGGCTTCCCTAGGCGCTTAGCTACGCGATATTGTTTAGGATGCGTACAAGTATAACTGTTAGCTGACTCCGAGATAATCCTACCTTTCTTGTCTGTGATGACAGCATATAAACGAAACTGTCCTTTGGAGTAAAGCAGTTCACGCGCCTTCTCTACACAATATTGGAGGGACATTTTATTTCACTAATCAATTGATCAAAACTGAATCGAGAAGGTTTATGGATCTTCCTAAGTGCAGGCTCTCCTGCAAGATCGAATTTCAGCTCTCGCTCAGTCCCTTCTGCCCATACTAGAAGCAAACCATCGAGTCTATAGTAGAAATCACATTTAAAGTTACTGGATCTTTGAATCTCCTCTTTAGCTTGCCTGTTATTTAGAACTTCTGTAATTACATAACGACCATTACTTTCTGGGTAATGCTTGAAAATTGCAATCACCTCTTCACCAATTTTAAATAAAGGTTGTTTCATATTATTTCTCCTTAATTTAAAAAGGAATCGTTAGATTCCGAATTCTTTCGCAGCCTTGTGTAACAGATCACCCATGCTTCTCGACTGCATCAAATAACCCTTCTCATTTCTAACACAAGCTTGAGACGAATACAATTGCCATTGACTAAGCTTATCACATTTATGCAAAACAAATCCTGCTTCGATCAGGGATTGTTTGATTGTGGCTGCGTAAGTTTTCAAGACATTTTTACCTGTTTAATTTCAACGAGAATAACTTCAAAATCTTCATCCAAAAACCAATCTTCACCGTAGGCGTCTTCCATCAATTTACAGCAATCTTGCTTATTTTTACTCGCACTAAAAAGCATCACATCATCATTCTGCTTGTGATGACCCATCCAATATTTTGGTGTGAAACCAGCTTCGTTTTTCATTTCAATCTCCTTTGCTCCGTAGAGCTTCTGTTTTGTTGAGGCAATTATTGCACACAAAAAGAAAGCCCGTCAACAACAGAGCCTATTAAAAGATTCTATAGCTAAGGGCTGTTAGATTGACAGAGACTATTTAGTTTGAAAGCTTATCAGCTTACGTTCTGCTCCCTGATATCGATCATATACTTTAGATTTATTAGTAATACGATCAGGCGCATACCACGAAATCTGCTCAATTGTTGGACTGATTGGTTCATGTTTTACAATTTCAACAATCTTCGGTTTTGATGGTGTTTCTACTGAGTAACGAAGCTCTCCATTTGAATACCAAGGACGTAAGAACAAATCAACCCACTTATCATCTACAACTTCAATCCATTCTCCATAAGTAGTCTGGCGCTGATCGCCCCAGCTATATCCATAAGAATAATTATAACCGCGAACATTCCATGTAGCTTTCACTTTACCAAGATAGTAATACTCGTATTCATCCTCAAAGAACTTCACCCAGTCACCAACCTTAATGTCTTTAATGGAAATCAGCTTATTGGCTAACGTATCCATTTGATCGAGTGTAATCAGATATGGTTCTGAGTTGATTGGAAGCAAGATGTGATTATTACATTCTCGTCCCCATACACATTCTTCTTGAACAACACCTTTAACCACAGTTGTGTGGTGCAAGAGAGTGGCAAGGTTGTCTGTGGGAATTTCTACTGTGAAATTACGAGGATCTTTTACACGAAATAGTTTATTACTTGTACTCCAACGAGCAACAGAAGATCCTACATAAAATCCTGTCAGTGGTGTGTTGTCATAAATGAATTCTTCGCCTTTACGTGCTGGAATTACATGGTCTACGATAACCCGGCCTTGTTCATCAAGTTCGTAGTCATAGGAAGTTTTAGCGTCTGGTTTTAATTTGTAAACATTCTGTGGACCGACAGAAGCCCATGAACGACCTGTTGCTTGCATCTTAGCGATGTTTGCTAGCGGTTGTCCGTCTTTGCCTTCTGCGTAAGGCGACATGTAGGCAAGTTCATCCTCCCTCTCTACGCCCTTCACGACAAATAATTGCTTTGCAATGTTAATCACTTTACAACCTCCTCATATGAAAATTCTTGTCCATTACAAATGTCTAAAGCTTTCTGTGCACCTTCAAGGAAATAATATCCCCAATCATCACGAGAGTCTATATAACAATTCCCGATATGAAATGAGGGATTGTCCCACCACAAAGGAATAAGCCAGAAAAGCTTCACTTGATATTGAACTACATATCGTTCAAATCCACCATAAACACGTTTAATGATTCGACGTTGTGTCATTTCTTAAACTCCTTAACCGCAGTGACTAGGACCATGCCAAGGTTTACCACACCAAGGACACAGGCCACGATCGGCAGTCATATATGTGAATTTCATTTATTCAACTCCTTAATATAATCATTCACAGAATCAATAGCATCTTTGATTTCCCACCAAATAGTTGTGAGCTTTTCATCTTCACTATCAATATCTGTAATCTCATTCAAAGCATTTTCAAGCTGTTCGTAGCATTCGATCAGAGCACAAGTCTTTTCAAAGGTGTTCATTTATTCTTCTCATCCCACTGTTGGAGGCGGAGTCAGATCCCTACGATAAATCCTATCTTGTGGAATATCAGGCAGTCTTTCCCATACAGCATTTACGTTATTGAATAGCTTCCAAACACTTCCATCATCGCACAAAGCAATAGTAACAAATTCTGATTGTGTATGGTAAGTGTTCTCTACTTGTGCATTGCTGATTTGAATAATTTTACGTGGCATATTTTACCCCCTATAACACCTATCCCAAACAACATTAGGATCTTCACAAACTTTTGATGTTAAGTACATTGCTGTACCTCCGAATATAAACACAAATGCCATCAAAACGCAAGCGATATTCTCCCACATCCTTTGCTTTCTGTAAAGCCATGCACCCTCGGCAATGGAGGCACTGATTAGAGATAGACAGAAGCAAGCTGCACATAGAATCCATAATATGTCAATCACTTTTCAAATACTCCTTAGCTGCCCACTCAAGAATATCCATAGCCATACTCTGTTGATCTGTGAATTCGTATGAGCCGAAGTATTTATAGTTTGCTTCGTAAAGTGCCCATTCAACTTCTTCCTTTGAAAACCCTTCTGTGTAAGTAAGGGACAGTTGGAATTGATCATAGGTCATTCGGTAGAAAACGTTACTAAGTTTTGCGTTATATTCAATCTTCATGATATTCCTCAAAATAGTCGGTCAGATAAATATAACCTCCGACTAACTTATAACACAAAACTCTGTCTACTACTTTTTCATACTCTACTTCATAAGCATGTGACATAGAGAATCCATGTTGTATTGCACTAGCACACTGCTCTTTTGCTAGTGTTGATTTAAGTCTTACTTTCATTCTTTAGGACTCCAACCTGGAACACTCAAACGCACCAAAGTACGAAGACTATCAACCAAAACAGACGTACTCTAGTGCAACATAGTGACATTACCAGCATAGACAATGTTTGGTTTCAAGTCAACAGCTTTCAAATGAGAAACATCCAGATGTGAGCAATCACCACCTTCTTTGATTTCTCCGTCCCATTCGCCAACATATGCTTTACTTGCTTGAACATCTGACGCCAAAATAATAGCTTCATCTGGCCAATCTAGAGATTTAGGGTTTGTATTCCAATAATCGCCATCCCAATATCCACGGTTCTTTGCACGAATCCAAGATGGCTTTGGGGTATCCCAACGACCAGAAGCATTATGAATATGACCACCGCCTCCACTATGAGTTTGCAGTTCAGGAATCCAATAACCATCAATATGAATTCCAGGACGACGGTGTGATTGGTTTGCTTTCACAAAACCTTGGTCAATCATCAAATAAATAGGGCCGTCTGTATCTACTTCTGCCAACATTTGGTCAATAGTCGGTTGCCAACGTTTAAGATCATTTGGAACGCCAGTTTCTTTACGAAACTCTCGCATATAAGCACGCTCCATTGTGTGGATAGGGAATGTTACGGTGCCGATTTCTTTTACAATAGATTTCATTTTTGTTTCTCCTGTTTGCTTGGATTCCACGTATCATAGGACAAAAGAAAAGGGCCGTCAAGGCCCCATTTTAAAAATTGTAGCTTTTTGATTTCTTACGCTGTAGGTTTACCTTGTTCAGCACAATGCGGTACTCTGCAACCTCGTGATGGTATTCAACAAATTTATTCAGAAGCTCTTGATCCTCCATAATCCAAACCGTTGCATTGTCACCAGGATGATGAATAACTAGAGATTCGCTAGAAATGTTGTGAATGTCGATAAAATCCTTGACAATTTCATTGAACTGTTTAGGGTAGTGGTCAATGTGACTGTCTTTCTTCCTAACCTTTAAGTTTGTTTCTGGACAAATCACGTAACCTTTCGAATCACCGAACTCATTAAAATAGGTATCTTTATAATCAATTGTCTGATCGTTTATAGCTGCACGGAAGATATCTTTAATCTTACCTTCTTTTGATTGTGAACTAATTGCTTTCACATAACTAAAATCAGTTACAGAACCATCAGCACGAAGAACATAGAACTGACGATTACGAGGATTAATTAGACAAGTACGAACACCAATCTTATATCCACCTCCTTGAGTCTTTTCATCATAACAATCATGCATTTTAAGAACATCATTAATTACTTCAAACCATTCACCATACAACTCAGAATTAAGCTTTGCATTGTTAAGTACAAATTTACAATAATTCTTTAGTGTTTGTTTAGTTTTAAACTCCATACCACCCGCTTCTACCATCTTCTTACTCTCTCTCTTATATTTACTTAGATTTAGTTATGTATCTTTATTTACTTACTCTTTATATTTATTACATATCGCCTTAGATTAAAGCTTAGGAAAGATAGATTTATCCCAGACAATTGCCATACAAGAGTATCCTCCTGCTTAGACAAAAGCTTGATCTATCCTCCCAATCTGTCAACATCTCATCGCCTTGAGTTGTCGCCTAGGCCGTCATTAGGACGGAAGCTATCTGTTTGCAAGCATAGCCAAGATTGCTCATCATTCCACACGAAAAAGATTGACGTGCGTCACCGATCCCCTATAATGAGCTTCGATTCAGGTTGGCCGAGGATCTTCCCTCTTCATAGCCTTTAAGACAGAGCCGGTGAGTGATAGCTAATTAGCTAGCCCTAAAGCGGGCAAATGACATTTCTCTCTCTGTCCGATACGCCATAAGACAACGTAGGCATCTATTCTATCACGAATCACCTATAATACAAGAGATAAATATTCTTTTTATTCAACCTTTAGGAGATAGATTCTCTCTTATTTACGCAGTCTATCAACCCTACACCATCCTATTGAAAATCTTAATTAGACTCCTAAGCCAAGAGGTGTAGAATAGAACGTATCAAACAGATTCAAACACACACAAACGGAGATAAACCGATGACTAGACAAGAGTTTAAAGCACGTTGGGAATCCAATAGTAAGGGTGGTGGTATAACCTACAATGACATTGCAAAAGCTGCCATCGATTGGGGTATTACAAAGAGTCCTTACGCAATACAGATTGACGATGTTCGGTATCGTGTGCTTAAATCTGCTGGTACTGATGATGCTGAGATGTTTAACCCAGAAGCTTGGCCAGAAGAACAATACTAAACACCCATTTTACTAGGCTTTTACACCCCAAATAATCGTTTTAACACACAAGATATACATAGGTTGCGCTTAGAGAAGAAACGCGCTAGAATGTGTGAAATTACTGAAGAAATAACCCTAAAAGGTTAAGGAGAAATAATGTGGCTATTCTTACAGATATTGTCAAAATAGAAATTAAGCTTGATGAGTGTCCAACCATTCAGTACACAGAAGCTGATTCAGTAAAATCTTTCCGTGTAGCTGGACGTTCTTTTGGACAGTATTGCGCAAAGCGAGTGGACAAAGATTCATTAGGCTTAATTCCTATCAGCAGCTGGAAAGATGCGGCCACAGATTGCAAAACTTACATTAGAAGTGTGATTCCTAAAAATTGTCAAGAGTTCCTTGTCTATTGCCATGAACTCGGGCATTGTAAGAGTAAGCAGCCTGCATCAGAACCCTCATTTGGGTTTTTCGGAGGAGATTGGTGCAACGGGCGCTTGATCTGTGAATACAATGCGTGGGTTTGGGGCATTCGCTATTTCAAAAGGCTTGGCTTTAAGTTGTCAGAACAGCACGAAAAGATTGTTAAATACTCCTTGGAAAGTTATTTTAAGTCTGCTCGTGATAAGTTTTTTGCTAAAACACTGTCTGATAAATTTGAAAAATGGTGTGGCATAGCAACAAGTGTGCCAGAACCTCAACCTAAGAAACCATTTCCTACAGTCAGTTTCGGAAATCCTTGTAAAACAAGTTGGGATACAGTTAAAATAGACGATGGACCTCTCCCTTGGTTTACTTGGACCGATGCAAAAGCAAAGCCTAAGCCTGTTAAAGAGAAGCCTAAGAACTGGAAACCTTGGCATGATCTGAAAGCTCAGCAGATGAAGAAATCTTGGAAGCATCAAAGATAACTGTTGACCAATACCGCAGAATGATGTTTAATAAGTGTTATCTTTGATAACGCCTAACGAAACAAAATCAGGAAGCAGATCCATGAGATATGAAGTAGCTATTGAAAACATCATTCTGACCTGTGACGTACACAGCTACATCAAGAAGTCACCAGATTTCAACTCGTGGGCCTCAGATGTTGACTTCTACGGGACGGATGAGCTAGACTATACAATCGAACGTGTGCTTGAGCTTGACGAAGACAACCTACCTTTTGAGTTGACGATCAAAGAGAGTGATGCTATTCTGTGTGGGCTTGAGAATATTGTGAAAACTAAATTGATACTCGAAATCGAGCGGGAGAATGAAGAATGAGCTACGACAACAAAAGAACTTGTAGGCTTACCGAAGCAGGTATTGAGAAATGGAAAGCTTCGAATATTGAGCCTGATCCTCGTCAAGTTTTTACAATCGAATACGAAGCAAAAGATCATTTGTGGGTTAAGGTTTGGTGGGGAGAATCTAAAATCATGACCCATGAAGACATCAATGAAGTATTTTGGTGTGAAGAGGTTTGTGAATACGTTTAAAACACCGCTTTCCACGCCCAAAAACGTACATAGAAACGTTTTCTTGAAGGATCTGTGTACGTAGTAGGGAAGAAAGAGAAAACGTTTTAAATAGGCTGTTTTACTGAGGAGATTTAAAGATGAGTTTTACTATAGAAAAGATTCTACGGGTTTATGATGATTCTGAAGGTTACTATTTAGAAATCCGACAGAATCCAGATTTTCCTGAAAGTGGCATTGAAATCCACACAAACAATGTTAAAGAAAATGAAGATTGGTATGGTAAAGTGAGTATTCCAATCAATTCAAAACAGCAAGCGCAGATGTTGGCTAAAGCTATTCTTGAAATGTCTGAGCAAATAAAATGATCATCGTCATCAGCTACATTGCATTGCGTTATTTCTCTAGTGATGATTGGAGTGGTATGCTATTGTTGCTACCAATCTTCTTGGACTTGGCTATTTTGGATAAATTTTGAGGATGTTTTATGGCTAGAATTAAATTGCAGTATTTTAAATCTTCAGGTAAGTGGGGTTACGAAGGCGAACTTGAGTGGGCAGATGACAAATCAATGTACGGTCTTATTGATCACGTTAAAGATCTAGATCGAAATCGTAAGCTGCCGGGTTTGGCGTCTGGTTCTTGGGATGGTCCTATCTATCTAGATACTAGTGAACACCCTATGGGTTATCCTCTTTTGATTTTGGAGTAAATAATGAATCAAACAGAACACAAAACAATTACAGCTTTGATGAAAGCTATTAAGAAAGATATGGAAGCTGGAATTACACAAATTGCTGTGATTGTTGAAGAAAGCGAATATAAAGCAGAGAAGAAGTATATTTATAGTCGTCCATTTGTTAATGAAGTTAAGGGAGAAGAGTAATGAAAGTTGAAAATATTATGCAACACCTAATTGGTAAGACTTATAGGGAGGTTATTTGCGGACTAAATATTGACCAAGATGACGGAGACTGTTGCGGCTTTGCAAGCGTAGATATCATGGATGGGTTGCAAGAATTTGCCGAGTCTGGAGAAGCAATTCTTGTTCGAGTGATTAAAATCGACTACAGTGACGACGAACACGAAGGTGATCGTGTTGTAGCCAACTTTGTTTTTGACTTGGGTGAAGAGAAGGGTCTAATCCTTGGTTATGAACTTAGCGCAGGGTCTGGCTCAGGTTGGAGCTACGGGGCTTACTGTTCACTTAAGTATGGAGATGAAGTAATTGCATCTGCCTCTTGGTAAATATTATGACATTTACAATTAACATAGAAAATGGGACAAGTTTCTATACAGCAGAAGATATTATCAGCTATAATAATGCAGGCTTGCTTTATTATGGTGATGTTTGTCTAAGTAGTGTGATTGATAAGATTGTTGAGCATTATGAGAAAAGAGAGGACAATCTTCTAAGTGACGATGAATATCAACGAGGAAGAAACGATGGATATGATCAGGCTGTAAGTGAAATTCGTGGCTTTGTTGATAATATGTGAGGAGATAAAATTTAATGGCGTGTGTTGAACGTATTAAACATGATGTACCACACTGCACATCTGATAAAGGTTTGCAAGTGTTTTATGATGATGCAAAAAACATCTTTACTGGCTATTGCTTTAGTTGTGCTGCAAAAGGTCTAGAAGCTTATGTTTCTGACCCTTATAATGGGGAAAAACCACGGCCACCAAAGCGTAAATCAGAAGATGAAATCCAAGAAGAAATTCAGGAGATTCGCAATCTAAAATCTCCAAACTTTGTACACCGAGGCATCGCAGCAGAGTATTTTGCTAAAGCTGGTATTAAACTTGCTTTTAGTGAATATGATGGTAAAACACCTTTCACCTTCAATTTCCCTTATACTTTTGATGGGAAACTTGTAGGCTACAAAGCTATCATGCTTGATAAGAAAGCAATGTGGTCTATTGGTGATATTAAAGGCGCTGACCTGTTTAACTGGGAGATTGCAAAGAAGTCAGGCGTAAAGCGTCTGTATGTGACTGAGGGTGAGTTTGACTGCCGTGCCCTTGAAATGATGCTAGAAGCTCATGCAAACAAACGTAAGAGTCAATATAACAAATTTGCTGTTGTGAGTTTACCTCATGGCGTAGGAAGTGCTGTAACAACTCTTGGTCGTATGAGAAAGGAAATTGACAAATTCTTTACAGAGATTGTCTTAGTATTTGACAACGATGAGGCTGGCAAGAAAGCAATTAAGGAAGTACAAAAGGTTCTTCCAGACATCAAAGTTGCGACATACCCAACCAATGCTAAAGATGCAAATGAAGTGTTACTTAAAGGTGATGGTGATCTGTTTGCAGACTTCTGCATCTGGAAAAGTGCAAAACCTGTGACTGAGGGCGTTGTAAGCGTTTCGTCTGTACTTTCTCGTGATGATACGCCACCTGATCCTGGGTTCTCTTATCCATGGCAGGGGCTTACAGATATGAACTGTACACAGCGAATGGGGGAGGCTACTTGTACGGGTGCTGGTGTAGGCTTAGGAAAAACGCTACTCTCTCATATGAAGGCAGCACATAATATTGTGGAACACAAGGAAAAGGTGTTTTCTGTCCTGCTAGAAGAGCCTAACCGATCAACACTCTACAACGTAGCAGGTAAAATTGACGGCATTCCCTATCACATTCCAAGCGTTCATGAGGTACACCGAGAGCAGTACCTAGAAACGGCTTACTCGCTTGAAGGCAAGCTTTTCTTGTGGGAAAGTGAGGGACAGGCCGCAACAAATCGCTTTGATATTGAGGAAATTGTAAAAGCTATTCGTTACAATGCTATGGAGTATGGTGTAAGGTTTGTAGAGATTGATAACATGACCCGACTTGTGGACCACTTAACCACTGGTGAGGCGAACGAGTTTATTAACAAATGGTCATCAGAGCTTGCAAACCTAGCTGCTGAACTTAACATTCACATTGGTGTCTACAGCCACTTGAACCCACCGAAGGGTAAAGACGCTCGGGACCATGAATCAGGCGGTGAAGTTTTCGCTTCTCAGTTCACAGGCAGCCGTGGTATTATGCGTGCATTCCCATTGCTGATGAGCTTTGAGCGTAACAAGCATGCTCAAGGTGATTTGAAGGCTAACAGCTTCATTGGTTGCATTAAGAACCGTATGTTTGGCGGTGAAGATAAGTTTAAAACTCAGTATCAAGCAAACACAGGTTTACTCCTTCAGTACGAATGGGAAGGAGATTCACTTTAAGGAGAGTAAGTTTGAAAAGCATTTATAATTGGAAGAAAGCTACAGTAGCCGACTTGGAGTCTGATGGATTTTTGGATGTAGCCACCAAGCTACATGTGCTTGGCTTCCAAATGAATGAAAAAGATGTAATGGTTTTTAATGGCTCAACGGAATATGAGCGAATTATTAAGTTCTTTCAGTGGCATATTGATAACGAAGTACCACTTGTTATGCACAACGGTATTTCCTTTGACGTACCTTTGATGGAGAAACTGTTTAATATTGATTTGTCAAGGCTTATGTTGATTGACAGTCTCGCAATTAGCTGGTATTTAAACTTTGACCGAAGGCTTCATGGTCTTGGGACTTTCCATGAAGATTATGGGATTGAGAAACCTCCGGTTGAAGATTGGTCTGAGCAGCCTTATGAAGTTTATGAGCACCGTGTAAAGGAAGACGTTAAGATCAACCAAGCTTTGTGGAAAGATTTGAAGCATCGTTTGATTGAACTTTACACAATGGTAAAGACTGAGATTGACGCAGGCGCTGTTGGTGGTAAACGAATCTCAGATGATGAAGAGATTTACATTGACTCTCTAGTTGGCTTGTCTGTAGAAGAGCATATTAACCGTCTTCTGACGTTCCTGATGTTCAAGATGGATTGTGCAAGGCTTCAAGAGAAAACTCAATGGGAGGTTGATGTAGAACTTCTGCTTGAAACAGAACAAAAACTTGAGGCAATTTGTAATGCTGCCAAAGATGAGCTTGAAAGCGTAATGCCTAAAGTTGCACAGTACACAAAGAAAGAAGCCCCTAAAAAGCCATTTAAGAAAGACGGCAGCCTTTCTGCAACAGGCCTTAAGTGGAAAGAATTAATGGGGGTTTATGAACGAAAAGAAGTTGATGAATTTGGCACTCTAAAAGTTGAGGCAACGGATGTAAAAGGTGTATTTAAAGTTTTAAATGGATATGAGGAACCTAGTGCTTCATCACCAATTCAAGTAAAGAACTTTTTGTATTCAAAGGGCTGGTCCCCTGTTAGCTTCAAGTATGAAAAAGATGAGGATGCTTTTAATGCTTGGATTGCCAGAAAGCCTAAAGAGGGAAGTCACCACAGCAAGTGGACAGAATGGAAAGACAGTAAGCCAGAAGAAAGAGCGATTCCACAAATTACTGTAGGTGGTGAGGATGGAAAAGAGCTTTGCGAATCTGTGCTAGAATTGGCAGAGGAAGTCCCAGAAATTAAAAAGTATGCAGAATACAACGTTGCAAAGCATAGGCTTGGGGTGATTAAAGGCTTTATCCGAGACTTGAAACAGGGTAAGTTCCTACAAGCTCGTATTGGAGGCTTTACTAATACTTTGCGCGTTATGCATAGGGAGCTTGTGAACCTAGCTGGTATTGACAAACCTTACGGGAAGGAGATTCGTGGTGTTTTGATTGCTGGCGAAGGTAAGTGTCTATTAGGC
>ENA-UOWK01000830-UOWK01000830.1-bioreactor-metagenome-genome-assembly--contig:-NODE-830-length-12833-cov-5.327203_pt1 | contig 12833 bp, 16 predicted proteins | sample MGYA00238157_ERZ761612 | MGnify/ENA primary metagenome ERZ761612 (study PRJEB28901, sample SAMN06268035) | bioreactor metagenome | isolation source: Joint BioEnergy Institute, California, USA | place... | reverse complement strand
TCTAGGATCAGGAAAACCACGTGCAGAGTGGTCAGCGAGGCGTGCAGCATGATGCGTTCCGTGGGAGCAGATAGGGAAAAGAACGCAAAAAGCATGCCTTGCACTTTTCACATCCGGATGCATTCAAACCTGCGTCGCGTACTCGCGCACGGTCAGCCAAAGGTTGGCCGTGCTAGAGTCCGCTGCCGTTTTCAAGGATGAACCTTATGCGATCCCTGCTCCGAACCGCCTTCCTGCCCATTTGCCTACTACTCGCCGCCTGCGGGCAGGAGCCTCAGGTCAAACTGCGATTCGACGAATCCATTCGTGAGGGCGCCGGCATAAAAGGCACCTATCTCGATAGCCTGCAACGGCTCTTCCAGGAGCTGGGGTATCGCCCGGGCCATCTGCGCTACAGCCTGATCGATGATGATGAACAGGCGCTCATGGTCAGGCTGCAGTCCGGGCCGCTGGAATCTGCGCAGCGTGAAGCCCTGACCGCGCGTTTCACTCCGATCGTGCAGGCCCGCGAACACTGGCCAGCCACCCTCGAGATCACCGGTATTCAAGGCGAATTACCGACGCCGCTGCGTACCTCGTTCATCGCCCACGGCCGTCCGTTTCTGGTCAAGCGGGGGAACGGCAATCCGTTCAACAGACCGTCTTCACGGGAGGAAGTGTTCTGCCGTATCGAGGTGAAGCTGAATGAAGAACTGCCGCCGCTGAGTTTTCAACGCGCCCGAAACTGGGGCGATGAAGACCTGCCGGGCAGCATGGGCGAGCTCGCGCTGGACTCGGAGAACGTACGCATTCCAGCCAGGCTGCGATTCAGCGATCCGGAGTTGCAAAAGGCCGTGGACGAACGTCAGGTAGAGGTGATCATCGACAACGACGACTACCTGACCAGCCCTATCAAGAAACTGGTGTTCGAGGTCGGCAGCATGGGCAAACACGTGCTGATCGGGCAGCGCACGCTACTGGGAGACGGCTATCACGAGCGCTGTGCCGACCTCGCGGTAGACGTTGGCCGACCCTTCAACCTGTTCATGGGCCATGGGGTCGATCGCCTGACCTCGTTCGAGCTGCTCGACAACGAAGGCTGATGCCCCGCCCGAAGGCGGGGAAGGCGGTCAGCGGTTACGCAGGATGGCGTTGATGAAGTCGCCCTGGTTGGCTTCATCCGGATGGGTGGTGAACTGCAGCTGGCCGTCCTTCTCGTGCAGTTTCATCCCCTCGCCGAAGCGGCAGTCGACGCCCTTGAGGGTCTTGGCTTCGGCCTTGTAGCGATCATCATTGCCGCACAGGTAGGCCATCTGGTTGACCACCTCGCCACAGAAGCTCGGCACGCTGAGGCCGATCAGTTGCTCGTCGCTGATCGCGCTCCAGTCGACCTTGGTCGTCAGCGGTGTGCCGCAGGCCTTGGAGGCTTCGCTATCCATCTCCTGCAGGCGGGCGCTGTAGTCGGCCAGACGCTGCTTGCGATCGAAGGCCGCCAGACGCGCCTGCACACCGTCCTTTTCCTGTTTCTCATAGAGCGCGAGGAGGTCCTTGGGCTTGAGCGCCTTGGTCTTGTCTTCGCTGTAACTGAGCTCGAAGCCCTGGGTATTGGGCAGGTTGAGCTGGTAGCTCTCGCCGCTCCAGGCACGGCGCTTGTTCAGCAGGTTGTAGTCACGGCCGTCGAGACGGATGCCGTAGTCGCGTTGCTCGTTGCCCAGCTCGCGAACATCGGTGAGAAATACCACCTCGTCGAGCGGGTGGTTGATGCCGCGTACCTGGACCAGCGCCTGCTTGCCGTCGGCCGAAGGCGCGATTGCCAGGCTGACGCCCTGGCCGGCATCGAATACTTGCGGATGCTTGGCCAGCTCGATGGCCGAGACCTGAAGGGACAGCAGGGAAAGGGCGAAAAAGGGAAGGCAACGTTTCATTGGGCACGTCCTTGTACGGATGAAGGGCGCACAGTATAGCCAGCCGGCTGGCGGCAATCTGTGCGCTCTTCCGCGTCCGTTCTGTAGGAAAATTGCCTATCCGTGGCCTTTTCCCCGTCTTAGAACTGCAGTACCACCCGCCCCTCGATCTGCCCGCCGCGCATCTGGTCGAAGATGCCGTTGATGTTGTCCAGGCTGTCGCTGCGTACCGTGGCCTTGACCAACCCTTCGCCGGCAAAGTCCAGCGCCTCCTGCAGATCGGCGCGGGTGCCGACGATGGAGCCGGTGATGCTGATGGCCTTGAGCACCACGTCGAAGATCGGCGTGGGGAAGTCACCCGGCGGCAAGCCAACCAGCGCCACCGTACCGTGCCGGCGCGCCATGCCGATGGCCTGGCCGAAGGCCGTGTTGGACACCGCGGTGACCAGCACGCCGTGGGCACCGCCGATATCGCGTTGCACCACCTCGGCCGGATTTTCCTTGCGCGCGTTGATGGTCAGGCTGGCGCCGAGCTTGCGCGCCAGCTCCAGCTTGGCATCGTCGACATCCACCGCGACCACATGCAGGCCCATGGCGCGGGCGTACTGCACGGCCACGTGGCCGAGGCCGCCAATACCGGAGATCGCTACCCACTGTCCGGGGCGGGCCTTGGTTTCCTTGAGGCCCTTGTACACCGTCACGCCTGCGCAAAGGATCGGCGCAATTTCCAGGAAATCAACGCTTTTCGGCAGGATACCGACGTAGTTCGGATCAGCCAGCACGTATTCGGCGTAACCGCCGTTGATCGAATAGCCGGTGTTCTGCTGACTCTCGCAGAGGGTTTCCCAGCCGGTCAGGCAGTGTTCGCAGCAGCCACAGGCGGTGTAGAGCCAGGGCACGCCGACACGGTCGCCTTCCTTTACCCGCGTCACGCCACTGCCGACCGCCGCCACGTAGCCGACGCCCTCGTGACCGGGAATGAACGGCAGACTCGGCTTCACCGGCCAGTCGCCCTCGGCGGCGTGCAGGTCGGTGTGGCATACACCCGACGCTTCGATCTTCACCAGAATCTGCCCCGGGCCGGGTAGTGGGGTTTTCACCTCCTCGATACGCAGCGGCTGCCCGAAGGCGTGGACGACTGCGGCTTTCATGGTCTGGTTCATAGCCTGTTCCTCTTCCATGCGAGTGTCTGGCCAGTGTGCGCGCGCAGCCCACGCCGGCATTGCTCCAGAGCAAGGTTTAGGCGGTTTTTCCGCCTGGTCACGGCTGGCATGACAAACGGTCGTCGCCACTGCCCGACGACGGCGGCTTTGCGTTATACTGCGCGGCCTTCGGCCGGTAGCACCCGGCCAACGAATAATGACAAGCCACGCTGGCCCGCCCGCGTGGCTTGTTGGTTTTTGACGCGCCGCTAGGCGCCCGAGAGAAGAGGCACTTTGATGAGCGCACTGGTTGGCGTGATCATGGGCTCCAAGTCCGATTGGTCCACCCTTAGCCACACCGCCGAGATGCTGGACAAGCTGGGCATCCCCCACGAGGTCAAGGTGGTCTCCGCCCACCGTACCCCGGATCTGCTGTTCCAGTACGCCGAAGAGGCCGAGGCCCGCGGCATCCAGGTGATCATCGCCGGCGCTGGTGGCGCCGCTCACCTGCCGGGCATGTGCGCAGCCAAGACTCACCTGCCGGTGCTCGGCGTACCGGTGCAGTCATCCATGCTCTCGGGCGTCGACTCGCTGCTGTCGATCGTGCAGATGCCGGCCGGTATCCCGGTCGCCACCCTGGCCATCGGCAAGGCCGGCGCAGTCAACGCCGCCCTGCTGGCCGCCAGCATCCTCGGTCACCAGCACCCGCAGTTCCACGCGGCGCTGAAGCAGTTCCGCCAGGAACAGACCGATACCGTGCTGAGCAACCCGGACCCGCGCGAGGCCTGAAGCTCATTCCATCAGGGGCTGCGACACGGCGCATTTGCGCTGTGCGCTGCTCGGAATGCTCATTTACCGGCGTAAACTCCGCTTCCTGCGCTGCGGGCAACGTTCAACTGCTTGGTTCGCCACCTGCTGAAAAGGGGCTTTGTTATGAAAATCGGTGTGATCGGTGGCGGCCAGCTGGGCCGCATGATGGCGCTGGCGGGCACTCCGCTGGGCATGCAGTTCGCTTTCCTCGACCCGGCGCCGGACGCCTGCGCCCAGGCGCTCGGCGAGCATATCCGCGCCGATTACGGCGATCAGGACCACCTGCGCCAGTTGGCCGACGAGGTTGACCTGGTCACCTTCGAATTCGAGAGCGTGCCGGCGGAAACCGTGGCCTTCCTCTCGCAGTTCGTGCCGGTCTACCCGAGCGCCGAAGCCCTGCGCATCGCCCGTGACCGCTGGTTCGAGAAGTCGATGTTCAAGGACCTGGGCATTCCCACACCGGAGTTCGCCGACATTCAGTCGCAGGCCGACCTCGATGCCGCCGTGGCCAGCATCGGCCTGCCGGCCGTGATGAAAACCCGCACCCTGGGCTACGACGGCAAGGGCCAGAAAGTCCTGCGCAAGCCGGAAGACGTCACCGGCGCCTTTGCCGAACTGGGCAGCGTGCCGTGCATCCTCGAAGGTTTCGTGCCCTTTACCGGCGAGGTGTCGCTTATCGCCGTGCGTGCCCGCGATGGTGAAACGCGCTTCTACCCGCTGGTGCACAACACCCACGACAGCGGCATTCTCGCCCTGTCCATCGCCAGCACCGATCACCCGCTGCAGGCGCTGGCCGAGGACTATGTTGGTCGCGTGCTGGACCGACTCGATTACGTCGGCGTGCTGGCCTTCGAGTTCTTCGAAGTCGACGGCGGCCTCAAGGCCAACGAGATCGCCCCGCGCGTGCACAACTCCGGGCACTGGACCATCGAAGGCGCCGAGTGCAGCCAGTTCGAAAATCACCTGCGCGCCGTCGCCGGCCTGCCGCTGGGCTCCACCGCCAAGCTGGGCGAAAGCGCGATGCTCAACTTCATCGGTGAAGTACCGCCGGTGGACAAGGTGATCAGCGTCGCCGATTGCCATCTGCACCACTACGGCAAGGCCTTCAAGGCCGGGCGCAAGGTTGGCCACGCCACCCTGCGCAGCGCCGACCGCGCCAGCCTCGACGCCGGTATCGCCGCCGTCGAAGCCTTGATCGGCAAGGCGTAAGTCCCGCCACTGGCGAACCGATGGCACCTCCGTCGGTCAGATATCAGGTCGCCGCAATCGCGGCGACCTGGATCAAGGAGATACGCCAATGGGCATTATCGGCACCATTTTCATCGGACTGATCGTCGGTCTGGTCGCACGCTTCCTCAAACCCGGCGATGACAGCATGGGCTGGATCATGACCATCCTGCTCGGCATCGGCGGCTCCATTGCGGCTACCTACGGCGGCCAGGCGCTGGGCATCTACGAAGCAGGACAGGCCGCCGGTTTCATCGGCGCGGTGATCGGCGCCATCGTTCTGCTGGTAATCTACGGCGCAATCAAGAAGGACTGACCTTCCTCGAAACCGGCATGCACGACATGCCGGTTATCGATCGCCAACGCCGAGAGACACCCATCACCATGCGCCACCTGCTGCTCGCCCTGCTGCTTTCCACCGGCCTGGCCCACGCCGAACTGCCGGAAACCGATTGGCTGGACCTGATGCCGCCCGAGGACCGCAAAGCCCTCGAGGAGATGCCCGATATCAGCCACGACAGCCCCGAAGGCGACAGCACCTTCTACAGCGAAGGCGGCCTGCGCCAACAGGACAAGGATCTGCCTGCGGTGATGTACTCCGCCAAGACCGTCGCCGCACTCGACGGCAAGGCGATTCGCCTGGGCGGTTATCCGGTGCCGCTGGAAAGCGACGAGAAAGGCAACAGCACCCTGTTCTTCCTGGTGCCCTATCCGGGCGCCTGCATCCACGTGCCGCCACCACCGCCCAATCAGCTTGTGCTGGTGCGCTATCCGAAGGGCATTGCGCTCGACGACATCTACGCCCCGCTGTGGGTCAGTGGCGAGCTGAAGGTCGAGAAAATCAGCAATGAACTGGCCGACGCCGCCTACGCGATGGACGCAGGCGAAGTGCGCCTGGTGACCGACGAAGACCTCTAACCCCCGCTGTCCCTGCTAGGAGTTCCAGCATGAAAGCTGCTGCCCTGCTGTTGCTGTGCCTGCTATCCACCGTTGCACTGGCAATGGAGCCCGGCGAACGCCTGGCCACCTGGACGCTGCTCGATCAGTTCGACGCGCCCTACACCCTGAACGACGAGACACAGATCCTGCTGGTCGCGCGCGACATGGACGGCGCCAAGCTGGTCAACGCCGCCTTGGAAGGCACGCCCAAGGGCTACCTGGACAAGCGCCAGGCGGTCTTCCTCGCCGACATCAGCCGCATGCCGCGCGTCATCGCCACGCTCTTCGCCCTGCCGAAGATGCGCGACTACAACTACCGCATCCTCCTCGACCGCGATGCCCGCATCGCCCCGCGTTATCCGGCTGGCGAGGGTGAGGTGCTGTGGTTGCAGCTAAAGGATGGGCAGCTGGTTCAGCAACAGACCTTTACCAGCGCCGAGCCACTTCGCCAGGCGCTGGAGCAGCAGGGCGGCGCTAACTAGCGAGCGGCTCACTGGACAGGCGCAACTCAAGCCGATGGCGCTCGTCGGCCTTCAGCTGCACGATGTCTTCCAGCACGTTGGCCGTCTCGATGCAAAGCATGCTCTGCCAGGCGTCGTCGGGGAACTGCGACAGGCGCCTGGCCTTGTCGATCCAGGGATTCCACAGCACGGCCGAGCGTGAACCGCGAGCATCCAGATGGATGCGCCGGCCCCATCCGGGATCGATGATGCTCAGCCGCGCGGCGGTGTCGAAATAGATGCGATCGGTCTCCGCATCGAACACCAGCGCATCCTGCTGACGCAGCTCCCGCCAATCCTGCAGGGTGTCGATATAGCGACAGCCCTGCAGCCCCTCGACGCTGACCTGGCGCACGTCGCTGACGGCGAAGTAGCTGTGCAGTGCCTGGCTCAGGGTCAGCGGCTCCGTACCGCGATTGTGGGTCTCCAGGCTCATGCCGAGGTCCTGCGCCACACGCACGACAAAGGTCAGGCCGACATCCCGAGGCCAACCCTCCAGCGGCTGGTTGCGGGTGTCGTAGGCGAAGCGCAGGGTAACGGCGCCATCCTCTTCGTCGATGCCCAGCAGCTCCCAGTCCAGCGCGCGCACCAGGCCATGGGCTGGTGCCTGCTCAAGGTGATAGTGCGCCTGCACGGCCGGCGGATTACGCCGCAGGTCGCCGAACCAGGGCCAGCACACCGGCACACCACCGCGCACGCTTTGTCCGGTCCGATAGGCAGCGTCCGGGCTCAGCCAGATCAGCGGCGGCTGTTCGCCCTGCTGGTAACTGAGAATCTGCGCGCCCTGCTGAGCGACCAGCAGCACGCTGCCCGCGACGCGGATTCGCCAGCAGGTCAGTTGATCCAGTTCCACGCGTTCGACTTGGGCGGTGCTCATGACGACCTCTCGTTGGGATAGATGACCAATAGTGTGACAACGCCAGAAGCAAAACGCCCGTCACAGGGACGGGCGTCTGCTGACTGCAAGCTATGACCTACTTGCCGTAGACCTGTTCCGGCAACCAGGTGATCAGGCCCGGGAAGATGTAGGCGATCACCAGCAGCAGAATCTGGATCAGGATGAACGGCACCACACCTTTGTAGATGGTGCTGGTAGCTACCGACTTCGGCGTGACCCCGCGCAGATAGAACAGGGCAAAGCCGAACGGCGGCGTGAGGAAGGACGTCTGCAGGTTCAGCGCGATCATCACGCCCAGCCAGATCGGGTCGAGACCCATGGCCAGCAGCACCGGCCCGACGATCGGCACCACCACGAAGGTGATCTCGATGAAGTCGAGGATGAAGCCGAGCAGGAAGATCACCACCATCACCAGGAAGAACGCGCCGAGCACGCCGCCAGGCAGTTGCGCGAACACATCCTCAATCAGTACTTCGCCGCCGAAGCCGCGGAACACCAGGGAGAACAGCGACGCGCCGATCAGGATCATGAAGACCATGGCACTGATTTCAGTGGTGCCGTAGGCCACTTCCTTGAGCTGGCCGAAGTTCAGCTTGCCCTTGCTGAAGGCCAGCAGCATCGCGCCTACGGCGCCCAGCGCAGCGGCTTCGGTGGGGGTGGCGTAACCGGCGAGGATCGAACCCAGCACCGCGCCGATCAGGATCAGCGGCGGAATCAGCGCCTTGCCCAGCTTGCCCCACTCGATCGGGCCGAGTTCTTCCTGCGGCAGCGCCGGCAGTTTCTTCGGCTGCAGGATGGCCACGGCAATGATGTAGACGATGTACAGGCCGACCAGCAGCAGGCCGGGCAGCAGCGCACCGACGAACAGGTCGCCGACCGAGACGGTCTTCGGCGAGAAGATGCCCATCTTCAACTGCGCCTGCTGATAGGCGCTGGACATCACGTCACCCAGCAGTACCAGCACGATGGACGGCGGAATGATCTGCCCCAGGGTACCGGTTGCGGCCAGGGTGCCGGTGGAGATGGCCGGGTCGTAGCCGCGGCGCAGCATGGTCGGCAGCGCCAGCAGGCCCATGGTCACCACGGTGGCACCGACGATGCCGGTGGACGCCGCCAGCAGCGCGCCGACCACGCACACGGAGATCGCCAGACCGCCGCGCAGGGTGCCGAACAGACGCGACATGGACTCGAGCAGGTCTTCGGCTACCCGTGAACGCTCCAGCATCACCCCCATGAACACGAACAGCGGCACGGCGAGCATGGTCTGGTTGTTCATGATGCCGAACAGGCGGTTCGGCAGGGCACTGAGGTAACCGGGGTCGAAGGTACCGGTGAGCACGCCGATACCGGCGAACAACAAGGAAACGCCGGCCAGGGTGAACGCTACCGGGAAGCCGGCCATCAAGGCCAGGCAGATACTGACGAACAGCAGAATCGCCATCAACTCAGCCATGGTTCACCTCCGGAGCCGGCAGGCGACCGCTGAGGATGTAGAGCGCCTTGATCAGGTTGGAAATACCCTGCAGTACCAGGCTGACGACCAGTAGCAGGATGATGCTTTTCTGCAGATAGACGAATTTCAGCCCGCCAGACTCGCTCGACGCTTCCAGCGTCGACCAGGAGTTGCTGACGTAATCCCAACTGGCCCAGCCGAGAAACAGCGCAACCGGTAGCAGGAACAGCAGGTTGCCGAGAATCTCCACCAGCGCCTGACGGCGGCCGCTGAACTTCTGGTAGAAGATGTCGACCCGCACGTGGCCATTGCGCAGCAGCACCCAGGCCGCGGCGCCCATGAAGACCAGTGCGTGAGCGTATAGAACTGCCTCCTGCAGAGCGGTAGCGCCGATACCGAAGCCGTAACGCAAGACGACGACGATGGCGGTTCCCAGTACCAGAAACAGAGTCAGCCAGGCGCAGGCCTTGCCGAACCAGGTGTTGAGCGCATCGATCAGATTTGCAAGAGCGAGGGGAAATGAAGGCTTGTCGGACATAGTGAGTCCTTTATCGTTATGAGTAGGAGACAGACAGCAAACCGGTTGGCTGCACATCACGCCACCAGCAGCCTTGTGGGCCGCAGGCCGGCGATTCTAGGCAGGCTACCGGTAATGCAGCAATGCCCGTACAACTTTAGTCGTAGTAGCTAGGCTTGTGAGTCACGACCCCCTATGTTATTCACGCCCGGTCTACCTCCGGCGATCCCGTGGTAAGACCAATACAACAATAAAGGAGCATTGCATGAAACGTCGCGACATACTCGCCGCAGCGGGCGTAGGCCTTGCAGCCACCGCACTGGCTGGCTGTAAAGAAGAGGCCAAGAGCGCCGCAGCACCTCAAGAGGGTTCGAGTTCCCAAACCTTCAACTGGAAGATGGTCACCTCCTGGCCGAAGAACTTCCCGGGCGTCGGCGTCGGGGCCGAGCGCTTCGCCAAGCTGGTCGACGAAATGAGTAACGGCCGCCTGAAGGTCAAGGTGTACGCAGCCGGTGAACTGGTACCGGCCCTGGAAGTGTTCGATGCAGTCTCCCGCGGCACCGCCGAAATGGGTCATGGCGCGCCGTACTACTGGAAAGGCAAGGTCCCGGCGGCCCAGTTCTTCTGCGCCCTGCCATTCGGCCCGAACGCCCAGGAAATGAACGCCTGGCTGCATCGCGGCGGCGGCCAGCAGCTGTGGGAAGAGGTCTACAAACCGTTCGGCGTGCTGCCGATGGCCTGCGGCAACACCGGCGTACAGACCGCCGGCTGGTTCAACAAGGAAATGAATTCGGTCGACGACTTCAAGGGCCTGAAGATGCGTACCCCGGGCCTGGGCGGCGAAGTGCTGACCAAGATGGGCGGTACCGTGGTCAACATGCCGGCCGGTGAGATCTTCACCGCCATGCAGACCGGCGCCATCGACGCCACCGAATGGATCGGTCCATACAACGACCTGGCTCTGGGCCTGCACAAGGCAGCCAAGTACTACTACACCCCGGGCTGGCAGGAGCCGAGCGTCCTGTTCGAGCTGGACGTCAACCTCAAGGCCTGGGAAACCCTGCCGGCCGATCTGAAGGCCATCGTTCGTGCCGCTGCTCGCGACGTCAACGGCGACATGCTCGACGACTACAACGCCAAGAACATGGAAGCCATGGAACAACTCAAGGCCGATGGCGTGGAAGTACGCCGCCTGCCGGACGAAGTCCTGGCCCGCCTCAAGGAAGTCGCGGCCGAAGTGGTCGAGGCCAGTGCCGCCGCCGACCCGGCTGCCGCCAAGGTCTGGGAGCACCAGAAGGCCTATCTGCAGCGCCTGTACGACTACGCGGAAAGCAACGAGAAGGACATCTACAACATCCGCGGCTGATTGCCAGGACAAAATGAAAACGCCGGCTTATGCCGGCGTTTTCATGAGTGCAATTCGCTTCTACGGCGCGAGCCCGGTCAGCCGCGACGCGGCGGGACCGGCCGGGTGCGGCCACTGCCGTCGATGGCGACGAACACGAAAACCGCCTCGGTGACCTTGCGCCATTCGTTGGACAGCGGATCGTCGCTCCACACCTCGACCATCATCTGGATCGAACTGCGGCCGATCTCCAGCGCCTGGGTGTAGAAGGACAGCTGCGCCCCCACCGCCACCGGCACCAGAAAGGCCATGCGATCGATGGCGACAGTGGCCACGCGGCCCCCTGCGACCTTGCTCGCCATGGCAGTACCGGCGAGGTCCATCTGGGACACCAGCCAACCGCCGTAGATATCACCGAAACCATTGGTCTCGCGCGGCAACGCAGTGATCTGCAGGGCGAGGTCACCCTGGGGAATCGGGTCTTCCTGTTCGTAGTCGTTCATCGGCTCGAGACTCGCGGCGCGGTTGTTGTTCTGGGCGCGGAACCCGCATGGTACGCGGGCGCAGCGAGTATACCGACTGTGCAGTCGACGGGCGACCACTCTGGCCTCGCGCAAGGCCCCGCAACCTGCGCCTCGTCGGGCAAAACGCACGACCGAGAAAACCGCATTCGGGCAGGATGCCCGCCACAATGTGCCATCAGGCAAATATAACTTGATGATTCAAAAGGATTTTATTTAAAGGCCAAGTCTGGCACGGGCGCTGCAATGTCCTGAGTGGGTGACCGGTTAGGCACCGGTCGCGATGCACCAAAAGGACGAGACGGATATGCCACACCCCTGCGCCATCCGCCTCAAACGCAACAGGAGAACAGCCATGTGGATAGTCGCTCTGGTACTTGCCAGCTTGCTGCTTCTGCTCAGCCTGACGCTAGCCAGCGTCGTGCTGATTGGCCAGACCCTGTGCGCTAGCCGCGACACCTCCGAGCTGGAGCTGCCCTCGGGCGCTGTGCCTCAGCCTCTGGTCCCGAGCAACGCGCAAGACCCCTGGCCTGCCTGGGCCATTACCCACTGATCCATCGAGGAGAAACGCCATGCTTAGTTGGGCAGTCACATTCCTGATCATCGCCATCATCGCCGCTGTACTGGGCTTCGGTGGTATCGCCGGCACCGCTGCAGGTATCGCCAAGATTCTTTTCGTGGTGTTCCTGGTGCTGTTCATCGTCTCGTTCGTCATGGGCCGCCGCCCACGGATGTAGGGAGACCTAGATGCAATCGATCCACGCCATCGCTGCCGCCCTGCTAATGGGCGGCGCCCTGGCGGCTCAGGCCGCCGACCGTGACGCCAGCTTCCACCCAGGCGAGTTGCTCAGCAGCAATGCCGAGTACCGCGAAGCCTGGCAGGATCTGGTCAAGGATGAAGAACGCCTGCCGGACTGGCTGATCAATCTCAGCGGCCTGTCCACTCCCATGCAGGCCGTGGAAGCCGACAGTGATCGCTACCTGGTCGGCCAGGTGTGCGAAGCGCACAAGTGCTTCAGCCAACGCGCCTATGTGGCCTTCGAATGGGAGGACGACGACGCCTATGCGCTTTACGTGCAGGTGCCGGACGGCCTGCCGGAAGACCGCGCACCCAGCGAACACGCTACCTTGCGCTGGCTGGGCGATCCGGACGAGGAAGTCCAGCAGATGCTGATGGAACAGCTACGCAGCGACCCCAACTGGTATTGAGTGACGGCAGTTTGCCGGCTGTCCCATAGTCACCGCCGGCGCGTTATCATCCCCCGCCATACCGAAGGGGGATCGCAATGCTCAATGGCCTGTGGCTGAGCTTTTTTCTGCTGGGCGCCGTCGCCGCTCTGGCGCGCTGGCTGCTGGGTGGCGACGCCACCGTGTTCGGCGCCATGGTCGAGAGCCTGTTCGCCATGGCCAAGCTCTCGGTGGAGCTGATGGTGGTGCTGTTCGGCACCCTGACGCTGTGGCTGGGCCTGCTGCGTATTGCCGAGAAGGCCGGCCTCGTAGACTTGCTGGCGCGCCTGCTGGGCCCACTGTTCGCCCGCCTGATGCCCGAAGTGCCGCGCGGCCATCCCGCACTGGGGCTGATTAGCATGAACTTCGCG
>ENA-UOWK01000829-UOWK01000829.1-bioreactor-metagenome-genome-assembly--contig:-NODE-829-length-12861-cov-7.430501_pt1 | contig 12861 bp, 5 predicted proteins | sample MGYA00238157_ERZ761612 | MGnify/ENA primary metagenome ERZ761612 (study PRJEB28901, sample SAMN06268035) | bioreactor metagenome | isolation source: Joint BioEnergy Institute, California, USA | place... | reverse complement strand
CCGGCCACAAGGGCATGGTGGTGCACGACTGCTGTGCCTGCATTGCCCTGACCCGCCCGGAACTGTTCCAGTTCGAGCGTGCCAGTGTCCGCGTGGCCTGCGACGGCGTGGCCCGCGGCATGACCATTCCCAAGCCTGAAGGCATGGCCTTCGGCCCCAGCGTCTGGGACGACCAGGTCGTGCAGACGATCGCCATCGGCGTGGATGCCAGCGCCGTGCTGGCCGACATCGAGACGACGCTGGCCGGATGATCGCGGTTGCCCCGCCCCTTCCTGGGGCGGGGCATCGAGCCGGCGGCGCATGACGGTTTCATGCATCCAGCCGGCGTGGTGCCGGGCTCAGGCATCCCGTCAGCGGGGCAGAGCCCCGCTCTACCCGGCAGGTCTCGGGCTCAGGCATCGCCTCAGCGGGGCAGAGCCCCGCTCTACGCCGAACGTGCGCTGCCGCTCACCGCTGCGCTGCGCGCAGGGTGATCAGCGTGATCTCCGATGGCACGCCGATGCGCGCGGCAAAGCCCGGCCACAGACCGGCGCCGTTGCTGACGTACAGCGTCATGCCGTCAACCTGGTAGCGGCCCGATACGAAGCCGCCATTGGCGCGCTTTACCAGCTGATCCATGCCGATGATGTGCCCGCCGTGGGTGTGGCCGGAGAGCTGCAGGGCCACACCATGGGTGGCATTGCGCCGCGCGTCGACCGGTCGGTGGTCCATCAGGATCACCGGCGCCGCCGGGTCGGCACCGGCCAATGCCTCGGCCAGGTCCGGCGGCGGCAGCCCGTAGCGGCTGGCAACCGGGTCGGTGACGCCGGCGATGGTGAGCACGGCGCCCCCGCGCTCCACGCGCGTATGGCTGTTTTCCAGCACCTGCATGCCCAGCGCGCGGAATGCCTGCATCCACTGCGCGTACTGCGCGTAGTACTCGTGGTTGCCGGTGATGGCGATGACGCCGTCGTGCGCCTGCAGCGTACCCAGCGCGGCTACGTCCGCACGCCGCGCGGCCACCTCGCCATCAATGAGATCGCCGGTGATCAGCACCAGGTCCGGCTGCAGCGCGTTGGTGCGTGCTACGACCTGGGCGACCCACTCACCAGTGAGCAGCCGGCTGGCGTGAATGTCGGTGAGCTGGACGATGCGATAGCCATCAAAGGCGGCTGGCAGGTCCGGCACGTTGACCTCGATGCTGCGCGTGGCCGGCACGGCCATGCCCTGGCTTACCCCGTACACGCCCAGCAGCAGGGCCAGCACGGCGCTGGCCTGGCGCCACCGCGGCTGCGCCAGCATCGCCACCGCGCGTCGTCTGCGCAGCAGCCAGGCCAGCGCCAGCGCCAGGTCCATCGCCAGCACCAGCACGGCGGTCAGCAGCAGGCCCGTGAACCCACTGGCCAGCACCGCGATGGCCATCTTCGGAATCTCGGGCGACGCCATCGTGCCGGCAAAGCTGGCCACGATGCGGTGATGCAAGGCCAGCGCCAGTACCAGCAACGTCAGCACCAGGCGTACGCCGACCGGTGCGCGCAGAGGCCACACCACGCGCGCGATGAGATAGAGGGCAAGCAGGCAGGCGATGGTACTGAGCACAGGCGGGTTCCACAGAAAGGCAAAGGACGGCAGCTGCACATCCTGCCCTGCGCGCTGCCACGGCGCCACCTCCAGGTGAGCGTGATCGGCTCGGCGCAGTACTCCGTCTGCGTGTGCAAACCGGAATTCGGCGAGGGCTTTTTCTGGTTATGCAACTGCACAGGCGTCAGACCTTGCCGTTCCTGCGCAACAGTTGCATGGACACCACGGTCTGACGCCACTGCGCCTGCGCGGGCCCTGTTTGCAGCGCTGGCTGTCCTTGTCGACCGTAGCAGCGCGGCACAGGTTCGTGCCACGCAGCCCCGCGCACGACGTGCCGGGGCCATCGCAGACCACAGGAGCTTGCCATGACGTCACGTTCTTCCCGCCACCTGGCCGTGCTGGTTTCGGCATTGATGGTGTTGAGCACCGCTTCTGCTGCAGAGCGCATCCAGCTCGACCGCAGCGACGACAGCACGCCGCTCGCCGTGCTCTCAGGTGCCAACGCAATGGCCCAGCACGCGCAGCTTGCCAACCTGCCGCCCGGTTCCACACTGCAGCCGCTGCGTCGCTACACCGATGCTGCCGGCGTCGATCACATCCGCTACCAGCAACTGCATCGCGGCATCCCGGTGTTCGGTGAGCACATCGTGGTCGCGCAGACCCGGGAGGGTCACGTGCAGTCACTTTCCGGCGTCGCGGTCGCGGGTCTGGAGGCGGACCTCGCTGCCACATCACCGCGCCTCAGCGCTGCACGGTCGATGCAGGTCGCCACACGGCAGGCGCTGGGCACCCGCGCAGGCACGATGCGGGTGCAGGACACGGACAGCCGACTGATGATCCACCTGGACGACCGCGGCACAGCGCGTCTGGCGTGGGTCAACCGCTTCTTTGCCGACCTTCCGGACGGCGGCGCTCCCACGCGGCCCCATGTCGTCGTCGACGCAGTCGATGGTCGCATCCTGGCCCAGTGGGATGGCTTGGCCTTCGAGAAATCCGGGACCGGTCCCGGGGGCAACCTCAAAGCCGGCAAGATCGAATACGGTGCAGGCACGCGTCCGTTTCTCGACGTCACCGTCGACGGTGCGTCGTGCAGCCTGCTCACGCCGCAGGTGCTGACCATCAATCTCAATCACGGCACCAGCGCACGTGACCCCTTCAGTTACACCTGCCCGCGCAACATCGTCAAGGAAATCAATGGCGCCTACGCACCACTGAACGATGCGCACCATGGCGGCGGCGTGGTCTTTGCCATGTACAACCAGTACCTGCAGGTTGATCCACTGAGCTTCCAGCTGCGGTTGCGCGTGCACTATGCAAGCAACTACGAGAACGCCTTCTGGGATGGCAGGCAGATGACGTTCGGTGACGGGCGGACGCTCTTCTACCCGTTGATCTCGCTGGATGTCGTCGCCCATGAGGTGTCCCATGGTTTCACCGAACAGAACTCGGGACTGATCTACGCAGGGCAGTCCGGTGGCATGAACGAAGCATTCTCGGACATTGCCGGAGAAGCTGCCAAGTACTTCGCCACCGGCAGCAATGACTACAAGGTCGGTGAGACCATCTTCAAGGAGCCCGGCAAGGCGCTGCGCTATATGGAAGACCCGACCCTTGATGGCCGCTCGATCGACCATGCCAGCAAGTACTACAGCGGCTTGGGCGTCCATTATTCGTCCGGCGTCTATAACCGCGCGTTCCATCTGCTCGCCACAACCGAGGGCTGGGACGTGGAGAAGGCGTTCAAGGCGTTCGGCAAGGCCAACACGGATCACTGGACGCCGTCGACCACCTTCGCGCTTGGCGCCTGCGGGGTGAGCAGGGCCGCAACGGCGCTGGGCTATGCAGCCGAAGACGTGGTGGCTGCATTCGCCGAGGTCGGGGTGAGCTGCCCGCTCTGACCCGTCGGCGACGTACCCGGTCGGCGGGCACTGCGTGCCCACCGACTGCGGTACTGCTGACGCCGGGCGGGATTCAGGGTGAAACAGGCTCCGGGCGATGCGGCAGCGATGCCAGTGCCGCGTCCAGTGCATCCAGATTCGGCAGCAGCGCGCTGTGCTCGCCGAGCAGGACACGCATGTGCACCGTCGGCGGCAGCATCTCCTCCGAAGCATCAGCAAGCAGGCCGTCGCGCGGAACCGAGATGAGCTGCGGGAAGCTCTGCGTGAGCAGCGCCAGGTAGGGGCGCTGCGGGTCACCTGCCAGCGACTTGAGCACCACGACCTTGTTGTGGGTGGTGGTGGTTTCCCTGCCCAGCCCGGAGAGCATGGCGAAGGACAGCAGCGGCACCTTCCAGCCGTGCCAGGCCAGCTCGCCCAGCAGCCACTGCGGCGCGTCCTGTACCGGCTCGACATCCACCCGGGACATCATTTCGGCCACGGTCGCGTTGGGCAGCAGTACGCGCTCGGCGCCTGACTGGATCAGAACTCCACGAATCTCGTCACTGCTGGCGTAGCTCACGGCTGTTGCTCCTCGTCAATGGCCCACCGGGCCGCCACGGCCCTTGCCAGTTCCTGCGGCTCGCCGGCGAACATGCCGGCGGCGACCACGGCGGTGGCGGCGGCGGGGTCATAGCAGCCCTCGCCCACCTGCCCGCCCACCCAGGCGCCAGCCTCGGCCAGCGTCAATGCCGGATCGACCTGCAGCAGGTCGGCGCCGCTGAGCAGGATCACCGCACTTTCGGCAGCCGGCAGACTGGACACCTGCAGACCAGCGCTGCTGGCGATGAAACACAGCCCGCCATTGCGCAGCTCCACACCGACGGCATCGGAGAGAATGTGGACCTGGCCCGGCTCTGCCGGCTGTTCGGGTTCGGCCAGGGTGACCGGCAATGCCGATACCCGCGCCATCTGCTTGACCAGGTTGCCGTAGCGCGCGCCGTCCAGTGGCATGTGCACCAGCACCGGAACCGACAGGCGCGGTGGCAGTTCGCACAGCAACCGGCGCAGCGCATCTGGGCCACCGATGCCGGCCAGCACCAGCACGGCGCCGCGCGCACCGCGCCGCGGCCCGGTAGCGGGTTCTTCCATCTCCACCAGGCTGAGCCGGTCGAGATCAAACACCGGCAGCGGCTGCACTGCGACGGCGGACGTAGACGCTGGCGTCATATCGTCATCCAGCAGGGACCAGCTGCTGTGATCGTTGACATCGCTCGACGCATGCCCGCCTGCCGCTGTCGACGCTGCAGCAGGTGCCACTGCGGCATCGTCCTGCATCGCCGCCAGGGCCTGCTCAAGCGTCAGTACCTCGTCACCCTGCGGCCTGTCATACAGGCTGTCGCCCGGCACGGCGCCCGCTGCGTCCGCTGCCTCATCCACGTGCGAATCGATGCCTGCGTCGGTATGCGCCTGTGCGGGTGTCTGCGGCCGACCGGGTTCAGGCAGCAATGCCTGCTCCTGCTCTGCTCCCGGCGGCAGCACCTGCTGGTGACCATGCAGCTTTGCCGCCAGATGACGGCCCCAGCGCTGGGCATCCCACCCGTCGCGACGCGCGGCCACTTCGGCCTCGTCGAACACCAGCAGAAAACCGGGCGAGGACAGCACCGGTTCCAGACGCTCCAGCGCATCGTCCACCGCCGCTTCAAGCGCGACCACGACCGCCTGCGGGGCTACGGCCAGCAACAGCGCAGCGTCGAGACTGTTGGGGTCTTCCTCAAGGACAATGGCCACGTTGGCGTGCGAAAGCGCTTCACGCAGGCGCTCACGGGCCGCACCAGCACGGGCCAGCAGTGCCACCGATGGAATCGTGTCGGGATCAGGTACGGGCACGGGCAATTCCCAGCAGGTCGTAGACATTACGCATCAGGTCAAGCTCCTGGTAGGGCTTGCCCAGGTAGCGCTGCACGCCGATCTCGAACGCGCGCTGCCGGTGCTTCTCGCCACTGCGCGAGGTAATCATCACAATCGGTACCTCGCGGTAGCGCGGGTCGGCGCGCATGGCGGTGGCCAGCTCGTAGCCGTCCATGCGTGGCATTTCGATGTCCAGCAACATCAGGTCCGGCACGCGCTCTTCGAGGCATTCCAGCGCCTCCACGCCATCGCGGGCAACGCTGACCTCGAAGTTGTGGCGCTCCAGGATGCGACCGGTCACCTTGCGCATCGTCAACGAATCGTCGACCACCATCACCAGCGGCACCTGCCGCTGCTGTGCCTGTGCGGCCGGCAGCAGCGGCTGCTGCGGATTGGCCTGGTAGCGGCGCACCAGCGGGGCGACGTCGAGGATGACCACCACCCTGCCATCGCCGGTGATGGTCGCCCCGTAGATGCCCGGCACCGAAGCGATCTGCAGCCCCACCGGCTTGACCACGATTTCACGGTTGCCCACGACCTGGTCCACCGCCACGGCTGCGCGCAGATCGCCTGCGCGCACCAGCAGCAGCGGCACCTGGTGCTGGCCGTCGGCACGTGCGGCCGCCTGTCCGACCAGACTGCCGAGATCGTACAGGCTGTAGTCTTCCCCGCTGTAACGGTAAGTACTGTCGCCCGCTTCAAAGCGCTCACGCGCGATCCGGCCGATGCCGCTGACCGACGCCACCGGCACCGCGAAGCTGGTCTCGCCGATCTGCACGAACACCGCCTGGGTCACCGCCAACGTCTGCGGCAGCCGCAGGGTGAACCGCACGCCCTGCCCGCGCACCGACACGATATCCACGCTGCCGCCGAGCTGACGCACTTCGTTGTGCACCACATCCATGCCCACACCACGGCCGGCCAGCTGGCTGACCTGGTCGACGGTGCTGAAGCCGGAGGCGAAGATCAGGTTGTCCAGCTGGGTGTCGGTGACCTCGGCACCGGCATCGAGCAGACCCCGCTCCACCGCACGCCGCTGGATGGCCTCACGGTCCAGGCCAGCGCCGTCGTCAGCGACCTCGAGCACGATTTCCGAGCCTTCGCGCCGCAGGCGCAGCGCGATCTCGCCTTCTGCCGGTTTGCCCGCAGCGCGCCGCTGCTCAGGTGTCTCCAGTCCGTGGGCCACCGAATTGCGCAGCATGTGCTCGAGCGGCGCCACCATGCGGTCAAGGACATTGCGATCCAGTTCGCCATGTGTGCCTTCCAGCGTCAGGTGCACCTGCTTTCCGGTTTCAATGCCGGCCTGTCGCACCACCCGCCGCAGACGCGGCACCAGTCCGTCGAACGGCACCATGCGCGCACGCATCAGACCATCCTGCAGTTCCGAGCTGACGCGTGACTGCTGCTGCAGCAGTCCGTCGTACTGACGCGACAGGTCGTCCAGCACACCCTGCAGCCCCCCCAGATCGGCTGCGGACTCGTTCAGTGCGCGGCTGAGCTGCTGCAGGGTCGAGAACCGGTCCAGTTCAAGCGGGTCGAACGCATGGTCGCTCTGGTCCTGTTCACGCTGGTAGCGGGCCACGATCTGCGCCTCGGTTTCCAGGTCCAGGCGGCGCAGCTGGTCACGCAGGCGCGCATTGGTGCGCTCCAGCTCACCCATGGCGCCGCGGAAGGCACCCAGCTGCTGCTCCAGTCGTGAGCGGTAGATGGCCACTTCACCGGCATGATTGACCAGCCGGTCGAGCAGATCGGCACGCACACGTACCTGCTCCTGCTGCGGGCGTGCCAGCGGGTCGTCCTCACTGCCCGATTCGGCCGCCAGCGGCGCCGAGAGCGGCTGATGGACCACTGCCGGGAGCGCCGTCCCAGCCGCTGCATCCGCGTCGTCGCCAGCCGGCGACGGCCCGAGCGTGCGTTGCTCGAAGGCGTCGAGCAGATCGTCGGCCGCCGTGGCCTGGCGATGCTCGCCCGTCAGCATCAGCTGTTTGTGCAGGCGATCAAAACCACGTTCGAGCAGCTGCACGTCGGCAAGCTCGATACGGGTCCGACCAGCGGCCACTGCTTCGAGCAGCGACTCGATGCCGTGGCCGAGGTCACCAATCGCGTTGATGCCGGCCATCCGGGCGCCGCCCTTGAGCGTGTGCAGATCCCGCTGCAGGTCGGCCAGCACGTCGCGGTCATCGGGTGTCTCGCGCAGTGCGCTGACCAGCCCATCGCAATGATCGAGCAGGTCGTTGCCCTCCTCGACGAAGATATCCACCAGCTCGCGGTCAAGGACCGAGAAATCCAGCGCGTCGGTGGCCGCCGGCGCGCGCGTCGGCTGCACCACGGGCGCGTGCGCAGCGGTGCCCGGCACTTCCATCTCGAAGAAAGGAGCCGGCGCTGCAGCGGGCTCGCTGGCAGCTTCATAAGGCGCAAGGCCTGCAGCGTCAGCATCGTCGGCGTAGGTGGCACGGTCTGACTCCGCGTCCTCGAGCCCGTGCACGGTGAGGAGCGCAGCGTCGGACGGCACATCGGATGCGGGCTCGTCCAGCAGATGCAGACCTTCCTCCAGCGCCTGCTCAAGGCTGACCGGCGCATCGAAGTCGCGCTGCTCTTCCTGTTCCGTCGGCTCGTCAAGGTCGAAGTCGGTCTCGGTGTGCGACACCGCCTCCTGCATCGGCGCATGGCCGTCTGCAGGTTCGGCGTCCGATGCCGGCACGACGTGCGGATGGGGCGCAAGCGCCGGCTGCAGCTCGGATGCAGGCGCGTCCAGCGGATGCAGACCTTCCTCCAGCGCCTGCTCCAGGCTGATCGGCGCGTCGAACTCGCGCGGCTTGTCTCCTTCCGCCCCATCCTCGAGGCCAAGGTCGGCCTCGGCATCGGTATCGACGAACGCTTCTTCCATCAAGGTGTCGGCAGCAGGCGGCGTTTCCCCTTCCACAAGGATGTCAGGTTCGACGACCGCCTCGGGCATGGTGTCCGGTTCCTGGATGGCATCCGGAGCGGCGGTCGTGTCGACCTCCTGCACCGCATCCTGGGCCAGATCGAGTTCCCGCTCGGCAACCGTTTCCGGCAGCTGCAGCCACTCCGGCTCCGCGCCAGCATCGAGCTGCGGCACTGCGACCGTTGCCGGCACCTGGATGTCGTCAGCCGCAGCATCAACCACAAGGTCCTCGTCCCCCGCGGCCTCACCGGGCAGATCATCCTCGTCCACTGCCATTGCCGGCCAACGCGCTTCAGGCAACGTATCGGCCAGCGCCTGCAGGCGCGCAGCCAGCATGTGCTGTGCTGGCACCCGCGGCTGCGGCTGCTGCAGCACCTGCATCGTGGTCTCGATGGCGGCAGCAGTCTGCTGCAGGGCGTGCACCGCGTCGGACGAGGGCGTGATGCCGGCGGCAAGCGCACGCTTGATGTAGCTCTCGGCCGCCGCGGTGACCGCCGTGATCTCCGGTACGTCCGTCATCGCGAACGCACCGTTCATGGTGTGCATCGCGCGCAGCAGCGGGTCTTCCACAACCTGCGGTTCGCCGTGCTCCAGCCATTGCCGCAGCGTTACCAGATGGGCCTGCACTTCGGCTTCGAGAATCTCGCGCAGCACATCGTCGATGTGCGCCGGCGTGCCTTCGTACGCGTCGCGCATTGGCTCGTGCTGGTCGACCACGCCGACAGGCGCCGCCGCTTCCTCGACCGCAGCTGCAGCGGCGTCGGGGTCCTCGGAGGGCGTTGCGGGCAAGGGTACAAACCAGGTTTCCTCGCCCTCGGCCACGCGGTCGGCCACGGCCTGCAGCGCCTGGATGTCCACACTCACCGCCTGACCGTTGGCCAAGGCAGCGTGCAGCTCCGGCAGGGCCTGCTGTGCCTGCTCGACCATCGCCACCACAGCTGGCGATGCGCTGCGGCTGCCGTCGAGCACGCGGTTGAGCATGCTTTCCAGCTTCCAGGCGAACTCACCCAGCGTGCGTGCACCAACCAGCCGGCCACTGCCCTTGAGCGTATGGAACACGCGGCGGATCGGCCGCAGGCGATCGATGTTGTCCGGCTGCGCGCGCCACGCCGGAACCAGGCTGGCGAGGTTGCCCATTTCGTCCTCGAACTCCTCGAGGAACACATCGCGGATGTCCTGGTCGATGTTCTCTGCCTGGTCGTCGAAACCGGCATCGAAGACCGGTGCAGGCGCCGGCGCGCTGGCAGCGGCCTGCGGCTCCGGAGCGGCCGACGCGATATGGTCGCCGAGCGGGTTGAACGCAGCGGCGGCCGCATCGAGCTCGGCAAGGAAGCGTGCATGTGCCGGGTCGATCTCAACCCCGTCCATCGTCTGGACCGCTTCGCTCTGCACGTCGGCGTCCGCTTCAGCGGTACCAGCATCGGACGTGGCAGCTGCTTCGGCTGTCGCCCACTGCGCGATGACCTCGTCCATGCCCGGGATCGACGCAGGCACGGGCGCAGCCGGGGCATCGTGTGCTGCCGACATGTCCATGCCCGGCGGTGTGGCTTCGACCTCATCCAGCGCCAGCACGCCATCAGCGTGGCTCAGTACGCCGTCGTCGAACACGTAGCTCACCGCAGGCTGGGCGCTGTCATCCAGGGCGACTTCGGCCATCACCGGATCGAACGGACTGGTGTCCATCCCGGTCGCCTCACGCTCATCAGGGCGCACGCTGGTCACGGGCGCGAACGTGGAAAGCGACCCGGCCGGTGCCCCACCGGCATCAGCATCGGCGACGACGGACTGCAGATCCCAGCGGACATCGCTGATATTGCCGCCGTAACCTGGATGCAGCGTGTCGGCCGGCTGCCAGATGCCCGACCCCTGCTCACCGGCGGTATCGCTGGCAGCCTCTTCGGCGGGTGTCCCGCGCCCCTCGTCCTCGGCATTGACCGGATCGAACGCAGTGAACGTCGGCACCTGCGCAGCCTGCTTCGCCGGCCTTGCCGGCTCAACGGTGTCCAGCTGCCACAGCGACTGCTCCGGCGGCGGCTGGAGAGCCGCGGCGAACACCAGCTCGCTTGTACCGTTGCCGGCCGGCGCGGCAACGTGGTCCTGCAACGCCGGTGCTGACGGCAGCGGATCGAAGGTGAAGTCGGGCAGCGGTGGCGGCACGCTGCCCGGGGTCAGCAGCGGCGCAGGCGCGCGCGTGAGTTCGGGCATCGGCGGTGGCGCCACCGTCGGCAACGGTGGCGGCACGGACTGACGCTGCACGGGCTGCGGTCCGGTCGCTTCAGATGAGGCCGTCTCCGCAGGCGCGGTGTCATCAGCCGGCGCAGGCAGCGGCCAATAACGCAGTGCTTCCAGGCTGCTGCGGGTAATCTCCAGAATGTCTTCGCGTCCTGGCCGCCGGTCTCGCAGGGCCTCCAGGTAATACTCCATGCTGGCCATGGCATCGGCCAGCGTGTCCAGCTGGCGTCCACTGGGCACGCGCTGGCGTGTCACCAGCTCCACGTCGATGTACTGCTGCACACCGCGCAGGTAGTCGGCCGAGGTGCCAAGGTCGAGCATGCGCAGCGCACCGGCAACCTCCCCAAGCAGGCGCGGCACGTCCTGCAGTTCGGCATGGTTCCAGTTGGTCTCGATGAAGGCGACGAAGTGCTCGCGCGCTGCCGTGAAATTGGCGATGGCCTCGTGGGCCAGCACTTCGACGGTACGGCGCGTTTCGGCGGCGGCCGGATCATCCTCGCCATTGCCAACCGCGCCGAGGTGGGCGACCTGGTCGTCCAGTGAGGCGTCGACATACAACAGCGCGCCTGCGATATCCAGCAGCAGGCTTTCGTCGATCTGCTGCTGCCCCTGGGCCACCGCAGCCAGCGCGTCGCGCTGCTGCACCACCACATTGCGCGCCACCCCAAGGCCCATCATGCCCAGCGTGTCGCCCACCGCGGTGAGCTCGTCGACCTGCTGCTGCAGCTGCTGCGGCATGCCGCCGGTGCGCAGATGCAGGTCCAGCGCATCCTTGATCCGCAGCAGCTCTTCCTTGACCGCATTGCCCACGGTGTCGAGCAGCTCGCGGTTGCGCCCGCTCAGGCTGCCCCGTGCGTGCTCGACCTCGGCCTGCGTTGCACTGATGCTGTCCGGAGCGAAAGCAAACAGCACGCTCTCATTGATGCCGGGCGCGCCGCGCGCGGCGCGGATCTCGTTCAACAGCGGCAGCAGCACGATCGGAATATCGCGATGGCCGTTCTGCAGCCGCTCCAGATAATCCGGCAGCAGTACGCTGCCGCGCATCAGAGCGGAACAGGCCTCGTCACGGTCGAGCACCTCGCCGGCGCCGATCGAGCGCGCCAGCTGCTCAAGTTCCTCGGCGACCATGGCCGGTGCATACAGCTCCACCATGCGCAGGGTGCCCTGCACCTGGTGCAGGTGACCTGCGCACACCTCCATGCGGCCGGTCCCGGCAGGATCCTCGGCGAAGTACTCCACTTCATTGCGCACCTGGCGCAGGGTTTCGTCCAGCTCCGGCTTGACCCAGCCCAGCGCTGCATGGCTCATCGCGTCGCGCAGCGTACTCATGCCCGGACTCCACTGGCCATGGCGTGGCCACGCGCATTGAACGCATGCGCGGCCATCTGGCGGTTTACAGGAAGGTGCATCATCGTGAGGGTCCTTGCTGCGCCACGGTGCCGGCTCAGGCCGGCAGCTTGAAGTCGGCAACCGAGCGGCGCAGATCGGCCGCCAGCTGTGCCAGGTGGCCGATCGATTCGGCGGTCTGCCCGGCGCCCTGCGAGGTCTGGCCGGTGATCTGCCGGATCACGCCCATGGTGCGGGTGATGTCCGAGGCCGCGGCCGACTGCTGCTGGGCGGCGATGGAGATGTTCTTGATGAGGGTGTTCAGTGCATTGGACACGCGCTCGATTTCGGTCAGCGCGGTGCCGGCGTCCTCGGCCAGGCGTGCACCGGACACCACCTCGGCGGTTGTCTGCTCCATCGAGGTGACCGCTTCGTTGGTATCGGCCTGGATGGCCTGCACCAGGCCTTCGATGCGTCGCGTCGCACCGGAGGTGCGTTCTGCCAGGCGCTGCACTTCGTCGGCCACCACGGCGAAACCGCGACCGGCCTCGCCTGCAGAAGCGGCCTGCACCGCCGCGTTCAACGCCAGGATGTTGGTCTGCTCGGAAATGTCGTTGATCAGTTCCACGATCGAGCCGATCTCCTGCGAGGACTCGCCCAGGCGCTTGATGCGCTTGGAGGTCTCCTGGATCTGGTCGCGGATCTGGTCCATGCCGTTGATGGTCTCGCGCACCACGCCGGCACCTTCGGCGGCGATGACCACCGAGCGCTGCGCCACCTCGGCCGATTCGGTGGAGTTGCGCGACACCTGTTCGATGCTGGCCGCGATCTCGTTGATGCGGTCGGAGGCGACGGTGATCTGCTCGGCCTGGTGGTTGGACGCCTCGGCCAGCTGCAGCGCAGTGGCCTGCGTTTCCTGCGAGCCGGCCGCCACCTGCACCGAGGTGTCGTTGATCGTGGTCACCAGGTTGCGCAGCTCGTCCACGGCGTAGTTGATCGCGTCGGCGATCGCGCCGGTCATGTCCTCGGTCA
>ENA-UOWK01000828-UOWK01000828.1-bioreactor-metagenome-genome-assembly--contig:-NODE-828-length-12888-cov-6.692589_pt1 | contig 12888 bp, 11 predicted proteins | sample MGYA00238157_ERZ761612 | MGnify/ENA primary metagenome ERZ761612 (study PRJEB28901, sample SAMN06268035) | bioreactor metagenome | isolation source: Joint BioEnergy Institute, California, USA | place... | reverse complement strand
TCAACTACACCTGCAACCTGGCCACCGGCCTGGCCATGGAGCAGATGTTCCAGGCCACCAGTGACGTGGTCGACCGCAAGATGCGCGAGGTGTGGAACAAGAGCACCGAGATTGCCGGCATCTGCCACGTGTTGTGCCGCCACTACACCCGCCTGATGCCGGACCAGGCCACCCTCGCCGGCCTGGTCCACCAGATTGGCGTGCTGCCGATCCTCACCTATGCCGAAGAGCACAACGAGCTACTGGCCGACTCCATCAGCCTCAATCACGTGATCGAGCAGATCCATCCGATCATTGGCGACAAGATCCTGCGCACCTGGGAATTTCCCGAGCCTATCGCCATCGTGCCCAGCCAGTACCTGGACTTCAGCCGCGACTCGGCCAAGGTCGATTACGTCGACATCGTCCAGGTCGCCACCCTGCAGAGCTACCTGGGCAGCGAGCACCCTTACACCCAACTGGACTGGAGCAAGGTACCGGCTTTCGCCAAGCTCGGCCTCGACCCGCAGGTCGACATGCAGGCCGACGAAGACATGTCCGCTGCGATGGAAGCCGCGATGAGCATGCTGCAATAAAAGCGACTCGCCAGGATGGCAAAAAATGTCGGGAACCATTTTTGACGTCGCTGCGCGACGGCCCGAAAGGTGACCTACAGGGATGTAGGTTACTAAACGCGTCTACACTCGAACCCTTCGCCTGAGGAAGTAGAGCCATGCGTTACGCATTCGTCCTGCTGGTTCTGTTGTTCGGCAGCGTCCAGGCTGCCGAACGGGTGCGTCTTACCAACGGCGAATGGCCGCCCTACCTCGGCGAAACCCTACCCCACCATGGCGTAGCCTCGCGCATCGTCGCCGAGGCGTTCGCGCTTCAGGGCGTCGAGGTGCAATGGGAATTTCATCCCTGGGCACGCTCACTGAAGATGGCCGAGCAAGGCCAGCGCGACGGCAGCGCCGTCTGGCTGTACAACCCGGAACGTGAACAGCGCTTCCATATCAGCGAACCGGTCGTCGAGAGCGGTTACTACCTGTTTCACCTCAAGGACCGGGCCTTCGACTGGGCCAACATCGAAGACCTGCGCGACCTGCGCATTGCCGGCACCCGCGGTTATGACTATGGCGAAGCCTTCCAGCGAGCAGAAGCTGCTGGCAAGTTCGAGGTGATGCGCCTGAACAGTGATGAACAGGGACTACGCCAATTACTCGCCGGACGCATCGATCTGTTTCCGGTGGACAAGGTGGTTGGTTTCGACCTGCTCTATCAGAAATTCAGCGCAGCCGAACGCCAGCGTCTGAGCTTTCATCACAAGCCGCTGCGCAGCGACAGCCTGCATCTGCTGCTGTCACGCGAGGTGGCCGGCAATGCCGAGCTGATGCAGCGTTTCAATCGCGGGCTTGCTCAGCTACGCGACAGCGGCAAGATTTCCCGATACCTGCTGGAGATCCAGCAGCCGCTAAGCCTCGGTCACTGACAGGGGAAACTCGATACGCACCCGCAGACCGTGTGGCCGTGCCTGATGCAGACTGATCCTGGCCTGATGGGCGCGACAGATCTCACCCACGATGGCCAGCCCGAGCCCCGCACCATTGCCCAGATTGCTGCGCCTGTAGAAGCGCTCGAAGACTTTCTCGTGCTCGGACTCGGGAATCCCCGGACCGTCATCCTCGACCTCCAGCACGGCAGGAGCCAGGGTGCGGATGATCAGGTTGCCACCGGCCGGCGTATGCGCCAGCGCGTTGTCGAGCAGGTTGTTCAGCAACTCGTTGAGCAACGTCGGGTCACCATCGATCCACACCGCCTGGTCAGCCTCCAGCGCCAGCGCGACACCACGGGCATGAGCCAGTGGCGCCATCGCCAGCCCCAGCTCACGAGCCAGTTGGCTGAGATCGATACGCTGCGCGCCGCCCTCGGTAATGGCTCGCGCGCCACTCTCGATACGCGCCAGCGACAGTAGCTGATTGGCCAGCAAGGTCAGGCGGTCGCCCTGCTGCGCCACCTGCTCCAGTGTGCTGCGCCATTCCTCCGGCTGCTCGGCGCGCAGGCCCAGGGTAATACGCGCCTTGAGCGCCGCCAGCGGCGTTCGCAATTCATGTGCGGCATCGGCAATGAACTGCGACTGGCGCTCGAACAGTCCCTGCAGACGCTGGTTGAACTGGTTCAGTGTTTCCACCAGCGGCAGCACCTCACGTGGCAGCCCGCCGTCCGGCAGCGGCTGCAGGTCATCGCTGGCCCGCTCAGCCACTTCCCGACGCAGCGCTTCCAGCGGCCGCAACGCCAGATTCACCGCCAACCACACCAGCAGCAGCGCGCTGACCGACAGCAACCCCATGCGCCACAAGGTACCGATCAACAGTTCGCGGGCCATGCGCTCGCGTGCACCCTGGGTTTCCGCCACGCGGATTTCGGCGATACCGTTGAGCTGCGGCTCGCTGACTGGCTGCAGAAAGCTGACCACGCGTACGCCCTGATTGCGGTATTCGGCATCGTAGAAATGCGCCAGCGCCGGATAATCATCGGTACGCGGCGTACCCGATGGCGGCGGCGGCAGATCCTCGTAGCCGGAAACCTGGTTGCCCTGCAGATCGAGCACCTGGTAGTAGATGCGCCCAGCGCTATCGTAGGCGAAGGTATCCAGTGCCACATAAGGGATGTTGGCACGCAAACGACCGTCCTCCGCGTAGAGACCGTCAGCGACCGCGCGCGCCGATGCAAGCAGCGTGCGGTCATAGGCGGTATCGGCTGCACGGCGCGCGCTCCAGTAGGCGCTGACGCTACTCAGCAACAGGATCAGCGACAGCAGCAGCGCCAGACGCCGCAACAGACGTCCGCGCAGGCTGACGCCACGACTCATGCCTCGACCGCCTCCAGCAGGTAGCCGAGACCGCGGAAGGTGACGATGCGCACGGCGCTGCCCTCGAGCTTCTTGCGCAGGCGATGGATGTAGATCTCGATGGCATCCGGGCTGGCATCCTCGTCCAGGCCGAATACCTGCGCCGCCAGTTGTTCCTTGCTCATCACCCGCCCCGGCCTGGCGATCATCGCCTCCAGCACAGCCTGTTCACGGGCCGTGAGACTAAGAGCCTCGCCCTCGAGGCTGAAACGGCGGGCGCCCAGGTCGTAGACCAGATCGCCACAGCGCTGCAATTGCTCACCACCGAGCACGCTACGCCGCAGCAACGCCTTGACCCGCGCCTCCAGTTCGGTGAGTTCGAAAGGTTTGGCCAGGTAGTCATCAGCACCGAGATTGAGGCCATGGACGCGATCCTTGACCTCGCCACGCGCGGTCAACATCAGTACCGGCAGGGTCTGGCCACGGTCACGCAGGCGCGCAAGCACGGCAAATCCGTCCAGGCGTGGCAGGCCTATATCGAGAATCGCCAGCGCGTAGTCCTCGCTGGACAGTGCCAGATCAGCAGCGACGCCATCATGCAGCACATCCACCGTCCAGCCGGCACCTTTCAGCGCCTGGGCCACGCTCTCCGCCAATTGCGGATGGTCTTCGACCAGCAGAATCCGCACCGCCACCTCCAGCTGCAGCATCGTCAAAGGCGCGCAGTTTAGCGCCGCTACGGCTGCTGTGAATTGCTCAAATGCCAAAGCGGCAAACGAAACGGTATCCAGGCGACCTTGCCTGACCTTAATTGACCACGCCGGAAAAACTTTTTTCCATGAAAGCCTAGTGAAAGCTTGCCCACATAGCATCGTTAAAAGGTGGCTCGATCCACCTGCTCAAGCGACCTGACAGTGGTGTCAGGTGGCGACAAGAACAAAAACGGAGACCACATGATGCTCGCAGCCTCACGCCAGGCACTGCCGCCTGTACGCCTGCTTTGCCTGGCAATCGCCGCCACCGGCGCTGCCCCCCTCGCCAACGCCGCCTTCATCGAAGACAGCACCGCCAGCCTCACTGCCACCAACATCTACCTCAATCGGGATTTCCGCGAAAATCCGGGTCAGAACAAGCGTGAAGAATGGGGCCAGGGCTTTCGCCTGGACCTGCAGTCAGGCTACACCGAAGGCACTGTTGGCTTCGGTGTAGACGCCATGGGCCTGCTCGGTATCAAGCTCGATTCAGGCCGCGGTCGCACCGGTACCGACCTGCTGCCCGTTCACGACGATGGCCGCTCCGCTGACGAATTCAGCCGCCTGGGCCTGACGGCCAAGGTCAAGGTCTCCGCAACCGAACTGCGTTACGGCTCGCACGTGCCGGAACTGCCTGTAGTCAAGGCCAGCGACAGCCGCCTGCTGCCGCAGGTGTTCGAAGGTGGTCTGCTGACCTCTTCCGAGCTCGAAGGCCTGACCTTCACGGGCGGCCGCCTGGACAAGGTCATCGACCGCGCCTCCACCAACGAGGAGGACATGGTGCTCAACAGCAAGAACCGCCGCTTCGCCGGTGGCGTCAGCGCTGATCACCTGGACCTGGCCGGCTTCGACTACAAGTTCGCTCCCGGCTTCACCGGTCGTTACTACTTCGCCGATCTGGACGACATCTATCGCCAGCATTTTCTCGGCCTGCTGAGCAGCCACAAGGTCGGTGCCGGCACGCTCAGCAGCGACCTGCGCCTGATCTACAGCAGCGACAGCGGCGCGGCCAAGGCCGGCAAGGTCGACAACCGCGCCATCAACGCCATGGTCAGCTACGGCCTGGGTAACCACAAGTTCGGCCTGGGCTTCCAGGACATGAGCGGCGATACCGGCTTCGCCTACATCGATGGCAGCGATCCGTTCCTGATCAACTTCGTGCAGATCAACGACTTCGCCAACGCCGACGAGCGTTCCTGGCAGGCTCGCTACGATTACAACTTCGCCGGCCTGGGCGTTCCCGGCCTGACCTTCATGACCCGCTACATCCGCGGTGACGACGCACGCATCGCCGGCTCCGACGACCGTGGCGGCGAGTGGGAACGCGATATCGAATTCAAGTACGTGGTACAGAGCGGGCCGCTCAAGGACCTCTACGTACGCGTACGCAACGCCAGCTTCCGCTCCGACTTCGCCCGCGACGCGGACGAGAACCGTGTCATCGTCGGCTACACGCTGCCGATTTGGTAAACAACAACAAGACTCACGAGGAATCATTCATCATGAAATCCGTACTGACCCGCGCCGCACTGGCAACTGCCTGTCTGGCCTTTGCCGGCCAACTGCTGGCTGCCGAACCCAAGCGCCCCGAATGCATCGCTCCGGCCAAACCCGGCGGCGGCTTCGACCTGACCTGCAAACTGGCCCAGAGCGGCCTGAAAGACGAAGGCCTGCTCAAGGCGCCGATGCGCGTCACCTACATGCCGGGCGGCGTTGGCGCCGTGGCCTACAACGCCGTGGTCGCCCAGCGCGCCAAGGACCCGGGCACCATCACCGCCTTCTCCAGCGGTTCGCTGCTCAACCTGGCACAGGGCAAGTTCGGTCGTTATGACGAGAACGCCGTACGCTGGCTAGCCGCGGTCGGTACCGACTACGGCGCGATCACCGTGCGTGCCGACTCCCCGTACAAGAATCTCGATGACCTGGTTCAGGCCCTGAAGAAAGATCCGTCCAGCATCGTCTTCGGCGCCGGCGCCACCATCGGCGGCCAGGACTGGATGCAGACCGCGCTGATCGCCCGTCTGGCCGGGATCGAGCCGAAGAACCTGCGCTATGTTGCCTTCGAAGGCGGCGGTGAAACCCTCACCGCCATGCTCGGCGGCCATGTACAGGTCACCAGCAGCGGCCTGGGTGAAGTCACCCCGCAACTGGAAGCGAAGAAAGTGCGCATCCTCGCCGTGCTCTCCGACGAGCGTCTGCCGGGCAAGCTGGCCGACATCCCCACTGCCAAGGAGCAGGGCTACGACATCAGCTGGCCGGTAATCCGCGGCTTCTACATGGGCCCGGAAGTCAGCGACGAGCAGTTCAACTGGTGGAAACAGCAGTTCGACACCCTGCTGGCCAGCGAAGAGTTCGCCAAGCTGCGCGAACAACGCGACCTGTTGCCATTGTCGGTTACCGGTGATGACCTCGATACCCTGGTGCACAAGCAGGTTGCCGAGTACAAGGCCCTGGCCGGTGAATTCGGCCTGATGCAGGAATAAGTGCATCGACAGGTTCGGCGTCGCCCAACGCCGAACCTGTAGTTGAGCGCCTCGCCGCTCGATCCTGTCCCAACGCAAGAGACCACTGCTATGTACGTTCGCCTGTTCGCTGCGATCTGGCTGCTGTTGTGCGCCTTTCTCGCAGTCATCGCCTGGGGTTTCCAGGCACCCTTCGCCTACGACCCTGTCGGCCCGAGGGCCTATCCGCTGCTGCTGCTGGTATTGATGGCTGCTGGTGCCGCCTGGCTGATCTTCAAGCCGGGTCCGCAGACCGAGGCGCTCAGCCGCCAGGCGCTGCAGCGTGCAGGCCTGTGCATCCTGACCCTGTTGGCCTATGCCCTGCTCTTCGAACCCCTGGGCTTCGTCCTGAGTACCGCACTGGCTACCTTCGTTCTGGGCTTGCTGTTCACGGGTCGTGTGCTGCCGTGCCTGATTAGCGGCGTCCTGATGGGTGTGCTGCTGTATGCATTGTTCGATTATGCGCTAGACGTTCCGCTGCCACTGGGCGTGTTCGAAGCGTTGGTGGAGAGCTGAGATGGAAACATTACATTTTCTGATGCAGGGCTTTGACGTCGCCACCCGGCCGACCAACCTGCTGGTTGCCCTGTTCGGTGCCTTCGTTGGCACCATCGTCGGTCTGCTGCCGGGCCTGGGCCCGATCAACGGTGTCGCCCTGCTGCTGCCCTTGGCCTTCGCCCTTGGCCTGCCGCCGGAAACCGCACTGATTCTGCTCGCCGCCGTCTATCTGGGCTGCGAGTATGGCGGCCGTATTTCCGCCATTCTGCTCAACGTACCCGGCGATGCTGCCGCAGTGATGACCACCCTCGACGGCTACCCGCTGGCACGTCAGGGCAAGGCTGGCATCGCCCTGTCGCTGTCGGCAGTGAGCTCCTTCACCGGCAGCATGATCGCCACCTGCGGTGTGGTGCTGTTCGCGCCGATCCTAGCGAAATGGGCAGTGGCCTTCGGCCCGGCCGAATACTTCGTACTGATGATCTTCGCGATTGCCTGCCTCGGCGGCATGGTCGGCGACAAGCCGGTCAAGACCTTGCTCTCGGCCCTGATCGGCCTGGCACTGGCCACAGTCGGGGTCGACTCCACTACCGGGGTCTACCGCTTCACCTTCGACAGCGTCAGCCTGTCCGACGGTATCCAGTTCGTCATCGTGGTGATCGGCTTCTTCAGTGTCAGCGAAATTCTGCTGATGCTGGAAAACACCCACAACGGCCAGAAGGCCGTGAAGGCCAGCGGCCGTGTGCTGTTCAACTTCAAGGAATACTGCTTCACCTTCTGGACCATGATTCGCAGCTCGGTCGCCGGCTTCGTCATTGGCGTACTGCCGGGCGCCGGTGCGACCATCGCCAGCGCCATGACCTACATGACCGAGAAGCGCCTGGCTGGTGACAGCGGCAAGTTCGGCGACGGTGACCTGCGCGGCGTTGCGGCGCCTGAATCGGCCAACAACGCTTCGGCCTGCGGCTCGCTGATCCCGATGCTGACCCTTGGCGTGCCGGGTTCGGGCACCACTGCCGTGATGATCGGTGCGCTGACCCTGTACAACATCACGCCCGGCCCGCTGCTGTTCGAACAGCAGCCCGACGTTGTCTGGGGTCTGATCGCCTCGCTGTTCATCGGCAACATCATCCTGCTGGTGATGAACATTCCGCTGGTCGGCCTGTTCTCGCGCATGCTCAGCGTGCCGAACTGGGTGCTGGTGCCCGCCATCACCGTGATCAGCATGGTCGGTGTCTACGCGGTACACAGCACCACCTTCGACCTGGTATTGATGATCGCGCTTGGCGTGTTTGGCTACATCCTGCGCAAGCTGGATTTCCCACTCTCGGCCGTGATTCTCGGCTTCGTACTGGGTGAGATGATGGAGGACAACCTGCGTCGCGCGCTGTCGATCTCCGCTGGTGATCTGGGCATCCTCTGGGGCAGCCCGATCACCCTGGTACTGTGGGCGCTGGTAGCGCTGATGCTGGCCCTGCCGGGCATCCGCTGGATGCGTCGACGCAAGCAGATCAAGGCTGGGGCTGATGCCACTGCCGCGTGATCTTTGGGTAACGCCGCTGGCCGGAATGGTCGGCGGTTACCTGGCCAGCCTCGCCGGCTGGCCTTTGCCGTGGATGGTCGGTTCCTTGCTGGCGGTCATCGCCGTGCGCTGTCTGGCCGACCGCGCCTTCAGTGAACTGCCGGGCGGGCGCAAGGCCGGCCAGTGGCTGGTGGCGAGCGGTATCGGCCTGCATTTCACCAGCGATGTGCTGGAACAGGTGCTCAGCCATCTGCCGGTCATCGTCATGGGCGCTCTCGGCACGCTTCTGCTCAGCCTGATCGGTATCGCCATCCTGCGCCGTGCCGGCGTTGACCGCGCGACCGCCTTCTTCGCCAGCATGCCCGGCGGTGCCAGCGAGATGGTCAACCTGGCCCTGCGTCACAACGCGCAACCCGCACGTGTCGCTGCGGCGCATAGCCTGCGCCTGCTGCTGGTGGTGCTGCTGATTCCGGCTTTGTTCACCTGGGGCCTGCCCGACGTCAGCGCACCACCTCGCGCCCACGTGGACTGGACCTGGCTGATCGGTCTGCTCGCTGCTGGTGCTGTGCTGGCGGTACTCTGGGGCCGCCTGAAACAACCCAACCCCTGGATGCTGGGTCCACTGGTCGCCTGCGCCGTGGCCAGTGCCAGCTTCGACCTGCATCTGGGCCTGCCGCAAGGCATGGGCCAGCTTGGCCAATGGCTGATCGGTAGCGCCCTGGGCTGTCATTTCGACCGCGCCTTCTTCCGCAACGCGCCGGGTTTTCTCGCCCGCGTGCTGCTATTCACTCTACTGGCCATGCTGGCTGCTGCCGCACTCGGCGAGGCGCTGGGCTGGTTGGCAGGTGAGGACCACCTGTCGCTGATGCTGGGCATGATGCCTGGCGGCATCACCGAGCTATGCCTGACCGCCGAGGCCTTGCAGCTGTCGGTGGCGCTGGTCACTGCCCTGCAGGTACTACGGCTGTTCCTGGTGATGTTCCTCGCCGAACCCTTATTCAAGCTCTGGTGCAAGAGCCACGCTTAGCCCGCCTTGTGCGGGCTTTTTTTATGCTTCCCAAAATGTACTCTGGGAGGCGCTTTCGGCTCTGGCATCCTGCTTCGCTCTAACTCCTGCATCCATGCAGTCGTAGCGGCGCAAAGCTCGCGGCTGAAGCCCCTCCCACGATCGGAAGCTACCACTGCAGCTGTAATTCGCTCTGGTACTCACGCACTTGACCACTGACCGGATCGACGAAGCGCAAGCCGCGCGCCAGCAGCTTGAGTGGCTTGCTGTAGTCATCCGGCAGGTTGCGCGACTCCAGCAACTGCGGATAGAAATCGTCGCCGACGATGGGCGCGCCGAGACCGGCCAGATGCACGCGCAGTTGATGCTTGCGCCCCGTCACCGGCGACAGGCCGTAACGCCACAGGTCGCCGCGACGCTCCAGCACCTCGATGCGCGTTTCGCTGTTGGCCTCGCCCGCGACTTCCTGCATGCGAAAGAACGGCTCACCCTCGACCATGCGCGAACGGTGCAGGTAGGGAAACTGCAACTGAGGTAGCGCCGGAGCAATGGCTTCGTAGCGTTTTTCCACCGCACGCTGGCGAAACAGTGCTTGATACTGGCCGCGACTGGCTGGATTGACCGAGAACAACACCAGACCGGCGGTGAGCCTGTCGATGCGATGGATCGGTACCAGGTCTGGATTGCCGGTGCGCTTGATCAGCCGCGCCAGCAGCGTCTGCTCGACGTATTCACCGGCCGGCATCACCGGCAGAAAATGCGGCTTGTCGGCAACCAACAGGTGCTCGTCCTGCCATAGCACCTGCTCGTCGAAGGGAATTGGCGTCTCGTTCGGAACTTCACGGAAATAGCGCACCTTGAGCCCGACCCGATAGGGATGCGTGGCATCGATGGGCGCACCGGCCGCATCCAGTACCCGACCGCGTGCCATACGCTGCAGCCAGGTGGTGCGATCAATGGCGGGAAAGTGATCGCACAGGCAGTCGAGTATCGTGGCCCAGTCGCCCTGTGGCAGATGAAGAGTACTGGGACGCATAACGGGGCTGGGCATTACAGACGCTGCTCGATCGGGTTCTGACGGGCGAATTAGGCCGTACTCGCAGGGCCCAGTCAAAGCAAACGGCTTGAGCCGAGGTCTCGCTGTGGCTATGGTGGCCGCTCGTATCTGGAGAGACCCATGTCCATCACCCGCTCCCTGCTTACCAGCGTCGCCCTACTTCCGCTTCTGGCCGCCTGCCAGGTCTATACCGGCAAATCGGAAGGCCCACCGCCGGCGACTCGCCTGCAAGGTCAAATTCAGGTCGAAAATGGTCAGCTGGTTTTCATGCCCTGTCAGGAACAGCGACGCTTCGTGCTGGTCGATGGCGATGGCACCGGTATCGAGCGGGAAGTCACGCAACTCGGCAGCGATGGCCAGGCCAGCCTGTTCGCCGACCTGGGCGGCCACCTTGGAGGCAGCCAGGGCAAAGGCAACGATGGTCGCTTCGAGGTCAGCCAGATCTATCGCCTGCAAGGGGAAGGACACGGCTGCGACGACCTCAACTTCAAACGCCTGGCCCTGCGCGCCAGCGGCAACGAGCCGTTTTGGCAAGTGGAAGTTGGCAGCAAGGGCCTGGTACTCAACCGCCCAGATCATGAGCCGCTGGCCCTGCCCTATCTGGAAGAACAGATGCCGGACGGCCGCCTCAACTTCAGCAGCGAGGCCAATGGTCAGCGCCTTGACCTGTGGGTCGCCCCGCAGCGTTGCGTCGATGGCATGAGCGGCGCGGTCAATCAGCTCAGTGCCGAACTGCGCCTCGATGGCCAGGTACTGCGTGGCTGCGCGTACTTCGGTGCCCTGCGTAACTGAACTCGCATGAACGGCGCACGGCACCGCCAAGCCGTGCGAGTGCCCCATCGGACTTCGGGCGAGACACCTCGCCCGTCTGACACCCGCTTCGCAGGGCCGCTCATCTGAACCCTGGCGCGAGACGAACACCAAGGATTTCTGCATGCCTCATCCCGCCTCAACGGTACCCGACCAATCCGGCGTCTCACCCGCCGCGTGGTGGGCCGTCGTGTCACTCGCCCTTGGCGCCTTCGGGCTGGTGACCGCAGAGTTCCTGCCGATCAGCCTGCTCACCCCCATGGCGACCGAGCTGGGCGCCTCCAACGGCGTCGTAGGCCAGGCCATTACCGCTACGGCGGTGGTCGCGGCATTTGCCGGCCCATTCGTGGTGCTGGGTTCCGGCCGCCTTGATCGGCAGAAGATCGTCTGGGGCTTGATGGTGGTGCTGGTGCTTTCCAGCATCCTCTCGGCCTACGCCGAGACCGTCAGCGTCCTGCTGATTGCACGCGGCATGCTGGGCTTCGCCCTTGGCAGCTTCTGGGCCATGATGACCGCACTGGCCCTGCGCCTGGTGCCGCCCGACAAGGTGCCGAAGGCCATCTCGATCATCCTCATGGGCATTTCCTTCGCCACGGTGTTCGCCGCCCCGCTGGGGGCCTTCCTCGGCGACCTGTGGGGCTGGCGCATGACCTTCCTCGCTGCATCCGGCATTGGCGTGGCGGCGCTGGCAATCCAGATGCTGACCTTGCCCAGACTGCCGGCGGCCGCTGCACCGGGGTTGGCTTCGTTCAGGACAGCCTTGTCGCGTCGCGCGGTAGTAATCGGCCTCGTCACGGGGTTGCTGGTCATTTCCGGGCACTTCGCCGCGCTGACCTTCATCCGCCCATTTCTCGAAGAGGTGCCGCGCCTGGACGTCGCCACCGTGTCTCTGACCTTGCTGGCATTCGGTGTCTGCGGTTTTTTCGGCAACCTGATCGGAGGCGTAGTTGCCGCGCGCAGCCCAGCCTGGGCCGTGGCCAGTTGCTCGCTGCTGATCACCATCGTGGCGCTCGCATTGGTGCTATTCGGCACCGAGGTGAACATCGCGTTCGTGGCAACCGCGCTTTGGGGCTTCGCCTTTGGCGCCTTCCCGGTGTCGATATCGGTTTGGAATGCGCGGGCAGCTGCCGATCACGCCGAAAGCGCGGGCGCACTGCTGTCCTCGACCTTCCAGGTGGCCATTGCCGCAGGGGCGGTGCTGGGCGGACTGATTATCGACGGCTTCGGCGCAAAGGCGGTGATTCTCTATGCCGCTGTGGCAACCCTGGCCGGCGCTGCCCTGATGTTCGCACGCGGCCGTGCCCTGGAAGAACGCTGAGCACGACGGCTCGGTTCGGCGGTGCTTGTGAATGGCCTACTCTCAACCGTGCGCCGCAAGCGTGGTGAACGGCGCCGCGGCCCCTTTCGTACCCTGAATCCCGTACAATCGCGGCCCTTCTTCACCTTGCCGGATCACCACCGGCCAACCAGGACACTGCCATGCTTCGCCTGACCGAACTGAAACTGCCCCTAGACCATGCTGACGAGGCCCTGCGCCCGGCCATCGTGCAACGCCTGGGCATTGCCGATACCGACCTGCTGACCTTCAGCGTGTTCAAGCGCAGCTACGATGCGCGCAAGAAGTACGGCGACATGCCGTTCATCTACACCATCGACTGCGAAGTAAAAGACGAAGCAGCGCTGCTGGCGCGCCTGAATGACGATAAGCATGTCGGCCCGGCACCGGACATCGCCTACAAGCCGGTAGGCCAGGCCGAGACGCCGCTGGACGAACGCCCTATCGTGGTCGGTTTCGGCCCCTGCGGCATCTTCGCCGCGCTGATCCTGGCCCAGGCCGGTCTGCGTCCCATCGTCCTGGAACGCGGCAAGGAAGTGCGCCAGCGCACCAAGGACACCTGGGGCCTGTGGCGCAAGAAGG
>ENA-UOWK01000826-UOWK01000826.1-bioreactor-metagenome-genome-assembly--contig:-NODE-826-length-12890-cov-10.384340_pt1 | contig 12890 bp, 10 predicted proteins | sample MGYA00238157_ERZ761612 | MGnify/ENA primary metagenome ERZ761612 (study PRJEB28901, sample SAMN06268035) | bioreactor metagenome | isolation source: Joint BioEnergy Institute, California, USA... | reverse complement strand
TGAGCGTGCGCAGCCACAGCACGTCCTCGTTCTTCTCGAACGAGCGGATCTGCGCGACGCCCGCATCGAGACAGCACGCGGCGAAGTAACCGAGCCCGCCGCAGGTATCGAGCACCACCTTGCCGCGCGGCGCGACCAGCGCGACCTTCTGCCGGGCGTCGTCCATCGGCGCGATGCGCGCCGACACCAGCATCTTGATGCCGTCGATCTCGAACGTCGGCGTGCCCCACTGCGTGGGCACCAGCTTGATCAGCGAGCGGCCGTAGCGCGACACCGCCGACCAGCCGTCGCCGTCGAAGGCGTAGATCGTGCGGTCCCTGAGCGTGTCCGGCCACGGGAATGCGCTGCCGCGCCACGTCCACCGGCCGTCGACGAACTGCACGTCTTCGACGCTGCGGCCCAGATCCAGTGAGCCCTGCCAGGTCGCCGCACCGGCATCGCGCGCGGCCCGCATCGCGTCGGCGATGTCGCGGGTCAACAGCGGCGTGGGGGCGTGTGGCATCGCGCAGGTCCGGCAGGCGGGCGGGCATCGTACCCGACCCCGCGCGGCCCCCTGTCGGGAACGGCGCGCATCGACGAGAATCCGGCTTCCGGACGCGCCGCGTCCATGATCCGGGATCGATGGCATGCGTGTGTTGGCGTTGACGGCGGCCGTGTCGGCCGCATTGCTGGTGTCGGGTTGTGGCGTGAAGCTGCCGGGAGGCGACGGCACGGCCGCGTCCGACACGGCGGAAGCCACGCAGGCCACGCCGCTGCCCCTCGACGGCGAGGCGCGCGGCGAGATCACCTCCTCGAGCGGCCTGAACTACAGCGACGGGAGTCGCTACCAGCGGTTCTCGATCGCGCTCAAGCAGGACCAGGCGGTCTCGGTGTCGCTGGACGGTGCATTGTCCGGCACGCTGGCGGTGTTCAAGGACGAGCGGATGGTGGCCCAGGGCAGCGGTGGCGCGCTCGCATTCCGCGCGGATGCCGACGGCGACTACGTGGTGGCCGTGAGCGGCGAGGGTGCCAACGCCTTCGGTCCGTTCACCCTTGCCGCGAAGACCATCACCGCCTACGACGGCAAGCCGCTGGTGGGCGAGGGCGCGATCATGGACTGGCTCACCGGGCAGGCGCAGGACTACACGCTGCAGGTCGAGCGCGCCGGTCTGTACACGATCACGCTGGCGTCGACGGTGTTCGACCCGGTGCTGCGGGTGCGCGGCCCCGGTGTCGATGCCGAGAACGACGACAGCGGCGGCAGCACCGATTCGATGCTGCGTCTGTATCTCGAGCCGGGCACCTACACGATGAATGCCGCGGCGCTCGAGGGTGGCAGCGATCGCGGCGACTTCAATCTCGCCGTGCGCTACGCGCCGCTGCCCGGCGGCATGGTCACGCAGGACGGCGTTGCGCTCGCATCCGGCCGGGTGGTGGTCTCGCGCGTCGACGGTGGCAGCGCACGCCGGTTCGTCCTGGATGTGCCGGTCGATGCACAGGTGACCATCGACGCACGATCGGAGGAGTTCGACACGGTGTTGTACGTCGACGGCCCTGGCGGCAGCTTCGAGAACGACGATGGTGGTTCGGGCACGGATTCGCGGCTGTCGAACCGGCTCGCGGCCGGCCGATACACGGTGCGTGTCGAAAGCCTCGGGGGCGGCTCGGGCATGTTCGAGATCGAAGCGCGCATTGATGGCGTCGACGCGCCGATCGAGGAAGAGGTGACTGCACCCTGAAGCCTGCGTGCCGTGGCAGCGTGAGATCTGCGCGGGACCGCGTGGCGATGCCACGGTTCCGCGCGGCCGTAAACGCAGCTTGAACGTTCAGGGCGGGTTTGCGTGCAGGCGGGGTGAAGGTTTGCGTGCGCTTCAGGCAGGGCGGTCTTTACTGCGGCCCGCGACGCCTACTGGCGTTGCGGAATGTCCCCCGCAGACGTGCATCCGCGCGTCCAAGACCAAGAAAGGAAGGCCCCGATGAAGAAGCTCCTGATTCCCGCCGCGATCGCGGCCGCGCTGGGCGCACCCACCGCATTCGCGCAGAGCGCCGGCGGCGACACCTACCGTCCGGACCTGCAGGTCGGCCAGGGCAACGCGTTCGTGGCCGGTAACGTCGGTCGCACCGACGGCGGCACCGCCGGCCGTTTCGGCACCGGCGATTTCAACGTGTTCGAGAGCCGTGACGGCCGCAAGACCGGCTACGGCCTGGTCGGCGGCTACCGCTGGAAGCTGTCGCAGAACTTCGGCCTTGGTGTCGAAGGCGGTTACACGGACCTGGGCAACATCGAAGTCCGCAACATCAACAACGGTGACGATGTGAACCAGCGCAGCGACCGCAACGCGCTGCGCGGCTGGCAGGTCGGCGGTAACGCCCGCCTCAACGTGACGCCGGCCTGGTACGTCAGCGGCCGCGGTGGTTTCTTCCGCGCGTCGGACAACAACATCGACTACTACAACTCGGTCGGCCAGGACCTCGGTCTCGAGAGCGGCGGCAGCGATGGTCGCAACAGCTGGTACGCCGGCATCGGCACCGGCTGGAACGCCACCGAGAATTTCAGCATCGGCGTGCATTACGACTATTACCGCGCCAAGGCCGGCGACGTACGCGACCCGGTCAGCGGCGTGAAGTTCGAAGGTCCCAAGCGTTCGACCGCCCTGCTGGGCCTGACCGCGGAATACGCGTTCTGATCCACGCGGCATGAGATAAAAAAAACGGGCGCCGCGAGGCGCCCGTTTTCCTTTCGCAACCGGTGTTGCGTCAGAACACGTAGTTCACGCTGACCAGCGCAGTCCGCGGTGCGCCCGGCATGCTGGTCGAACGCCAGTAGTCGGTGTCGGTGAGGTTGGTCACGGCCAGCGTCACCGTCCACGGCATCACGCGCCAGCCCAGCGACGCATCCCAGCGCGTGTAGCCGGCGCGCTCGCTGGTGTTGGCCGCGTTGTTGAACACCGGGCCGCGATAGGTCACGCCGACTTCGCCGTAGAACGCGCCTTCGGGGGCGTAGCGGAGGAAGGCGTTGCCGGTCTTGCGCGCCACGCCGATGCGGTACTTGTCCTCGTTCGCCGGCGTCAGCTTGTCTTCGACGACCTTGGCGTCCTGCAGACCGAAGCCGCTGCGGATGTACCAGTTGCGCGCCAGACGGCCCATCAGGCTGGCCTCGACACCGCGCGAACGCTCGCTGCCGCGGACCGCCCAGGTGAAGGGCGCGTTCTCGGGATCGGGGCGGTAGCGCACGTTGTAGAGCTCCAGCTCGTAGACCGCGAGCGACGAGGACAGACGACCCTCCAGCCAGTCGCTCTTGAGCCCGGCTTCGAGCTGGCGCGAGTACTGCGGCTCTTCATCGAACACCGCGTTCTCGGCGACGGCCACGCTCATCAGGCCGCGGCCGCCGTAGGGCGCGAAGTTCTTGCTGTAAGAGGCATACACGCTGTGCGCCTCGACCGGCTGCCAGATCAGGCCCACACGCGGGCTCAGCGTGGTGCCGTCGTAGCTGCGCGTCTGGTGGGTGATGCGGTTGGTGGTGCGGAAGTCGAAGCGGTCGAAGCGGGCGCCGGCGAGCACCTTCCAGTGCTCGCCCAGGTGGATCAGGTCCTGCAGGTACAGCGCCTGCGATTCCGCGCGATGGCGGTTGGACGTGCGCGCCGCACCGCGCGGCGTCTTCGGCGCGACCCACTGCGGGTTGTAGGGATCCACGCCATATGGATACGCCAGTGACGGATCCGAACTCGCGAGCGACGTCGACAGGTCCGGATTGCGCTGTTCGCGGCTGTCCTCGATGCCGACCAGCAGGTCGTGTTCGAGCGGGCCGGTGCGCAGGCGACCGCTCAGGTCGACCGTGTTGCTCAGCACGCGGTTCTCGGTCTCCTGCCAGGCGCGGGTGAAGGTCATCAGCCCGCGTGTGGTGCAGGGGCGGCCGGTGCCCAGCAGGCGACCGTCCAGACCACAGTAGGTGCCGGCATAGAGATGATCGAAATCCTGGCTGGTCTCGCTCATCGCGGCGGTCCACTTCACCGACCAGTCGTCGCCGATGCGGTAATCGAGCACCGAGCGCACCGAGCGCAGTGTGTCTTCGACGAAGTCGTCGGGATGCGCGTAGGCGATGCGATGCGGCACGTCCGCCGGCAGCGCGTCATAGGCCGGCGCGCGGTCGGGCACGCGATGGATGTGGTCCCAGGTGTACTGGCCCAACCAGGTCAGCCCATTGCCGTTGTCGAACAGCACGCTGGGCGAAACCATGCGGTTCTCGTTGGCGATGCCGCGGCGGAAGCTGTCGGCCTCCTCGTAGTCGGCGGTCAGGCGCACGACCCACTGCGGCGACAGCACTTCGTTGAGGTCGAGCGTGCCGCCCTGGTTGTTCCAGCTGCCCAAGCGCACATTGGCGCTGCTGATGCCGTCGAAACGCGCCTGCTTGCTGATCAGGTTGACCATGCCGCCGCCGAGGCCGCGGCCGTAGAGCACCGACGCCGGGCCCTTGACGATCTCGATGCGGTCCACGTTCGCGGTGCTGCGGCGCACCTGGCCGGCGGCGCGCACGCCGTCGCGGTAGATGTCGTTGGAATCGGCCTCGAAACCGCGCAGCAGGATGCCGTCGCCGCGCATGTCGTAGGTGGTGTCCACACCCGGCGTGCCGTCGAGCAGTACGCTGAGGTCGTTGAGGCCGTAGACCTTGGACTTGCTCATCTCCAGCGTGTTGATGGTCTGCGGCACGTCCTTCGGATCGAGCGCGGTCTTGGTCGCCGTGGACACGGTGCCCGGGCGGCTGTCGTCGCGGTCCAGCGCATCGGCGGTTACCACCAGCGTGTCGAGCGTGCGTGCCGAGGGTGCGTCCTCCGCCAGGGCGGGGCACAGGGCCAGTGACAGGGACACGGACAGCGCGCAGCGGGCCACACGCGGCGAGGCGCGTCGCAGGGCAGGGTGGGACACGGGGATTTCCTTCTGACGGACCCGGGCGGGCGCCCGGAGCGGCCTGGATGTTAATGCGAGTGATTCGCGTTAGCAACCGGATGACATCCCCTGCGTCAGGCGGCGCCGCCGAAGCAATGGCCGACCGCCCCGTCCCAGGCAAATGCGGCGTGTCTCGTCGAAGCGATGCGTCGGAGCGCTCGCGTCCCCGCGTCCGACAGGTCCGACGCGCCACACGTGCGCGTCTCCGTCGAACGTCCCCGGCCGCCGGGCGCGCGACGCATCGCGCATCGCGCCCGGCGGCCGGAGACGCGCCGGGGTTCAGTCGACCAGATCGGCCTGCAGCACCGCGGTGTCGGTGAGCAGCCCGAAATGTCCGGTGGCGAAGGTGTAGGTCGCGGTCTCGCCGTCGATCTGCGAACTGTGCCGCCCGCCCACCGTGCACACGCCGCCGTAGCACACGATCTGGTCGATCCACGACTTGATGGAGTAGGTCCGCATCGCCAGCGTCCTCGACGCCAGCGAGGCCAGCAGCGGGCTGCCGACCGACAGGCCCTGCGCGCCACAGGTCGAGGTGGCGACGTTCCAGGGATAGCTGCCGCAGCTCCACAGGCCACGCCACGCCCCGGCGATGCCGACGAAGCTCGCGACGTCGCCGGCCAGTCCGTAGTTCACGATCTGCCTGGCGGCGAGGGTGACGCCCATCGAGTGGGCGATCACACCGATCTTGCCGGTGCATGAGCGTGCGATGGCTTCGACCAGCGCATCGCGCACCGGAATCTCTTCGCTGCCGGCGTGATCGTTGCAGGCCGCGCAGGTGCGGCTGCCCCAGGCGGGACGGAGAATCTCGTCGTCGCGCCAACCGCGCGCGCGAAGCTCCACGTAGGTGTTGTCGAACTGCGCCGGCGTGCCGGCATTGCCGTGCACCAGCACCACCGCATCGCGGCAGGCGGCCTGTGCAGCGCCCGGGAGCACACAGACGATCAGGATCATCAGCACACGCAGCAGCCGCGCATCGCGGCGATCGGAAAACAACGACATCGCATCCCTCCCGGCCCTCGGGCCATACCTGACGGTCATGCCCGGCGGCGCCGGGTGCGCGGGCCACGTGGGGGATGCAGCCCGTGCGGGCACACCATCACGCTTCGCGCGTTGCGGGCATTGGCCTTTCGGCCAGGCGTGCGCACGGTCACGTTGCATCACGTGGAGACGGCGGCCGGGATTCACGATCGGGCGACGCCGCAGGCGCGAGCGTGCAGGCCCCCACCGGCCGCAGGAATCCACGATGAACCAGCCCGCCCAGCAGCAAGCCGTGCCCGGCGTCGAGAAGAAGCTCGACCCGCCCGCCGACCACGGTGAATGGAGTTACCGGGGCAGCGGCCGCCTGCAGGACAAGGTCGCCATCATCACCGGCGGCGACAGTGGGATCGGCCGCGCTGTGGCGCTGGCCTACGCACGCGAAGGCGCCGACGTACTGGTGAGCTATCTGAGCGAAGACGAGGATGCGCGCGAAACACAGCGCCTGGTCGAAGAGGCGGGCCGCCGCTGCGAACTCGTGCCCGGCGATCTGGCCGACCCCGCGCACTGCCGGGCGATCGTGCAGAAGACGATCGACACGTTCGGCCGCATCGACGTGCTGGTCAACAACGCCGCCTACCAGATGAGCTACACCTCGCTCGACGAGATTCCCGACGACAAGTGGGACTACACCTTCCAGGTCAACGTCCACGCGATGTTCCATCTGTGCAAGGCCGCCGTGCCGCACATGAAGCCGGGCGCTTCGATCATCAACACCAGTTCCATCAATTCCGACAAGCCCAAGGCAACGCTGCTGCCCTACGCCACGACCAAGGGCGCGATCGCCAACTTCAGTGCGGGGCTCGCGCAACTGCTGGCCGACAAGGGCATCCGTGTGAACTCGGTCGCACCCGGTCCGATCTGGACGCCGCTGATTCCCTCGACGATGCCGCCCGACGAGGTCGCCTCGTTCGGCGAACAGGTGCCGCTCAAGCGTCCTGGACAGCCCGCCGAGTGCGCGCCGATCTACGTGCTGCTGGCCTCCGACGAGGCGAGCTACATGAGCGGCGGGCGTTATGCGGTGACGGGCGGTGCGCCGATTCTGTAACCCGGGCTGAGCGCAAATGCAGGGCCGGGCGTCGACGGATGTTTCTTCACCACTTCGTTGCGTGCACCGGCGCATATCGTTCCCACCCTGCAATCCAGCAGGCTTGGAGTCGACACGTGGACAAGAACCGTACCGAAGGCATGAAGAACCAGGTCAAGGGCACTGCGAAGGAAATCGCGGGCAAGGTCACCGGCAATACCTCCAAGGAACTCGCCGGCAAGGCGCAGAAGACCGCAGGCAAGGTGCAGAGCGCGGTTGGCAAGGCCAACGACGACGCGCGCAAGGGCCGCTGAAGCGCGCCGCAGGTCACGGATGGGGCGGCTTCGGCCGCCCTTTTCGTGGAAGGTCCTTCGAGCTTTTTTGCCTGTGCCGCGGTGCGCGCGAAGGTCGGACAGGTCAGGCGTACTCAGGGGGCCGTGGCCCGCTCCAGTGCTTGGAGCAGCGAGAACGCCGCGACGCGCGATGTGCCGCACATGTCGGACGCCGGGCGCAGCGAGCCGCAGAACGCCGGTCGTTCGGGACGTCCGAACAGGCGACAGCGCAGTTGGTCGTCGAGCTGCACGCAGGCCACGCCTGCCGGCTTGCCGTCGGGCATGCCCGGAATGGGCGAGGTGATCGACGGCGCAATGCAGCAGGCGGCGCATGCACTGCGACAGTCCATGGCGCTCAGCGCGCCCCGCGCACGATGGCGAAGGCCAGGACGACGAGGCCCGCAGCGTCGAGCAGCGCGAGCGGCACCGACAACAGGGCGAACGCGATCGACACCTGCGCCGCCGGAATGGCGCCGGTAAAGACCCACTGCTGGAGGATCGGCCAGGCGATCAGGCCGATCACGTTCGACGCCAGCAGCACACCGAAGCCCAGTCCCCCGAGGCGGCGCGACGCGGTGGCGAGCCCGCGGGTGCGCAGTACCAGCACCAGCGCGACCGCAAGCGCGACGACGATCGGCAGGCGCGACGGCAACTGGCCCAGGACCAGCATTGCGATCTCGCGCAGGTCCATGGCAGTCAGTCCGCCGTCACGAGCGAGGCGTTGCGTGCCTGCAGCGCATCGAACACCGCGTCCGTTTCCGGGCGCACGCCGTGCCACAGCGCGAAGCTCTCCGCGGCCTGCTCGACGAGCATGCCCAGGCCATCGATCGCGTCGCGCGTGCCGTGCGCATGCGCCCAGGCGAGAAACGGCACCGAGGCTTCGCCGTAACTGAGGTCGACGGCGGAGGTGCGCATCCCGACCAGTGATCGCGGCAATGCCGGAAACGTGCCGCTGCGGCCGGCGGATGTCGCGTTGATGATCAGTTCGAACTCGCCCAGTTCGCCCAGCTGTTCGAAATGGCGTGGATGCACGCGACCCGGCTCGCCCAGGGCATCGGCCAGCGCATCGGTGCGCGCCGGGGTGCGGTTGACGACGTAGAGATCGGGGATGCCGGCATCGAGCAGGGCTGGCGCGACGCCGCGCGCGGCGCCACCTGCGCCGATGAGCAGGGTGCGGCGCCCGCGCAGGTCGAGACCGTGGCGTCCCGTGAGGTCGCGGACCAGGCCGGCGCCGTCGGTGTTGTCGCCGTGCCAGGTGTCGCCGCGGCGCACGAGCGTGTTGACCGCGCCAGCGCGCTCGGCCCGCTCGCTGCGCGTGGCCGCCAGGGCAAACGCCAGTTCCTTGAGCGGCAGGGTCACGTTGGCCCCCGTGCCGCCCGCGGCCGCGAATCCGCCCAGCGCGTCAGCGAATGTGTCCGGCGCCGCGTCGATGGCCGCGTAATGCACCGCAATGCCGGTCTGCGCCGAGAAGGCCGCGTGGATGCGCGGCGAGAGCGAATGGACGACAGGGTGGCCGAACACGGCAAGGCGGGATGGCGACATGGAAGCCTCGGAAGACGGGCGCGCCGGAAGTGGCGTGCCGCGCAGTCTAGCGGCGGGCGGTGGCGCGGCGTGTTCAATCGGGGTGCCTCCAGACGCCCCGGTACGGAAATATTCGTGCGATGGCAGACGCCAGACTCGGCAAAAAGTTGTATACAACGTCACAGATCCGCTCGTGCGCGCAGGGGGGTGCGCGGGCGGAGGCAGGCGTCGACGCCATCGCAGTCCGGTGCGTCGTCGCTCGGGGTCCGACAGGTTCCATCACCAGGGGAAACATCCGCATGTCACGCATACGAAAGGTCGGGGCGGCTTCTGCCCTGCTCGGCCTCGCCGTCGTCGCGGTCGCCAGCACCGCACTTCCATCCCGCGTTCCGGCCATCGGACACGCGGTCGATTCGGCCAAGGCCAGCCTCGGTTCGCTGTTCGGTGCCGGCGCGGGCGACGCGACCGTCGCCAGCGCCGCCGGCAGCCGCGCCGGCGTGCCGGCCGCCGCCGCGCCCGCGACCGCATCCGATACGCCCGAGCGCTACATCGTGGTGTTCGAGGAACCGGCGCTCGCCGCCTACAAGGGCGAGATCAGCGGCCTTGCCGCGCCGGCCCGTCGCGTCGATTCACGCGGCAAGTCGCGCCTCGACGTGAAGAGCGCCAGCGCGCGCAGTTACGTGAGCTACCTGCAGGGTCGCCAGTCCGATCTCGTCGGCGCGATGTCGCTGCGCGTGGGTCGCCCGCTGGATGTCGAGTACCGCATGCAGCACGCACTCAACGGCGTGATGGTGGACATGACCGCCACCGAGGCGTCGCGCGTCGAGCAGTTGCCCGACGTCAAGCTCGTCGAGGCCTACCGCGAGTACGCGCTCGACACCGACACCGGTCCGAAGCTCATCGGTTCGGAAGCCGTCTGGAACGGCACGTGGTCGGGTGCGAGCGGCCAGTTCCAGGGCGAGGGCATCGTCTACGGCATCCTGGACTCGGGCATCAACTTCGGCGCGCCCTCGTTCGCGGCGATCGATCCCGTCGACGGCTACCAGCACGTCAATCCGCTCGGCGCAGGCACCTATCTGGGCACTTGCCGCACCGGTGAAATCGACGCCGGCCGCTGCAACGACAAGCTGATCGGCGGCTACGACTTCGTCTGCGGCGCGCCGGGCAATACCTGCAACACGGCGGGCTTCCGCGAAGAGCCGGGCTTCGGCGACACCAACGGTCACGGCAGCCATGTCGCCTCCACCGTCGCCGGCAACCGTCGCGACGTGGTGTTCCGCGGCAATACGCGCCGGATCTCGGGCGTGGCGCCGCGCGGCAACATCATCGCCTACGACATCTGCTACACGAACCTGTCGACCGGCCAGGGCCTGTGCCCGAACGCGTCGGCCGTCGCCGCCGTCAACCAGGCGCTCGCCGACGGCATCGTCGACGTCATCAACTACTCGATCGGCGGCGGTGCGCAGCCGTGGACCGAGGCCGTGTCGCTGGCGTTCCTCAACGCCGTCGATGCCGGTATCTACGTGGCCTCTTCGGCGGGCAACAGCGGTCCCGGCCCGAACACCATGGGTCATCTCGAACCGTGGGTGTCCTCGACGGCCGCCGCCCAGCACGGTCGCGGCTCGTTCGCGCTCGCGCTCAACGTGACCGGCCCGGGCAACGTGCCCGAACCGCTGCGTCCGGTGCTGATCGAGGAAGGCAACACCGGCACGCCGTTCACCACGTCGATCCCGGGCACCACGCCGGTGCGGGTCAGCCCCACGATCAACGCCGCCAACGACGGCTGTGTCGCCTTCCAGGCGAATGCGTTCCAGGGCGCGATCGCGGTGGTCCGTCGCGGCACCTGCGGCTTCATCGACAAGGCCAACAACGCGCGCAACGCGGGCGCGGTCGCGGTGGTGATCGCCAACAACACCGCCGGCGGCATCATTCCGGCGGCGACGGGTTCCACCATTCCGGTCTTCGGCATGCAGCAGGCCGATGCGGACCTGCTGCGCGACTTCGCGGCGGCCAACCCGACCGTGACGGCCAGCATCCTGTATCCGCCGCTGGTGCTGCCGAACGTCGCCGACGCCCTGGGTGCCTTCAGCTCGCGTGGCCCGGCCGGCACCTTCAACCTCGTCAAGCCCGACGTCACCGCCCCCGGCGTGAGCATCCTCGCCGTCGTCGCGGGCACCACGATCAGCGGCTTCGAGAACGCGATCGACCTGTACAACGGCACCTCGATGGCATCGCCGCACCAGGCTGGTGCCGCGGGCCTGATCCGCCAGGCGCGTCCCACCTGGTCGGTGCCTGAAATCAAGTCCGCCCTCGCGATGACCTCCAAGACCGAGGTGTTCAAGGAAGACCAGGTCACGGCGGCCACGCCGTTCGACAAGGGCAGCGGTCGCATCCAGGTGGATCGTGCGATCAACGCCGGCCTGGTGATGCACGAGACCAAGGCGAACTATCTCGCGGCCGATCCGGCGCTGGGTGGGGACGTGTCGGCCCTGAACCAGCCGAGCATGGCCAACCGCAACTGCTACACCAGCTGCACGTTCACCCGCACCTTCCGCAATCCGCATGGCAGCGCGTCGAGCTGGCGCATCAGCTTCAGCGGCGTCAATGCCACGGCCGTGCCTTCGACGCTGAAGGTGCCGGCAGGCGGCACGGCATCGGTCCGCATCACGGTCAACACCCGCGGCATGACGGCCAACGGCAACTTCAGCTTCGGCGAGATGAAGCTCGAGTCCACCGGCCCGGTCCTGGGTGTGCAGCGTGCGCCGCTGTCGCTTCCGATCGCAATCGCGATCCAGGCGCCGGTGATCCGGCTGCCCAGCGCGATCTCGCTCGCGCTTGCGGCCGGTGCCAGCGGCACCGCGACCGGATCGGTGGCGAACGCGGGCGGCTCGCCGCTGCTCTACAACGTCGACAACAGCGGCAGCGGTGCGCTGTCGCTGGTGGCGGCGGGCAGCGATGGTGTGAGCAGCGGCTTCCGCTCCACGCACTACAGTGACCCGGCCGCTGCAGGCAGCCAGGCGCAGTACAGCGCCGACGACTTCGTCGTGGAGCAGCCGCTCCAGCTGACCGCCCTGTCGGCAACCGGCTTCGTGGTCAGCGGCACCGCGCTGCCGACGGCGGCCACCTCGCTGACCTGGGCGGTGTATCCGGATGCCAACGGCATGCCCGCCGGCAATCCGACCAGCGCCGCGGGTGCGGCCGTGTGGAGCTATACCGCCTCGCCGGTGGCGGCGGGCGTGAGCACCGCCAACAACACCATCGCGCTGAACCTGCCCGCGGCAGGCCAGTCGGTGACGCTGCAGCCGGGCCGCTACTGGCTGGTCGTCTCCACGCGCGGCACGTTCGCCAACCGCTTCGCGTGGTACGGCTCCAACACGGGCAACGGTGGCTTCGCGTCGATCACCATCGCAACGAACGGTGCCGGTGCCTGGGCGTCCAACGCCGCGTTCGCCGGGCTGGCCATGTCCGTGCGTGGCCTGGTGCCCTGCGGCGCCGCGTTCATCGGCGCGGTGACGCCGGCCTCGGGCACGGTCGCGCCGGGTGCGAGCCAGTCGAACCGCGTCACGGTCAGCGCTGCCGGCCTGCCGGCAGGTCGCCGCACGGGTTACCTGTGCGTGGCCAGCAACGATCCGGTGACGCCGAAGGCCGCCGCGCCGGTGGTGCTGACGGTCAACTGATCCATCGCGTCACGTGGGACGAAAACGCCCGGGCTTGCCCGGGCGTTTTCTTTGGTGGCGACGGCGGGCGGGACGACCGTGCCATTGCGAGGGTCGACCGGCTGCATTGCGGGCGCTGCAAGCGCGCACGACGGAACGCCCGGCCTTGCCGGGCGTCTGAAAGCCGATCCGGTGCGCTTCGCGCGACGCGCGGGACTCAGCGCTCGCGCAACCAGCGCGCCGCGTCGAGCGCGAAATAGGTCAGCACGCCGTCGGCGCCGGCACGCTTGAAGCCGAGCAGGGCTTCGAGTGCGCACTTGCGCTCGTCCAGCCAGCCGTTCGCGGCGGCGGCCTTGAGCATCGCGTACTCGCCGCTGACCTGGTAGGCGAACACCG
>ENA-UOWK01000822-UOWK01000822.1-bioreactor-metagenome-genome-assembly--contig:-NODE-822-length-12928-cov-29.274606_pt1 | contig 12928 bp, 13 predicted proteins | sample MGYA00238157_ERZ761612 | MGnify/ENA primary metagenome ERZ761612 (study PRJEB28901, sample SAMN06268035) | bioreactor metagenome | isolation source: Joint BioEnergy Institute, California, USA... | reverse complement strand
AGTATTGAGTATAAAAAAGTTGAACAGTTAAGAATATAAGCCGAGAAATATAGATATCAATCTAAGACAATGAGTAAAGTTGCTAGAAAACCAAGCTCAGCTCAAGGTTGAGAAATTAATAAAATTGAAAATTTAAAAATTCTTGTGATTTTCTTTTGATCTGCGCTAGATAAGTGCGTCAGCTCTAAATCGTGTGCGCCAATAAATGGCTTATAATTGGCAATGCACTGAATGAATAAAATGGATTTTTAAAAATAGAAAATTAAGGAAAGTATTTTTAGAAAATAGAGACTGGATTGCAGGGTTTTAAATTGAGCCTACAATCCGGAAAATCTGTTTTTATGGTCTTATAAATAATATAAATAAAATGAAGTAGAATTATAAAAAGAATAATTTCAAATCTTCACCGAGATGACCAGAAGTCTTTTTGCAATTGAACCGTTTCCTGTTCAAGTTCCATGATTGGTCCAATCAGCTCAATATTCTTCTGACCATGAGCAAAAACATACTCAGCAGAAACACTCATAGTCGGATTCTCATTGTGGTTTCCAGTACATTGCAATAATTTTTCTTCGGTCATGGCATAGACCACCCGCCCGATATTGGCCCAATAAATCGTTCCAGAACACATGCAGCAAGGTTCAACTGCCGTATATAAGGTGCATTCAGCCAGATAATCCGGCGTAAAATTGCTGGCTGCGATCCGGGCTAAAGTACTTTCTGCATGGTTGACCGTATCAATATTACATTGGGTCAGTAAAACCGTTTCATGATCAGGCGCGACCAGGACTGCACCAAAAGGATGATGGCCTAAAGACATTGCCCGCTTGGCAACCTCATTGGATAATCTTAAAAAAGATAGCATTTGCTCATGGCTAGGCTGTGGCATAAATTACTCTAAAATTAGTAGTTCAATGGTCATAGCTCCTCTAAAAAGAGGATTTTCGACATACATGGAATAAAAAAAGCACCCCAACAGACCAGGGTGCATAAAGGAGGAAATTTAATTTAAACAATATAGCGTTTGCTTAGGCCCCATTCCCCCAGAATGCGGCGATAAGTTGTCGAAGAACGGTCAGCTTCAAAATGTGCTTCCATAGTAATATCCAAAGGTAATTCTTCTGGTTTTTGGCTTTCGACCATGTCCTGATCTTCAGCAAAAATCTGTGCGTTAAAGTCATAAACCGCTTGCAGATCACCAGTCGTATCAAAATTACGGGTCAATGGCACAAATAAACGGGTTTTATTGTGAGATACCGGACAGCAGGCATTCAGAATTTTCAGGATGCCATTTTCCGGAAAATGCACTGTTAAAATCGCTGAAAATGGTGGATAGACATCAAACACACGTTTCCACAAAAATCCTTCTGGTGCCAGATGCTGCAAGCCATGTGGATAGTTGCTGACATCGCTGACATATTCTGTATGCAAGCCATAAGGAGTGCGCACAGTTGAATACTTTTGCACGATCGGGTTATCACGTGAAGCAAATGATTCATGATGCACCCAGGCAAAATGCGCCACATCAATAAAGCCTTCCAGCTGCCGGCCACTTGAACCACCGATATCAACAAATGGCGGTAAGATGGATTGGTGCTCTTCACTGTCCCAGGTATCCAGATCAGGGAAATTAGCTTCTGATTCATCCCGGCTAAACAGGCTGGTCCAGACCAGACCATATTTCAAGACCACTGGAAACTTGGTTAAGGTAAAACGATCCGAAATGTTAGTCAGTTCTGGTTGAGCCGGTATTTTGGTGCATTTTCCTTGAGTGTTGTAATGCAAGCCATGATAAGGACAAATGATTTCTTCACCCTTTACCCAGCCTTTGGTTAATGGCACACCACGATGCGGACAGATATCACGAACCAGATGAATGCTGCCACTCTCAGTTTGATATAGGGCCATCTTCACATCCAGAAGTTGTACCTGCTGTGGCGTAGTACTCACATCCTGAATACGGGCAACTGGATACCAATGCTGAGCCAGGATATTCCAGTCTGATGGGTCAAAGCCGCTACAGTGCGGTTGACTGAATAAATTAAGCACCGGGATCGCATTCATAGTTCACTCACAAATATTTATTGCATGACAACGGCTTAAATTTTTATTTCATTAAGCTGCCTTGTTGTTCTTTAATAAAATTAGCCAAATGCCTGTTCTGCTGTCTATTAGAATGTTTCGTAGCCCATGTTCCAAAAAATAGAACACAAAACTTTTACCGTTCCATTTCTTTGAAAATTGGCACAGAAATCGCTTATCCACTTGCATAGAACCAGAATCACTTAGTTTCTAGCTGAAAATTATGTGATTAAAACGATGTGCAGGTGGATTGACGTGATTTTATGAATATTACTTTTTCAAGATTTTCAGAATATTTTATTGCCGTAGCCAAAACAGGCAGCCTCAGAAAAGCAGCTGATCAGCTTTATATTTCCGTCTCCGCGATTCATCGTCAGATCGCTCTGGCAGAAGAAGAATTTGGCATCGTGCTTTTTGAACGGTTGCCGAGTGGCCTGAAGCTGACATTAGCGGGTGAATTGCTCTATGCCGACCTACTCAAATGGCAAAAAGAATTCCAACAGACCTGTATACGTTTTGATGAAATTCAGGGTTTATCGCGCGGCAGCATTGAACTCGGACTCATTGCGGCACTCAGTGACGGTTTCGTTTTAGATTCCCTGCAATACATGTATGAAAACTATCCCTGGATCAATTTCAATATCCAGATTCAGGAAAGTGATACCGTCTCTAAAATGATTATGGATGCTGAAGTTGATTTTGGCATTCTGCTCAATCCTAAAAGTCATAATCAGCTCGAAGTCATGTCTTTTGTGGAAATCCCGGTTGGATTTGTGATGGCCAAATCTCATCCTTTGGCTCAGGCAGAAAAAATCTATTTTTCCGACACTTTAAACTTTAAGCATCTCATTCCCTGTGCTCCTTTAATCATTCATGACTATGTTTATAGCCTGTATAAACATCATCAATTTATGCCGCAGCAAAAGCTGGAGTGTAATGACATTCGCATGATTACTTCTCTGGCAGAGCGCAACTTAGGGATTGGAGTATTGTCCTACATTGATGCCTTACCTTATTTAGAACGTGATGAACTGGTATTTAAACCGATTATTGAAAAAGGGATGCATCCGCTGACCCTTGCTCTTTGTGTGGCACCGAAACGGCAAATTTCCCGTATCTCACAAATCATGATGAACCATCTGATCGACCAGATGGAAGATTTGAAAATCAAATTACAACAGCTCAATGCCTCATGTGCTGCCTGATTCATGTGCAGCACAAATAAAACTTATTGGAAAAAAGATATGACAACCTTATGGATTAAAAATCCTCTTGCTGTATTTACCGCAAATGATCTGGATGCCCGTGGTGGCTTGGTCATCCGCGATGGCAAAATTATTGAACTGGTGGCTTTGGGACAAACCCCAGCATCGCCTTATGACCAGTTCTTTGATGCCCAGAATTTGGTGATTACACCGGGACTGATTAATAGCCATCATCATTTTTATCAGACCTTGACCCGTGCTTGGGCTCCCGTGGTCAATGCTCCGCTATTTCCATGGCTAAAAACCTTATATCCGGTCTGGGCCAAATTGAATACTGAACAGCATTATCTAGCCACTCAAATTGCATTGTCTGAATTACTGCTTTCCGGTTGTACCTTTGCTGCGGATCACCATTATCTGTTTCCACAGCAGCTGTCCGATGCCATTGATGTTCAGGTTGAAGCATCAGAACAATTAGGGATTCGGGTCATGCTGACCCGAGGTTCCATGAGTCTGGGTGAAGATTCTGGTGGCTTGCCACCGCAGCATACCGTACAGGATATGGACACCATTCTGCTGGACTCAGAACGGTTGGTGCAGAAATATCACCAGCGTAGTGCTGATGCGATGGTCAATATTGCGCTTGCACCATGTTCACCATTTTCAGTCACCCAAGAAATTATGCGAGAAAGTGCTGCACTGGCAGAAAAACTGGATGTACGTCTGCATACCCATCTGGCCGAAACACTGGATGAAGAAGAATTTTGTCTGTTTAAATTTGGCATGCGCACCGTCGATTATCTGGAAAGTGTAGGCTGGCTTAATTCCAGAACCTGGCTGGCGCATGGCATTCATTTTGATGCCGATGAGATCCAACGCTTAGGGCGGGCTCAAGTCGGTATCTGTCATTGTCCGCATTCCAATATGCGTCTGGCTTCAGGGATTTGTCCAACCATGGATCTACTGGAAGCAGGAGCAGTCATTGGTCTAGGTGTGGATGGCTCTGCTTCGGGTGATGCGTCTAACCTGATTCTGGAAGCTCGGCAGGCGATGTATTTACAACGTTTAAAATATGGTGCAGAAGTGATTACGCCTGAACGTGCTTTAACCTGGGCCACACAAGGCTCGGCACAGTTATTGGGACGTGAAAAGCATCTAGGACAAATCGCAGCAGATTTTCAGGCAGATTTAGCTTTTTATAGTCTGGATGATGTGCGTTTTTCAGGGATTCATGATCCGATTGCCGGCCTGTTACTGTGCGGTGCAGACCGTGCCGAACATGTCATGGTGAATGGACAATGGGTCGTTAAAGACCGGGAAATCCTGAATCTGGATCTTGAAGCGGTTCAGGCTGCACATCGTCAGGCAGCGAAAGCTTTACTTGCGGCCTAAAAAATCTATTAGCGAATTCCTGTTATTTAAATATAAAAAGCCCTTCGATATGAAGGGCTTTTTGCCAAGAGATTAAACGCAGAATTAATCTAAAGGATTGCCAATAATATTGCTGATAATCCCTTTCATGATATGCGGTCCCTGCTCTTTACGCAGTTCCTCATACCATTCTTTGGTCACGGCTTCATCTTTCATATGCGTCACATCACAACGTTTACGTGCGCGTAAGACCAGCTCATTGGCGCGTTCATTGCGTTTGTTCTGATAGCGTTTTAAGGCATCTTCCAGACCCAGCGTATTAATCTGTAAAGACCGAGCCAGATAGATCGCATCTTCCATGGCCTGACAACCACCCTGACCAATATCCGGTGTGGTGCTATGTGCGGCATCACCAACAATTACAACACGACCTTTATAGAACTGGGCAAACGGTTCAATATCATGAATTTCAACCCGATTGGTTTTCTGTTCATCCAGCGCATCAATCAGATGCTGAACCGGCGCACACCAACCTTCAAAATACTGTTTCAATAAGGTTTTATATTCTGCCCGATTATTCTCTAAACCGACCGGCAACGGTACATCAAAGAAGAAATAGAATTTTCCGTCTGCCACAGGCATCAGCGAAACGCGCTTACCTTGTCCGACAAATGTGGTCCATTGATCTGCCGGAGTAAGCTTTTCTGAAATTTCTACCAGACCATTCCAGTTGACATAACCGGCATAGCGACGAGAAACCTGTTCGCCCAGTACATAGGCACGGGTAATGGAATGGGTTCCATCTGCGCCAATCAGTAGGTCTGTTTTAATTTCTGTACCATCCGCGAATTTAACCAGAACACCGTCTTCCTGTTCTTGCAGCTCAACCATCTTCTTGCCCAGCTGAATATCTTCACGGCCAAACTCGTCCATCAACATGTTCTGTAAATCAGCACGTGCCACCGGATATGGACGTTGTCCCACTTCTTCAATCAAAGGCAATAAACTGAACTGGGTCATGGTGTCGCCCGTCAAACCATCAATATAGGCCAGCTGATCCATCTGACCACCGAGCTTGGCCACCTGCTCAGTTAAGCCCAGATAATTCAAACATTTTACCCCATTTGACCAAAGTGAAATTGCCGCGCCCACCGGTAAAATCTTTTCTGCCTGTTCATAGATGGTGACTTTATGCCCAAACTTTTTTAGTGCAATTCCTGTGGTCAATCCCCCCATCCCTGCACCAATAATTGTAATCTCCATCTATTTGCTCCTCTCAAAATTGTGTTTCTTCCTCCCTGTGTAGCTAAAAGCGTGCCATTTCGAAAATAATGCACTGATTTTTCTCAAAAGTTGGCACAAGCCGTGCATTCACCTATTCATTAAAAACCTATTTTTATAAGGTCTTTCAGCAGAATTACAGACTTTTATAAAAAATTAGATTCACGTTAAACATAATTTGAATGGAAGATAGTTATGGCAACATTATTTGCACCCATTTTCGAGATCCCTGCCCATATCCAGCAGCTTACCAACTTGGCTGATAGCCGGATTGGTGCAGAAATTCTTGAATGTTCAGATGATTTTTTTGCTGAAGCAAAACGAATGTTGCAATTTGATGCACCAATTTTTGTTGAAGATAAATTTGATAATCATGGCAAATGGATGGACGGCTGGGAAACCCGCCGCAAGCGTCATGCCGGCTATGACTGGGCGATTGTCAAACTGGGGGTAGCTGGAACCATCAAAGCACTAGATATTGATACCACATTCTTTACCGGAAACTATCCAGCTTCTGCTGCAGTTGAAGCCTGCTATGCACCAAATGGTGACTTAAGCACCGCAACCTGGCACTCAATTTTACCAAACAGTATATTAGGTCCGAGCCAGCATCATATTTTTAATATTGATTCAGACGAAGTCTTTACACATGTACGCCTAAATATTTTCCCTGACGGGGGTGTAGCTCGCTTTAAAGTCTATGGTGAAGTAAAAATTCAGGTTCAGGACAGCAATCAGGTGATTGATCTGGTCGCTCTGGAAAATGGCGGTCGTGTCATTGCCTATAGTGATGCGCACTTTGGTCATCCACGTAATCTGATTAATCCGGGGCGTGGCATCAATATGGGTGATGGCTGGGAAACCAAGCGCCGTCGTGCACCCGGCTTTGACTGGTGTATCTTGGCTCTGGGTCAGAGTGGTCAGATTGAAAAAATTGAGATTGATACCGCGCATTTTAAAGGTAACTTTCCTGCTCAAGTCTCTATCCAAGCGATTTATATTGAAGATGCGACTGACCAGCAGTTAATTCCGCAAAGTATGTTCTGGCCATTCCTGCTTGAAGCACAAGAGATGCAGATGGATCATATTCATAGCTTTGTTGAGGAAATCTTAAAACAGGGAAAAATTTCTCATATTCGGGTGAACATGATTCCGGATGGTGGCATTAGCCGGATTCGACTGTGGGGAAAAGTTGCCTGAGTAATTATATCTATGAGCATGCAAACCATAAAAATACAGCCCTTAACTGCTGAAAGTTTCTTGCCTTATGGCGAGGTCATTGCCTGCGAAGGCAATGATTTTTTCCATATTAATGATCAGCAGACCGAGCGTTATCATGCTCTGGCGGTTGCTGAAACAGATGCTAAAGTTGGTCTAAGTATTTTTAGAAATATTCAGACTACAGCCATTCCCTTTGCAATCGAAATGCTGGAACGTCACCCTGTCGGTTCACAAGCGTTCATCCCGATGCAGGGCCAGAAATTTCTAATTGTGGTTGCGCCTAATCTGGATCATGAAAAGCCTGATCTCAGTCAAATTCAGGCTTTTATCAGTAATGGTACACAAAGTGTAAATTACCGTGCCGGTACCTGGCATCATCCTTTGCTGACCTTTGAAGCTCCGAGTGATTTTGTGGTGATCGATCGGATCGGCACTGGTCCAAACTGTGATGTTTATACTTTTCCTGAAAAGATTTTTATCGAAAATTAAGCCCATTAAAAAGCCCTTATTGATAAGGGCTTTTTAATTTCTTATTTCTTATTTTAGAAATGATATTTCACTAAAGCACTCACGTTATTTTCATCTGCATCCGGAATACCGTATTTGTTATTCCAAACCGAATGCTCAATACCGAGATATAAATTGGTGTCAGGAGAAATATGCTTGCCGACATTCCATTTCCACTGAGTCGTCCAGTTCATCTCACTCGCATGATCATCTTCAGCAGTTGACCAGTCCAGGAAGCCATCTACCAGGAATTCTTCAGTACCCAATTTAAATGGCACACCATAGGTCAAGGTGAGCTGATAGTCGTCTTCCATATTTTCGTTATTTACACGATAAAGATTCACGCTGGCATAATTGAATTTTGGAATAGCCAGGTCGAAACCTACGCCGTACAGGAAGTTATCAAAACCTTCACCACCTTCCCAAGTCGTTGCGACCAGAACATCTTTCACTGGACCAAATGCCAGCTTTTGACCTGAAACTTCACCCAGACTTAAACGTGGTGAAAATTCAAAATAGCTTGATTTAATATCGTCAGAACCACGCATACGGTCAATGAAAAAGAAGACATCTGCATATTTAACTTTTGCAGCGTATTCAACAGTTAGGGTTGCCTGTTTTTCATCTACAACTTCATAGTTTTCCCCATAAAGCCCAGTAACGCTAAAATCCTGCCAGACTGGTTTTGCCTGTGCAGATGCTGCACCCCATGCAAGTAATGTTGCAGCAGCAACTTGAGTAAATTTCATAAATAAGGTTCCCCAATGGAATTAAAAATCTCATTCTGGATTAAGCAAGAACAAAGCCAACTTTTTTAATTTTTGATAAAAAAGCCCATGACTGGCATGGGCATATGGAGGAAATCATACTTTAATGCAGCGTTTCTGCAATCTTTTCCGGAACCTCTGTTTTCGACTTGAACATTTGCAGATGATTAAACAGAATGTTTAAAAGGATCGCCATTAAACAGGTTGAACTGATGCCAGAATGAAATAGGGTTTGAAACCATTTTGGAAAATTAGCATAGAAAGAATAGTCAATAATCGGGATCATGCCGGCTGCAATTGAAGTTGCAACAATAATCAAATTCTTTTGCTCGTTATAATCAATTTTTGCCAGAGTTCGGATGCCGCTTGCAGCCACTGTACCAAATAGCACCAATCCTGCACCACCAAGTACCGGAACCGGAATTGCGGCGATTAGTCGGCCCATAATTGGAAGTAATCCCAAAACCACTAAAATCATACCGCCAGCAGCGACCACAAAACGGCTTTTAATCCCGGTAATGGCTACCAGCCCGACGTTCTGTGCAAAAGCACTTTGCATGAATGAACCAAAAATCGGTGCAACTGCACTTGAGAACATATCTGCACGCAGACCATTGGAAATACGTTCTGAATCTACTTTGGTTCCAACAATTTCACCCACAGCAATAATATCAGCTGTTGTTTCAGTCATAATCACCAGCGTCACGATCAGCATGGAAATGATTGCACTGAGTTCAAAAGTTGGCATGCCGAAAGCAAAGAAACTCGGAAATTGTACCCATGCACCATGGCCGACTTTACTAAAATCGCCAAAACCAAACAGATAAGCCAGCATTGAACCCAATACGATCGCCAATAAAATAGACAGGCGACGAATCGAGGCATTTCTGCTCAAGTTTAGACAGATCACAATAGCCAAGGTCATCACGGCCAAACTGATATTTTCTACACTTCCCCATTCAGGTGCATTTTTATTGCCCCCCATCATCCAGCGAACGGCTACGGGTAAAAGTGATAAACCGATAATCGTGATCACACAGCCGGTCACGACTGGCGGGAAAAAACGGATAATTCTAGAAAAATAAGGCGCAAGGAAGAAACCAATTAATGAAGCTATGATGACTGCACCATAAACAGCTGATAAGCCGCCACCTGTAGTTACAATCGCCACCATCGTCGCCACACCCGCAAAGGAAACCCCTTGTACCAGTGGCAATTTAGCCCCGATATATTTCACTCCAATGGTTTGTAAAATCGTAGCCAGACCGCCAACAAACAATGCAGCCGCAATCAATAAACCGATTTGTGTAGCTTCCAAACCTGCGGCAGTACCCACAATGAGTGGTGGTGCGATAATACCACCGTACATGGTCAATACATGTTGCAAGCCATAGGCTGCACTTTTGCCTGCGCCCAGATATTCATGTTCTGGTGAAATGTTTGTGCTTTGTTCTGTCATTCTTTTTCTCTCCCTGAAAGCTTGAATAAAAAAATCAGCTTCCGCGATATGTGGAGTACGCGAATGGGCTGATCAGTAAAGGAATATGAAAGTGCTGAGAGGCATCTTTCACCTGAAAATGAATGACTGCTTTAGGAAAGAAAGTTTCCAGACCTAAGCCTTCAAAATAATCAGAAGTAGCAAATTCAAGACTGTATTTACCTTCCTCAAATTCGGTTAAACCAAAATCGGTGACTCGACCATCTGCATTGGTAAATGCTTTTCCGAGTAAGGCACCTTCTTCATCAAAAAGTTTGATCAAAACATGTGCTGCAGGTTTGCCGAGATGCGTATCTAAAATATGAGTGCTGATCATGCTTGCAGCTCCTGTGACAGTCTTAATAAAGCGATTTCCGCCAGTTGCGTATGAACAATACCTTTTTCAGTTTCCGGATCATTAGCTAAACGATCTTTCAAGGCATTCAGCACTTCTTGGCTATTTAGACCAGCCGCTTTAATCAGGAAGATATAACCGTATTTTTTTTCATAAGCGATATTGCCTTCTAGCAAAGCTTGCTGAGTTGCTTCGTCCTGAGTTATCGCAGCCTGTTCACGATTGGAAAAGTTTTTTTCAACTTCGCTTAATTCAGCCTGTGCCTTTTTTTCACCAATACGTGGATGATTATCCAAAGCTGCTTTGATTTCGTCCCAGGTCCAGGTTGCAGCCTGTTGTCTGGCTATATTCAATACATCTTCAACAGATGCATAAGGACGCTTTGCTTCAATCTGGGTCGACCAGCTCGGTATTTGCACACAGTGCTTTAAAAAGGTAATGGCCTCTTCTGGAGATGCCTGATTAAATTCAACGAGTTGCACTATTAAATCGCCTGATGATATTCATTTTTTGTTCAGTACAGGTTTTGCAATAACAGTGCCAAATCTTTTTGATCTTGTATTTTTATATAATATATAAAGCAGAAAAGAGAACTCAAGGTTCTCTTTTTTAATATATTTTTCTCATTTTGGTGCGTGATATTTATACCAATGTGCTGCAATATCACCCCGTCGGCAAATCCAGACTTTTTCATGACCTTGCACATAATCGAGGAACTTTTGTAGGGCTTTAAAGCGTCCCGGCCGCCCTAAAATACGACAATGCATCCCGATCGATAGCATTTTTGGTTCAGTTTCACCTTCAGCATAGAGCACATCGAAGGCATCTTTTAAATATTGATAGAATTGTTCCCCGCTATTAAAGCCGCCCGGTGAACTAAATTTCATATCGTTGCTTTCTAAAGTATAGGGGATGATCAAATGAGGGCGTGTTTCACCTGCCTGATTGGTCAATGTGCTCCAAAATGGCAAGTCATCTCCATAGTTGTCGCAGTCATATTGAATCTGAGGAAATTCAGCCAGTAATTGACGGGTATTTGGACTATCCCGACCGGTATACCAGCCAATCGGTGCTTTGCCGAACAGGGTTTCCAGTACGCTAATCGCCTGATCCATATATTGGCGTTCAAGCTCAATTGGCATGTCCTGATAATGTACCCAGCGCTGACCATGTGAAACTACATCATAATTGGCTTCTTTAATCGCTTCGACTATATAAGGGTTGCGGATTAAAGCCATCCCAACCCCAAAAATAGTCATCGGCAGATTACGCTTTTTAAACTCGTTATGAATGCGCCAGAAACCTGCACGTGAGCCATATTCATACATGGAATCCATCGACATGTGTTTGTCTGGAAAGCTGGCTGCGCCAATAATGTCAGATAGAAACTGTTCTGAACCGGCATCCCCATGTTCAACGTGGTTTTCACCACCTTCTTCATAATTCAGTACAAACTGAACTGCGACACGGGCCTGATTGGGCCATTCTACTTTTGGTACATCGCCATGATAGCCAATCAAGTCACGTGAATAAGGCTGGTTTCGAATTTGATCTATGAGTTCTTGTCCGCGTAGATATGTGCTGGTCACGTTTAATCCCTGATGTGTTATATCAAACAGTAAAATTGAATAAGCGTGACAAGCAATTTATGCGCCAAAAAGGATCATTAAATTTTCATGAAGTTTCATTAATAGTTCGATCTAATCTAGGATGATTAGGAACTGTAAGACCATAATTATTGAATATTCTTTCTACTCTAAAATAGGGAATTTTATTTTTACTACATATCTTTTTAAGTTTTTCCTCATCTTTGGATGAAATTTTAATTCCACCAATTACAGTACAAATTAAATCTGTATAAGGAATTTTTTGGATCGGTTCATTTGTATAAGGTCTTAAAATTCTAAACTCTTTTTCATAGCTCCATTCTTCAGATTTCGTTGTATAGATCTCTAATATTTTCCATTTAGGGTTTAAACGATCCTTTAATGTAATTAGTGGCATTTCATTAGAATATCTTATAGGAATAGGTAAAAAGTTCTTATATTTTTGACTAGATATAAGCATATCTCTTTTATGAAATTTAAATTCTGTTAAAAAACCTTTATGAAAATCTGCATAATGAGACCACATAAGAATATTAAGTGGGTTGTGGTTTAAGCAGCAGATTCCCATGCGACTATTAATATCTTGAAAATAACTAAGGTTATTTATATCTTTAGTTTCTATCTCTTTTAATTGTTTAGCTAACTTTTGTGCCTCCTCCATAGCTATATTTATACGGCAGTATTTCCAAAATATATTTTGTACTTCTTCCGCTGAGTGATGGTAACTATCATCCACAGCATACACACAGTCTAAAGGATCATTAAATTTTTCAGGCTTTGTAAAACTTATAGTCCCTTCTGTTAGAAGCTTTAATCGACTATCAGTAATAGGCTGATGTTTATATAAATATATGTAGTTTTCATCTTGATAAACGAATGGATATTCTAAAATATTGAGCAAATTAGCAAACTCTATCTAATCTATTGAATTAGTAATCTATATACTTTTTAAACATACTCATCAAGATCAAAAATAAGAAAATACCCCTCATCCTAACCTTCTCCCAAAGGGAGAAGGAACTTTCCAAGAATTTATTTAAATAGTGGAAATTCCC
>ENA-UOWK01000816-UOWK01000816.1-bioreactor-metagenome-genome-assembly--contig:-NODE-816-length-12974-cov-8.540831_pt1 | contig 12974 bp, 15 predicted proteins | sample MGYA00238157_ERZ761612 | MGnify/ENA primary metagenome ERZ761612 (study PRJEB28901, sample SAMN06268035) | bioreactor metagenome | isolation source: Joint BioEnergy Institute, California, USA | place... | reverse complement strand
TGGTTAAACGAAGACGTACAAAACGTTTTTCGCTTTCTAACCAGAAACGGTGGTGATGCAGGTTCGGCTCGAACCGGCGTTTGGTTTTGTTATTGGCGTGCGAGACGTTGTTGCCAACGACTGGACGCTTGCCGGTAACTTGGCAAACCTTAGACATGGTGAACTCCATTGCTAGACAGCACCGATTGTGCGCTAGTTATTAAGTAAACGGATGAAATCATTCAAGGGGCGTTTTATACCAAAAATGCGCTTAAAAGACAAGCGATTTTCATTAAAACTAGGCATGAACCCGTGCGATAGGTCATGCCTTGATCATTTAGCGAAGAAGGGTCTTTGAAATCAACTTGTGAATTGGTTTGTTAAACGGTGGGAGAATGAATTTCAAGCTATATAACTTGGGATTCGACATCACTGACCGTTCATGCGACAAACTGAAGAAACCTTCTGGACCATGATATTTCCCCATACCTGATGCACCAACGCCACCAAATGGTAAATCGTCTTGTGCGACATGGGTCAAAACCGTGTTTTGTCCGAAATGCCCTGAATGAGTACGCTGTGCAACATAATCTGCACGCGCCTGATCAAAGTCGAAGTAGTATAATGCAAGTGGACGCGGACGGCTATTAATAAACTCGATAACATCGTCTATTTGATCATATTCCATGATCGGTAGCAGTGGTCCAAAGATTTCCTCTTGCATAATACGCATGTCAGGCGTGACCCCAGTTAACAGTGTAGGGGGCACTTTACGTGTATCGGAGAAGGTTTCATGGGCTGGGTTGATTTCAACCACCTGCGCTCCATGCTCACGTGCATTTTCAAGATAACCTTGCAAGCGGTTGTATTGGCGGTCATTAATAATCGAGGTGTAGTCTGGATTATGCAGAATGTCGGGATACATCTCTTCCACACACTCGCGGAAGTGTTCAATGAACTCGGCAGTTTTACCTTTAGGCAAGAACATATAGTCAGGTGCCACACAGGTTTGACCTGCATTCCACAGTTTACCTGCAGCAATCCGCTGTGCAACATCCCGTAAATGAATAGAAGGATGTACTAATACTGGTGATTTTCCGCCAAGTTCGAGGATCAATGGAACGAGGTTCTCTGCCGCAGCAGACATGACGGTTTTACCGACATTGGTTGAACCTGTGAAAATCAGTTTGTCAAAAGCCAGACGACAAAAGGCATCCGAAATTGCACCACCGCCATTGGTCACGGAAACTAATTCTTGAGGAAAGGCTTCAGAGAGCGCTTTTTCAAGGATGCGACCAAAGTTACTCGATGAACTAGAAATCTTAATCATGGCATGGTTACCTGCCGCCAAAGCACAAATTAAGGGTCCAATCGAGAGTAATAAAGGATAGTTCCATGGGGTAATAATGCCGATCACACCTAAAGGTTGATATTGCACCCATGCTTTAGCCGGCTGGTGAATGATGGAAACGTGACGTTTCGAGGGTTTCATCCACGTGGTTAAATGCTTGCTATAATATTTGATGTGTTCAAGGCAGGTGAGTAATTCCCCAATTTTGGTTTCACTGGTGGAACGGTTGCCATAGTCTTGATTAATTGCCTCTGCAAATTGATCTTGATACTTAACTAAGATACGCTTAAGTCGTGCCAAACGGTCAATACGCTCTTTTGCGGTTGGCAATGGATAACGTAAATAAGCGTGCTTTTGCTGTTCAAGCACATCATGTAGGTGCTGAATATCATAAGAATGTGGTGTCAATGAAGTTGTTTTTGTTTGACTGTTCATGCCGCACTACCATTTCAAATTTCAATTTATGTTTAATTTTTAGAGTAATTGCTCTAATTAGTCAAGTTACTTTATGTGTTAGTCTTCTAATGCACTGAATGAATGGTTATTTTAGGATGTCTCAAACTAAAACGTTGAAAACCAAAGAACGTATTTTGCAACTCAGTTTGCAGCTTTTTAACGAGCGTGGAGAACGTTCTGTTACGACCAATCATATTGCCGCTGAATTGAATATGAGTCCGGGCAATTTGTATTATCACTTTCGCAATAAAAGTGAAATTATCAAAGAGCTCATGGAACAGTATCAGAAAGAAACGCTGGACATGCTGGCACTGCCGGATGATCGTGTTTTGGATGTGAATGATAAAATTAGTTATTTCCAAGTGTTAAGCAACCAATTGTGGGCTTATCGATTTTTACATCGTGATGTTTATCACTTAGTTGAAAATAACGAAGATTTTAGAAAAATGTATCCACGTTTTGCTGGACAGGTGATGCAACAAGGGCAAAAAATTTATCAGGCCTTTGTTGATGCTGGTTTAATGCAAATGACACCTTCTGAAATAGAAGCCTTGGTGATTAACTTGTGGATTGTCCTCACCAACTGGACTAACTTTTTGTATATGTCTGGGCATATCAGTGATTCAAATCATCTTGAAGAGAAATGGGTTTGGCAAGCGTTGCGCCAAATGGTGTTCTTAGAAGGGGCATATTTGCGCGGTGAAAGCCGTGAAACATATGAGCGATTATTGGAAAGTTTTGGCCCGTCAGAACTTTTCGCGAGTCTTTCACATATGAAAAATAATTGAAGCCGAAAAACAAGCTATTTAGAAAGCGCGTGAAACGCGGTAGAATACTCGGCTTATTTTGATTAGGTGTAACAAGAACCAACATGAACATGACAACTGCTAACACAGCACGTTTACTGATTACTTGTGAAGATAAACCAGGGATCGTGCAAGCTGTATCGAGCTTTTTGTATCATCAAGGCGCAAATATTACTGCGCTTGATCAATACGCGACTGAAGCTCAGGGCGGACGTTACTTTATGCGTGTTGAGTTTGAACTAGACAATTTACAGTCTCGTAAAGAAAGCATTACTCAAACTTTTGCTGCAAATGTAGCAGAGCGTTATGAAATGCAATGGCGTTTGGCGCTGGTTAGCGATGTGAAAAAAGTCGGGATTTTGGTGTCTAAAGTAGATCATGCCTTACTTGAGCTGTTATGGCGTCATGCGCGTGGTGGTTTGCCGTGCGAAATTACAAAAGTGATTTCTAACCACGAAACTTTACGTGAAGCGGTTGAGAACTTTGGCATTCCGTTTGAAGTTGTCCCTGTAACGAAGGACAACAAACGCGAAGCTTATGCTGAAATTGATGAATTAATGCAAGGCAATGATTTATTGGTACTTGCGCGTTATATGCAAATTCTAGATGAAGCATTTGTCGAGAAGTGGGAAATGAAAGTGATCAACATTCACCATTCATTTCTACCTGCTTTTGTTGGCGCAAACCCATACAAGCAAGCGCATGAAAAAGGTGTAAAACTTATTGGCGCAACCGCACACTATGTCACTGCGGATCTGGATCAAGGTCCGATCATTGAGCAAGATGTAGAGCGTGTGAACCATGACTTTACGGTTGATCAATTACGTGAATTGGGTCAGGATGTTGAACGTAATGTCTTGGCACGTGCAGTGAAGTGGCACTTAGAAGACCGTATTATTGTTGATGGTAACAAAACAGTCGTTTTCCAATAAAAAATTGGTTGCAAGCAAGATTGAAAAAGGCATACATTAAGTATGCCTTTTTTGTTTGGGTATGATTAGAAAAAACCATAAAAAGTGACAAATTAATAGTTGCAAATGAAAACACTTCTCATTTATCATTGCGCTACTTTATTGTACTAACCGATAAGCGTTATAGTGGAAACCAACCCAGTGGCCACTCCGCTTAAATTAGGTCACCGATTTTAATGAGTTCAACAGTTATTTCTCCTATGCAGACTCCCAACCCGATGAAAAAGAAAGTTCTTGCTGCTTTGATCGCGGTTGTCGTGGGCCATATGGGCGTATTGTGGGCAGTGAACCACATGAAAGCTCCTGAACTCAAACCGATTGAAAAAGAACCCTTGAAGGTTCGCTTCGTTAAAATTCAAGAACCACCAAAACCGCTACCGCCTAAGCCGAAGGAAGAACCGAAAAAGGAACCGACTAAGCCGAAGGAAGTGAAGATTGTGGAAAAACCACAACCGACCCCACCGAAAAAGGTAGAAAAGGTTCAACAAGTTAAAAAAGCAGAAGTGGTTAAACCGGTTGTTAAACCAACCGAAACTCCAGTAAAACCGACAGTCACCACGACGATTACAGAGAAAAAAGTCGAAAAACCTGTCGTGCAACCAGAGCAAGCGAAACCTGTTACTCAGGCTGCACCAGCTGATACTTCACCTAAGTCGGTGTCGATTGGTGGTTCAGGTGTGCAATGGAGCCGCTCTCCAAAACCAGTTTATAGTAATCAAGATTTACAAGGTGAAAACCGTCGAGTCGTGGTGCTGATTGAGGCGAATGAAAAAGGGGCGATTGTGAATGCCCGTATTACGCGCTCAAGTGGTGTGCCTGCTTTAGATGAAAAGATTTTAAGAGCTGTCAAAGGCGCTAAATTTAAACCTTATAAAGAAAATGGTGTGGCTTATCCAATTCGGGCTGAGCAACCATTTGATTTAGAATTGAATACAAAACGCTAACTTTATCAGGAGTTCGAGTATGAACTTTTCAGTTTATTGGCAACATGCTGATGCAGTCAGTAAAACACTGTATTTCATCTTGTTGGCAATGTCGATTGCAACGTGGACCATCTTTGTTTTACGTATCATGGGTACACGTCAATTGAAACAACAAGCTTATGCTCAACTTTCACAAGCTTTAGCTAAGTTAAAATCAAAGTTTGCTGTATTGAACTTTGAACAACGTAAAGCCGTTGCAGAACAAGCCCTTCTTCGTCAAATTTCTGCTGAAAAAGCGAATGCTGAGAAAGGTGTTTCAGTTCTAGGTACGATTGCATCGCTTGCACCGTTCGTGGGTTTGTTCGGTACAGTATGGGGAATTTTCCATGCCCTTGTTGCTGTTGGCAAAAGTGGTCAAGCGGGCTTAGCGCAAGTTGCAACTCCTGTAGGTGAAGCACTGATCATGACGGGTTTAGGTTTGGCTGTCGCGATTCCTGCGGTGTTAGCGTATAACATCTGTGCGCGTGTAAACCGTACTTTGGCACATGAGCTTCAAGACCAAGCACACGGCTTGCTCATTGATACCATGTTGCAACAAGACTCAGCACCTGCGGCAGTAGAAAGTAAAGCGACTCAACAAGGTTTAGTTGGAGGTCAAGCTTAATGGCTTTTCAATTGGGTGACGATAACGATGCTGGCATGAATGAGATGAACCTCATTCCGCTGATCGATATTATGCTGGTTTTGATGATCATCTTCTTGGTGACAGCGACCGTTGCCAACCCATCAATTCCATTAACTTTACCAAAAACGACGGCTGATATTGTAGATCCTCCACCTAAAGCCATTACGGTGAGCATTAATGCAAAAGGCGAAGTGGCTTGGGATAATCAAGTGATTAGCTTGGAAGAACTACAAACGCGTTTTAATGAAGCGGGTGAGTTGGAAACCAAGCCAACGGTTCAACTTCGTGCAGATAAAGAATCTCGTTACGATATGGTCGCACAAGTCATGTCTCGTGCGAGTGAAGCTGGACTGGCGGATATTGCTTTCGTAAGCGATAACTAAGTTGATGTTAAAAAAAAGCGACTCTTGAAGTCGCTTTTTTTATGGTGAATTATTGAGTTATTTGCTGTCTTTCAATAAAGCCTGAAACTTAGAGCGCAGCTTCATCAGTTTTGGCGGAATGGCAAAGTTGCAATAGCCTTGAGATGGGTTACGAGCGTAAAAGTTTTGGTGATAGTCTTCAGCCGAATAGAACGTTGGTGCAGGACTGAGTTCGGTCACAATATCGAGACCTTCTGCCTTTAAGTCGTTAATCGCTTGCTCTGCATCAGCACGTTGTGCATCATTAAAATAGTAAATGACTGAACGATACTGGGTGCCGACATCATTGCCTTGACGGTTGAGTGTTGTCGGATCATGAGTGGCAAAAAACACATCGAGCAGCTGAGCATAGCTGATTTGAGTTTCATCAAAATCAATTAAAATAACTTCGGCGTGGTTGGTATCGCCACGACAAATGTCTTCATACGTTGGGTTGTCGGTATCTCCACCTGCATAACCACTGGTCACTTTATGTATGCCCTGAAGCTCTAAATAAACCGCTTCTACACACCAAAAACATCCACCACCAAAGAGTGCTTGTTGCATTTTAAAATCCTAATTGTGTTTATATCTGTTTATATAAGGGCAGATTGGTTCAGTACAATGTTGTCTGTTACAGATTAAAAAAGCCTGTGATTACAGGCTTTTTATAGAAACAATTTAACGTGGTTGAATGGCAGAGCCAAACTGTAGCAGCAAGTTACCATGTCGATCGAGTAGTTTCAGAGTTTTACCAAACACTTGGTAATGCGTCACTTTTGCCAGCGCTTCTTGGAACTGTTGCGGAACAGCACTGTTATTGATACAGGCCATTCGGGTGGTTGCGAGCTGGCTCAAGGTGAGCGTATCGCGTCCGACGGTATAGCTGCCCATAATGCGGTTACAGCCATCTGCACCACTGATGCGGTTATCAGCTGAAAACTGAAGGCTTGGAATATTACGTTCATTGGGTGCTGTTTTAATTTCGGTATTGCCCATTTGCGTCAAAATCCAAGTCCGTTGCTGGAGTTGTTGAATGTTGGCCATTTCAATGGTGTCGGATGGCGGTGGTGTCGTTTGGCAGCCAGTCATGATTAAGCTACTCGCTAAAAGACTGCTTGCAATCAGTTTTTTTAACATGGGATCAGACTCTTATTGTGATGTATCGTCTGAACTATCAAAGCAAATTTTGTCCTTGATTGCCAGTTTTAACTTGCAGCTTTTCGTTGCAGACTTTAGCGAGTTTGGTCAACGGGTAAACCCTGACGAATAAGCTGTGAATACTCACGACTGGTTAACTCTGTTTCTTTGCTTACACGTGGGTTGATATAGGCTTTTTGATACCATGTTTTCATATCCCACTGTGGACTAATCGCGCCTAAGTCATACAGATAATTCGGCAAATAACCTGAAGCTAAAATACGATAGTCGGTTGGTAAAGCGTCATGTGAAACGGCTTGAACCATATCAAACACCAAGGTGGTGCAATTACTGGTGAGGGTGTTATACCACTTAGGATGTTTGGCGAGCTCGTCTGCCTTATGTAAATACTCTACAAACAGTGCTTTACTTTCAGCCTGTCCGAGGCGAACAGGAAAGAAATAGACTTGTTCATGACGAATATTGCTACGGGTATACACAATATCATGCTCATCTGAGGCCACTAAACTCAGCTCATATTTTCTAAAAAAACCACCAATCGCTGAAAATTCTTCATTTTTCTCTTTGCGAATTTCAATGGAAAAGGTCAGTGGTGCAGTATTGGCAAAATCAAAACTGACCAAGGTATGTGCGATTTGCGGCCCCATCCAGTATGAGGTAATGATATTGACCCCAGTGATTTGATTTAGATCGAAAGAGCGGGTATCCCAATGTTCAGTATAGGAGCCGTCTGGGTGCCATGTGAAATTACGGACATTATGAAGGGTGACATTGTCGCCTTGTTTTTCATAATGCAAGATTTTTGCTACTTCAGGTTGCCAGTCGCGGTCTTGACGTGCATCTAAACTAAAATACCAAGACAACGCCAATAAAAAACCAAGGAGATAAAGAACGATATCGAGGCGACGACCAAAAAAGCTTTGGGTGATATAGATGCCTAAAATGCTGAGCGCAAAAGCAATCCAGATCCCAATAAAAATACGGCTGACCAACCAGCCCAAAGGCTCTTGAATCCACAATGCAAAACACAGCCAAATTGAACTGAACAAGACAAAAATACTAAACAGGGTGTGGAGTAATCCAAAGCCCAGTGTCCGCCAAAATTCTATTTTGATCATGTTGTGCATCGTGCTTTTAGCAAAAAGAATATGCTTTATTTTTGATAGGTTGCGAACTCAAAAGCAATTCCAGTTTTGTCATCAATATGTTGTTCTGACGCCACTTTTTTAAATGCTGCTGGAATGGCAGGGTAATGCGCATCACCTTGCACATCGAGTTCAACATGCGTGAGTTCTAAACGGTCCGCAATGTCGATGGTCTGTTTAAAAATTTCACCGCCACCAATGATAAAAATACTGTCAGGTTTTTCTGAAGCTTGAACATCGGCAACAGCTTGCGCTAAAGCTTCTTCGATGCTGTAAGCCACCTTTGTGCCTTCAAAAGCCCAAGAGGTGTCGCGAGTAATGACCCAATTGACACGCTTGGGTAAAGTACGGCCCATCGATTCCAGCGTTTTACGGCCCATAATGACCACACCACCTTGGGTGATGGCTTTGAAGTGTTTTAGATCGGCTGAAATATGCCAAGGTAGGTCATTGCCTTTACCTATACAGCGTTGCTGATCCATTGCGACTACATGTACAACTTCTAAGTTTTGAAAGGCCATAACGCGCTCAAATGTTGGGTCATATTTCTTATTCTTCCTCAAGGAGAGGAAGAACATCTATGGGTAAATCTCAATCCCGCTGATTCAAGGCGAGATTGTATTGGGCTTTATCTGCTTTAAACAGCGACAGGTGCTTTAATCCCGGGATGTGATTCATAACCCACGATTTCGATATCTTCAAATTTAAAGTCGAAAATATCTTTAACCGCAGGATTGAGTTTCAGTTGGCACAGCCCTAAAGGTTCACGGCTTAACTGAAGCTTCGCTTGTTCAAAATGGTTGGCATATAAATGTGTATCGCCACCTGTCCAGACAAAGTCCCCAACACCTAAACCACAGACTTGCGCGATCATATGAGTGAGTAGCGCATAACTGGCAATATTAAAAGGCACACCTAGAAAAACATCGGCACTGCGTTGATAGAGCTGACAAGACAGTTTGCCGTTATGAACAAAGAACTGGAAGAGGGTGTGGCACGGAGGAAGGGCGACTTGCCCAGCTTCTTGTGGATTCCAACCCGATACAATCAGACGGCGTGAGTTTGGATTGGTTTTAATTTCATTGACTAACCAAGCAATTTGGTCAAAACCATCTTTTTCATACAAACCATCGGCTTTTTTGGTTGCACCGAAATTACGCCATTGATGTCCATACACCGGCCCCAGTTCACCTTCTGGGCGACCAAAACGCGCAGTTTGTTCTGCGGTTGACCATTCATCCCAAATGCTGACTTTGTTGTCCTGTAAATATTGCACATTGGTATCGCCTTTTAAGAACCACAACAGTTCAATCACGATTGAACGAAAGTGAACTTTTTTAGTGGTTAATAAAGGGAAGCCTTGAGAAAGATCAAAGCGCATTTGATGACCAAATACCGAGCGCGTACCTGTACCAGTACGGTCGCCTTTATCACCACCGTGATCGAGGATGTGTTGTAACAGGTCTAAATACGTTTTCATAAAACTCTCAAATAAACACTTCGGGGGAACAGACCTCTTAATAGAAGTACCTGTTCTTTCCACTCTAAATTATAAAATCTGCGGATGATTATACTGAATTGTGCCTTATTACGCACCCGAGATTAGTAAGTCAGGCGAGATGATTAATCATATAAAAGTTATGTGAAAGCTATTACAGAGAACCAGATTAAAGTGGTTTTGCACAGGATTTAAACTGAAATGATTGAGTTGTATTGGATCTAAATAAGCAGCCGTTTAGATGGGCAATCCATTCCATATCTAAGGACTTCATTAGCCAATGGTGAAACATTTGAGCTTAAGCCGAAAAAGGACTTGGGTAAGGATTAAATTTTTTTAGTTAATTTAGGTTTCAAAAAGTACAGAGAAAAGAAAACTTTAGAAAGGTTGTGTTGCATTTTGAAAAAAAATATTACATTTACGACATGAAAGTTCAATGCTGAGCGGTTAGTATTTCGAACTCGAAAAGTTGCACACCCCTAATGATTGGGAGGAGAGTTGGTTTTAGTATGCCTTATGATCAAAACGTAAATATGAATGACGTCTATGCGCCTGCGCAAACCAATATCATAATACGTTCTCAGTCAGAGCGAAATGTTACCGCTTCGGATATTTTAAGCTCGAAGCAGGCACGAGAAAGGGCTATTAGTAACCATCAGCGTGTGGATATTGAAAAATTTACAGGCTTTTTAAGAAATATTACCCGTCAAACCAGTACCCAAAAATGTGCTAAAAGTATTCGCATTGGCTTAGAGTCTGCGGGTGCACGCTTCAAGAGTCATCCTGTGGCTGCGGCAGATTGGGGGAAGACCTTAACCAGCATTGGTTATCGTAAAATCAACTTATCTTTTGATCAGCCTAAAAAAGGCGATATTTATATTATCGACCGTACTGCAAAAAACCGTTATGGACATATTGCCGCTTATTCAGGCAATGGCTGGGTTTCTGATTTTAAACAAAGTGGTTATGCGGTTTACCGTAACCAAAATGTGAACTACAGCTATTATCGAATGGATTAAGCAGATGTTGACGGGATGTAGAGCAACTCCGCATCCCGATTAAACTCTTTTTTCACGTTGTGCGTGAATCGATACTAAAAATAAACCAATTCCACTAAAGCCGATACACTGAAGCGCCAGCGCAATTTTATCTTGCGCGGGTAGATAGCCGAGCAAACAAATCAGGGCAATTAGGGGTAGAAAAACCACCAAACGCGAAAAGCCTTCCCGATACGGATTGTCCTGAGCAATCTTCAATTGCACACCACGTAGCAGATGCATTGCAATGCCAATCATTAGACTCAAACCAATAAAAATTGCGCCAAGCTGTTGAACTTGTGCTGCGATAACAATCATCACACAAGTTGCAATACAAATGATGAGTTTAATTTCACGGCTACAGCGTTCCGAATACCAAAAGCTCAACATGGTTTATTTGGACTCAGGCTGAGTATTGCTATGCAAAAGGGATAGGGGGGAAAATAGGCAAATCCCCAGCGCCATAAAACCAATCCCTTGTGCACCTGGAATCAACAGTTCACCATCTTTAATATTCATAAAAATCAGCGCCAAGAGTAGGGCAATCGGAATCCAAGTCAGTAGACGATACAGAAAACCTGTAGGATTTTTGGCCGCAAAGTGAATTTTGCAGTAACGACAAATCAGAAAAATAATCCCAGTACCCAAGAACATTAAAATGGCATTGAGGCTCAGGGGTTCCATCCAATACAACACACCTGTTACAACAGCAATTGCGATAAAAATAAGTAATTTTTTAAGAATAGAAATTGAGGGATTAAACCAAAATTCGAGCATGGGAGTGATGTATTTAAAAACCAAACATATGTCACTTTAGCATAATTTGGTCCTAAAAAAGGGGGCAATGATGCCCCCAATATTTTATCCGCTCATCGGATTAGCCATTATTCTTTTGTGGACCCCAATCATAGATTTTCTTTTGATAGGCATACCACATCATCCACGCGCCGACCAAAATCATTGGCAGACTGAGGAATTGGCCTTTACTCATCCATGCGATGAACAGCTGTCCGTTGTCAGGTTCACGGAAGAACTCGACGATGAAGCGGGCCATACCATAACCGATCAGGAATAACGCTGAAACCGCCATACGAGGACGTGGCTTTGAACTGAACCACCACAGTACGATGAATAACAATAACCCTTCAAAAAAAGCCTGATAGAGCTGAGAGGGATGGCGAATTAGCTGTAGCGGGTCAGTTGGGAAAATCATACCCAGTGCAAAGTTTGGATCTGCAACAGGGCGACCGTAAAGCTCTCCGCCAATGAAGTTACCAATACGACCAAACATGAGCCCTGTAGGGACACATGGCGCAATAAAGTCGAGGGTTTGGAACCAAGTCATTTTGTATTTCTTACACCAGAACAGCATGGCAAGCATTACACCCAAGAAGCCGCCGTGGAAACTCATGCCGCCTGTCCAGACTTGGAACAGCCAAATTGGGTTGGCAAGGAATTGCTCAAAGCCATAAAAGAAGACGTAACCGACACGACCACCAATAACCACACCTAGAGCGCCATAAAAGATCAAATCGGAGACCATATCAGGTGTCCAACCACGTTCTTTCGCGCGGTAGCTTGCAAGTCCCCAAGCAAACAAAAAGGCCAATAAATACATCAGTCCGTACCAATGGACTTGTAAAGGGCCAAGTGCTATTGCAACGGGGTCAATATTTGGATAGGTCAGCATGCATATTCCTAGTCATTATGTTTTGAACAGATTTTAGCTGAAAGAGATGAAAAATGTTGTACATTCAATGTGTAAAGATGATGAGTATCGTTTATGTGTATTGTGGCAATAGCATGGCAGGTCTTGGATGAGATGCCATTGTGTTTGATTTCAAATCGAGATGAGTTCTATCAGCGCCCTTCGAGCCATTTAAAGCAATGGGAAAATAGCCCGATTATTGCAGGGCAAGATTTGCAGTCTGGCGGCACATGGATGGGTATAACGCCAACAGGACGTTGGGCAGTTTTAACCAACTTTCGCGATGGAAAGGATCAAACCAGCTATCCAACGTCTCGTGGACATTTAATTCAATCCTTTTTAGAGTCTGAACAAACCCCGATTCGTTTTGCACAAGCTTTAGAGAAAAAACAATGCGACTATGCGGGCTTTAATCTTTTTATGGGGGATCGGCATCAGGCGGTCTACATGAGCAATCGAGGTGAAGCACCACAGGTTCTTCCGAAAGGCGTGTATGTGGTGTCGAATGGTTTGATGACTGAACATTGGGAAAAAACCAAACATTTACGTAAGCGCTTTACCCAAGAGTTCTTACCGATGTTGCAACAGTCCCACATCTTACAAAGCGAGTTAGAGGCGACAGCTTGGGATATTTTGGAGGATGAGCGCAAGATTATTCCAGACCTGTTGCCGCAAACTGGCATTAGTCAGGATATGGAAGAGTTATTGTCTTCGACCTTTATTCAAAGCCCTATTTATGGGACACGCTGTTCTAACTTCCTGCGCATGACCCATGAACAATGGTCTTGGCTGGAAAAGCAGCAGCAGGGTGAGTGTAAAGGAAAAATCACGGAACAGACGGTATTCTTTAAAC
>ENA-UOWK01000815-UOWK01000815.1-bioreactor-metagenome-genome-assembly--contig:-NODE-815-length-12981-cov-6.951416_pt1 | contig 12981 bp, 8 predicted proteins | sample MGYA00238157_ERZ761612 | MGnify/ENA primary metagenome ERZ761612 (study PRJEB28901, sample SAMN06268035) | bioreactor metagenome | isolation source: Joint BioEnergy Institute, California, USA | place... | reverse complement strand
ACGCATGGCGGGCACCGAGGAATTCATGAGTGCGCTCGGTCAGGAGGCCCAGACGCTGATGGCGCTGGCCGAAGCGAGCGGGGCCGCCATCGTGCACAAGGGCCGTTGCATCCGCCTCGGCAGTTGCCCGGCAGATGACGACGTCATGGCGCTTGCGCAATGGCTGGCGCGGACGCGTACCGGGGAGGAAGTCTTCAGTACCGACCATCTGGTTGCGATTCTGCCTGAAGCGGCGGCCTTCGCCGACCGCGCCAGCGGTCTGCTCGCCGTCTCCATCTCGCAGCTGCATGACAGCTACCTGATGTGGTTCCGCCCTGAGGTGGTGCGCACCGTCCGTTGGGGCGGTGAGCCGCGTAAACAGGCTGCAGGAGCGGGTCTGCCGCTGTCGCCGCGTCATTCATTCGAGGCGTGGAAGGAGACGGTCCACCAGCAGAGCCTGCCCTGGAACGAAGCCGATCGCGAGGCCGCGCTCGAGATCCGTACCGCCATTGTCGACATCGTGCTGCGCAAGGCCGAGGAAATGGCCGAGCTCAACGAGCAGCTGGTTCGCAGCAACCGCGAGCTGGAGGCCTTCTCATATTCGGTCAGCCATGACCTTCGCGCACCGTTCCGGCACATCGTCGGTTACTCGGAACTGCTGGGCAGTTCCGCCGCCGAGCGCATGAACGAAACCGAACGCCGCTATCTGGACACCATCGTCGAGTCGGCCAAATCGGCTGGCACACTCGTCGATGACCTGCTGAGTTTCTCGCAGATGGGCCGCTCGACCCTGGGCCCGGCGACCGTGGATATGGCGACACTGGTCGCCGACGTGCGCCGCAAGCTGGAGCTCGACCTGCAGAACCGCAGCATCGAGTGGCACGTCGACCCCCTGCCCCGTGTGCAGGCCGACCCGGCCATGATCGCACTGGTGTGGCAGAACCTGCTCTCCAACGCCGTCAAGTTCACCCGCGACCGGGCCCAGGCCCGGATCGAAGTCCGCCATCAGACTGAGGATGAGGAGCACCACTTCTTCGTGCGCGACAATGGCTGCGGCTTTGACATGCGCTACGTCGACAAGCTGTTCGGCGTGTTCCAGCGACTGCACCACGCTGATGAATTCGAAGGCACCGGCATCGGCCTGGCCAACGTCCGGCGCATCATCAGCCGGCACGGCGGGCGCACCTGGGCCGAAGGCGAACCGGATCACGGCGCCACCCTGCATTTCACCCTTCCCTTGATATCCGGAGTACGCCCATGAGGGATCTTCGCCCTATCCTTCTGGTCGAGGACAGCCTCAAGGACGCCGAGCTGACCATGACCGCGCTGGCGCGCTGCCAGCTGCTCAACGAAGTCACCCACGTCCGCGATGGTGTGGAAGCGTTGGAGTATCTGCGTTGCGAGGGTCGCTTCGCCGGCCTCAACCATGGTGGCCCGGTCGTTGTACTTCTTGACCTGAAACTGCCCAAGCTTGACGGTCTGCAGGTGCTGGAGCAGGTGCGTGGCGACCGTCAGCTGAGCAGCACCCCCATTGTGATGCTGACCTCCTCGCGCGAGGAGCAGGATCTGGTGCGCAGCTATGAGCTGGGTGTCAATGCCTTCGTGGTCAAGCCGGTGGATTTCAACGAGTTCTTCGAGGCCATCCAGGGCCTGGGCATGTTCTGGGGCATCACCAACCAGCCACCGCCCCAGCGCACGGCCGGCACGACCAATGGCTGAGCCTGCGCCCGCCAGCACCGCCTTGCGCATTCTGATGCTGGAAGACAGCGCACTGGACGCCGAGCTGATCGGTGCCCAGTTGCGCCGTGCCGACGTGCATGCGCACATCGACCGCGTATGGGAGCGCGAGCCGTTCATCGAGGCGCTCCGGTCGGCTGACTACCAGGTGATCCTTGCCGACCACGTGATGCCGAACTTCGACGGCGATTCAGCGCTTGCGCTGGCCAGAGAAATGGCGCCGCGCGTGCCCTTCATCTTCGTCTCCGGCACCCTGACGGAAGAGCTGGCGGTGCAGGCGCTGACCCGTGGCGCACGCGACTACGTGGTCAAGCAGCGTCTGCAGCGCTTGCCCGATGCCATCCTGCGTGCCGTTGCCGAGGCCAGCAAGCGCGACCGGCTGGCGGCGGCGGAAGCGGCGCTGGATGAAAGCCGTGGACGCATGCAGCTGATCACCGACGCACTGCCGGCGATGATCGCCAATCTGGACAACCAGCATCGCTTCCGCTTTGCCAACCAGTCCTATCTCAACTGGCATGGTCTGGAACTGCAGCAGCTGGTTGGGCGGCACGCCACCGACATCGCGGGAACAGCGTCGTTCGAGGAGTCACGCATCCATCTGGAGCAGGTCCTCACAGGAGAGCGGCAGAGCTTTGAGGTCGAGCGCCGGCACCGTGATGGCACCCTGCACGTCCTTCAGGTCGACTGCGTTCCTGAACGCACTACCGATGGCAGCGTCGCCGGCTACATCGTGTTGAGCCACGACATCACCGCGCTCAAGCAGGTGCAACGGGCGTTGCGTGAGGCCAATGAGTCTCTCGAGCACCAGGTGCAGGCGCGCACCCGTGAGCTTCAGCGCAGTCAGCAGCGTCTGCAGGCGGTGTTTCAGTCCAGCTTCCAGCACCAGGTCCTGCTGGACCTGCGCGGCAGGGTCGTTGATGCCAATGTCGCCTCGCTCGATGCGGTACTCACTACGCGGCAGAGCGTACTGGGCCAGTTGTTCGCGCAGTCGGCATGGTTTTCCAGCACGCCCGAAGCGGGCGCGACCGTCACTGCTGCCATCGCCGATGCCATCGGCGGACGTGCGAGCCGCCATGAAATCGAGCTTGAACTGCCTTCCGGCCGTCGCAGCTTCGAGTTCTCGTTGCGTCCGCTGCTGGACAGTGATGGCGGTGTGGCGGCGGTGGTCTCCGAAGCGGTGGAAACCACGGCGCGTCGCCATGCCGAGCACGCACTGCGCCAGTCCCAGAAGATCGAAGCGGTGGGCCAGCTCACCGGTGGCATTGCGCACGACTTCAACAATATTCTGACCGTCATTGCCGGCAACATCGAGCACGTCGGCATGCTCAACGAGCGGGCCGCTGCGACGGACCCGAGAATGTCCCGTGCATTGGACAGCGCGCTCAAGGCCGTGGGGCGTGCTGCCGGCCTGACCCAGCGGCTGCTCGCTTTCGCACGGCGCCAGCCGCTGCGCAGCGAGGCGGTACATCTGGGTGACCACGTGGGCGGCATGCACGAGATGCTCCAGCGTACCCTCGGCGAGCTGGTACAGCTGGAGATCCGCACTGCTGACGACCTCTGGTGCGTGGAGCTCGACCCCGGCCAGCTTGAAGCCTCGGTACTCAATCTGGCGGTCAATGCGCGTGACGCGATGCCCGACGGTGGCAATCTGCGCATCGAGGTCGACAACAGTCATCTGGAGACCGATTACGTCGACCAGTATCCAGGTGCGACCCCCGGTGAATATGTGATGCTGCGCGTGTCCGACTCCGGGCACGGTATGCCGGCAGATGTGGTTGCCAAGGTCTTCGAACCTTTCTTCACCACCAAGGAAGTCGGCCGCGGCACCGGCCTGGGCCTGTCGATGGTGCACGGCTTTGTGCTGCAGTCAGGCGGCCATGTGTTCGTCAAGTCGATCCAGGGCGTGGGCACCACCATTACCCTGATGTTCCCACGCTCTTCGCTGCCGTTGCCAGCTGCTGTGGAACCCGTTGTCGAGCTGGGCGATTTCGAAGACGGTGACGGCCGGACCATTCTGCTCGCCGAGGACAATGACGACGTGCGCGCCTACGCGGTGGACGCGCTGCGGCAGTTCGGCTATCGCGTGCTGGAAGCGCACGATGGGCCCAGCGCGCTGCGCCTGCTGGAGCGGCCGGACACGCGGATCGACCTGCTGTTCTCGGATATCGTGATGCCCGGAATGTCCGGATGGGAACTCGCGCGTCAGGTGCGGGCGAAGCTGCCGCAGCTTCCCGTGCTGTTCGCATCCGGGTACCCCAAGGATCATCAGGGGGCCGACGAGCAGGGTCGTACCGCGCCCATGCTCGCCAAGCCGTTCACCCGTCGCGATCTGGACCAGGCGGTCCGCCGTGCCATGGGGCCGGCCACGGCCTGACAACATTGATGACGCGGCTCCCGTGCCCGGCCGTCAACCCCTTCTCTGCACAACGCAGGACGCCCCGCGCATGGCGGGGCGTACTCAGACCCATCACGGCAGGGCGGAGCAATGCCCCGCCCTGTTCCGGAATCAGGCGGCCTTCATGGCGTGCTTGCGCGTGCGCATGACGTTGTGGCACTCCTGGACTTCCGGCAGGAGCTGCTGCACTTCCTGGCGGACGGTCGGCGGCAGATCGTTGTCGGTCAGCACGTCCTTGAACGCAGCCAGCAGGCGGTCTTCGGACTCTTCAAGCTCGGCGACGTAGCCGTAGTTGGTGTCGCCGAAGGCGGCGCGCACCTTGCCGTAGAACTGCTGCATGGAACCAACCATGGTGCCGTGTTCTGCCGGCTTGCCACCGCTGGCGGCAACCGAGCCACTCAGCGCTGCGACGATGCGGGTCTTGACCGAGGCGATGCGGGTGAACAGAGCGGAGAGTTCAGCGTCCTTGACCTTGCCGGCCGCTTCTTCGTAGAACGACTGACCGTCACGAGCGATTTCGATCAGATCATTGAGGCGATGTTCGATGGTGGACTGGGTGCTCATGGCGATGCTCCTTACGTGGGTTCTTGGTGAGGGCGGCAGTGGTATCCGCCGCCTGCACAGCCAGATTGAAGCGGTCGACGTGCAATGCAGGTGAGCGCCGTTTCATCCGTCTGTCATTCCTCCAAACCCGAGCTGACCTCCGCCGTTGCCGGCCGCCGGAGCGCATCCCGCGTACGCCTTCACTCGCCTCCCCCCTGCACCGACCGCGCCAGCCTCACAGTCCCCAGCCCAGGCATTCCCTTCCTCATGACGGGCGTTGTCATCATCGCCAACGCGGGCAAGCCTGGACGTGCACTTGCTATACAGCGGCACTGCCGCGGGCAGGGCCAGCGCAGTCTTCATCGTCACCCCGACCAGGCAGCGTCGCTGCGTTCGGCATCCGAACCTGGTGTGGCAATGTTGCGGCAAGGTCGCGCCTGCACGATGGCAGGATGGATCACGTTCAAGCCCCACCCTGCGCGCAACGCCCGACGTTGCTCCCTTCAGCGCTGCCCTTCTCACCTGTGCACGGTGTGGATGTGCGCGGTGAACGTGAGTTCTGGGCATGCTATGAACAGCTGGTACGGCCGTTGCCTGGCGGCGGCCTGGATCGTTGCTGGAGCCACTGTCTGAGCCTCTATGAGCGTCGGCTCGTCTGCCCGGATGAGGCTGGTGAGCAGGCTGTCACCGCGCTGCTCGAGGCCGCACGGCACCGGCCACCGGATCATGCTGCCCTGCTCGAGCTGCACGTGCTGGTCAGCCGACGGATGCTCCTGATGGACCGGTGCCGCCGGCGGGGCGCTCGTGCGGCGCACAGGACGCTGCACCTGGTCCGGTGAGTCGGCCTTGTTCCGATCTGCGGCAACTGGCACGTCTGGCAACCACGCTCGGTTGCGGCCGGGTGCACGCAAACCGGGGCATGCGCGCGCCGCGTCCAGGCCGCTGTGGACCGCCCGCTCACGTGGAAGCGAGCAGACAAAGGCTTTGTGCCGGCACCTGCCACTGCCCGCCCGGCAACCGCTGCACCGGCTCGGAGGCCGTCTGCAGCAGCAGGGTGTCGAAGCGTACAGAAGCCTCGGCGAGGACAAACGTCTCTTCCACGCCACCCGCATTGAGCAGCAGCGCGAGGCTGACATGGTTGCCCGGTTCGCGCAGCCCGTTGTCCGGCCCGCGACCGTCCAGTACGATCGCCAGGCTGCGGCGCTGGCCGTCATGCCAGTCACCCTGCTCCATCAGAGCGCCATCAGGTCGGTACCACCTCACGTCGATCACCTGGCTCTGCGCATCAGGTTTCCCGCGCAGGAAGCGGTTACGGCGCAGTAGCGGATGGCGGCGGCGCAACTCCAGCAGCGTCTCCACGAAGCGGGCAAGTGACTGCGCCTCGCCGCCTGCTGCCAGCGCCCAGTCGAGCCAACTGAGCGGGTTGTCCTGGCAGTACGCGTTGTTGTTGCCCTGCTGGCTGTTGCCGAACTCGTCGCCGGCCAACAGCATCGGCGTGCCCTGCGACAGCAGCAGCGTCGCCAACAGATTGCGCATGTGCTGGAGGCGGGCAGCGACGATCACCGGATCATCCGTGTGCCCCTCGACTCCGTGATTGCTCGACAGGTTGTGCGAGCTTCCGTCGCGGTTGTCCTCGCCGTTGGCTTCGTTGTGTTTGCCGGCATAGCTGACCAGGTCGCGCAAGGTAAAGCCGTCATGCGCGGTGATGAAGTTGATGCTTGAAGAAGGCCGCCGCCCGTTGTGCTCGAACAGATCGGCCGAGCCGGTGAACCGTGTGGCGAAGTCGGCCAACTGGTCTGCATCGCCGCGCCAGAGTGCGCGCACGGTGTCACGGAACCGGTCATTCCATTCACTCCAGCCCGGCGCGAAGTTGCCCAGCTGGTAGCCACCAGGTCCAATATCCCATGGCTCGGCAATCAGCTTGACCTGGCCCAGCACCGGGTCCTGTCGCACCGCATCGAGAAAACTGCCCGACGGGTCGAACCCCAGCCGCTCGCGCGCCAGGATGCTGGCCAGGTCGAAGCGGAAGCCGTCCACATGCATGTCGCTGACCCAGTAACGCAGCGAGTCCATTACCAGCCGGAGCACGCCTGCATGAGTCAGATCCAGCGTGTTACCGGTACCAGTGTCGTTGACGTAGTAGCGTTTGTTTTCTGCAAGACGATAGTAGCTTGCATTGTCGATGCCCTTGAACGAAAGCGTAGGACCCAGCTCATTGCCCTCGGCGGTGTGGTTGTATACCACGTCCAGCACCACCTCCAGCCCCGCATGGTGCAGGCGCGCCACCATCTGCTTGAACTCATCCACCGAACCGTCTTCAAGATAGCGCGGGTCGGGGGCGAAGTAGCCGATACTGTTGTAGCCCCAGTAATTGCGCAGGCCTTTCTGCAGCAGATGCTGGTCGTCGACGAACGCCTGCACGGGCAACAGCTCCACGGTGGTGACACCGAGCCGACACAGATGCTCCAGGACCGCGTCGTTGCCGAGCCCGGCGAACGTGCCGCGCTCGCTGCCGGGCACCAACGGGTGCTGCATCGTCAGCCCACGCACGTGCGCCTCGTAGATCACTGTGTGTTCCCAGGCCACACGCGGGCGCGCATCGGCGCCCCAGGTGTAGGCCGGGTCGATCACCACGCATCGGGGCATGTAGGCAGCGCTGTCCCGTCGATCAAAGCTGCGGTCGGCGTCACGATGTCCCTGTATGTACCCGAACAGATGCGGCGCCCACCTGAGCGAGCCGCTTATCTGCCGCGCGTACGGGTCCAGCAGCAGCTTGTTCGGATTGAAACGGTGGCCGTCCTCCGGCGAGTATGCGCCGTGGACCCGATAGCCGTAGCGCTGCCCGGGGCGCGCATCGGGCAGGTAGCCATGCCAGACCTCGTCGGTGTATTCGGGCAGGGCCACACGCTCGGATTCACGGCCACGGGCATCAAACAGGCAGAGTTCAACGGCGGTGGCATGGCGCGAATACAAAGCGAAGTTGACGCCAAGGCCATCCCAGTGCGCACCCAACGGATAGGGACGTCCGGACTGGACCCGCGACCGGATCAACGTTCTGCTACGGCCCGGCATCGGCGCTTTCCTCTACCGCATCGAGATCGCCAAGCGCCAGCTCGGCGTCCAGCAGGCGTTCGGCAACCCTCCAGTCCTGCTGGTGCCCGTCGTGCGGGCGCCCTCTGGCCTCCCATACCTGGTAGGCCAGCTGCTGCAGCCATTGCTGCCGTTGGTCAGTTTTCATCGTCTACCTCCCTGGTACAGTGTGGTTCGGGTGGGTCGTCACGTGCTGCGGCACAGGCACCGCCCACGCGGGCTGCAGCCACAGCTGCAAGGCGCTGCTCCACCTCGGCCGGAGCCTCGGCGGGCGCCGGCAGCCGATGGCACCAGTTGGGGTGCTGCTCGACAGTGCCGGGCATGTTCGGCTGCTGGCGCACGCCAATGACGTCTTCCAGCGGCATCAACGCCAGAACCGCAGGCGAGCGGGCAACCAGTCGCAAGGCATCGGCAAGCGGCTCGGCAGGCGTCATGCCTTCGCGGCAGACGCGCTCGGCCAACAGCGCGGCCTGCCGACCGCGCTGCTGCAGTGCAGTCGCGGTCTCTGAAGCGCTGGCCCAGCCCAGCCGCAGACGCCAGCGCAGATCATCACCCTGCAGCCAGGCAGCCATCGGCGGCAGGTCATGCGTGGAGGGCATCGCCACCGCGCACGGGCGCCACCTGCGCAACGGTCTGTATCCGCTTTCATCGCCGTTGAACTGCAGTACCTCGGTACCCAGCACACCTCGACTGGCCAGACACCGCCGGACGCCCTCAGGAACCACGCCCAGGTCTTCGCCGATGAGCAGGCAGCGGTGTCGCCACGACTCAAGGACCAGCAGGTTCAGCAGGTCCTGGAAGGGATAGCGCACATACACGCCCTGCGCCGGATCCGCACCGCAGGGCACCAGCCACAGTCGCCACAATCCCAGAATGTGGTCCACGCGCAGACCGCCCCGATCCGCCATGGTCGCGCGCAGCAGCGCAATGAAAGGCGCGTATCCGGACCTGCGCAGTGCCTGTGGCGCAAAGCCGGTGATCCCCCAGGCCTGCCCCTCCGGGTTGAACGCATCCGGCGGCGCGCCCAGCTGCAGTCCTTCCAGCACCTTGCCGGCGTTGCGCTGCGCCTCCTCACCGGCTGGATCGAAGCCCACGGCCAGGTCGGCGATCAGCCCGATCCCCATGCCAAGCGTGCGGGCCTGCTGCTGGACGCGCGCCCATCCCTCACGCACGACCCATTGGGCGAAGGCGTCCGGTGACGAAGCGGCGCCGCCGCACCCGGACATGCAATCACGCCATTGGATCGCGTCGTGTTCGCGCAGCCAGCTGCCCGTTCGTTGCAGCCACGTGTTCTTGTCGGCCACCGCGGCTGCCCAGTCGATGGTCGTCGCCGCCTCATGCACAGAAAGGCGCGCATCCAAGGCTGGGTCGGCGCTGCGTACAGCGGCCGCTGCGCACGGAAACAACTGCATCGGCGAGCCATGAACGACCTCGAACGCCGTACGATCGCTCGGCGAATAGGGTCGATAGCCACCCGCCATGCCGCGATGGATCGGACTCAGACCCAGCGCGTGGCCGCCATGGCGGTGTATCTGCCCAAGCCAAGCGAGCGCGCTCTGGCTGTCACCGATTCCACCGTCGCCGCTCCCGCGCAGACTGTAGACCTGCGCGGCCAATCCCCAGTGTCTGCAGTTTCCTGTGCGTGGCGGGTACCAGGCATGCGCCGGCGCGACGGCGACCGGTTGCACGCACCCACCCTGCAGCCATCGCCAGTAACCGGGACGCGCAGGCGCCCGCCAAAGGCCATCGCCTACAATGCGTGCCGGCTCAACCTGCCCGGATTCACTCTCCCAGCAGGCCGCGCCCGCCGAGGTGGCAGTGATCGGCAGGACGGCCCCAACCACGCAGGTCAGCAGTGCCCCTGCTGCATCACCTCCGGCACCTTCAAGGCGCAGCAGCACGTCTGCGAGCGCCTTGTCAGCAACGTGGTGACGGCGACCCTGGATGTCGCACCATTGAACCTCCACGCCGAGCGCTGCCGCCCGCGCATGCAATGCCGTCACGCTGGAGGTCATGCGGCTCTCCAATGCACACGTAAACCGGGCCCGGCCAATTGCCCATCGCGCTGGTCGTCGCGGCATGCGCTCAATTCCAGAATGCAGTCCCCTGCTGGCAGCCCGTGCGCCACCGGCGCGTCACTGGCGTTGAAGGCCAGCCACCACTGCCCCGCGGGCAGCTGCCAGCCCGCGCTTACAGCGCGGGGACCAATCACCTGCGCGCCCAGTGACCCGGCGGCGCCTCGGGCGGGCCACAGGTAACGGCGGCGCAATGCCGTCCATTGCGCGAACGCCGCCAGTGCCTGTGCCTCTGGCCCGTTGCCCGCCGTGGGCAGCGCCACCGCGCTGCACGCCAGCGTGATCGGTGCATTTGGATCGGGCAGGCCGATATACGCCTGCGCATCGCCGTAGGCCAGGAACGCGCGGAACTCGCGGCGCCGGCCCTCGCGCACGCGCGCCGCCAGCGCAGGATCGATATCGATGAAGTACAGAAACGGCACTTTGGACTGCCACGGCTCGCCCATGAACACCATCGGCGTCATCGGGGTGAGCAGCGCCATGGCGGTGGCCAGACGCGCGCGTAGTGGATCGACAAGCGTGGTCAGACGCTCGCCGAAGGCGCGATTACCGATCTGGTCATGGTTCTGGGCGAACACCACGAACCGGTCCGGCGGCAACCGCCCGTCATCGGCCCGCGCGGCCCGGGATACATCGCCTCGATCGGTCGCTTCGCTGAAGCCGGCCTGCAGGCAGCGGGCCAGCGCGGCCTCGGCCTGCCCCGGCACCGCATAAGGTCGGTAGTAGCCTTCCTTTTCCTCCGTCACCATGACGTGCAGGGCGTGGTGGAAATCGTTGTTCCACTGCCCCTGGTAACGGTCCTGCAGCCAGTGTGGCTGGCGGTGTTCGTTCTCCAGCACCAGATGGATCTGCCGCCGCTCGCCCAGCTCGGCGCGCAGCGTGTCGGCGAGCTGGCCAAGAAACCTGCTGGGCCGGATCTCCTGCGCGGCGTCCAGACGCAGCCCGTCGAATCGATACTCACGCAACCACATCAGTGCGTTGTCGATGACGAACTCCTGCACGGGCCGCTGACGCAGGTCGATCGCTTCGCCCCAGGGCGTGGCCCGATCGCACCGGGTAAAGCCCGGTGCGTAGCGCGCCATGTGATTGTCGTAGGGACCCAGATGGTTGTAGACCACATCCAGCAGCACGGTCATGCCCAGGCCGTGTGCATGGTCGACCAATGACTTCAGCTGGTCCGGACTGCCATACGCCGCTGCAGGCGCGAACGGCAGGACGCCGTCGTAGCCCCAGTTGCGGCGGCCTGGAAACTGCGCCAGCGGCATCAGCTCGATCGCGGTGATTCCACTGGCGGCCAGGGTCGGCAGCTGCGCCTGCAGCCCCGTATATCCGCCGCTGCAGCCCAGGTGGACCTCGTAGATGACCAGTTCGTGCCAGGGGCGCACAGCGGGTGCGTGTCGCCACGTGTAGCTCGTGTCGTCCAGCACCGCGCTGGCGCCCCCCACTCCGTCCGGCTGCCAGCGGGACGCAGGATCAGGCACAACCGCATCGCCGTCGATGCGGTATCGATAGCGGCTTCCAGCCGGCGCTGCGGCTGTCACCTCGTGGAAACCCGCTGCATCGGCCCGCATGAGCAGGCACTGCTCGCCCAGCAGCAGCTCAACCAGGCGTGCCGCCGGCGCCCACAGCCGGAACCGCACGCGGCCGTCACGCTGGTACCACGCGCCCCAGCGCGGTGTGCCCTGTTCCTTCATGCGGCGACCTGCAGGTAGAGCGTGGCGAGCGGTGGCAACTGCAGCGCCAGCGAATGGGGCTGGCCATGGCATGGCAACGCATCGCTCTGCCGGCCACCGTCGTTGCCCACATTGCTGCCGCCATATCCTGCACCGTCGGTGTTGATCACCTCGCGCCAGAAGCCGGCAACAGGCACACCCACGCGGTAATCCGACCGCACTACGGGCGTGAGGTTGCACACCACCAGCACGGGCGGTGCAGCGCCCGCAGGGTCGCGGCGGAGGAAGGAAAAAACACTGTTCTGGCGGTCATCGCCGATGATCCACTGGAAACTGCCGGGGTCCTGCTCGGCGCGGAAGCAAGCCGGCTGGTCGCGCAGCACGCCGTTGAGGTCGGCGACCAGTTGCATCAGGCCGGCGTTCAACGGCTGCGACGCCTCGCACCAGTCCAGGCCGACATCATGCCGCCACTCGCCCTGCTGGCCGAACTCACCGCCCATGAACAGCAACTTGCTGCCTGGATGCGCCCACATCAGGCCGTAATACGCACGCAGCTGGGCAAACTGGCGCCAGCGATCACCGGGCATGCGCGAGAGCAACGAGCCCTTGCCATGCACGACTTCGTCATGCGAGAGCGGCAACACGAAATGCTCGGAGAACGCATACAGCAGGCCAAAGGTCACCTCGCTGTGATGATGCGCCCGGTGCACTGGATCGCGCTGCATGTACATCAGCGTGTCATGCATCCAGCCCATGTTCCACTTGTGGGTGAAACCGAGACCGCCGTGCTCGACCGGCGCGGTGACACCCGCCCAGGCGGTGGATTCCTCGGCCATCACCAACACGCCGGGATGACGTTGGCCGACCAGCTGGTTGAGTCGTTTCAGGAACGCAACAGCTTCCAGGTTCTCGCGACCGCCGTGCTCGTTGGCCAGCCATTGGCCGCTGGCCCGGCTGTAGTCGCGGTAGAGCATCGAGGCCACCGCGTCCACACGCAGCCCATCCAGATGGAACCGCTCGATCCATTCCAGCGCGCTGCCCAGCAGGTAGGCGGCCACTTCGTTGCGACCGTAGTTGTAGATGAGCGTGTTCCAGTCTGCATGCAGGCCTTCGCGCGGATCGGCGTGCTCGTACAGAGCAGTTCCGTCGAACTGGCGCAGGCCGTGTTCGTCATCGGGAAAGTGGGCACTTACCCAGTCGACGATGACCCCGATACCGGCGCGATGGCACCGGTCGACGAAGGTAGCGAACTGCGCCGGATCGCCGTGCCGTGCAGTCGGTGCGTACAGCCCCAACGGCTGATAGCCCCACGAGCCACCAAAAGGATGCTCGCTGACCGGCAGCAGTTCCACATGGGTGAAACCAAGGCGTTGGATGTGTGGAATGAGGCGGTCGGACAGCGCATCCCAGTCCAGCACTCCGCCGTGCTCGTCACGCATCCAGGAGCCGGCATGCAGCTCGTAGATCGAGACCGGGCCCTGCCGCCACT
>ENA-UOWK01000808-UOWK01000808.1-bioreactor-metagenome-genome-assembly--contig:-NODE-808-length-13144-cov-31.091222_pt1 | contig 13144 bp, 17 predicted proteins | sample MGYA00238157_ERZ761612 | MGnify/ENA primary metagenome ERZ761612 (study PRJEB28901, sample SAMN06268035) | bioreactor metagenome | isolation source: Joint BioEnergy Institute, California, USA... | reverse complement strand
ACGTCAAACTCCATCGATTCACGTTCGATGTGTTCCATGTAGGACTCCTCATATTTCTATTCGGTGGCAACCATAATCGGATGATTGGGTGCTGCCATGAGTGTTCTGAATTCCTAGACACAAAAATAGTAGTGTCTTTAAGCATCTGGGCTAGTATAGTTTTAAACCCAGGTTAAGCCAATTGGCTGAAACATATTATTTTTCCGTCATTAAGGTCTTCTTTATATGAATAAGTCAGCACCCGATAAAAATCCGACGAAAAAAGTAGCTTCTAGCGATGATAAAAATTTAATGGATATCGCACAATACTTAAAAGATGCACAGGGCAGTCACAAAAGGTCAATCCCGCCTTTGGATCAATGGCAGCCAAAGCATTGTGGCGCAATGGATCTCAAGGTTTTGGCCAATGGAGAATGGTGGCACGAAGGTCAATTGATCAAGCGTCAGCCGATGATAGACCTGTTTTCAACGGTACTCTGGAAAGAAGAAGGAAAATTCTATCTAAAGACGCCGGTTGAAATGATTGAAATCGAGGTCGAAGATGAACCTCTGTTTGTAAATCAGGTCGATCAGGTCAAGATTGAAGGCAGGACTTACCTGCAACTGACCACCACGACTCAGGACATCATTATTGTCGATAGCGAACATCCTATCTTTATGCGTCAGTATCAGGATGAATTGCGCCCTTATGTGCATGTGCGTTTTGGAATCAATGCGCTTATTCAGCGGGCTGCTTTTTTACATCTGGTGGAGATGGGCGAGCTTGGTGAAAATGCTGCTGGAGAGACGGTTTTAAGCTTGAAAAGTGGTGATTTAGACTTGCATTTAAGCACCTGAGGTTTAAGCTTTGTCGCAAGGTCATTTGAAACAAGCAACTAGCAACGTTATGAGCGCTATCCAACCGATTTATCCCTTAGTAGATCCCATGCCTAAAGCCAGTGCTGATGCACCTATCGGGATTTTTGATTCTGGTGTGGGAGGGTTGTCGGTTGCTTTGGAAATTGCCCGGTATTTGCCCAATGAACGCTTTGTTTATTATGCCGACACGGCTTACGTACCTTATGGGCCCCGTAAAGATCAGGAAATCCGTGACCTGACTGCGCGAGCGATTGAATGGCTGTATCGTGAAGGCTGTAAAGTTGCAGTCGTCGCCTGTAATACCGCTTCTGCATTTAGCCTGGATTATTTACGTGAGCATTATGGTGAAAACTTTCCTATCATTGGACTGGTGCCAGCGCTCAAACCTGCAGTCCTCAATACCCAATCCAAAACGGTGGCCGTTCTGGCCACACCTGCAACCTTTCGTGGCCAGCTGATTAAGGATGTCATGACCCGTTTTGCCGAGCCGGCACAGGTCAAAGTAATTCCGGTGACCTGTCTGGATCTGGTGCCTTTTGTAGAAGCCGGTCAGCAGATGAGTCCTGAGTGTCTGGCGACATTAACTCAGATTTTACAACCGGTTGTTGATCAGGGCGCTGATTATTTAGTGCTAGGATGTACACATTACCCCTTCCTAAAATCGTCAATTCAGTATATTTTTGGTCAAAAGCTGACATTAATTGACTCAGGATTCGCGGTTGCGAGACAAACGGCCCGAATTTTGATCAAAAATGGGTTATTATTTGAACATGAGTGCAAGGACAGTCTAAAAATCCGACTTGTGGTTAGTGGTCAAAATGCTGAACAGCTCCAGCCGATTTTAGGGCATCTGATTCCAGCCGATATTAAATGGCAGGTCAGCAATATGGAGACAGAAGTCAGCTAGGCGACCGTCACTCATCTTATAATTTTGAAAGATATATTTTTATACTGGGGTCGTCATATTGTGTCAGGGCAGGGTTTAGCCGGCCAGATCAATGTGCAGTAAAAGAGGATAACCAATGCTCGATAAACGTTATCAGGTGTTTATCTCCACCTCTGGTGCAGAAATGCAGCCAGAGCGGATCATCTTGTCACAAACTTTGGTCGGCATGGGTTTCTTTTCCTGGGGGCTGGAACAACGCACTCCTTTAAATACTGCATTTGCACGTCGCCAGATTGATGACTGTGATTATGTGGTGATTCTGCTGGGTAGCCAGTATGGCGAGCAGTCGGTTTCCGGTGTGGGTTATATGCACCTGGAATACATTTACGCTGTGACCAAGCAGAAACCGATTATTGTGTTTATGCATGAAGATCCGGCTTCACGTGATCCTTCCTTGCACGATGCGAAACCTGAATTACAAGAAAAATTTAAAGAATTTCGTCAGTTATTGCAGCAGGAAGCTGATCAGGTCTTTTGCTATCGCACCTTGCGCGATCTGGAAATGGCGGTACGTTTGAACATGCCGCAAATGCTGGAACGTTATCCGGTAAGTGGCTGGGTACGTCCGCAGAATACTCAAGCCTTGCATGACGAGATTGACCAGCTCAAAGCTAAAGTGGCCCAACTGGAACGCGATGGGGGGACACGTGAAGTGGATCCTTTCCTGAGCCTGCCGAAAGTGTCTATGCATGAAGTTTTCTCCTTCGAATACCGTATGCATGCTTATCAGGATGGTAACTTTAAAGAGCTGAAAGTTCAGAAGAGACTGACCTGGGCACAATTGCTGGCTATTCTCGGCTCTACCTTCATTAATCCAACGCCGGAGGAATTTTTCTCCAAGCGTATGAATGAGTATTTGAATGAAACCGGTCTGGAAGATGCACGAGCGGAAATGCCGCGCGCGCATGCTGTAGCCCGTGCCCAGATCAATATTCGCGCCTTGCATAGCCTGAAATTGCAAATGCGCCAGAATGACTGGATTGTACCGTCGGGTCGTGATGACCGCCAGCGTCTGCTTTGGCAGATTACGCCTAAGGCACAAAAACTGCTGGACAGTAACTTGCTGGATAAAGATCGTACTTTTCAATATAAGTCAGTGTATTAATCCATATAGAGAATAAGTAAAAAGCTGTTAAAGTAAGCGGGTTGATACCACGACGGGCGTACTGCATGTTTTCTACAGCTAAACCAAAAGTTACGATTATATTGGCAAATTTAGGCACACCCGATGCACCGACTGTGCCGGCAGTACGCGATTTCCTGAAGCAGTTTTTATCTGATCAGCGTGTCATTGAAATTCCCAAGCCGATCTGGCAACTCATCCTGCGTTTATTTATTTTACCGTTCCGTCCCAAGCGAGTTTCCCAGGCTTATGCACAGGTCTGGGGTCAGGATTCACCGATGCGTGAGATTCTGCTGCAGCAGGTGAGTCAAGTAAAGGCCAAACTCATTGAACAATATCCGCAATTTGAACTGAATGTGGTGCCTGCCATGACCTATGGCAATCCCAATATTCAGGCTGTCCTTGATCAGATTTCGGTTCAACCGCAAGATCATATTATTCTGTTTCCGTTATTTCCCCAGTATTCAGCGACCTCTACCGCACCTCTGTATGATGCAGTCGCAAAATGGGTGCTGAAACAGCGCAATTTACCTGGTTTGTCGATTATCCGCGATTATTATCAGCATCCTTTATTTATTCAGTCACTGGCACAAAGTGTTCGGGATTATCAGGCGATTCATGGGCAGCCGGAAAAACTATTGATGTCATTTCATGGTATCCCGCAGCCCTATGCCGATAAAGGTGATCCTTATGCGGATCGTTGCCGGATCACAGGCAAACTGGTTGCAGAAGCCTTAGGTCTATCTGAAGATCAATATGCAATTAGTTTCCAGTCCCGGTTTGGTAAACAGGAGTGGGTTAAGCCTTATACGGATGCCTTAATTGAAGAGTGGGGCAAACAGGGCGTGAAATCAATTCAGGTGATGAGTCCGGCTTTCTCGGCTGACTGTTTGGAAACACTGGAAGAGCTGGCTATGGAAAATGGGGAGACCTTCAAGGCCAATGGCGGGGAAAGCTACAGTTATATTCCGGCTTTGAACAATCGTGAGGATCATGTGCAATTGCTCAATACGCTGTTACAGGCTAATCTTGAAGCATTGAACCAGACGCTTGCCCATTAATCTTTTGAGGTTTCTTATCCTATGTTACAAGTCAAAATTGTTCCTGTGACTGCATTTCAGCAAAACTGCTCGATTCTTTGGGATAGTGACAGTAAAGAGGCTGTTTTGATTGATGCAGGGGGCGAACCTGAAAAATTAAAAGCGGAAGTAGAAGCACTGGGCTTAACGGTCAAGGCTTTATGGCTGACTCATGGTCATCTCGATCATGCTGGAGCAGTTGGTGCTTTAAAAAAAGTTTGGGATGTGCCGGTGATTGGTCCGCATAAGGACGATGCATTCTGGTTAGATATGATTCAGGAAGTGTCTGCCCGTTACGGTTTTCCGATTCCGGAAAAAGTAGAAGTCACGCAATGGCTGGAAGGTGGAGAAGTTCTCAAACTGGGTGATGAAGAGTTTGAAGTACGTTTTGCCCCGGGCCATACTCCAGGTCATGTAATGTTCTATAACAGGAACCATGCTTTGTTATGGACAGGGGATGTACTGTTTAAAGGCTCAATTGGACGGACAGATTTTCCGCGTGGCGATCACCAACAGCTACTCGATTCAATCCAGCGCGAATGTTTTAGCCTGCCGGATGAAACCCGGTTTATTTCAGGACATGGTCCGATCAGCAATATTGGTTTTGAAAAACAGCATAATCCTTTCGTTGCGGGAAAAGCCGGTTAAAGTAGGTGAAAAGATCAGCCTAGCTGGTCTTTTTATTTGCTAAAAGGATTATTTAAAGACTGACGGGTTTGTGCGTAGATCAGCCAAGTCATAATGGCAAGGAGAATTCCAACAACAATAAATAAGCCATCCTGTTGGAAAATGCCTATTCCTAATGACAATATCGCAAGTATTCCTACCCCAATTAAAATGATCTTTAGAATAATGTAGCCCATGTTCTTGCTCTAAAATAATGTGATATTTCTGCGTAAGAACATAGTATTAAACTGGCATATGTGCTGTTAACTTGTGTTGGTTTTCTATAAGCCTTTTATAAAAATCATGTGATTATTTAGGATATGCTTAATGTGATAGGATATTTTAAAAGGTTCAGTCTTCTTCAGAAGATTCAGTTGTTGGAGCATCTTGGGTTGGCAGTTTGTATTCCTCACTGGCCCAAGCGCCTAGATCAATCATTTTGCAGCGTTCCGAGCAGAAAGGACGAAATTCATTATTTTCCCAAGTGGTCAGTTTGCCACAGCGTGGACATTTTAAAGTGGTCGACATCAGCGCACTCCCTAGAAAAATAAAGCTTCGATTAGGCAAATATAACTGCACTTGTTAGACTTATACAGTTTTTATTAGTTTGATCTGATTATGTCGATTCGTCAATTTCAAGCACAGCGTATGCATGCGCCTCGTGATTTCCAAAGTATCAGTTCTGAACCGGTTTGTGTGGAAATCGGTGCGGGCAAAGGTAAACACGCATTGCTCTTTACCCAGATCAATCCAGACAGCAAGCTGATTGCGATCGAGCGGACTCGAGAGAAATTTTTAGCCATGCAAAAACAGCATGCGCTGGAAGGACAACCGAATTTACAGACAGTTCATGCCGATGCCTTGCCTTGGATTGTGCATGCTCTCTATCCAGCGCAAGTCGAACAGTTTTTTATTTTATATCCGAACCCTGAGCCGCATAACCCGGCGCAGCGCTGGTTGAATATGCCATTTTTTGAGTTTTTATTATCGCGTTTAAAAACTGGTGGCACGATTACTTTAGCCAGCAATATTCCTGAATATATTGATGAAGCAGAACAGCAGGTTCAAAACCTGTGGAAGCTGCCTTTTGTTAAAGAAGTCATTGGCCAAGACTCGGCAAGAACTCATTTTGAAATTAAATATCTAGAGCGTGGTGAGTTGTGCCAGCAATTGATTATTAGTAAACCGGAAGGCTATACAACACGTTTTGATGAGTTTCAGCCGCTACAAGGGCAGAATGCGAGTTCAGCGGAATAAGCCATGACGAAGCACATTGCAATTGTGGGTGCTGGCCCGGCAGGCTTGATGGCTGCAGAAGTTCTGAGCCAGTCTGATTATGAAGTTCATGTGTTTGAACAGAAGCCTTCGGCTGCCCGTAAATTCCTGATGGCTGGGAAAACCGGCCTAAATATTTCTCATGCCGAACCCGTCGAGCAGTTTGTGCAGCGTTATGATCAGGTAGACTGGTTAGAACCTTGGATCAAACGCTGGGATGCGATATGGATTCAAAACTGGATGAAAGATCTTGGCATTGAACCTTATATTGGTTCTTCAGGTCGAGTTTTTCCTACAGAAATGAAAGCCGCTCCACTATTGCGTGTCTGGTTAAAACGTTTAACTGAGCAAGGGGTACAATTTCATTATCGTCATCAAATTCTAGATCTGAAAAATCATCAGCTACAGATCCATGATTTAAAAAATGATTGCGCATTCACAGAAAACTTTGATGCGATTGTTTTGGCTTGTGGTGCAGTGTCATGGTCAAAACTCGGCAGTGATGGGAAATGGCAAGCATGGCTTGATTGCAGCGAGATTGAACCTTTTCAAGCCAGTAATGCGGGTGTGGAATATCCATGGTCCAAGTTTATGCAGCCAATCTTCGGTCAGCCCCTAAAACGGGTCGAGGCTTGGGTTGATGGCGGTGACAAGACCATGGGAGATATCGTGATCAGTCACTATGGTCTGGAAAGTGGTCTAATCTATAAACAGGACCGGGGACTGCGTCAACAGCTGAAACAGGGTCAGCCAATGCAGCTGAATCTGGATCTTTTTCCGGATCAAACCTTAGAGCAGCTGGCTAAAAAATTACAGCCAAGTAAAAAGCAGTCTTTGAATAATATCTGGCGGAAAGCAGGTCTGGATGGTGCAAAAGCTGCTCTGGTGCGTGAACTGTTACCAAAGCCACTTTGGCAAAATGCTACTGAATTAGCACAGCAGATTAAGCAATTGAAAATTCCTTTAACAGGTTTCCGTCCTATACAGGAAGCGATTAGCTGTGCAGGTGGTGTTAAACGCGAGGTTCTGTCAGAGCAGCTTCAGCTTAAATCCAATCCACATGTGTTCTTATGTGGTGAGATGCTGGACTGGGATGCGCCTACAGGGGGTTACTTGCTGACAGCCTGTTTTGCCACTGGACGAGCAGCCGCAGAAGGGGTGCAGCAATATTTAGTTCAAGCTCAATAATACGCATTCTTCAGAAAGTGAAAGTTAAATCTTAGAACTGCATATAAAATTTCAGGAAGCGTCCGCTTCCTGAAATGTATTATTTATTGTGCTGGGGCTTTATTTGCGGTGGTCATCTCTGGATATTGCGAACGCCAGCGTTCCAGTTGCTCTTGGGCATGTAGATATTTGCCCAGACCTTTTACATTTTCACTGGCTTCATTTACGGTAGAGGCCTGAGATTTCGGACTATTCACCAGTTTTTCCTGATGTTCCCAGTATTGATACATCAAACCCTGAATATAACGGCCCTGTTCAGTTTTAAGCTCCAGATCTTTGAGCATATTTAGCGAAGACTGGACATGATCGCGTTGACGTTGCTGGACAAATTCCGGAGTCAGATTGTCATCATTGCGCATGCCATTGAGCTCAGCTTCCAGATCCGCGCTCATTTCCTGAAAACGTTCTTCATAGTCATTCAAGACAGCAATATCATGGGGATCATCTTCCGTTTTAGGGAAGTTTTTCACGGGTCCAGTTTTCAATTCCTGCATGATTTCCTCTGATGCAGAGTCTTCCGTTGCCTGCTGTTCTACAGATTGTGAACTTTTCTGGTCACAGGCCATCAAAAACATGGCGGCAGTGAAAAGTGCAGTTCGTGACATCAATTGAATCGTGTGCATGATTGAATCCTGTTCCTAATTATTTTTCTTGAATACATAAACATAGGTGACATAAGGGAAATTAATCATATCTTCTGCACCCTTGTCCGTATAGTTTTTGATAATTTGTTCGAATTGCTGCTTGAGCTGCTGTTGCTGTTCTTTTGGTAGTGCCGCAATAAAGCTGGTTGACAATAAGCGTTTGGAAACCACCTGCTCGACAGGGCCATGCTGTAGCTGTTGCATTTGCGTTTCAGCATAAGGCTGAAAGAGATTCTGTTCTTCAAATACTTTACGCCAGGCACCACTATGATAGCGTGGTGTATCGCCTTCCAGTGGTGCAATGCAATCTGCCAGAGCTTTGACCCAGTCGACTGTGATATCACGCTGGTTCCAGACCAGTACCAGAAAGCCTTGAGGTTTAAGTACCCGATCCAGCTCCTTTAAGGTTTCCAGATTGGCAAACCAGTGAAATGACTGTGCACAAAACACGGCATTCACGCTATGATCGGGCAGGGGAAGCTGGTGGCTCATCCCTTCAAGGGTATGAATATCCGGATGTGCCAGTTTTAACTGGGCCAGCATCTCAGGGACAGGATCAATAGCGGTGATGTGGCTGCTGAGCGGGCGCAAATAGGGAATAAATTTACCTGTTCCTGTTCCCAAATCGACAAGATCTGCATCTACAGGCAATGACAGTGTCTCGGCAAGCCATGGGCTAAGATCTGCCGGATAGTCAGGGCGTACCTGCTGATAAAGCTCAGCCGCTGCACTAAACCCCTGTTGAGCTGCAGGATGCAGTGATTGTGTCATATTTTGCGCTTTTTAATCTTTTTCATCGATATAAAATAGCATATTCACTTTTTCGGCCCTATTCATTGAGTGAATTGTTGCCGAAAAGTTAGATTCACCAGCACGGGAAAGTTATGGATAAGCAGATTGTTTTTGAAGATGAGCATATACGCGCAATTTTTATGCCGGGGTCATCTTCAGAATTGATTTTTTCATTTGGAGATTTGATTACCCGTGCCAAGGGCTTGAGCATCAATGCCGAAAAATCATTAGCGAAATTTGAATTTAATGTTTTGGGAATCATGCCCAAACATAAATCCTGGTTTCCAAAAAGTTCCATGTGGAACATGTTGCAAGCCATTGCCGAGCTGATTGCGCCGTTTCAGCAGCGCATTGCCTATGGTGGCTCCATGGGTGGCTATGCTGCGATTAAATATTCCAATCTGCTGAATGTTCAGCGAGTGGTCGCGATGGTGCCGCAATATTCGATTGATCCGGAAGATGTCGAAGATGCCCGCTACAACATGTTTTACCAGCCTGAGCTGAATGAAGGCATGCGGATTGAGGCAGAAGATGTCAGTCCGGAACGGGAATATATTCTGGTATATGACCCGTATTGCACCGAAGACCGGGCACATTACCTGAAACTAGAAGCCGTACTTCCGCAGCATCATGTACTGCATCTGCCATTTACCGGCCATGACGCCATCGCTGTTCTGGCCAGCTCCGAGCTGCTGTATGACTTTTTATTGCATGAATATGATGAAAGTTATTTCTACCAGAAAATGCGTCGGGTCAAGAAAAACAGCAAGTTCTATTATCGCAAGGTGATTGAGAATATCCTGCCGAGGCATCGTTTTGCTTTAGGACGTATCCTGAAAAATAATGATCTGCTGCTGGATACCCAGTTTTTTGATGCAGCGCAAAAACAGGTGATTTTGCGTGAATTGCTGAGTAATAAACAGGTGGATCAGCAGGATCTGCTTAAGCTCGGAATTCACGTCAATCTGCCGCAGGAAAAGCGCCAGTTATTGCTGGATGCCTATGGACATGCACTGGTCTTTAACGTCATCAGCAACAAGATCGAAAGCTATACCGGTGATGCGATTGCACTGAACCATAAATTCCTGATTCCAATCTATGCCAAGGGTAATGGCTTGCTGACCATCAATCTGAATGATGAGCGTTATCTGGTGGTGATGAATGACCGGCATATCATGAAACTGGTCAAGGAGCAGGATGAATTAAATGTAGGCATGCATCCGATTATCATGAAACGCTATGCTGATTTTTATATGTTCAGCTATAAACATCTGAATTTGCATACAGATGAATACGGCGCTTCCGGTTTCGTTGACGCAAGTGACAAAAATACACAGTTTGTGACACGAAGTGAAATGAACTAACGAAAAATTTATCTAAAAAACAAATACTTGACTTATGTTTGCTAAGGCCTAATATGGTCTTAGGCGGTATGAAAAATAGTCACACCGCTCCCGGTTGTTTATATGACAAGGGAGTAAATATATGCAATCCAAACAAGTTACAAGTATTTGTTTTATTCTTGGACTGATGCTGCCTAATTTTGCACACGCGGAAAGTGTGCATCCTGCAGTGATCTTGCTCAGTTCTTCTCTTATTTTTCTGATCTTTCTCAGTGTATATGTGATTTATAAGGTGCGCCGTTCTCTGCGTAACCATATTGATAAGTCTGTAGATTAACCACTTCTGACAGTAAGTTGCTTGAAAACCCTGCAGGACTTGTTTTAAATGGCAATCAAAATAAATTGTCAAACAAGGTTGAGGGTAAAGCCATGAAAGCCGCTTATTTAGATTATGCTTCTTTAGACCAACAGGATTTGGACTTTCAGGCACTTCATGCAGTATTTGACCAGCTGGTCTTATACCCGGCCACATCGGCTGCAGAGATTCAGTCTCGTGTGGCCGATGTCGATGTCATCATTACCAACAAAGTTATGATTGACGCGGCAACCATCCAGCAATGCCCTCAACTGAAACTGATCCTGATTTCTGCTACGGGCACCAATAATGTCGATCTGGCTGCGGCCAAGGCATGTGGCATTGTGGTGTGTAACTGTCAGGCTTATGGCACCTCTGCCGTCGCTCAGCATACCCTTATGCTGATGCTCAATCTGGCCACTTCATTTTTAACCTATCAACGTGCAGTACAGCAGGGCGAATGGCAAAAGGCCAGCCAGTTCTGTCTATTGGGTGCGCCAATTGTAGAATTGGCAGGCAAGACCTTAGGTATTGTTGGTTATGGTGAGCTGGGCCATGCAGTTGCCAGACTGGCAGAAGCCTTTGGCATGAAAGTACTGATTGCAGCTTTGCCCAACCGTCCGGCAGATGACTCACGTATTCCATTTGCCGATTTATTGCCACAAGTGGATTTTTTAAGCCTGCATTGCCCTTTAACGGAAGATACCCGTCATTTAATCAGTCATGCCGAATTGGACGCGATGAAACCAAGTGCATTTTTAATTAACTGTGCGCGTGGTGGAATCGTCGATGAACAGGCTTTGGCTCAGGCCTTACGCGAAGGCAAAATTGCCGGTGCTGCGACGGATGTGCTTACCGTGGAGCCTCCGAAAGAGGGAAATGTATTGCTCGATGCCTCAATTCCTAACCTGATCGTTACACCGCACAATGCTTGGGGCAGCGTTGATGCGCGTCAACGCATTGTGGATCAGATGGTGGAAAATGTAGAAGCCTTTAAGCAAGGCCGGCCTATCCGTCAGGTAAATTAAAAACTGCCAAATAAAAACTAAATGCTGATTAAATTCGATCAGCATTTTTTTCGGTTTTCTGGCGTAATATATTTATCTAATAGCTTTAAAAATTCACTCTGAACCAGTGCAGACCGGGGGTTAAATATAATTTCCTGATAGACGCGCTTAAATTCGGGTACCCGTTCATCGGGACGCTTGTCATAAGATGTTCGATAATGGGTTTCAAACATATAAATCAGATGATTCTGCGAAAAATAAGCAGTTCGATAGCTATAAATGTCATCTCCCTGAGTCCCGATTCTTAATTTACACATATCCTTGATCCGATACAGGTCGGCATTATTGCCAGAGGCGGGCCTAAATTCAGCTTCCTCCAAGTGTTCTATATGCTGGATTTTTTCGCCTTCGGTTTTATGGTTATAAGAGGCGGCACTAGACAGGCTCGGGATGGAGGATAATTCATCATCAATCGCAGCAATTGAGGTCACGGTTTCACCTGAAACCAGTAAAGTGATGTATAGAATAGCTACGCCACACAAAATACCGACGATAAAGCTGAAAAGAATTTTTTTCATTTTTATTATCTTCTCATGATTTTATTTGAGTTCAGTCTAAAGAAAGACTCAACTATCTTCAATGCTTAAAAGAAAAAGCCCGTAATGGGCTTTTTTCAATGCGATGATTTAAAGATCATCTACTGCATAACTGGTCGCTGTACCGGAACTTGACTGGGGCTGTGATACCGATGAATTTTGAGTTGCGGTAGATGGCTGACTCAAAGGCTGCTGCACGATCGGTGCCTGTTGTGAATTGCCGCGCCAGACTTCACGGGTTTGCTGAATTTTCTGACCCGTTTGCTGTGCTGCCTGAGTCGCACCCTCATCTACTTTCTGGATGGTATCTGATGCCGCAGACTTGGTATTGCCCCAGGCACGGTCTACACCCGGTTTGATTTTGGCAATGCCTTTTTCAGTGACTTCACCTACTTTTTCAGCGGTATTGATAACACCTTCCTGTGCTTTATAGGCAAACACATGCAGCAGGTTCGGATTCTCACCATAAGGTGCAATCGGTTTGGTGGTCTGAGTGGTTTCGGTCTGTGCAAATACAGGTGCACAGAACATTAAAGCTGTCGTTAAAATAATTGGGGTTTTGATATTCATTATGGATCGACCTCGAATTCGTCAAAGAGCGGTCTGAGTTTGGTTTTCAGTGTAACGGATAATCAGCCAAAAACAATGAATAAGCTGTGAAGAGAGTATAGGTTCAGCGTAGTTTGATGCGAGGATTTTATAATTTTTAAGGGGAAGAAAAAGTAGGTCAAATCAGAAGAAAGATTAAATTTCTATTCATTCAAATAAATAGCCCCATTTTCATCATAAAAACAGGGCGATTTGTTTAGTCACATTGAGTCAGGGCATCTTTGGCAAAATGATTGCGCAGGGTCACAAAGTTCTTTTGTACCGCCGCATCATGCAGGTCAAATTTTTGTGCTGTGCTGGTTCCGTCGCGCTGGAAAGTCGCTGAGCCGGCATCAATCAGGGTCATGCCTTTAAATGACCATTGTTCAACTGAACGGTTGTTGCCGATGTCGCCAGTAAATTCAATCACGCATTTGTCGAGGAATTTGGTCAGTTTCGCCTTATTGTTGGTTGTTTCTGGAATAACTTCGAGATTTTTTACTTCCTGTAATACACCCAGTTCCAGTTGTGGAATGGTGGGTTGAGATGTACATGCTGTAAGTGCGATACCCGCAAGAGTCGTCATAATGAGTGTTTGAAATTTCATGCGCTTCTTTCTTGTTGAGTGTTGTTAGGGTGAGTATA
>ENA-UOWK01000806-UOWK01000806.1-bioreactor-metagenome-genome-assembly--contig:-NODE-806-length-13166-cov-7.827549_pt1 | contig 13166 bp, 8 predicted proteins | sample MGYA00238157_ERZ761612 | MGnify/ENA primary metagenome ERZ761612 (study PRJEB28901, sample SAMN06268035) | bioreactor metagenome | isolation source: Joint BioEnergy Institute, California, USA | place... | reverse complement strand
GCATCCCTTCCATGATATAGGTCGTCGGATTGATCGTCGCAGCAATCTTGAGCCATTCGGCTTCAATCAAGTCTTTCGGCACAAACGTCGTCGACAGGAAAATCAGCGGAAAGAATAAGAGCGTTCCGGCTTGTGCGGCTTGGGCATTCCGTGTCTTCAAAGCGACACCGACCGAGTAACCGGCAAAGGCGAGACCAAAGCCAAGCGCAAGTAAGATCGTCAAGAAAAAGCCACTGACACCGACTGGAATCGATAGACCAAGCAAGAAAGCCATCCCGAAGATCAGTAACGTTTGAACGAATAATTGCAACATCCCGGCAAGCATCGGTCCGAGGACGATCGCTGTTCGCGAGACAGGTGTCAGCAACAGACGAGCGAAATAACCACTCTCGATATCCTTGACGAGCGCTTGACCCGCTCCCCCTGCTCCACCAACAGCACCTGAGACGATCGAAACAGGCAAAATGAAGTTCAAATAATCGACGCCGTCGAACTGCGGTAAATTTGAGATTCCGGAGAGACCACTCGTGTAGACGAGCAGGAAAAAGACACTGATGATTAAGTTCGGAATAAAAGAAAACGGATTACGCAACGTGACAAGCAGACTCCGCCGCATCAAAAACCACGTTTCTCGAATCATGTCACGATTCCTCCTTATAAGCTTGTCCGGTCAAACGAATGAAGACATCATCAAGTGACGGTTGTTTGACGACGAGTGACGTCGCAACCATCTTCCGTTCATCGAGAAAACGGACGACCGCTCGCAGTGTCTCCGTTCCCCGCGAAGGAATGACGAGACGGTCTTTTTCCTGACGACCGGCAAACGTCTCTAAAACGATTCGTTCGTTCTCTTTTTCCGCAAGTGTCAATTCGATCCGTTCTTCTCCGTTTGCTGCCTTCAGCTCAGCTGCCGTCCCTTCGGCAATCAGTTGCCCTTCATTGATGATCGCGATCCGGTCTGCTAGCTGATCGGCTTCTTCCAAGTACTGAGTCGTCAAAAAGATCGTCGTTCCGAACTCTTCATTCAGTCGCCGGACCTCGTTCCAGATTTGCAGACGACTCGCTGGGTCAAGTCCGGTCGTCGGTTCGTCGAGAAACAAGACGGTCGGTTGATGCACGAGCGTCAAAGCGAGATCAAGTCGTCGTTTCATCCCGCCGGAGTAAGTGCCAGATCGACGCTTGCCGTCTTGATCGAGTCCGACGAGTCGTAGTAATTCCTCTGCCCGTATTTTTGCTTCCGTCTGACTTAATCCGAATAATTTTCCTTGTAGGACGAGTAATTCAAGCCCGGTTAAATCCTCATCGATGCCGGTATCTTGCAAGGCGACCCCGATTTGCAAACGGACCTGTTTTTCCTGTTTGACGACATCAAATTCTTGAATCGTCGCCCGACCACCGGAAATCGGAATCAACGTCGTCAGCATCTGGACGGTCGTTGACTTCCCTGCCCCGTTCGGTCCTAGAAAAGCAAAGATTTCTCCTGCCTCGACATCGAACGAGATGCCTTTGACGACATCCTTTCCGTCGTACGTCTTCGTCAAGTTCTCGACATGAATCATCTTCATTCCTTCTTTCCTCGAAATCAAAGTCATGTCCAAGATTTTCCCGTTTTTCCTGTTCTCGAATCAAAAAAACTTTTATACAGATGGCGTACCTCACAATCTTTTTATACTAACGATTCATCGATATTTTTGCATACAAAAACGCGCTCTCAATAGAGAACGCGAAATCAAAACGTATACTCATTTCATACCTGAAATATTATACCCTTCAATGATGTACTTTTGGAAAATCATGAAGATGATGATAATCGGGATGACCATGAACGTAGCTCCCGCCATTTGCAGTCCATAGTTTCCACCGTGTTGCCCTTGAAGTAACGCTAAACCAACAGATAAAGTATACAGTGACTCATCATTCGCAATGATGAGGGGCCATAAGAAACTATTCCACGCCCCAATAAACGTTAATATTCCTTGAACTGCTAAGATAGGTTTTGACATCGGAAGAACGATCGAGAAGAAAATACGCCATTCACTTGCTCCATCCAATCGAGATGCCTCTAACAGCTCGTCTGGAATCGTCGTCATGAATTGGCGAAATAGGAATACGCCGAACGCACCAACTAATCCAGGTAAAACGATTCCTGTCATCGTATTCGTTAATCCCATTTGATTAAGCATTAAATAAACTGGAATCATCGTTACTTGCCCCGGAATCATCATCGTGGCGAGTACTCCGATGAATAGCAACTTACTCCCTTTAAAACGAAATTTAGCAAATCCATAACCAGCCATTGCCGTTAAGAGTAGACCAAAAAACGAGGCCAACACAATTAAAAGTGTATTTTTCAAATAGGTCAAAAAGTTTAAGTTCACGAATAAATTGACGTAATGCTCAAAAGTTAACTCTTTTGGCCAGATCGTCAGCGGAAGTGCTAAAATTTCCGCATCCGTTTTAACAGAAGAAAGAACCATCCAAAAAAACGGTAAGAGAAAACAAAGACCTAGTAACGTCAATACCGTTGCAAGTCCCCATTGAAAAGTAGACTTTCGTCGTCTTTTCTCCGGACGTGCTATTGGTGAAAATCGAGCTTCCTTGCCTGTTACAATTACAGGTTTTTCTTTCGGAATCATCGATTCGTCCCCCTTCCTTTAGTAAGGATTATCATTTTTTTGAACACGGAACTGGATTAATGTGACCGTAATGATTAAAACGAATAGGACAACGGAACCTGCAGCAGCGTATCCGAAGTTACTCAGTTGGAACCCGTTTTGATAAATGAACAGCGCCAATGACGTCGTTGAATTCAACGGTCCACCTTCTGTCATAATGAACGGTTCCTCGAAAAATTGAATCCAGCCGATCAACGTCGTCACCGTGACGAAGAAAATAGCATAACGTAAGAGCGGAATTGTGATTTTAAACATTTGTTGAAACGTACTCGCTCCGTCGAGTGCAGCTGCTTCATAGTACGTTCGTGGAATCCCCTGCAATGCCGCAAGGAAGATAATCATGTTGATTCCGACAGCCCGCCATAATGCTAATAGAATCAACGATAATTTTGCGACGAGTGGATCTTGTAACCACGGCACATCCGGTAGATGAATCGCATTTAAGATAAAATTAAAGAGTCCGTACTGGGGATTGAATAAGAATCCCCAGACAACGGCAACGGCAACAACGTTCGTAATTGATGGCATATAAAAAACGACGCGAAACCATTCAAATACTTTTCCACGACCAAAGTTAATCGCAATAGCAATGGAGAGCGAAAGTGTAATGACAAGCGGCACACCCAAGATGACATAAAAAACGGTGTTCGTTAATGCCTTTAAGAAAACCTCATCTTTAAAAATTTCTAGATAATTTGTAATACCGATCCATTCGATGTTTGCATAGTTGGCAATCCCCGCTAAATCCATGTTCGTAAAACTCATCACTACGGCAACGAAAAGCGGTGTGATCGAAAACAGAAACAGTAAAATGATGGTCGGTGCAATGAACAGATAAGGCGCCTGATGGTTGAGCAACCGTCTCATTCAGAAGACTCCTTCCTTGAAGCTTCCGCTCCGCTTATTTTAAGATGGTTTCTGCTTTCTTTTGGAACACTTCAACTTCTTTGTCGACAGCAGCATCTCCACGGTACATTTTCTCAAAACTCTGTAAGTAGGTTTGTGACACTTTCTCCCACGAAGAGATAAGTGGCATTGGTTGAGCAGCTTGCATTTGTTCACCGAACGTCTTGAGTTTTTCATCATTTTGAAGTGTGTCATTTTCCCATGCTTCTTTTGTTGAAGGAAGTGATTTCGTCATTTCCATCCATTTTGTCTGTGTTTCCGGTTCACTCATATACGCGATAAACTTCGCAGCTTGATCTTTTTTAGAACTGCTTTCAAAGATACTCAGGTTTGCTCCACCGAGGAATGAAATATTATTTTCTTTTTTCGGAAGGACTGCAGTTCCCCACTTCGATTCAATCCCTGGCATCTGATCGTTAATCAGATTGATCATCCACGGTCCGCTGATGAACATCGGTACATTCGGTTCTTTTGCCCCAAAGGCTTGTACGATATCCATTCCTAAATCAATCGGAGCATACTTTTGTTTGAAGTAACTCGTTAAGTATTCAGCACTCTCGATAAATTCAGGCTGATTAAATAACGGTTTGTTATCTTGCGTCAATAAATCCGATCCATTTTGACGCGCAAACATGAAGTTCAACATTTGATCATTCGTATCCAAGGTAATTCCGTACATGTTCTCGCCTGGACGTTTCGCAAGCTTCGCCGAAGCATCCTCGAGTTCTTCCCATGTCTCTGGTGCTTTTTTATACCCGACATCAGCTAACGCATCTTTGCGATAGTAGAGAACGCGAGTATCGGTATACCAAGGCGCACCGTAAACACCATCTTTTAGTTCAACCGTTTGATAGGATCCCTCATAAAAATTATCTTTTGCAAGAGAAGGATATTTCTCCACATATTTTTTCATGTCTGAAAGAGCACCGGCTTCAACGAATTCCGGCATCCAAGATGTTCCCATTTGGACGACATCTGGTCCGTTTTTCGAAGCTACTGCCGTTAATAATTTATCGTGTGCCGTATCCCATGGTATTGCTTGAACCTTTACTGTGACACCTTTGTTTGCTTTCTCATATTCTTTCACGAGCTTCGGTAATGCCTTTCCTTCTTCACCCATAGCCCAAATCGTTAACGTCTTCTCATCATCTCCAGACCCTGATGAACAAGCTGCTAATGTTGATACCGATAATGCGCCGACCGCAAGTGCTAGTCCGAGTTTTTTCATGGTTCCATTCCTCCATCTCGTATTAATCGAAACGTTTCGATTGTTTTCTAAAAAAATAATGTTTATACAAAGGCTTTTCCTTAAAGCAACAGGTTAAACGTTTCTATAAACATTATAAGCATTCATGTATGCGCTTACAACCTATTTTTTTATTTCTTTTGGAGGACAGATCCTGCCACGATGAACTTCGAGTCAATTTTTGCATTCGTTCGTTCTCGTTTATCAATTAATTGAAGTAATGCACGGGCAGCAGATTTTCCCCAATCTAATTTCGAATAACTGACACTTGCGATTTTCGGTTGTGTATAATTCGTGACCTCAAGCTTATCGAACCCCGTAAGCGATACATCAAGACCGATTCGAAATGATGTATTTTGTAACACGTCATACACCCCAAGTGCCATATCATCATTCAAACAAATGATGGCATCTCCGTCCTGTAACTCTTCAAGAATTTCGCTTGCAGCCCGAATACCAGAACGTTTCGTAAATCCACCTTCCCATTTACGAACTGTAATACCCGCTAGATCAGCCTGTTCTAAAACGACAGCGCGACGTTCGAAAGCATCATGGTTATCTTCCGGTCCATCGACGAGATGAATACAGCCCGGCTTTGTTGCGAGTATCGTTTGCATCGCTTGTCGCATGCCCATCTCATTATCAAGCAAGACACAACTAATGTTCGGATGATCAATGTTTCGATCAAGAATCGTCAACGGGTGTCCCCGATCAGCAAACCCAAGAATTTGTTCTTGTGTGAAACGATGACCTAAAATAATTCCGCCATCAACGATGCGTTCTGTCATTAAGCGGTGAGATTCCGGTCCATTACAGACGATTAACTCATATCCTGTTTCCGATAACTCGTGATTGATCCCTTTTAACAGTTCACCATAAAATGATCCTGAATAGTCGCCAAGAAAGGCGCCGATGATATGGGTCTTTCGTGTCTTTAATGTTCTAGCAGCAGCATTCGGAATGTAATTCAACTCTTCCGCGATTTTCATGATTCGTTGCCGTGTTTTCTCTGTTACTTTCGTACTCCCATTCAACGCGTAGGAAACGGTCGAAATCGATACGCCCGCTACTTTTGCAATATCCTTAATTCCTGTCATTTCACTTCACTTCCTTCTCTAAAAAGTATAGCATAGGACCGCTGCATAAGGACCGAGTTCTCCGTCATGATAGTCCCCTACTCCAGTTAGTATCTTCCCCATCTTGATACGATGCTGGACCGAATGATTCGACAGATTTACAAGTATTCGAACAGCGTTTTCCCCAAATACACGATCAAAGGCAATCATCGTTGACGGCGTCTCATGCCACCTCATTTCTCCTTCTAATAAAGCGGGCGTTGCTTTCCGTATCGAAAGTAATTGGCGATATAACTGAAGTAAACTATTAGCATTCCCTTGTTGATCATGAACATTTCGGTCATGTGTATTCATTCCTCGTATCCATGGAGTCTCCACCGAAAATCCACCGTCTCGCGTCCACATCATCGGGAGACGGGCATGATCACGACCTTTCAATTGAACAGACTGCATCGACCCACCTTGCTCTAAATAACGGAGCGTTTCGATATCCTGATAATCAGATCGTTGCATATTTCCATTCGTCATCCCGATCTCATCTCCTTGATAAATGAACGGTGTTCCTCGTAATGTCAGCTGAAGCAAGGCAAGCATTTTTGCTGCGTTTAGATCATTGTCATACCACCTCGTAATGACGCGCGGTTGATCATGATTGTTCCAAAATAAGCTGTTCCACCCTTCTTCTTTCATCTCATCTTGCCATTTTCTGATCGTTCGTTTTAATTCCCTTGGATTAAACGACCGAAGGTGCCACTTCCCTTTTCCGACTTGCTCATCTAGCGCACAATTCTCAAAATTAAACACCACATCAAGTAATCCTTCTTCTTGAAGTCGACGAATTTCAGAAGGTGAAAGTCCACCCGCTTCACCGACTAAAAGCAGATTTGAACGATCGATCGACACCATCATCTCGCGTAACCCCTTTTGAACACGTTCAAAATCTAACCAGCGGTGCGGATGAAACTGCTTTCCAATTAAATCGATAACATCAAATCGAAATCCACGAATTCCTTTTTCTGTCCAAAACGATAAAATACGCGCAAATTCTTTTTCCACAATCGGCTGTTCCCAATTGAGGTCCGGTTGTTCCTTTGCGAAGGAATGAAAATAGTATTGCTGACGGACACTCGAGTACGTCCAAGCAGAACCTCCAAAAAAAGACTCTACCTCTGTTGGTTCGTCACGCCAGATATACGTGTCTCCATGCGGACCTCCTGGATCACTCTCGGATGCGATGAACCATTCATGGCAATGCGAAGTATGATTCGCGACAATATCCATCATGATCGTCATACCATAGTGATTCGCTTCGTCAATCAAGGCTTCCATCTCGTCCATCGACCCATATACTGGATCGATGGACGTATAATCCGCTACGTCATACCCGTGATCATATCCAGGCGACGTGTACACTGGGCATAACCAAATCATATCTACACCTAACCAGTGCAGATAATGCAATCGTGTACGAATCCCATTAAGATCTCCGATTCCGTCTCCATTCGTATCTTGAAAACTTTTCGGGTACAGATGATAGATTACTTGATTCCGATGTTTTAGTAGCATGTCGTTCACTCCATTCCTCCTATGCTAAAGGACAGGATGACTTCCCCGAAGTCACCCTGTCCTACTTTAGTGCGGAAGTTCGATTTGCAGTTCATTTCCAGTCGGAAGTATCGTTTTTAATGCCTCACGTTGCACTAGATGACCGCCTTGACGATAACGATTGGACTGACTTGAAAGCTTGATCAGTTCGCCATTCCATAAGACACGTCGTTGTTCACCTCGTGAGATTCGAATACGACAAGGGATATCGAAAATGTTCATCTGGAAAGTGCCCGTTATGACTGGATCAAGAAGAAGTCCGTCTGAACGCTCTTGAATCCCTAAGACGTTCGTCATTAATTGATTCAACCAGATCCCTGGTCCACTCGAGTAGATTCGCCATCCTCCTTTGACCGGAACCTTCCCTGCTTTTAATTCGCTCCAACGTTCTTGCGCTTCGTACCGCGTCGTAAAGGCCGCATCCGAGCTGCTGAAATACGCATTTCTCTGACGGCGGACTGCTTTTGGAACTTTTAGATCCACAGGATTAATGACATCAAACGCTTCTGTTATCGTTTTTTCATCTGCTCCGAATTTTGCAAGTGCTTCAATGTAACGAATATGGGCATGTACATACTGCAACCCAATTTCGCGACCGACATTAGCCGCTTGTTCTGCCCGCATGAAATGCCGACTCACACCACCACGATATTGTGCCGGTCGATCCATCAAACGCACACCATCCGGGAACTTTAAATGCTCTTCGATGATCCGTAAATTCTGCATCGCTTGTTCTCGTGTAACCAGTTCTCCGATGATACTGCGCGTCAATGGTAACAATCGATACTTCATCGGTAGTCCATCATCTGAGGGATGGATCATCGGATGATATCCATCTTCCTCGACCCGTAAAAAACCAGGAATGACGCCTTCTAAAATCATTTCTGACTGAAAGGACTGTTCCATGCGTAAAGCAAGCTTCGTTAATCGCATGCTGATTGTCGATTCTGGCAGTTCGATTGCTAAGTTACGGAATGCTTGGAACGTCAAAGCTACTGTCCATGTACTGATTAATTTTTTCTTTAACACATCATCTGCTGGTTGTAGCGTGTCATCCCAATCCCCACCGCCGTATGCAGAAAAGACACTATTCGGGACAAAGTCCTTTTCAATCCGTTCACACGCTCGTTCCAGATGATTCATGAGCGAGTGCTTCAGTGTTTCTTGACCTGTTTCTGTTCGATAGGGAAGTAATTCCTCGAGACATGCCCAGTCATGCGTTCGCTGAAGATAATCTGCACATGCCTTTAACGGCCAAACGATCACGTCACCGTGACTATCCTCTTGCTGGATGCCGGCATACTCATCAAACATGAACCATTGTGGCCAGTGCCCTGTTTCGAATTGATGGGAAAAGATCCGAAGCAGTAATGCGCGCGCTTCTTCAAAGTGACCAAACGCCAGTAAAAATTCCATCGGTCCTTGAGATACATCGCGTGTTCCCCACGCAGCGCCACCATATTGCTCCAAGCCGTGTGGCGATTGGTAATGAATGCGCATATTTTGAATGTACCAATCTACTTGAAATTGCAGTGCGTCCGCATCTTGCCAGACGTCTTCAAACTGTAAGTTTTTTCGGTAATGAGATTGCCATTTCTTGAATAAAAGCTTTTCTTTTTCTGCTTCAAAAAACAACTGTTCCTCTGTTCCCATTCGCATGACGAGATGATCCGTCGCCTCGACGGATAACCAAACTAAGTCATCTACAATTGGCTGTGTCAACCAGTCAGACGTTTGGGCGATAGAATACGGCTGATCCATTTCAATCGTATATGTCAAATGTGGTAGGATACGTTTGCTCAACGTATCGTCCGTCGCTCTAAAGTGAAGGCGATTTCCGTCCTGTTCCATTTGAAACGGCACGTCGTATTCTTGTGTGTGCATCGTTACCTGGTGACTGATTTTCATTGCGTGTGGATGCAAAGTCTTTACCGTCGTTTCAAGTACCGGTCGATCAGCACCGATTGACGTTCGGATTTCGATTGTCTCCTCATCTACGAAGTAATACCAGACTACTTCGTTCCATCCCATTTCAAAGATCGACGGCAGGGTCAACAATTGATATTCTTCATTTCGCGCGATGTAGATACGTTGTCCAGAAGTCTTAGGAATGTTCAACGGATTTCTGACGTTGGATGTCCATTTATTATAATTCGTGTTCCCGTGCACGATATGCGAGTTGAATACACCATTCATATGGACGGTCGTCGCCAATTTCTTGTCTAACGGTGCTAAACTCCCTCCATTTAATAGAATAGTGGCATGGCTACGATCGACAAGTAGTTCTTTTTCTTTTAAAACGACATGATGACCGTTTGGTGTAAAGAAAGACAATAATTGTGACCCTTCCCACTCTTCAAGCAACCGTTCCGGATATAAGTCGTCGAGTTGTTGTGTCGTTGCGGTCTTTCCAACAAGCGTTTTGGGTGTTTGAAGGAAAGTCGTACGATGGTGTCCCTTCCGTTCCTCCTCACGCTCGAATAGCGGCATGAATTGATGAATCGATTGTTCATCAAGTGCTTCTTCCATGGAAGGAATGAAGCGCAACTCAAATTGGAACGCTATCTCTCCATCCGATTCTTTAACGACTGTTCGAATCGTCGGTAATGCGAATTCATACTGAAGAATGCGTGAGGGTAATGTCGTATGCAACCCCTTCGCCATATTAGTTGCGCGATACGAAGTACCGTATACATCAAAACCGTCTGTCGCAAACTCTTCGATACGATCATGTGAGAGGATCGCAACGCTCGGAAACCCCGTTGATTGCCGCTGATTTTGTCGAGCCAATACCCCATGTTCGGTCGCAACGTAGTCAATATACTGTGCCATGTATGCCTCATTCGTACGTACACCCGCTTCATCAGCAAGTCCTAAATCCTGTGCATAGGTGACATCAAATTCTCCTTCTCCAATGAATGAGACCTTAAAATGCATGCCAGTCGTGTGAAGACTTGCGACGACTTCGTATCCGAATGTCTCATACTCACCTTTCCAGCTGATCGTATGCTCAGATATCGCTAGTCGACTAGGTGAATGGATACCAAGTAACGGCAAGGCTGCACTAGCATCATGACGAACATATAGATTCATCAAGGACTCATTAAACGGATGGTGAATCAATTGATTTATCATGATATCTTGATAACGGATTTGACGAATATCGCCGCCTTCAGTCAGTGTCACACTAAATTCATCGTGTCGTAGATGTGGAACGGTCGTTAATGTGTTCATCAAATTGCTCCTTTTCAATGGTCTGTTTCAACCAGAATGTTTCATGCAATGTACATGTACTATCTGAACCAGCGTAAAGAATGAATTCACCCGCATCCGCTTTGACTGAACCGTCCGGATGCTGATACATCAGCATCGAAGCATCGATTCGGAATGTTACTTCTCGATTGGAACCAGCTTTTACAAAAACACGTTCATATCCTTTTAATTGACGTAAGGGACGTGACACGTCAGCAACTGGATCTTGCACGTACCATTGAACGATTTCCTCCGCATCTAATGTGCCTTCGTTCGTAACCAGAACGGATGCTTCCCATATACTTTCTTTCGACTGTTCACATAGTGTTAACTGTGAGTAAGAAAAATGGGTATAGCTTAATCCATAACCAAATGAAAATAAAGCTTCGTTTGGAGCGTCCAAGTATTTACTTGTATAGCGCGGATCCGCACCTTCGATCGTCATCGGGCGACCTGTCGGCAAAGCATCATACCGCATCGGTAATTGCCCAACATGGTATGGAAATGATATGGTCAGTTTTCCAGAAGGAATTGCGTGACCAAATAGTAAACGATGGATCGCTCGACCTGCTTCCGTTCCCGGATACCACGCTTCGAGCACTGCATCGGAGTGTTCAACGACCTCACGAAGGTCTAATGGTCGACCGTTAAATAGTACGGTTACAATCGGTTTTCCAAGAGTCGCAAGTCGTGCTAATCCTTCACGTTGTGTTTTCGGCAATCGGATGTCCGTTCGACTTCCAGCTTCTCCACTCATCCAAGACGCTTCTCCCAACGCCAAAAGAATTACTTCTGCCTGCTTCGCTACTTCCATCGCCTGATCCCAGTCGATTTCCGCATCAACCGTTGACCCTTCTGCAAAAACATACTTAATGTTCGCTTCATCTAACGCATCTCGAACGGTAATTGCTTCTTCTTGTTTCCCGCTACCTGCCCATGGACCGAGTACGTCTGTTGATGTCGCAAAAGGTCCGATCAACGCAATCCGCTGACTTTCCGCTAACGGAAGAATGTGATCATTTTTAAGTAAGACACAACTTTTTTCAGCTAAACGCCGTGCTGTATCCCGATGTTCTTTCGAAAGGTGGATTCTCTTTTCAAGCTCAGGATCAATACCACGGTAGGGATTTTCAAATAAGCCAAGATCTTGCTTTAAAATAAGAATCCGGCGTACTGCTTCGTCTACTAAATCAATCGAAACAACATGCTCTTCAATCTGCTGTTCCAAATGATTTAAATAAGCACCTGACATCATATCGATATCGACACCGGCTTTGATTCCTTTCTCTCCAGCTTCAGCAAGAGAACCCGCAACACCATGCTGGATTAATTCTTTAATAGATGACCAATCCGAAATCGTGACCCCATCAAATTGCCACTCATTTCGAAGAATTTGCCGTAACAGATACGTACTAGCTGTAGCGGGTACACCGTCAACAACGTTAAAGCTTGTCATGATAAGTCGAGCACCCGCTTCGATTGCCTTTAAGTAGGCGGGTAAATAAAATTCTCGTAGCTCACGATCCGACATATCGACCGTATTATAATCACGACCACCTTCAGCAGCACCATACGCCGCAAAATGTTTCACACAAGCAGCTAAAGAATCGGACCGCGTTAAATCATCTGTTTGATATCCACGAACGAAAGCTTTGGCATATTCTCCATTGAGCCAAACATCCTCACCTGTTGACTCCATGACACGCCCCCAGCGTGCATCACGTACAAGATCTACCATCGGCGAAAAGGTAACGTGTAGTCCTGAAGCTGCCGCTTCGATAGCCGATTGACGAGCCATTAATTCCATTTCACTAATATCCCACATAGAGGCAAGCGCCAAAGGGACCGGATAAATCGTTCGATGACCGTGAACGATATCCGCCATGAACAAGAGTGGGATTCCTAATCGATTATGTTTTAAGTAGTTTTGTTGAATGCGAAGTGCCTGCTCTGCTTGATTAATCCCGATGACAGACCCTAATTCAAATCGATTTTCCTCCGTCAAACCACTTTCTTCCATAAGTTGTGCTACTGGTCCCGTCACTGTATCGGATGTCTGTGGATCATAGACAGATGGGAGGATTTGAACGAGTTGTCCGATTTTTTCCTGAAGTGTCATTTGCTCTAACAAAGATTCAATATTCATCTCTCAGCACCTCATATCAACTATATTTTATCGAAACGTTTCACCTGTTACTCAAAATTATAAGCGCTTTCATTAAATTCTTCAACCTTTCTTTCGAAACGTTTCGATAAAAAGAACAAAAGTAAGAACTCTTCCTTTTCAGAAAAGAGTTCTTACTTTGTTTAGATTCTTTATGACCAAATAAAAATGCCATACACGACACCAACAGACGCTACGAGCGTCGTACCGATTGACACCATCATCATAGTAAATCCAAGTCC
>ENA-UOWK01000802-UOWK01000802.1-bioreactor-metagenome-genome-assembly--contig:-NODE-802-length-13240-cov-19.772545_pt1 | contig 13240 bp, 16 predicted proteins | sample MGYA00238157_ERZ761612 | MGnify/ENA primary metagenome ERZ761612 (study PRJEB28901, sample SAMN06268035) | bioreactor metagenome | isolation source: Joint BioEnergy Institute, California, USA... | reverse complement strand
TGCGCAAGACACTCTCTGCGGGCGTGGCTCTCGGTGCCGCCGTGGCCTTCGCCGCTTTCGTCCCCGCATCGGCCGCGACGTCGGACGATGCAGACCTCGCGGTGCTGCACGCGATCCCCGACACCCCGGTCGACGTTTATGTCGACGGCAAGCTGACGATCGACGACTTCCAGCCCGGCGACCTCGGTGGTCCGCTGCAGCTGCCCGGCGGCACCTACTCGGTCGCCCTGACGGCGGCGGACGCGACGGATGACTCCGCGCCCGTCCTCGGACCCATCGACCTCACTCTCGAGGCGGGAAAGAACTACACCGCGGTCGCGCACCTCGACGCCGCAGGCCAGCCCGCGGCGAACCTCTTCACCAACGACACGTCGAAGACCGCCGCCGGCGAAGGCCGGCTCACGGTCCGGCACGTCGCCGCCGCCCCGGCCGTCGATGTGCTGGCCGGTGGGGAAGCGGTCATCAGCGGGCTCGAGAACCCGAACGAGGAGTCGCTCGACCTGCCCGCCGGAACGGTCAGCGCGTCCGTCGCCCTCGCCGGCACGACCGACCCTGTCATCGGGCCGGCAGACGTCGACGTCGCGGAGGGCGAGCTGACGGTCGTCTACGCGTGGGGTTCGGCCGAGGCCGGCAACCTCGCGCTCGCGACGCAGACGATCGACGGCCTGCACTCGGGCCCCGGTGGGGTCAACACCGGTTCGGCCGGACTGGTCGCCGAGAACGGTACGAATGGCTGGGTGTTCGCCGGCGGTGCCGCGCTCATCGCCGGGCTGCTCGCCGGTGGCGTCTACGCGACCCGAGCCGCCAAGGCTCGCCGCTGAGGTCACCGACATGCGCCGCCTGCTCCTGCCCACCGTCGTCTTGACGGTCATGATGCTCGCGGCCTGCGCGCCGGTCCCGGAGGCGGATCCCTTCTCCGGGACCGGCACCGGTGCGACCGGGACGGTCTCCCCGACTCCGGCGACCCCCACGCCGGAGGTCTCCGTCCCGGTCGCACCGGCCACCCCGGTAGCCCTCGACCCGGTGCCTGCGCCCGAGCGCCTCAGGCTGGACGCTCTGGGCGTCGACATGCCGGTCGAGCCCGTCGGCGTCCAAGCCGGCGGCGAGATGCAGATCCCGGAGCGGCCGTCGACAGCCGGGTGGTACCGCTTCGGTGCCGCGCCGACCGATGACGCAGGGACCACGGTGATCGCCGCGCACGTCGACGACCGGGAGTTCGGCATCGGTCCGCTGGCGAAGCTCCGCGAAGCCCGTGCCGGTGACGTCGTCACGGTGACGGATGCCGACGGTGCCGCCACCGACTACGTCACCGAGTCCGTGACCTACATCCCTCGGGCCGAGCTTCCGGTCGACCGGCTGTTCACCCGCGACGGACCCCGCATGCTCGCCGTGATCACCTGCGGTGGTGATTTCGACCAGCAGACCCGGACCTACAGCGATAACGTGGTGCTCATTGCACGGGCCCGGTCATGAGTCTGACCACCGAGCCCCGGCTCGCTGCACGGAAGGAGCAGGCCGTAGACGACGACATGCAGCTCGCGGAGAGGTTCGCGACCGGCGATGAGACGGCGGTGAAGGCCATGTACGACCGCTGGTCGAGGATCGTCTACACCCTGGCGGTGCGCTCTCTGGGCGACACCGCCGAGGCGGAGGACGTCACGCAGCGGACCTTCGTGTCGGCCTGGACCTCGCGCTCGTCGTTCCGGCCGGGCCGGGCACCGCTGGGCGCGTGGCTCATCACGATCGCCCGGCGCCGCATCGCCGACGCCCACGAGGCCCGTGCGCGCGCGGCGCGCCTCGAGGAGGCCCTCAAGTCGGTCGTGCCCGAGTCCACGGTCGAGCACGACCTCTCGGATGCGATGCTCGTCGCCGACGAGGTGGCCCAGCTCGAACCCGACGCCCGTGCGGTGCTCGCCCTCGCGTTCTACGAGGACCTCACCCATCAGCAGATCTCCGAACGGCTCGGGATGCCGCTGGGTACCGTGAAGAGTCACATCCGCCGAAGTCTCACCCGTCTGCGAAGCCGATTGGAGGCGCACCATGTCACATCTTGACCCCGAGGTCGCCGCCCTCCTCGCGATGGGTGAGCAGGCGTCCGAAGAGGACCGCCGCCACCTGGATGCCTGTGCCGACTGCGCGGCGGAGGTCGCCTCCTTCGCGCGCGCCGTCCTCGCCGGCCGCGCCACCGGCGAGGGCGAAGCTCTGTTGACGCCTCCCGATCGCGTGTGGGAGTCCATCCGTTCCGAGCTCTCCCTGCCGGACGACACGGCCGAGCCCGCGGCTCACCCGCGAGAGGCGTCCGTCGTCCCCGCTCGCCCGCACGTCGCACCGAGACGTCGGCGGATGAGTCGGCGCCCCGTGTTCTTCGTCCTCGCCGGTGCCGTCGCGGCGGTCGTCGCGATCGTGACCGCCGTGTGGGCGTCCGGGGGCATCGTGCCGCGTCCGCAGGTGATCTCCGAGGCTCGACTGGACGGGTTCCCGTCGTGGTCGGGCGCTGTGGGGGAGGCTCTCCTCGAACGCGTGGACGGGCACGACCGCGTGAGTGTCGACCTCGACGCATCCGTCCCCGACGACGGCTACCGCGAGGTCTGGCTCCTGACGGGCGACGCCAGCGACCTGGTGAGTCTCGGCATCCTGGACGGCTCGTCCGGGACGTTCGACATCCCCGATGACATCGACCTCTCGAAGTTCACCGTCGTCGACATCTCGCAGGAGAACGTCGACGGCGATCCGGGACACTCGGGGGACTCCATCGTGCGGGGAACCCTGTCAGCCCCCTGAGTGCCCGGGAGTGTCGCTGACGGATGCCGCGGGCATCGCGCTTAGGCTCATCTGGCCATGATCCGGTTCGAAAAGGTCTCCAAGCGTTACCGCGGTACGAGCAAACCCGCCCTCAGCGACGTCGAATTCGATGTGCAGCGCGGTGAGTTCGTGTTCCTCGTCGGCGCCTCCGGCTCGGGGAAGTCCTCGTGCCTGCGTCTCATCCTCCGAGAGGACACGGCCTCCGACGGACGCGTCGTCGTCCTCGGGCGCGACGTGCGGGGTTTGAGCACCCGCAAGGTCCCGTACTTCCGCCGCCACATCGGGTCGGTGTTCCAGGACTTCCGCCTGCTCCCCAACAAGACGGTGTTCCAGAACGTCGCCTTCTCACTGCAGGTCATCGGGTCCAGCCGCGCGTTCATCCAGCAGTCGGTGCCCGAGGCGCTCGCCCTCGTCGGTCTCGACGGCAAGGAGAAGCGCCTTCCGCACGAACTCTCCGGCGGTGAGCAGCAGCGCGTCGCCATCGCGCGCGCGATCGTCAACCGCCCCCAGATCCTCCTGGCTGACGAGCCGACCGGAAACCTCGACCCCGGCACCTCGATCGACATCATGCAGCTGCTCGCACGCATCAACGCCGGCGGGACGACGGTCGTCATGGCCACCCACGAAGCCGGCTTCGTCGACCAGATGCAGCGCCGCGTCATCGAGCTCCGCGGCGGCGTCATCGTCCGCGACGAGCGCGGTGGTGGCTACGGTGACACTTCGAGTCTTCCCGTCCTCCGGCCGGAGACCGTCAAGGGCGCTGCGGCGACCGCGGCGCTGACGGCGGTCCTCGAGCTGCAGAAGCAGATCGTCTCCTCGGGCGACACCGGAGCCGTCGAGCCGCTGCCGGAGGTCGTGGAGCCCCCGGCGCCTCAGCCCGACGCGGTGCTCCCCGCTGTCCCGGTCGTGAACGACCCGCCGGTTGCGGACTCGCCTCCGAACGGACAGCAGACGCAGGATGCCGCGACCCCGGCAGCCGCATCGGAGCCCGACACCGGCACCCGCGGCATCCCGATCTCGCCTGCCGAGATCGACCTCGCGGGTATCGACGGACTGGGGGCGGCCGACCGACTCGGGCTCGGACGCCGCGACGAGGACGAAGTGGGGCCCACCGCATGAGAGCTCGTCTCGTCCTCGGTGAAGCGCTCACCGGGCTTCGCCGCAATGCCTCGATGGTGATCTCGGTCATCCTCGTCACCTTCGTCTCGCTCACGTTCGTGGGTGCCGCGATGCTCATGCAGATGCAGATCGCGAAGATGCAGGGGTACTGGGCGGAGCGCGCCCAGGTCGCGGTCTTCATGTGTCGGGACGGCTCGACGCAGACGACGTGCAGCGGCGGCGAGGCCTCCAAGGACCAGCTCGCGGCCGTGGCCGACAAGCTCAAGAGCCCCGCCCTCGACGGCATCGTCCGGAGCGTCCGCTTCGAGACCCGGGACGAGGCCTATCAGAACGTGCTCGACCTCATGGGCGAGGACTACAAGGACTTCATCACCCCGGCCCAGCTCAACGAGACCTACTGGGTCAACCTCGTCGACCCCACTCAGACGGAGGTCATCGACGAAGCGTTCAGCGGTATGGACGGTGTCGAGCAGGTGAAGGACCAGATGGAGTACCTGCAGCCGCTCTTCTCGGCGCTGACCATCGCGACCTACTTCGCCGTCGCCATCGCCGGGCTGATGCTGGTCGCGGCCGTCCTCCTGATCGCCACCACCATCCGGCTGTCCGCGTATGCCAGACGTAAGGAACTCGGCATCATGCGTCTCGTCGGGGCATCCAATCGTTTCATCCAGACCCCCTTCATCCTCGAAGGCGTGTTCGCGGCCCTCCTCGGCTCGGCGCTCGCGAGCGTGACGATCTGGCTGGGGGTGCAGTACGGCGTCCGAGGGTACCTCGTGAACGAGATCGACTTCGTGACCACCTGGATCGACGGACGGGACGCGCTCCTGGTCATCCCGGTGATCGTCGGACTGGGGCTCGTCCTCGCTGCACTGTCGGCGAGCTTCGCGATCCGCAGATGGCTGCGCACCTGAGCCCTGCCCACGCGGCGACCCGGCTCCGTTAGACTGGCAGACCGGCTGCGCGCGGAGCGCCGTCGTGTCGAGGAGTCATCATGCCCAGGGAACGCGGGGAACAGGTCATCGCGACCAACCGTCGCGCGCGCCACGAGTACGCCATCGAGAAGACGTACGAGGCGGGCCTCGTGCTCACCGGCACCGAGGTCAAGTCGCTCCGGCAGGGGCGCGCGAACCTCAGCGACGGCTACGCGTTCATCGACGGGGGACAGGCGTGGCTCGACGCCGTGCACATCCCGGAGTACTCGCAGGGCCATTGGACGAACCACTCGACCAAGCGCACGCGCAAGCTCCTGCTGCACAAGGAGGAGATCGTCAAGCTCTCGCACGCGATCTCCGCAGGTGGCTACACGCTCATCCCACTGAAGCTCTACTTCTCGGACGGTCGCGCCAAGGTCGAGATCGCCGTTGCGAAGGGCAAGCGCGAGTTCGAGAAGCGGCAGACGATCCGCGAACGCGAAGACAAGCGCGAGGCCGAGCGGGCCATGCGCGGCCGCAACCGCCTCGGCGAGTGACGCTCAGGCGGATCCGGTCCGGCGTCGGGGTTCCGGCGGCGGGGGAACGGCCTTCGCCGCGATGACGGCTGCTCGGGGGATGCGTTCCACGCCGCGCTTGCCGTCGACGACCACGAGATCCACATCGATCGAGATCAGCTCGCCCAGCGCGTCGGTCGCGCGTCCATCGGGCAACTGGTAGCGCACCACGACGCGGGTCCCCGGGGCTGGGAACCGCGTCACCATCGGCTGGGGGCGTAGTCCTTGAGGAACACCCCGAAGACGTCCTCGCCCGCTTCTCCGCGCACGATCGGGTCGTAGACGCGCGCAGCGCCGTCGACGAGGTCCAGTGGGGCATGGAAGCCCTCCTCGGCAAGACGGACCTTGGTCGGGTGGGGGCGCTCGTCGGTGATCCAGCCGGTGTCGACGCTCGTCATCAGGATGCCGTCCGATTCGAACATCTCGCGCGCACTGGTGCGGGTCAGCATGTTGACGGCGGCCTTGGCCATGTTGGTGTGCGGATGCCCCGGACCCTTGTATCCGCGCTCGAAGACGCCCTCCATCGCGCTCACGTTCACGATGTAGGTGCGGCGTGCAGGGCTCGCAGACATCGAAGGGCGGAGCTTGGAGACGAGGAGGAAGGGTGCCGTGGTGTTGGCCAACTGCACTTCGAGCATCTCGAGCGGATCGACCTCCTCCACCCGCTGAACCCACGAGTTCGAGTGGTCGAGGTCGGGGATCAGTCCGCCGGCGTCGATCGCGGTTCCCGCGGCAAGCCGGTCGAGCGAGGTCGATCCGGCGGCCATCGCCTCGCGGGTCAGGGTGTCGGCGCGGTCCGCGGCCGCCGCGAGGATCGGGTGGGCGCTCACAGAGCGCTCGAGGGCCTCGGGGTGCCGGTCGTTCGTGTGCCCGAAGGTGACGAGCGCCGGGAGGGGACCGTCGGGAAGGGGCGCCAGCTCGGCGTCGACCAGCGGCTGGTAGGCGCCGGGGGAGCGCCGGACGGTCTGCGTCGCGTTGTTTATCAGGATGTCGAGCGGTCCGGATGCGGCGACGTCGTCGGCGAGGGCGATCACCTGGGCCGGGTCGCGCAGGTCGATCCCGACGATCTTCAGCCGATCGATCCACTCCGGCGAGTCGGGCAGAGCGCGGAAGCGCCGCACGGCGTCGCGGGGGAAGCGGGTCGTGATCGTCGTGTGGGCGCCGTCGCGGAGGAGCCGAAGGGCGATGTACATGCCGATCTTGGCGCGTCCGCCCGTCAGCAGCGCGCGTCGTCCGGTGAGATCGGTGCGTGCGTCACGCTTGGCGTGGCTGAGGGCCGCGCACTCGGGGCAGAGCTGGTGGTAGAAGGCGTCCACGACCGTGTACGGCTCCTTGCAGATGTAGCAGCCGCGCGCCTTCTGCAGGACGCCCGCGATCGGCGCGGCGGTGCGTGTCGCGATCGGGATGCCGCGCGTCTCGTCGTCGATGCGGTCGGGGGCGCCCGTCGCCGTGGCATGCACGACGGCGCGGTCGGCGTCGGCGATCGCGGCGCGGATCTCGCGGCGGCGCTCCTTCTTCGCCGCCTTGAACATCGCGGCGGTCGCCTGGCGGACGGCGATGAAGTCGGGGTGCGTCCGGGGGAGCGACGACAGCTCGGAGAGGACGCGGAGCGTCGTGGCGAGGTCGGCGGGATCGATCCCCTGGTCGTCGGGGGAGATGTCGGGAAGCACATGAGATTGTACGTCGGGTCGCCTGTTAGCGTTCTCGCGTGACCCCGCTTGACGCCGCATCCGTACCGTCCATCCGCGTCTCGGCCGCGGTCATCCGGGATGACACGGGCCGATTGCTCCTCGTGCGCAAAGCCGGGACGACCGCGTTCATGCAGCCCGGCGGCAAGCCTGAGCCCGGCGAGACGCCGGACGAGACGCTCGTGCGCGAGCTCGCGGAAGAGCTGGGAGTGATCGTGTCGGTCACTGCACTCCGATCGCTCGGCGTGTTCCACGCCGCCGCGGCCAACGAACCCGGGCACGTGGTCGTCGCCGACGTGTTCGACGTCTCGATCGCCGGTCAGGAACCCGCTGCGGCTGCCGAGATTGCCGAGATCCGGTGGGTCACGGCGGAGGAGGCGGGGGCGCTCGAGGTCGCCCCGTTGGCGGTCGAGTACTTCCTCCGCGGGTGACACCGCCCTCGTCGGTGGTAGTCTGGGATGCTCGGACGCTCCGGCATCCGAGTGTTGACAACTCCACAGAGTGACAACGGTCCACACACCGCCAGGTGTCTCGGGGATGATCGGTTTCGACATCGCCTGTGACTCTGCGAGAAGCGGGCCGAGGATGCAGGGTTATCTCGTAAACGATCTCTGCGAACCAATAACTGCCAATAAGAAGCAGTCCGACTTCGCCCTCGCTGCGTAAGCAGCCAGCTCGAGTCCGTCAGTCCGTGAGTGATCCCCTCACGGTCCCTGGCGTCATCTAAGGGATCTCGCTGCGTGGCGTCGCCTGAGCGTCACGCGGGACTTTTTCAGGCTGGGCTCGTCGACTTACATGTCTGTAGGAAGAGTCGGAGCCGAGTAGAACGCCTTTTACAGACTGCGCCCGGAGAAGACGCCGTCTCTCAGCGATGGACGGGGGTTCGATTCCCCCCATCTCCACGAACCGTTGTCACGGAGTACAAGCCCCCGGTCCGTTCGCGGATGCGGGGGCTTCGTCGTCCCCTCAGCCGAGGTCGATCAGGTCGAGGCCCTGACGGGTGTCCGAGACCTCCACCCACCCGTTCCGGAACAGGTAGGTCATCCCATAGCCCTGGTCGTCCAGGCGCAGGGCGGCCGAGGGGTCCTCGGTGATCATGACGCCTCGGGGATCGTCCTTCCGGAGCCACCCCTCCGTCTCCAGGGCCTTCTCCGCAGCGGAGGCGTCAGCATCGCTGATGGGCGACCATCCGAAGAGGATGAGGTCGTCGTTCGTGGGGGAGCTGAAATCCCCCCACGTGCACGCGATCCCCTTCGGCAGTTCGAGATCGAGGATGACGAACGGATCCTCACGCACCGTCCACCCCGTCGAGTTGAACGTCTCGACGGTGTCGGGAGAGAGCATGTTCTCGCAGGTGACGTCGTCCGGGTCGATCTGCGTCGCCGCGGGTGCCGTCGTCGCCGGCGCCTGCGGCGTGCTGCCGGAGCCGCTGGCGCCGGGGGCCGTTCCGGGCGTGCAGGCGCTCAGCAGGACGACGGAGCCGACCACGACGAGGGCGGCGACCCCTGCCGCGCGCAGACGTGCAGGAACGGCCGTCACGTCCGCAGCATCTCCAGGAACGCATCGTGCAGGATGCCGTTGGTCGCCAGGGACGACCGGGCGTCGAGTCGCTCCTCGCCGTCGATGTCCGTGAAACGGCCGCCGGCCTCGATGATGATCGGGACGTGAGCGGCGATGTCGTACTCCCGGACGTCGAACTCCGCGACGAACTCGAGGCGCCCCTCTGCGAGGAGCATGTACGGCCAGGCATCGCCGTAGCCGCGATCGCGCCACACGGCGCGGGAGAGCCGCAGGAGGTCGTCGGTGCGACCCACGGCATCCCACTGTCCGATGCTCTGGAAGCTGACACTCGCCTCGGCGACGGTGGCGACCTCCGAGGTTCGGATCGCCCGGGTGCGACCGTCCGGGGTCCGCGTCCATGCGCCCGTGCCCGTTGCGCCCCACCAGCGGCGTGAGATGGCGGGTTGGCTGACGACGCCGACGCGCGGGACGCCGTCGATGACGAGGGCGATGAGGGTCGCCCACATGGGGATGCCCTTGAGGTAGTTCGCCGTTCCGTCGATCGGATCGATGATCCACTGGCGGCGGGTGTCGCCGCTCGTGCCGTATTCCTCGCCGAGTATCCCGTCACCAGGGCGCTCCGCCGTCAGAAGGTCGCGGATGGCTCGCTCCGTGGCGAGGTCGGCCTCGGTGACGTGAGTGGCATCGGCTTTCGTCTTGATCTCGAGATCGGGTGCGTCGAAGCGCTCCATCGAGACACGATCCGCGGCATCCGCGAGGCGGAGGGCGAGAGCGAGGTCGTCGCCGAGGTCGTCGTCGAAGGGGGCTGTCCAGTCCGTCGAAGAAGGAGAGGGCGTCACGGGGTCCAGGATACGGCGTGCACCTGAGTGCGATGACACGCGCAGGGTGCCTCGATTGGCGCGGGACGCGATCGTGATGCTAGTGTTGACCCTCGGTTCGAGTTCTTCGAATCACGCACCTCTAGCTCAATCGGCAGAGCAACTGACTCTTAATCAGTGGGTTCCGGGTTCGAGTCCCGGGGGGTGCACGGACGGCCCCGATCACTCTCGCCAGTGATCGGGGCCTTCTGCTTTTTCGAGGTTCAGAGCCAGTGTTTGCGCTTGAACACGACATACAGCACCACCGAGCTGGCGACCATCATGCCGAGCGCCATCGGGTAGCCGTACGTCCAGTGGAGCTCCGGCATGTTCTCGAAGTTCATGCCGTAGACCGTCCCGACGAGGGACGGGCCGAAGAGGATCGCCGCCCAGCCGGAGATCTTCTTCACCTGGTCGTTCTGCTCGAGCGATGTATCGGTCTGGCGCTGCGTGACCAGTGTCGAATGCACCGTCAGCGCGTTGTCGAGTATCGACCGGAACGCCACGATCCGTTCGTTGAGACGGATGACGTGGTCCAGGACGTCGCGCAGCGATCGTTGGAGCTCGATGTCCACCCCGTACTTGTCGGAGCCCTGCAGCAGGCGCTGGAGCATGTCGTCGAGCGGCAGGGTCGACTTGTGGAGCGCGATCACCTCGCGTGCCAAGGCGTAGATGCGCTGAGACAGCCCGGAGTCGTCTCCGCTGAAGAGCTTCTCCTCGATCTCGTCGATGTCGTTCTCGACACCCGCGAGAACGGGAGCGTACTCGTCGACGACCTGGTCGAGGATCGCGTAGAGGATCGCCTCAGGACCCATGCGCAGCAGCTCGGGCTGCTTCTCCATCCTCGCTCGCACCTGACTGAGATCGGGGGAGTCAGCATGTCGGATCGTGACGACGAAATCAGGACCGACGAAGACGTGGAGCTCGCCGAACGCGACGGATTCCGTCTGATCGTCATAGCGCGCGGGCCTGAGCACGGCGAAGAGGACATCACCGTAGCGCTCGAGCTTCGCCCGCTGGTGGCCCGCCAACGCGTCCTCCACGGCGAGCGGGTGCAGCGAGAACTCCGAGGCGACGGCGGCGACTTCGGCCTCGGTCGGGCGGTACAAACCGATCCACGCCATGCCGCTGTGGTCGCGCATGTGCTCGAACGTCTCGGTGAGGTTCGACGGGTCCTGGATGCGGTGGCCGTCCACGTACACGGCGTTGTCGACGATGGGCATGCGTAGATTCTGCGCCCTGCGGGATGAGCGGATGCCGCGCGCCGCGCCGAGGCTCCGTGAGACGGACCGCAGCGGAACCCGCGGCATCCCTTCAGGAAGACAGCTTGTTCAACGCCGAACCCTTGTGAGCGGCTTTGGCCCCGGTCTTCTCCGACTCGACGATGAACGCAGGCTCATCCGTCGATGCGGTGAAGTCCTGCCCGTCGAACGTGAAGTCGCTCGTCTTGCGTTCCGTGATCTTGCCCTGGGTGCGTCCCTGGGACGTCTTCCAGCTGACGCGGTCACCCTTCTTCAACTCCGCCATGATGCTTCCTTTCTGTTCGCCGCGACGAGCGCGGTCCTGTCGATGGGTATCCGGATGATCAGGATGCCGGCGAGCAAGGAACCGAGCCCACCGACGGCCATGTCGCCGATGGTGTCCTGGTAGGTCACGAAGATGTCCGGTGCGAGGAAGGTCTTGCCGGCCCACTCGACCATCTCCCACAGCGCACTGATCGCCAGCCCGATCGTCGGGACGAGGACGACGGTCGACCGTCGGGCGTCGCTCGCCGGCACGACCGCGAAGCGCCGAAGGGCGAGGAACACGATGGTCGCGATCACACCGGTCGCGACGAAGTGGACGGCGATGTCCCACCACGCGATGGAGCGGTACAGCTCCAGGACGTTGCTCCATGCCGCGACGGTCACCGTGACGCCGTAGAACACGTCGAGACCGGGTCGCGCGCCGATCGCTCGGGGCACGAGGAGGGCGGGCAGAGCCAGCGCGAGAATCCCCGCGTCGGTCGGCGTCCACCAGAGGAATGCCGCTGCCACGCTCAGCAGACCGAGCACCCGGATGCCGTCGGCCGCCCACTCGGCGGCGGAACGCGGCGGACGAAGGAAGTCTGCTCTCATCGGGGTACCTCGATGGCGGCATGGACCGGGAGATGATCCGACCCGGCCACCCCTTCCTCCAGCCGAGCGTCGACGCCGACGCGTTCCACGACGATGTCCGGGGTCGTCAGAATCCAGTCGATGCGCGCGCCCCCGCGGACCGGCGGGCGGTAACCGCTGTATGTGCCCCAGAGCGGCGTCACGCGTTCGGCTGCGGCAGTCCAGGCATCCATCATCAGGTCGCCGCGAGTCATGGCCTCCAGCGCGGGCGAGCCCGCGGCTGCGTTCATGTCGCCCACGACGACGGCGGGGAGCCCCCGCCGTCTCACCTCCCGTCGGATCTGCTCGGCGGCGCGGACGCGAGACCGAGCCGAGAACGGGTCCAGGTGAGTGTTGATCACGGTGAGGGAGGCTCGCGTGCGTCGGTCCCGGAAGACTCCGATCACCATCGCCCGAGGCAGGGGGTTGCCCCACGACCGGGAACCCGCGACGTCGGGCGAGTCCGACAGGGCGAGTTGCTGCTGATCGATGAGTTCGAGCCGCGATCGATCGAAGAAGATCGGACACCCCTCGCCGCGGCCGCCGCGTCCGCGTCCCGCGCCGATGCGCGCGTACTCGGGACCCAACGCGGCGGCGATGTCCTGTGCCGGCCCCGGGAGGACCTCCTGCAGACCGACCACCGACGGCGACTCCCGCGACAGCGTCGCCATGAGCGCGGAGCGGCGCCGGTCCCAGCGATCGGCACGGCGGGTGAGTACCCGCGGGAGCGGCCGACGCACGTTCATCGTCGCCACGTGCAGGAGGTCGCCGTCGACCTCACCGAGGACGCCGTTCACGAGGACGCCTTCAGGGCTGACCTGCGGCGCACCGCGCGACGACGCGCGGACCGCGCCCATCGGATCGGTGCGAATTCTTCAGGCCAATGCCGGACGACGGTGCGGATGCCGCGGCGCACACGTCGGCGGAACGCCGACGCCGACGCGAAGGGCCGCATCGAGATACCCATCGCGGCAGAGGGGACGAACCGGATCCGATGCTCCTTCCCGAGATGGAAGGAGAGATCGAGGTCGTCGTGCATCTCGGGGTCGCCGCGGTGCACCGTTGCGCTCACGCGCCGCCACGCGGATCGACGCATCGCGAGGTTGGAGCCGAACAGGGGAAGGTGTCCGAGGGTCGGGGTGAGGACGGCGGCGTAGGCGCCCAGGTAGGCGACCGCCAAGGGCGACCGAAGGAATCGCGGGCCGTCGACGAATCGAGCAGCGCCCGCGAAGACGTCGACCTCGGGTCGGGCGCGGGCTTGCGTGCTCATGACCTCCACCCAGGTCGCCGCCGGTATGCAGTCCGCGTCGAGGCGGAGGATGAGGTCGCCCTTCGCGGAGTCGTACCCGGCTGCCGCTGCCGCGGGTATCCCGGGCTGGACGCACGAGATGACGCGCGTCCCGTTTTCACGCGCAACGTCGGCCGAAGCGTCTGACGAGGCGTTGTCGACGACGACGATCTCGTCCGGACGCCGGGTCTGGAGAGCGAGGGCCCGCAGGCACCGCCTAAGTCCGTCAGCGTCGTCCTTCACGGGAATGACGACGGTGACCGATTCGGCGGTGGGCTGCGGGCCCCGGGCTGTCATGTGTCAGCCGAGGTTGTCGGCGATCCACTTCTTGGCGATGTCAGCGC
>ENA-UOWK01000800-UOWK01000800.1-bioreactor-metagenome-genome-assembly--contig:-NODE-800-length-13297-cov-31.278734_pt1 | contig 13297 bp, 11 predicted proteins | sample MGYA00238157_ERZ761612 | MGnify/ENA primary metagenome ERZ761612 (study PRJEB28901, sample SAMN06268035) | bioreactor metagenome | isolation source: Joint BioEnergy Institute, California, USA... | reverse complement strand
GCTGAAGTAATTTTAATGATATTCATTACTGAGCTCCCTGCGTATCAGTTGTAGCCGGAGTAGATGAAGCATCTGCATTACCTACATACCGATAGGTTTTTGCTTTTACCACATAATCAATGACAGGAATTTCAGATTTCTTTTCTTTATTTTCAGTTCCCGTAATCGTGAAGTCATGCAGTGTAACGATGCGCGAAAGCCCTGCAATACTGCTCACAAAAGAACCAAAGGCATGATAATCCCCAGTGGCTTCAATCGCGATTGGCTGTTCAATAAAGAATTCCTGCTTGATTTCAGGTTCAAGACGAATATTCTTGAATTTCAGTCCGGAGTTCACTCCACTCAGGTTAATATCTTCCACCAGACCTGGAATTTCAGTTTCTTTCGGCAATTGTTCCAATTGCTGATTAAAACGTGCTTCCATCTCCTGCAACTGAATCTGATACTGCTGTAAATTACGCAGCTTGGATTCCTTTTCCCGGAATTCATTTAACAGGTTTTGTTCTTGAGCACTGGCTTGTGAAATTGCTTCTATCTTGCCGCGAATAAACCCGAAATACCCCAGCATAAAAACCAGAATAACAATAAAGATCCAGCAGGTAATTTTGACTGATAATGGCCAGCTACCATAATTATTTGGATCTAGTGTATTGAATTGTTGAAAGAATTTCTCAACTGTCATTTTTTTTCTAGGAACAGCCACTACGTCTTGGCTTAATTCATCGAATCCGTCATTACTCATGATGATGCCTCCGCTGTAGTTGTGGCTGGTGTTTGTCCTTCTTTAAGTGTTGGCTCAGCGATTTGATCCAGATCAACTGTGACCGTAAAGCTGCCATAAGATTCTTCCACTCGTGGAATCACCGAGGATGGCGCTTTATCTTTTGGTTCTTCAGCAACTAAGAAAGCATTCATAAATGCATTACGATACCAGGTAGAAGCTTCCAGATTACGTAGCAATTCAGCCACTGTATTCGGACTTTCCGCCTTACCTTCAATGGTGAATTTATCGCCGGTACGCTGGAATTTGGTAATATACATATTGCTTGGTGTGACCCGTACAATTTCATCAATCAGGTGAACTGCGATCGGCCGTTGAGTCTGTAAACCCTGAATCAGCTTCATACGTTCAACAATTGCATTACGCTGGTCTTGTAAACCATCCAATGCTTTCAGCTGTACATCCAGATTCTGGTTAGTACTGACCACCAGCTGGTTGGCCTGTTCCTGATCCTGAAGTTTTTGATCATAATAGAACCAGGTTGAACCTGCTGCTGCCAATCCTAGAAAAAGTGCCCCTGCGCAAATCGCTACAAATTCATTATTTCTTTTAATTCTTAGCTCATCGCGCCAAGGGAGTAAGTTAATCTTTGCCATTAATCAAAACTCCTCAATGCCAAACCACATGCAACCATGAGTGAGGACGCGTCATTTTCAATTTTTTTAATATCAATTTGAGGAGAAAAGCCCATTTGCAGGAATGGATTGGCAATCGTGACCCGGTAGCCGAGTTTTTGCTGTAATAGTTTTGCCAGACCTGGAATATTGGCATTCCCCCCTGCCAATAAAATATGGTCAATCTCGTTAAACTGAGATGAAGAGAAGAAGAACTGTAATGAACGCGCTGCCTGCTGCACGACTGCATCCAGGAAAGGTTCCAGCACTTCGATGTCATAATCATCCGGTAAGGCACGGGTTTTTTTAGCACGCCCTGCTTCCTCAAAAGACAATCCATAACGGTTCTGGATTTCCTGAGTCAGCTGTTTGCCACCAAAAACCTGCTCACGGGTATAAATGATCTTGTTATTTTGCATGACGGATAAGGTCGTCATACTATGACCAATATCCAGGATCCCGACAGTATTTACCCCCATCGGCAAGGTATCCGAAAACACCTTGAATGCATTTTCTAATGCAAAACTTTCGACATCTGCAATTTTTGGATTGAGATTGGCAATTTGCAGTACTTCAGAACGCGCTTCAACATTTTCGATTCGGGTCGCTACTAACAGGACATTGACCCGGTTCGGATTGGTTAAACGGTCTGGCAGAACTTCAAAGTCCAGACTGGCTTCATCAAGTGGGAAAGGAATATATTGTTCGGCATCTTCACGAATCTGAATTTCACGTTCATCATCCGACATATCGGCATCCATTTCGATGATCTTGGTGATGACCATAGAAGTTGGAATCGCAAAGGCTGACTGACTGGACTGGGTATTGGCCAAATTAATCGCACGCCCCAACGCATCACCCACCGCTTCTGGATTTAAAATATTTTTTTCAACGACACTACTTTCTGGTAATGGGACTAAAGCATAACTTTCTACCCAGTACCGACCGTTCTTTACAGAGAGCTCTAAAACTTTAACAGAAGTCGAACTAATATCGACTCCTATTAACCCCTTATTTGGCTTACGATATAACCTGCGCACAATACAATTCCTATTATTTTTTTATCCCCAATAAAAACAAACTCACCAATCTGTGCCGGCCTATAATTTTATACAGATACAATAACTCATCTAACAATATGTATATCTAAAGGATATACTGACCGGTAATTAGTTTGCCATTAGCTCTTATTAAAACTTACTTGTTATGAAAAAGCTATCTTGTTCAGGCCTTGTTCATCCATTTTTTTTGATCATTATCATTATTTTGATCTCAATTCCGATGGGTTTCTATGGCATGTATCTCTATATTGCCCCATCTTTGCCTGAAATGTCTACGCTTAAAAAGGCACCTTTATTAAAGCCTTTACAAGTTTTTAGCTCAGATAATGAGCTCATTGCAGAGTATGGTGGCAAGCTTTCTGTTCCTGTGAATTATGAACAGATTCCGAAAGAATTTATTCACGCCTTCCTCGCTGCAGAAGATTCTAGTTTCTTCGAACACAGCGGGATCAGCTTTAAAGGCTTAGGACGTGCAGTCAGTGAAACTATTACCGGCTCTGATGTACAGACTGGCGGTTCGACCATTACCATGCAGGTCGCCAAAAACTACTATTTAAGTCCCGAACGTACTTTAAAGCGTAAGCTGACTGAAATTTTCCTGGCACGTAAAATAGAACAGAATTTAAGTAAAGAAGAAATTCTGACTTTATATGTCAATAAAATTTTCTTGGGGAAAAATGCTTACGGCATTGCGGCAGCAGCGAAAATCTATTACAACAAAAGTTTAGATGAGCTTTCGATTGCGCAAATGGCAATGATTGCTGGCCTACCTAAAGCACCTTCTCGTTATAATCCGGTGGCCAACCCTAAACGTGCATTAGAACGCCGTAACTGGATTTTAGGTCGCATGCTGCAATTGGGGTATCTGAATCAAAGCCAATATCAGGAAGCCATTGCTGAACCGATTAACCTGGATATGCCTGACCGTAGTACGCGTAACAAATTCCCCTACGTCGGTGAAATGGTTCGCTCTGAACTGGTAGAAAATTTTGGTGAACAGGCCATAGATTCAGGTTATAAAGTCTACACGACGATCCACAGTGAACGTCAGGCTTATGCTGAACAGGCGGTACAGGACGGTTTAGAAGCTTATGATCGTCGTCATGGCTGGCGAGGTGCTGAAGCTCATGATCAGCCCCTGCAAAATTTCCGTGTCTATGCCAACACTTACCCTGCTGAAGTGACCAAGGTCAATAATAATAGCTTTGAAGCGTTGATGCAGGATGGTACAACCGTAACTGTGCCTTGGTCAGGCATGTCCTGGGCCCGTCCTTATCGTAGTGCAGATAGTGTAGGTGCTGCACCAAGCAGAGCATCACAGATTGTTAAAGTTAAAGATATTGTTCGTTTAAGACCTAACGAGAATAAAAGTTCCTGGGCACTGGTACAAACGCCTCAGGTACAGGGCCAATTAATTGCATTGAACCCGAATAATGGTGCGATTGAAGCCATTGTGGGTGGTTATAATTTTTATCAATCCAAATTTAACCGTGCGACTCAAGGCTGGCGTCAGCCGGGTTCAACTATTAAACCCTTCGTTTACGCTCTGGCTTTAGAACGTGGTATGACTCCACACACCATGGTCAATGATGCACCGATTACTATTGGTAAATGGAGTCCGCGTAATTCGGATGGCCGTTATTTAGGGATGATTCCTTTACGTCGTGCTTTATATCTGTCACGTAACACGGTTTCAGTTCGTCTATTACAAACCGTCGGTATTGAACGTACCCGTCAGTTATTTATGGATTTTGGCTTGCAGGATAACCAGATTCCACGTAACTACACCATTGCTCTAGGCACGCCTCAGGTTTTACCAATCCAGATGGCCACTGGTTATGCTACGTTCGCCAATGGCGGTTATCGGATTCAGCCACATTTTATTACGCGTATCGAAGATGCCTATGGCAAGACTATTTTTGAGGCTAAGCCTGAATATGCCTGCATCTCGTGTATTAATGCTCAGGAAGAAAGTCCTCAACCAACAGGCGCACTCACTCCTGATGATGAAGCAATTGAAATCAATAACAAGACCCTAGCGCAAAAACCAGAGACACCAAAAATCTCGGCTGAAGACAGTAATTACCGTCAGGCAGAACGTATTTTAAAATCTAGTTCTGCTTATGATATGGCCAATATCCTGCGTGATGTGATTCAGCATGGTACGGGACGTGCTGCTTTAAGAATTGGTCGTAGCGATATTGGGGGTAAAACCGGTACCACCAATGATGCCAAAGATGCCTGGTTTGCAGGTTTTAATGGCAAGCTGGTCACCGTTGCCTGGGTCGGTTTCGACCAGCCAAAAACTTTAGGTCGCCGTGAATACGGTGGCGTGGCAGCCTTACCAATCTGGACCGACTTTATGGGTAATGCCTTAAAAGGTACACCAGAAGCTTGGGTTCGCCTGGATCGTAATGCTAAAGCACCTATTAACCGTAATAAAGTAGTGCAAGGTGAGCAGGAACAGCATGATCCGTCTTCTCCACCTTTAGCGACGCCTCTATATCGCCCTGCCCCGGTTGTAGCACCTAAACGACAAAGCAATGATTTTGAAGATTTGCCTGATCAGGAAATTCGCATACCGGATGATGAAAGAGTGGCGCCAAGAGACCAGCCACTACAACCAAATCGGGTGGTGGATCCTTTGGAAAACTTGATTGAAGAACTTGAATAATCTGAACCAATAAAAAATCCCTCAATAATGAGGGATTTTTTATTTCTAAATAACCGATTTACTTCTTCTGAAATACATAAATCTGGAATTGGGCCATTAAATCGAATTGATCCTGCTGCTCAAGTGCCAAACGGCGTTCAGGTTTGGCTTTATAAGCATAGGGAGTCATAGCAATCAGGTTTTTTAAATCCGCTTGAGGCAAAGTCATTGGCGCATCAATCACCTGTTCACTTACCAGATTAAATACATCCTGCAACTGCTCAACAAATTTCTGTGGCTCGTGTGCTTTCACTTCCTCAAATAAGGCTTCACGCATCGCATACAAATGTTGTGGTGCAGGTGTCACTACCATCAAATAAGATTTTGGCTTTAATACCCGCAAGATTTCCTGTTTCGGAATCGGGCTAAATAAGCTGGTACAGAGATCAATGAATTGATCCAATACCGGCAAGGTTGCCCCTGTCCCTACCACCCAGGTAATTTCTTTATTCAGTTTAGCTGCAACCTGAACTGCATTTTTGGCAATATCTACGCCGACACATTGCATGACTTCAGCCTGCATGGCATTGGTGTAATAGCCTTCGCCACAACCAATATCGAGCAGATTTTCAATCCGCAGCTCACGGATTTTCTTGACCACAGCCTGTTGCAAAGGCGCATAATGACCTGCACTCAGAAATGCACGGCGTGCCTGCACAGATTCAGGCGTATCGCCCGGATTTTTACTATGTTTATGCTGCACCACATGCAGGTTCACATAACCCTGCTTGGCTACATCATAGCTATGCTGATTGTCACAGCGCCATGTACGTTCATTTAAGCGTAACTGCTCACGACAAACAGGACACATCAGTAGGTTCATTTTTTAATTTCTCCAAAACAAAAAAGCCGGCATGCGCCGACTTTTTCAAATGCATTTCTTAGCGTAATTTTAAGGTCATTAGACCCAAAACTACCAGCATAATCGTAATAATCCAGAAACGGATGACGACTTGAGTTTCACGCCAACCTTTCTTTTCATAATGGTGATGCAAAGGTGCCATCAGGAATACCCGTTTATTACGCATTCTTAATGAACCGATTTGCAGGAAGACTGAAATTGCTTCCACCAGGAATACACCTGCCATAATCGCAAACACGATTTCCTGACGTACCATCACGGCAATCGTACCCAGCATTGCACCTAAAGATAATGCACCCACGTCACCCATAAACACTTGAGCTGGATGAGCGTTATACCAGAGGAATGCCAGACCGGCACCAATCATCGCAGCACAGATGACTACCAGTTCAGAAGAATATTTCACATAAGGAATATGTAAGTAGTTAGCGAAACGTACATCGCCTGCCAGATAAGCAAATACCCCTAAACCGGCTGCAACCAGGACAATTGGCATAATTGCCAGACCATCCAGACCATCGGTCAGGTTTACGGCATTGGATGCACCATTAATCACGAAGTAAGTGAAAATAATGAAGCCAATTCCCAGCGGAATCACAGACAATGGAATGGTGTGATCCTTAAAGAATGGAATCAACACATCCAGCATGTTGGCAGTCACAACTGGATTCGGTTGCTGCTGTGCGATCACATACAGTGCAATACCAGCACCGATTGAACCTACAGACGTCCAAAAGAATTTCTTGCGTGCAGGTAAACCGGCATTGTCTTTATAACGGATTTTAATCCAGTCATCCGCCCAACCAACGGCACCAAAAATCACCATCACCGAGAGCACAATCCAGACATAAGGATTCGTCAGGTCCGCCCACAGTAAGGTGGAGATCCCGATCGAGAGCAGGATTAATACCCCACCCATGGTCGGTGTACCCATTTTCTTGGCATGATTCTCAGGAGCAAACGAACTTACTGCCTGACCATATTTTAGTGCCTGCAATTTGCGAATCATGATCGGACCCAAGACCAAACCGATAGTCATAGCAGTCAAAACGCTGAGCAAAGCACGTAAAGTTAAATAACGAACCACCTGAAACGTGCTATCAAAGCCCGCCAGCTGGTCAAATAGCCATAACAGCATTTAGAGTTTCTCCATCAATGCAGCCATTAATGTTTCCATATGGGTAAAACGCGACCCTTTAAATAGAAAAGACATTGGCTGGGGATGATGTGTTTCAATCAAATCAATTAAAAATGGTAAAGCCTGCTCCTGATTGAGGAAAGCCTGCATCTTCTTACCATATTGCGTACTACGTGCACCTTCTTGTGCAGCTGGAGCAAATTCACCCACAGCCACCACAAAATTAATGCCTTTGACCGATACCAGATCCCGACCAAGTTTATAATGCTCGATCGCGGCAGATGAACCCAGTTCACCGATATCACCGGTCACCATCACTCGAATACCCTGCTGCTGCGCTAAAACTTCAGCCGCTGCACGCATCGAGCTTGGATTGGCATTGTAGGTATCATCAATAAATAAAAAATCTTTGTGCGGAATAAAGTTCAAACGACCTTTGGCACCAACAGCCTGTTCAAGGCCAGCCACGATATCATCCAGACTAATACCAATCGCCAAAGAGAAAGCCACTGCTGCAGTTGCGTTCTGCACATTGTGTTCACCAGCAAATGGCAGATTTACAGTTATAGTGCCTTGTGGTGTATTTAACGTGAAAGTCGCAGATTGCGGATGTAGTTCTACGTCAGTTGCATAGACATCACCGCCCTGACCAAAACTTAGAGTCTTCTCGGTTTTGACGGCTGCACGAATCTGCTCGGCATAATCATCCGCTGCAGGCACAATCGAAGTTTCAGAAATATGTGAATAGATTTCAGATTTAGCGCGACAAATCCCATCACGGCCACCAAACTCACCTAAGTGTGCAGTACCGATATTAATGATACCGGCCACATGCGGCTGTACCAGATTGGAAGTGTAATCAATTTCACCCTGATGGCTCGCACCCAGCTCCATCACCGCATACTGATGTTCAGCACGCAGTTCCAGCAACATCATTGGGACACCCAAATCATTATTCAGGTTACCGCGAGTGACTAAAGTCGGTGCCAGACGTGACAGGATACTGCCCAGCATTTCCTTGGTCGTGGTTTTACCGCTACTGCCAGTCAAAGCAATGACTTTGAGCTGTGGATTTTGCTGACGACGATATGCGCCAAGATGACCCAGCGCCAGGCGAGTATCTTCAACTACTAGCTGACAAATATCTGCGTCAACAGGTTGGCTGACAATCGCGATTCCACAGCCCTTCTCAGCCACTTGGGCGATAAAGTCATGCGCATCAAAACGCTCACCTTTCAATGCCAGAAAAGCATCACCTGCTTCGGCATGACGGGAATCAGTTAAAATCCGCTTAATCTGGCCTTCAGGTTTTTTATCATTCAGCCAATAACCCTGAGTGGCTTGCTGTAACTGTTCAATTGTCCATGGCTCTAGAGGCACGGTACTTGTTGTTGAAGTATGCATGTAAAATCCTAATGCGCTGGAAATGCTAAATCACGGTTGTGATGCTGGGCATCAATCGCGGCCTGTACCTCGACCACATCATCAAACCAATGTCGCACCCCATCAATCTCCTGATAATTTTCGTGTCCCTTACCGGCAATCACCACAATGTCACCTGGCTGTGCCTGGTCGACTACAAAGCGGATTGCTTCACGACGGTCATGAATTTCATGATAGGTTTTGCCTGAAAAATCGATACCCTGCTTCATGTCAGCGAAAATCTGGTTTGGATCTTCAGTACGTGGATTGTCCGAAGTCAGCACTGCAATATCAGCACCTTCGAGGGCCGCTTGAGTCATCAACGGGCGTTTGCCACGATCACGGTCACCGCCACAACCAAAAGCAACCCAGAGTTTTTGACTGACATGGCGCTTCAGCGTAAGCAAGACCTGAGTCAGGGCATCTGGAGTATGTGCATAATCCACAACAAATAAACGCTCATCATCACGAATGACCTGCATACGGCCTGGGGCACCTTTCAGCTCGGGCACAGTTGCAATTAAATCGGCTAATGCAAAACCGGCTTGCTCTGCCACAACCAGGCTGGCAACCAGATTTTCGATATTAAAATGACCCAGCAAAGGACTATGCACAGTAAATGTATCTTGTGCAGTGATCAATTTAAATTCAGCACCGGAAATACTGTACTGGATATCCTGAACCTGATAATCGGCTGATTGTGACAAAGAATAAGTCAGAATTTTCGGCTGATTCGGATTGGCTTTTGCAGCATTCAGCATCACCTCTGCATGTGCGTCATCAATATTGATGACTGCAACTTTCAGAGATTCAAAGCTGAATAAACGCGATTTTGCTTCTGCATAAGCTTCCAGCGTACCGTGATAGTCGAGATGGTCACGACTTAAATTGCTATAAGCCGCAATTTCAATCGCACAACCATTCAGACGGCCCTGCTCCAGACCATGCGAACTCGCTTCAATTGAAGCAAATTCCGCGCCTGCCTGTGCATAGGCATGCAAGGCATTTTGCAATTGCAGGGCATCCAGTGTGGTATGAGAAGAGGCTTCCAGATTCGGCAAAACACCATTCCCTGTAGTCCCCATAACTGCACAAGCTTTGCCTTGCAGCATCAGCAACTCAGCAACCAGACGGGAAATTGTGGTTTTACCATTGGTACCAGTTACGGCCAGAATACGGGCAGCCTTGACTGGCTGAGTCGCTTGCAGATAGCGCTTTTGCCACTCGCCCATCAAGTGACGGACATTGGGTACTACCAAAGCTGGAGTAACACCTAGCTCTTGTTCTGAAATTACGGCCAGTGCACCCAATGACAGGGCTTTTTTGGCATATTCTGCGGTTTTTTCAGGTTGAGACAAGCTGGTCAGGGCAATAAAAATTTGCCCCAGTTTAACTTTGCGGCTGTCCAGTTCGAAACCCTGAAAGGATTGTCGCATCCATTCAGCAGGTTCTTGAACGGCGTAGAGATCTTGAAATGTAATGGACATTGATCACCTATTTACTGGACTTTGGGAGATTCTAAAGGTTTGTCCAACGGGACATTCAGCAAGCGTAAAGATTCCTGCATCACACGGGCAAAGACAGGTGCAGATACCATACCACCATAATAAGACCCTTGCGGATTTTCCACGACCACCACCATAGCAATACGCGGATCACTCACGGGTGCTACACCAGCAAATAAAGCACGGTATTCACTAGTTGAATAGCCTTTACGGTCGGCACGCAATTTATGCGCAGTACCCGTTTTACCTGCAACACGATAACCAGGTACGGTTGCACGGGTTGCTGTACCACCAGGCAGAGTTGCTGTTTCCATCATCAGCAGAACCTGTTCTGCGATTTGTGGATCAATCATCTGCTCGCCTTGTGGCTGTTCTTCTAATTTATACAGGCTTAAAGGCACTTTCACACCTTTGTTCGCCAGCATGGCATAGGCATCAGCCAATTGCAGCACAGTCGCATTCAGACCATAACCATAGGCCATGGTTGCTACTTCAGACACATTCCATTTACTTGGCGGCAGAATCAAACCGGAACTTTCACCCGGAAATTTCACTGCGGAACGCTGACCAAAACCAAGACGTTTATAGAAAGTCGGTAAAGTTTCATACGGCAGTGACAAAGCTAATTTAGCTACACCGACGTTTGATGATTTCTGGATAATGCCACCCAGTGTCAACTGACCGTAGTTATGCGTATCACGGATGGTGTGGTTTCCGACCCGCATACTACCTGGACTCGTATTGATCACCGAATTGGCCGTATATTTCCCGCTCTCTAGAGCCATCGCCACAGTTAGCGGCTTCATGGTTGAACCCGGCTCGAAGGAATCGACAGCGCCACGGTTACGCATTGCGTCTTTATTTAATAAGCCATTCTTGTCATTCGGGTTATAAGAGGGCCAAGAAGACATTGCCAGAATTTCACCGGTTTTGACGTCGACTGCAATCGCTGTTGCGGAGCGGGCATTATTGGCGACGCCTGCTGCAGTCAGTTCACGATACATAATGTACTGTAAACGTGAGTCGATACTCAGGGTAATGTTTTCACCTGGCTCAACTTCTTTAATCACTTCCGGTTCTTTAACGCGGTTGCCTTTTTTGTCACGGATAATCTGCTGTTCACCATCCTGACCGGCAAGACGGGTATTCAGCTGCATTTCCAGACCTTCGATCCCAGTTCCCTCACTATTGGTCAGACCAATAATCTGGGAGTTTGGCTGTGGCTGAGGATAATAGCGCTTATAGTTTTTCTCGGTATACACACCTTGGAAATTACGCTTCATGATCAGTTCCGCCTGTTGTGGCGGCACTTCTTTTTTCAGGATCAGATAACGTGAACGTGGACGCTCTTCCATCTTTTTGCGCAATTCAGCACGATCCATGCCCACTGCATCAGCCAGCTCATCCAGATTCAGGTTTTTATCTGGGAGCTGGCGTTTTAGTTTACGGCTATTCGGCTCTTTCTGTAGTGCCAGCATGGTTTCATCATAGAGTTTTTTATTATCAAAATAGTCACGTGGGTCAATCACGATTTTCATAATCGGCGTACTGATCGCCAGCGGAATACCATTACGATCATAAATTACGCCACGCATGGCCTTGATGGTATTGGTTCGCAGAATATTGGCATTGGCTTTATTTTGCAGAAAGTCTTTATTGATAATCTGCACATAGAAAGCTCGGCCGATCAGTGTCACAAAACACAGCAGCACCACAGCCCACATGATGTAAAAACGGTTGATATAAACATTTAAGGCATTTTTCTCGGTGACGGACTGCTTTTTACGTACCGGTTGCTTCTTTCTCTTGTCTACCATGTTCGAGCGCTAGCCTTATTTTTTCTCATCTGAAGGTTGTGGTAAGGAAATCACGACACTCTGTGAAATCGGAGGTGAATACATCCTTAACTGGGTCACTGCACGGGTACCAATCTGCGCGGTCGCACCAAAGGTCTGCTGTTCAATCAGCAAACGTCCCCACTCTGCATTCAAATCATCCCGTTCACGCAGATAGGTGCTCAGTTTGCGGTTATCCTGACGGTATTCAAAGACTTGGAAGACGACAAATACCGCACTGATGAAGACCATCAACATTAATATGAGGTAAACAATGACTTTTTTCAGCCATAACTTTTCTGTTTTTTTATCAACCACTTCAGTTTTCATGATGTGCCTATTAAGCTAAACGTTCTGCCACGCGCAGCCATGCGCTACGTGAACGAGGATTGGCTTTAACTTCCTCATCACTTGCCTTGACCCGGGCGATTTTCTTTAAACGTCGCGTATCCTTTTGTTGTTGCGGCATTCCCCAGCCTGAATCTTCTTCAAGCGTTGATTCTTTTTGAATAAACTGCTTAATCAACCGATCTTCCAGTGAATGGAAGCTGATCACAGCCAAACGTCCCTCTGGTTTTAAAATCTCAACCGCTTGAGGGAGGAAAGTTTCAATATCTTCTAATTCTTTATTAATAGCAATACGAATTGCCTGGAAAGTTCGGGTGGCAGCATGTTTATTTTTTTCCCATTTTGGATGGGCAACTTTCACAATTTCCGCCAGTTTGGCTGTGGTATCAATATATCCGGCAGCCTTGATCGCTTTGGCTATACGACGACTATAACGCTCTTCCCCATACTGAAAAATCACATTGGCCAGTGCTTCTTCTTCAATATCCACCAGCCATTCTGCTGCAGTCGGACCTTGCGAGTTGTCCATACGCATATCCAGCGGGCCATCTTTCATAAAGCTGAAACCGCGTTCTGCCTGATCCAGCTGCGGTGAAGACACCCCTAAGTCAGCCATCACACCATCTACACTTACAATACCCTGCTCAGCTAATGCCTGTTTTAAATCAGCGAAGCTGGCATGGATAATTTTAAAACGTGAATCTTCCTGTTCCAGTTCTGCGGCAACAGCCAATGCTTGCGGGTCTTTATCGAAGGCGTAGACGCGTGCATTTTCATCCAATTTGGAAAGCAATAAACGTGTATGCCCACCGCGACCAAAGGTTCCATCCACATAAATTCCCGTATTGCGACCAGCCAGTAAGGCATCAATCGTTTCGTGAAGTAATACAGAAATATGTGACATAAAAACTCAATCAATAGGGCGAAAAATTTAACTGCACATTATCACTCTGTTTAGCTAAAGCTCCAAACGACTTTTTGTAGATAAATATTAATTTCTATAGAGAAAACCGTTTTT
>ENA-UOWK01000797-UOWK01000797.1-bioreactor-metagenome-genome-assembly--contig:-NODE-797-length-13318-cov-17.628742_pt1 | contig 13318 bp, 20 predicted proteins | sample MGYA00238157_ERZ761612 | MGnify/ENA primary metagenome ERZ761612 (study PRJEB28901, sample SAMN06268035) | bioreactor metagenome | isolation source: Joint BioEnergy Institute, California, USA... | reverse complement strand
CCGCGCGGTCCGTTGAGGTTGGCGAACTGGTTCGGCTTGAACGCGCCGGGGATGGATGCCGCGAGCCGATCCGACACGCTGTAGTACGAGTCGGGGTGCTCGGGCGGCACGCTCGTCGCGGTCATGACGACCTCGGCGCCGTAGGCCTTGAGGACCGCGACCTTCTCACCCGCGAACTTGTCGGGGACGACGAAGATCATCCGGTACCCGCGCTGCTGGGCGATGAGGGCCAGGCCGACCCCGGTGTTGCCACTGGTCGGCTCGACGATCGTGGCGCCGGGCTTGAGGTGGCCGTCGCGCTCCGCCGCGTCGATGATGTTCCGCGCGATGCGGTCCTTGGCGGAGCTGCCCGGATTGAAGTACTCGACCTTGGCGAGGACCGTGGCTTCGATGCCTTCGGTGACCTTGTTCAAGCGGACGAGCGGGGTGTTGCCGACCAGATCGGCGATGGAGGTGGCGTAACGCACGTGTTCTTCCTGACGGGATGCCGCACTCGCAGAGGTGCGGTCGCTGTGTGGGGTCGCGGATGTCGCCGGGGAACCGGCGGTCAGAGACGACAACAGCGAAGGGTCAGCACCCGACCAGAGTAGCGGACGCCCGGCATCCGCGGCGGGCGTCATCTGACGCAACAGAACGAAAGCTTCGGACACACGACCCTCGTCCCGCCCGCGCGAACGTAGGTTCGTTGTATGACGTCTCCCGCTCACGCCGCATCGAACGACCGGGCCGCCTCCGGATTCACGGAGTCGCTCTCGCCCGAGGAGTTCAAAGCCGTCTTCCGCGGGCATCCCGGCGGCGTCGCCGTCATCACGGCTGATGCGGGGAACGGACCGGTCGCGCTCACGGCGACCTCGGTGTCGTCCGTCAGCGCAGACCCGCCGCTGCTGATCTTCTCGGTGTCGGCGCAGTCGTCGGCCGCTCCCGTCCTGGCCGCCGCCGAGACCATCGTCGTCCACCTGCTGGACGCCGACGACCTGCGGGTCGCCGAGGTGGGGGCGACGAGTGGGATCGACCGCTTCGCGGAGCTGCCCTGGTCACGCCTGGTCACCGGTGAGCCCGTGTATCACGGGGTTCGCGCGTGGGTCCGGTGCGCCGTCATCGACCGGATGGATGCCGGGGGCTCGACCGTCATCGCCGCGCACGCCGTGCAGGCGAACATCACCCGCGACTCCGAGGCACCGCTCGTCTATCACAACCGGACCTGGCACCGGTTGGGTCCTGACACCGCTCTCTGAGGGAGCGGCTCGCGCGGGATCAGGAACGTCGCGCGAGGTCGTCCAGTGCGGCAGCGATCCGGCGGATCGTCTCGGCGGTGGTCTTCGCTTCGCCTTCATCCAGGCTGTCGATGACCGACACCACGGCCGCATGGTGCGCACCGTAGACCTCGTCGACGAGGTCGTTGGCCGACTCCGACGGCATCAGGTAGTGGGCACGTCGGTCCGTGGGGTGCTGCTCGCGCGTCACATACCCTTTGCCCACTAGGCGCTCGATCACGTTCGTGACGGTCGCACTGGAGGTACCGAGCATGACGATCAGGTCCTTGGGACTGATCTCCCGCTCTTCCCGCCGCGCCTGGACGAGGTAGCGGAGTGCGGCGAGGTCTATCCCGCCGAGTCCGGAGATCCGCTGCGAGCGGTCCGCCTGAACCTGCTCGGCATGGCGGAGCTCGAGGATGGCGCTACTGAGTAGGCGTCCGGCCTCGGTGTGGGGCTGCGAGGCATACAGGTGCGTGTGCTCATGTCGAACGATGGACTGAGGCATGTCAACTCCTCGGCTCGTGACGGGTGTCGAACATCATCCGATCGCCGCCCGAGCCTCAGCCGCATCCGGATACTTCCCGACGAACCCTCCGGCGTGATCTCGGGTGATCCAGCCTGCGGGGCTCTGCTCGACGGTTCCGAGGAACCGCCCGTCGGTGTTGCCGACCCAGAAGCCCGCCTCGACCTCGTGCCACGTCGCGATCTTCTCGCTGACGTCCACGGAGCCGTACGAGTCGAGCACCTCCATCGACTTCACCACCTTACATGTCTGAATCTGTGACAGTTCTTGTCCTTCTCGAAATCAATGATAGACATGAGTTGTGAAATCCACTAGATCTATTGTTTAGCTAGTAATTCAGGAACGGACAGATGACACCCTCACCCGCACACCCCATCCCGGCGCCCTTCGCCTCGATCGGTGTCGCTCTCATCCCCGAGCAGCGCACGGGCTGGTGGGTCCCTCTCATCACCTCCCTTTCACGCCCGCGAGCGCACCGCACGACGGCGCAGCCCGCACACCACTGACCACAGCACCCCGAACCCACCAGGAGAACGTCATGGGAAGCCTCTACTACGGGAACGTCGAATCCCCCATCGTCATGCCCGACCGCATCCTCGCCCACCTCGCCGCGATCGCGACGACCAAGCTGCGGCGGAGCGAGAGCTTTGTCGTGTCCTGGAAGGGAACCGGCGACAACGGCGAGGGCCGCACGACCCTCTGGTTCCAGCCGGCGATCCCGCTGCGCTTCGTCTACGACCAGTCGGCTGCTGTCGCGCTGAACCCCGCCACGCTGCGGGAGATGGCCGACCAGGCCACGTCGAACGGCGGCCTCGTCCTCGACGCAGATCTGGACATCCCCGAGATCGGTGCCGCACGCACCGAGGCGCGTCGACCGGTGGTCGCCGCGTGAGTCACCCCGACCTCAGCGACGAGGCCGACGCCTACGAGGACGCCCTCGCCGCCGATTTCACCGAGCGCTTCGGAACCCCTCCGCTGTTGGTCTGACCGCTCTCCGAGCACACGAACTCGTGCCGCCCCTCCGCCGTTCCCCCCACGGCGTCGACGGGGCGGCATGTTTCGTTACGGGCGGCGACGCGGAGACCCTCGCGTCAGGCGCTGGGGTCGCCCTCACCCGCATCGGCGGGCTCCGGAACCAGGTGCAGGCCCGCCGGCGAGTTCGCCGCGTACATGAGGGCCTCTGACCACGCGCGGTTGATGCGCGACTGTCGGCTTCCGTAGTACTTGAAGACCAGGGATGCGTGCGGGTGAAGCCACACGGAGGTCCGTCCCTCGCCGATGCTCTTGTCGTCGCGCCACGTGAAGTGGAAGGACTCGCCACGACGGAGTTTGTTGCCGATCACCTGCTGCAGGTGTGCCAGCGTGCGGTCCTCGAAGTCCACCTTGATGGAGTCCTCATAGATGAACTTGCCCACGGCAGCCCCCTCGTCGTGTCATCTCGGTATCGAAACGACGTCTCCCCATTATGGTGTCCCCATGGGCCTGATCTACTACGGCGGCTCGGCGATGCCCATCCGCATCGAGGACCGCGCACTCGCTCACCTCAAGGTGGTGGTCGCGACCAAGCTCCGCCGTTCGGAGAGCTTCACCGTGTCGTGGCAGCATCCGGACGATTCCCCGCGGGGGCGGACGACGATCTGGTTGCATCCCGCGATCCCGCTCAGGTTCGTCTTCGACCACGCGGAACCGCCGACGCTGAACCGCGAATGGATCGAGGAGCTCGCGGCATCCGCCAATTCCTCGGGCGGGATTCAGCTGCCGGCGCGGATGTTCGATGAGGACAGCGGGCCCGACGTCACGGAGTGAGGTGCCCCTCGGCGGCGGCCTCGGGCTCGGACTCGTCCGGGATCGGGATGAGAGCGATGGGGACGCCGGGCGAGATGAGCAGGTGAGCCGGACGAGGAGCGCCCTCGCCGTCGTTCACCACGATCCATCCGTGGCCCGCGTCGAGCGCCGCAGCCACCTGTGCCGAGAAGGTCTCGAAGGACTCCTCGCCGATGCTGTACAGGGTCCCCCCGTAGTGCACGTCGATGCGCTTCACCATGCCACGCTCTCCTGTTCCGCCTCCGCGGGTTCCGGGACGATGTAGAGACCGGACGGGGAGTTCGCGACGGAGGCGAGCGCGTCCACCCATGCGAGGTTCAGCGGCGCGCGCTGACCTCTGTAGAACTTGAAGACGAGCGTGCACCGCGGGTGCAGCCAGATGCTGGTGCGGCCGTCGCCGATCGCGGCGTCGTCCTTCCACGTGAAGTGGAAGGACTCGCCGCGACGGAGCTTCGACATGATGACCACCTGGAGGTGGGCCAGCGCACGGTCGTCGAAGTCGACCTTCAGCGTGCCGTCGTAGATGAACTTCCCCACCGGGAGGTCACCGGGGCGAACGGTTCTCGGCGCTGATCATCCAGGCGAACTGCTCGAGGCTCTCGAGGATGCTGTGGAGGATGTCGGCGCTCGTCGGGTCCTCGTCGTCGACGTCGTCGTGGACGTCGCGGCAGGTGCCGATGACGGCCTCGAGACGCTCGGTGACGAGGTCGATGACGTCGGAGGTCAGGACCTCGCCGTGCGGGAACTCGGGCAGCGTCGTGGTCTCGGCCACCGTGTCGCTCCGGCCGTCGGGAACGGCGTGCAGGGCGCGCATGCGCTCCGCGATCGTGTCGCTGAACTCCCGCGCGGCGTCGATGATCTCGTCGAGCTGGAGGTGCGTGTCGCGGAAGTTCTTCCCGACGACGTTCCAGTGCGCCTGCTTGCCCTGGATCGACAGCTCGAGGAGGTCGACGAGAACGGCCTGCAGGTTGTCGCTGAGCTTCTGAGAGGCGGTGAATCCGCGCTCGGCGTTCTGCTCTTCGGTCAGCTGCGCGCCCGACTTGCCGGGGCGGCGCTTGTTGCGGGTGGCGGGCTTCGTCTGAGTGGTCGTCATGGGACGGCTCCCCTTCTGTCGCGGAACGTGGATGCCTCCCACGCTAGGACGAAGGCGATCCCGAGGTCATCGGGTTGCGCGGCCCGGGAGGCGGTGATATCCCCGGAGCTCACGCTCCCGGCTCACTCCTCGATGCGAGCGAGAGCAGCGGCCATCTCGTCGTCGGACAGTGACAGACCCGCGTCCGTGAGCCGCTGTGCGAGGACGTTCCGCGGATCGACGCCGTCGTGCCCCTGCAGATCGGCTCGGGTCTGGGCGATGATGCCGTCGAGCTTCTGCCCGGCATCCGCGGGGTTCACCGACATGGCGGGCTCTGCCTGTACGGCGTCGCCGGCGCGGCCGGCATCCTGTGCATCACTCATGGCGTCAGTGTGCTCGTCTTCGCGGGCGCGGTCATCCCCTTGACCGGGCGCGACGACCCGGATAGGTCTCAGGAATGCGGTGAGCGCTCCGGATGGATCGTGGGCCCGCGCCACTTCGGGGAGAACCCCTCGACCTCGAAATCGTCGTACGCCGCCGCGACGGCTTCGGTGGGAGGGTCCCGTGGTTCGGGCACCGGGATCAGCGCGATAGGGACACCCGGCGTGATGAAGAGGTAGGCGGGGCTCGCGCTTCCGACGCCGTCATTGACGGCCAGCCAGTGCTGGCCGTCGCGGGCGCCCTCTTGGATCTCGCGATGGACGTCGTCGAGCGTCCGGTTCGCGACGCTGTACCACTGCCCGCCGTACGAGATGTCGATGCGTCCCATCGGTTCTCCTCGGCTGCGATCGGTCTCGACATCCACCATCTGTCGTGGCGTCGCGCGTGTCACGTCCTTGACATGTTCGGGTGCCGCCGTTTAGAGCGCCGCCAGGGGCGGGCGGTGCGCGATCGGCTTCGGCTTGGCGCGGCGCGGAGCGCAGGCCGCGACGTGTCGGGCTGCACCGATCAGAAGCTGGTCCATGTCCGCGAACCACGCGCTCCCCGAGCCGCCGTGGACCCAGGTCACGTCGAACCCGGCGGGGTCCGCCGCCTCGACGTAGGCGATGACGCTGGCGGCGTCGGAGCTGTCGACGCGGGAGTCGCAGAGGCGCCATGCCGTCGGCGAAAGCGGCTGCAGGATCAGCTGATGGACGGGATCGGCACTCATGGCGCACCTCCGAGGTGTGGTGTCCGCGATCGTCGCTGATCGCCGGGGGGTGAGGTCTTCACTCGCCCCCTCACCCTCACTCGCGCTCGTCGGACCGGTGAGGGGCTTGACACCGAGAGGGCCCCAAGTTAGCTGCAGCGAGTAGCAGAACGACGCCTCGCGAGTCAATGCCCCCCTTCCGGAACCGGCACCCCGATTACCGTGATCACCGCAAGGTAAGTAGGCGGATGGTCGAGACGAGAGGTGTTCGGGTCACCGATCCTTTCCCACGCTTATGAGGGGCCCCGGCGATCGGGCTTATCGCCGGGGCCCGACCTTTGCAAGGCCCCCGGTTCGATGGCATCCGCGCCCTACGTTGACACGAACGAGAGGAGCACCCATGACCGAGCACGAGGCCGCCCCCGAGTCCGATTCCTCGCTCCCCGGCGGGAATCTGCCGGACGAGGACCCCATCGAGGCCGTATCCAAGGCTGCCCGCAACGACGAGCCGGTTCCCATCGAACAGATCGAGCCCGGGGTGGACCCCGACTCGGCCGATTCCAGTCGATCGCTCAACCGCACGGGCGACTGAGTTCGCCAGCCCGACGCGTCAGCCCAGCTCGACGCGTTGCGCGTACTCGTTGGCGCGGGTGGCGACGTCGTTGATGTATCGCGTCAGCGGGTTGTAGGTGAAGACGGCGTCCCGCCAGGCCCTCTCGGTGCCGAGCGGCCCGGACCGGCACAGATACCGGGCAGCGGCGAGGGCGGCGTCGTCGATGTTGTTGGGGTCGCGGACGCCGTCCGCGTCGCCGTCCGCGCCCCAGCGCCGCCACGTCTCGGGGATGAACTGCAGCGGGCCGACGGCACGGTCCCACTGGTCGTCGCCGTCGAGAGCGCCGCCGTCGGTGTCCTCGATCGCAGCGACGCCGTCACCAGTGAGCCGCGGCCCGAGGATGCGAGGCGCGACGAGGCCGCGCTTGGTCAGCGTCGCCCCGCCGTAAGAACCGTGCCGGGACTCCACCCAGCCGATCCCCGCGAGGGTGTTCCAGGCGATGTCGCACGATGGCTGCTCGTGCGCGACGGTCAGGTCGGCCGCCGCGTAGGCGATGACCGCACGACGCGGGATGCCGGTGGCCGCCGCCACCTCGTCGGCCCACGCTCCGTCGACGAGATCGACGGCGGCAGCCCGTGAGGGGTTCGCCCCGGCCACAGCGACAGCAGGCGGGGGTGCCACCGCCCAGCGGGACGAAACGGGCGGCAGGGGCGGCTCAGCGGGCTCGGCGGCCTGCGGGGGCGTGGAGGGCAGGCAAGCGGCGAGGAGCACCACGACCGCCGCAGGGGCGACGCCCAGCCCGACGGCGAGCGCTGCGGAACGTCGTCGCGCGCGCGCAGCCGGAGCCTTGCGACGTGCCGCCATCTGCGTCCTCCCCCGGTCGACTGCCCGCACCACGCTAACCCGCGCCGGTGGAGATCCGCTGGGGCCGAAGCCGCACCCGACCCGGTGAGGGATGCCGAGGAGCGAGGCGTCGCGTCAGCGACGGGATGCCGGGACGGCCGCCGCGCGCGCGATCCGGAACACGACCACGGCCGCCGCGACCCACGGCCCCACGACCAGGACGGGGTCGAGCCAGGCGTGCTTCACGTCGACGCGGCCTCGTCCGAACCTCGACGCGATCGGATGCCGTCCGCGTTCGCCGAACACCCCCGACTGTGTCACCGGATCGTCGGGGCGCCGCGAGAACAGCGACCTCACGTGCGCGCCGGCCGACTCGACGCGGTCGCCCAGGATCAGCAGCATCCAGTGCGGAGTCTGCCCCTCGCTGTAGCGCGTATAGGCGACCCGCCGGATGAGGCCCGAGAGCCCGTGGAGGGGCTGCGCGGTACCGAACACGGGCGTGAGGCGTTCGTGCTCGAGCGATCGCTCGCGACCGGCGCCGTGCGGCTGTTGCTCGGGGACGCGCCAGTGCGCACCGGTGTCGATCCCGGGTTGCTCGCGGGGGAACGCGGGACGATCCGCCGGGTCGAGATCTGCACCCCACCCCGGGATGCGGCGACGCAGGTCGTCGGGATCGGGGGTATGGCCGGGCTTGTCTGCGGTGTACGGCATGATTCCTCCTCGGATGCGGGTCAGGCGCCGAACGTGATGACGGGCTTGACGATGCCGTCGAGCTTGGATGAGAACACGTGGTAGCCCTCGGCGATGTCGTCGAGGTCGAAGCGGTGGGTGATCAACTCGCGAGGAGCGATGTGTCCCGCTCGGATGTGTTCGAGCAACCGCGGCCACTGACGCTTGACCGGCGCCTGGTTGGCACGGATGGTGAGCCCCTTGTTCATGGCGTCGCCGACCTTGACGGCGCTGAACAGCGGGCCGTACGCACCCATCACCGAGATGGTGCCGCCCTTGCGGACGGCGTCGATCGCCCAGTTGAGGGCGATGGGAGAACCGCCCTGCAGTTTCAGCTTGGCGGCGGTCACGTGCTGCACGACGTGCCCGTCGGCCTCGGCGCCCACGGCATCGATGACCGAGTCGGCGCCGAGTCCGTCGGTCATCTTCTTGAGGGTCAGGACGATGTCATCGACCTGACCGAAGTGCACGGTCTCGGCGAACGCGAAGGCGCGCGCCTTCTCGAGGCGGTAGTCGAGGTGGTCGACGACGATGACGCGTCCGGCTCCCATCAGCCAGCACGAGCGAGCGGCGGCGAGGCCGACGGGTCCCGCACCCAGCACCACGACGGTGTCGCCCTCGACGATGTCGGCGAGCTGCGAACCGAAGTAGCCGGTCGAGAAGGCGTCGGTCAGCAGGAGCGCATCCTCGGAGGCGATGTCATCGGGGATCACCTGGGGGCCGACGTCGGCGAAGGGCACCCGGACGAGCTCGGCCTGACCGCCGTCGAATCCGCCGGTCGAGTGCGAGTAGCCGTAGATGCCACCGATCGCCGTGGCGTTCGCGTTGACGTTGTGGCAGTTCGAATACAGCCCGCGCGCACAGAAGAAGCACGAGCCGCAGTAGATGTTGAAAGGGACCATGACCCGGTCGCCCGGCTTCAGGTTCTGTACCGACGACCCGACCTCCTCCACCCGGCCGATGAACTCGTGCCCGAAGGTGTGCCCGATCCGCGTGTCGGGCATCATGCCGTGGTACAGGTGCAGGTCGGAACCACAGATCGACGCCAGTTCGACGCGCACGATGGCGTCGTTCGGGTGCGCGATCACGGGATCGGGCTTGCGGTCGACGCGGATCTTGTACGGTCCGCGATAGGTCATCGCCTTCATCGGTCCTCCTCAGGTTCCGGGCGAGCCTGGTCGCCGGGAACGCGAGGAGGGAGGGGGTTGCGCCGCCCGCGCCGACGTGTCAGCCCGCGGCGGGCCCGCCGAGCTCGAAGCGATACCCCATGCCCGCCTCGGTGAGGATGTGACGTGGATGCGCCGGATCCTCCTCGAGCTTGCGGCGCAGCTGCGACACGTACAGGCGCAGGTACCCGGTGTCGCTCACGTGCTCGCTCCCCCAGATCGAGGTCAGGATCGTCTGGCGGGTGACGAGCTTGCCGGGGTTGCGCAGCAGGATCTCGAGCAGCTGCCATTCGGTCGGGGTGAGCCGCACGCGCTCGGTCTGACCACCGGTGGTCTTCATGACGCTGCGCGCCGCCAGGTCGACGGAGATCGATCCGAACTCCGTCACCGGATCGGGCTCCTGCTGCGGGGCGCGACGGGTCAGGGCCCGGATGCGCGCCAGGAGCTCGTCGATCGAGAACGGCTTCGTGACGTAGTCGTCCGCACCGGCGTCGAGCGCGTCGACCTTGTCGGCCGCGCCCGTGCGTCCCGACACGACGAGGATGGGCGCATCGGACCAGCCGCGGATCGCGTGGATCACCTCGATGCCGTCGAGCTCCGGCATCCCGAGGTCGAGCAGGAAGATGTCGGGGTGGTGATCGACGGCCGCCGAGATGGCCTGCGCGCCGTCGGCGGCGGTGAACACCTCGTATCCGCGCGCCGACAGGGTGATGCGGAGCGCTCGGACGATCTGCGGATCGTCATCGGCGATGAGGATCTTCATGCGGATGCCTCCTCGTCGGCGACCGGCAGCGACACGACCATCGTCAGCCCGCCGCCGGGGGTGTCCTCGGGGGTGAGAGCACCGCCCATGCCTTCGACGAATCCCTTCGACAGCGCGAGGCCGAGACCGAGACCGGTGCTGTTGTCGGTGTCGCCGAGCCGCTGGAACGGCACGAACACGTCGTCGCGGCGCTCGGCGGGGATCCCCGGTCCGTGGTCGATGATCCGGATCTCGGCAACCGCACCGAAACTGCTCGTCGCGACGCGCACCTTGCGCCCCTCGGGCGAATGGCGCAGCGCGTTCGCGAGCAGGTTGACCACCACGCGCTGCAGCAGGACGGGGTCGGCTCGGAGCTCCACATCCGGCTCGAGGTGGATGTCGACGGATGCCGGTCCGGCACCGAGCTCTTCGAGGGCGGGGAGGATGACGTCCGCCGGGTCGATCGTGAGGAGCGAGACCGCGAGGGCCCCGGCCTGCAGCCGGCTGACGTCGAGGAGGTCGGTGACGAGCGCGGCCAGCATGCCGAGCGACTCGTCGGCCGTCTGCAGCAGCTCGTTCCGATCGCCCTCGCTGTAGGTGCCGTTGCGGAGCCCGCCCACGGCCGCCGTCGCCGCGGCGAGCGGGCGGCGGAGGTCGTGACTGAGGGCCGACAGGAGTGCGCTGCGGACCCGATCGGATGCCTCGAGGGGAGCGAGCCCGCTCGCGACCTCGGCGAGGTCCTGCTGCTGCAGGGCGGCATCCATCTGGGCGACGATGGCCGACAGGAGGCGGCGCTCCGACGCCCGCAGGTCGTGACCGTGGAGCTCGAGGACGGCGCGCTCCCCCACCGGCACGGCGGTGAACCGGCCGCCGCGGAGGGGCTCGCCGCTCGCCGCCAGGATGGTCTCGTCACCGGACGTCCCCCCGCTCGAGGTCGTGCCCGCGACGAGACGCACGCCCGCGAGACGGAACGCCTCGCGGGTCCGTTCGACGAGGGCCTCGACGGCGCCCGCACCGCGGAGCACGCTTCCTGCCACGGTCTGGAGGAGCTCGGACTCCGCCGCCGCCCGTCGGGCCGCACGCGTCTGGCGGGCGGCGCGGTCGACGACGACGCTGACGAGGATCGCGATGACGACGTAGAGGGAGAGGGCCAACAGATGCTGCGGCTCGTGCACATGAACGGTGAACAGCGGCTCGACGAAGAAGAAGTCCAGCGTGATCCCGCTGAGCAGCGCCGCCCAGAGGGCCGGCCAGATGCCGCCGACGAGCGCGACGACGACGACCAGCAGCTGGTAGCTCAGCACGTCGCTCGTGATCGACTCGTCCGTGCGGGTGACGAACAGCAGCCACGTGAGGAGCGGCCCCCCGAGGAAGGCGACCGCGAACCCCGCGAGCCGGCGCTTCATCGAGAGCGCACCGCCCAGCCGCGGCAGCGCGAACCTGCCGCCCGCGGCGGAGTGGGTGACGATGTGGACGTCGATGTCGCCGGATTCGCGGATGACGGTGGCGCCGATGCCGGGGCCGGCGAAGACCGCGGCGAGCCTGCTGCGACGACTCACGCCGAGGACGAGCTGCGTCGCGTTCACCGACCGGGCGAACTCGACGAGCGCCGTCGGCACGTCGTCGCCGACGACCTGGTGGAACGTGCCGCCGAGCTTCTCGACGAGCGTCCGCTGCTCCGCGAGCGCTCCGGGATCTCCGCCGCGCAATCCGTCGTTGCTCGTGACGTGGACGGCGAGGAGCTGACCACCGGCCGAGCGGGCGGCGATACGGGCCCCGCGCCGCAGCAGGGTCTCACCCTCGGGCCCACCCGTCAGGGTGACGACGACCCGCTCGCGCGCCTCCCACCTGCTGTCGATGCCGTGCTCGGCGCGGTAGGACGTGAGGGCCTGATCGACCTCGTCCGCCAGCCACAGGAGGGCGAGTTCGCGCAGCGCCGTGAGGTTGCCGAGCCGGAAATAGTTCGACAGGGCGGCATCCACCCGTTCGGCCGGGTACACGAGCCCGCCGGCGAGACGGTCCCGGAGGGCCTGCGGTGCCAGGTCGATGACCTCGACCTGGTCCGCCGTGCGCAGGACCTCATCGGGGACCGTCTCGCGCTGGGGCGCCCCGGTGATCTGGTGGACGACGTCGTTGAGGGACTCGATGTGCTGGATGTTGACGGTCGAGATGACGGAGATCCCGGCATCCAGCAGCTGCCGCACATCCTGCCAGCGCTTCTCGTTCGCCGAACCCGGCGCGTTGGTGTGGGCGAGTTCATCGACGAGGGCGACATCCGGATGCCGCGCGATCACGGCGTCGAGGTCCATCTCGGTGAGCGTGACACCCCGATGGGTGATCTCTCGGCGCGGCACTTCCTCGAGTCCGTCGGTCATACGCAGGGTCGCGGCCCGGCCGTGGGTCTCTACGACCGCGATGACGACGTCCGAGCCCTCGCCTGCCAGGCGCCGGCCCTCCTCGAGCATCGCGTACGTCTTGCCCACGCCGGGAGCCGCGCCCAGCAGGACGCGCAACCGTCCGCGTCCCGCCACTGTCAGCCTCCTAGCCGGTCGAGCGCCAGATTGAGTTCCACCACGTTGACGGTCGACCCGCCGAGGTACCCGAGGTCGGGACCCTGGGTGTGCTCGGCGACGAGCGTGCGCACCTCGTCGACCGGGAGGTTCCGGGCCCGGGCGACGCGGTCGACCTGGATCGAAGCGTACGCGGGGCTGATGTGCGGGTCGAGTCCGGAGCCGGAGGCGGTCACCGCATCGGCGGGCACCTCCGACTCGGCGACGCCCTCACGCTCGGCGATCGCGGTCTTCCGCTCGGTGATCGACGAGATGAGGTCGGTGTTCTCGGGGCCGAGGTTCGAGCCCGACGAGGCGCCGCCGTCGTAGCCGTCGCCCGCAGCGGACGGGCGGGATTGGAAGTACTCGGGGAGTGCGGCACCGTCGGCATCCGTGAAGGACTGGCCGATGAGGGACGAACCGACGACCTCACCCGACGCGTCCCGGACGAGGGAGCCGTTCGCCTGGGCGGGCAGGGCGACCTGTCCGACCAGGGTGATGAGGGCGGTGTACCCGAGGCCGAGGATGAGGGTGAGGACCACCATCGCGCGGATCGAGACGAGGACGGTGCGCCCGGTGGCGCGGGACGAGCTGTTCATGACGGGGATGTCCTTCGGATCAGAAGCCGGGGATGAGGCGGACGAGCAGGTCGATCAGCCAGATCCCGATGAAGGGGGCGACGACACCGCCCAGGCCGTAGACGGCGAGGTTGCGGCCGAGGATCGATGAGGCACCGCCCGGCCGGTACCGCACACCGCGGAGGGCCAGCGGGATGAGGGCGATGATGACGAGCGCATTGAACACGATGGCCGACAGGACAGCGGATGCCGGCGAGTGCAGCCCCATGATGTTCAGGGCCCCCAGCTGCGGGAACACGCCCATGAACATCGCCGGGATGATGGCGAAGTACTTGGCGATGTCGTTCGCGATCG
>ENA-UOWK01000795-UOWK01000795.1-bioreactor-metagenome-genome-assembly--contig:-NODE-795-length-13340-cov-23.961837_pt1 | contig 13340 bp, 12 predicted proteins | sample MGYA00238157_ERZ761612 | MGnify/ENA primary metagenome ERZ761612 (study PRJEB28901, sample SAMN06268035) | bioreactor metagenome | isolation source: Joint BioEnergy Institute, California, USA... | reverse complement strand
CGATCCGGTTCGGGATGCCGGGGGTCACGATGTCCCCGAGGGTCTTGCTCTGCGCAATGAGACGGGCCAACGCGACGCCGTCCGCCGCCTGCGTGGACGGGTAGATGACGGTCGCCTTGAGGACGCTGTCGTCGTCCTTGATCGCTTCCATCGCGGCCTTGCTGCCGGCGCCGCCCATCATGAAGAACTCGTCGCGGCCGGCCGAGGAGATGGCCGCGAGGACGCCGATGCCCTGGTCGTCGTCGTGGTTCCAGATGGCGTCGATCTTCGGGTTGGCCGACAGCAGCTGCGATGCGGCGGACTCGCCGCCGGCAACGGTGAAATCGGCGGCGACGCGGGCGGAGACGTCGAGGCCGCAGTCCTTCAAGGCGTCGGCGAAGCCCTGCGATCGGTCCTGCGTGAGCGGAAGCGAATCGATGCCGGCGATCTCGGCGACCACGGCGTCGGTCTTCCCGTCGAGCTGTTCGCAGATGTAGGTGCCTGCGGACACTCCCATGCCGTAATTGTCGCCGAGGACCGTGGCCCGGGCGGCGAAGGGGCTCGAGAACTCGCGGTCGACGTTGATGACGGGGATGCCGGCGTTCATCGCCGCGATCGCGGCTTCGGTGAGGGCTGCGCCGTCCGTCGGCAGGAGGACGATGGCATCCACCTTGTCGTTGACGAACGTCTCGACGGCGGCGATCTGGGCGATGGGGTCGTTGGTCCCTTCCGCTGTCTTCAGTTCGACGTCATCGAAGCTCGCGGCGGCATCAGCCGCACCCGAGTTGATGGCGCCGAGCCACCCGTGATCGGCTGCGGGGCCGGAGAAGCCGATGGTCACGGTGTCCCCGCTCTCCGCGTTCTCCTCGGTGGTGGTGCCCTGCCTTTCGGCGCCGTTCTCGTCGGCCCCGGTCCCCGTGCAACCGACCAGCAGGCCGATCGAAGCGGCGGCGGCGACGCCGGTCAGGACGAGGCGCGTCCGCGCCGTCATGCGTGAGCGCATGTCTTCCTCCTTGAATGTGATGCAGCTCTGGTGTGAAGCGACCAGCGCACCTCTCGGCGTCGAGAACGCACAGGAGGAGGGTCAGCGCTGACGGGACGAAGATAACAGAACCCAGCCTCTCCGCGTCAACTTTTGTTTTCTACTCGCCATAAGTCTCCCGGCGTGGAAACCGCGCCAAATCGAGGGCCGGCCCGCCGGAACGAAGATGGGTAACGGTGATTTCGCGAAAATCTCCCGTCGCGTCCGAGGATTCCGTCGTGTTATGTTCGCGGCGTGATCAAAGTCGACCATGAATCGTCATTACTCGACGTCCGCGGCGTGACGAAGGCTTTCGCCGGCGTGCGCGCGCTTCGAGGAGTAGACCTCACGGTCCGAGCCGGCGAGGTGCACTGCATCCTCGGTCAGAACGGTGCCGGTAAATCGACGCTCATCAAGACTCTCGCGGGCGTGCATCGCCCCGACGATGGCGAGATCCGCTGGGGCGGGGAGCTCGTCGAGATCGCGGACCCCGACGCCGGGCTCGCCCTGGGCATCGCGACGATGTATCAGGAGCTCGACGTCGTCGACGGCCTCAGCATCGCCGAGAACATCTTCCTCGGCCACGAGCTCGCCCGCGCGGGGTTCACGCGACGCAGCGAGGCCGCGGCTCGGACCAGGGACCTCCTGACACGCCTGGGCCATGGCTCGCTCTCGCCGAACCTGGAGGTCGGTCAGCTGAGCGCGGCGAACAAGCAGATCGTGGCGATGGCGCGGGCTCTATCGCACGACGTGAAGTTGATCATCATGGACGAGCCGTCGGCCGTCCTCGACGCCCACGAGGTGCAGAACCTCTTCGGCGTCGTGCGAGAGCTCACCGCCGCGGGCATCGCTGTGGTCTACATCACGCATCGCCTCGAGGAGATCCGGCAGATCGGCGATCGCATCACCGTCCTCAAGGACGGTCGGACGACGGCGACCGGGCTCCCCGTGGCCGGGACCTCCACGGCAGAGCTGATCCACCTCATGACCGGTCGCGAGGTCGCCAACGTCTTCCCCGCCCCGGCCCCCCTCCCCGACGATGCTCCCGTGGTCCTCGACGTCGACGGCCTGTCGCTCCGGGGTGTCTTCGGCGATGTCTCGTTCCGCGTGCGCGCCGGCGAGGTGGTAGGGCTGGCCGGCCTCGTGGGGTCGGGCCGGTCGGAGATCCTCGAGACGGTCTATGGCGCGCGACGCGCCACGTCCGGCTCGGTCTCCGTGTCGGGACGCCCGCTCCGGCGGGGCTCCGTCGTCGACGCGGTCTCCGCCGGCGTCGGACTCTCCCCCGAGGAGCGTAAGAGTCAGGGACTCGTTCTCGATGAATCGATCGCCATGAACGTCACTCTGCCGTCCATCCCGGAGTTCGCCCGCGGCGGCTTCGTGGACTTCCGGGCTGAACGAGCGGCTGCTCGCGCCCAGATCGACGCCCTCGAGCTGCGACCCGCCGACCCCGACCGGCCGGCGCGCACACTCTCCGGCGGGAATCAGCAGAAGATCCTGCTGGCCAGGTGGCTCGTTCACGGCACCCGCGTCCTCCTCCTCGACGAACCCACACGCGGCGTCGATGTCGGCGCCCGAGCCGAGATCTACGCCCTCATCCGACGGCTGGCCGCAGAGGGGAACGCCGTCGTGGTCGTCTCGAGCGAGATCGAAGAAGTGATCGGCCTGTCCGACACCGTTCTCGTCGTCGCGGAGGGCCGGATCCTCTCCACCCTCCCGTCCTCCCAGATCGACGAGCACGGTGTGCTCGACCTCGTCATGAAAGGAACCGCCGCGTGAGCGAGCAGACCACCACGGGAGCGGACACACCGCTGACCCCGACTGAACCCCCGGCGACCACATCGACTCTCGCGGCTGACGCCACCCCGATGTGGCGGCGCATCCTGTCCGGATCGGTGGGACGGAACCTCGGCCTCGTCCTCGCTCTCCTCGTCCTCGTGATCGTGGGCGCTGCGACGGCACCCGATACCTTCCTCGGCCTCTCCAACATCATGGTCATCCTGCGGCAGGCGTCCATCGTGGGCGTCATCAGTATCGGGATGACACTGGTCATCATCGCGGGCGGGATCGACCTGTCCGTCGGTTCCGTCCTGGGGCTCGCCTCCGTCGTCGGAGCGCTCGCGGCCGTGCAGGACCTCGCCGATCAGACCCACTGGATCGTCATGGTCGTCGTCGCGATGGCCGTCGGCGTCTTCGCGGGACTCGTCAACGGAATCGTCATCGCCTACGGCAACGTCGTCGCCTTCATGGCGACACTCGCCATGCTCGTCGGCGCCCGCGGTCTGGCCGAGATCCTGGCGGATCGACGGACCCTGCAGGTCGGCGGTCAGCGAGACTTCATCACGTTCATGAACCTCGACATCCTCGGGGTCGACATGCTGATCTGGATCTTCCTCGTCGTCGCGGTTCTCGGGTGGGTCCTTCTGAACCGGACGACCTTCGGACGGAGGACGGTCGCGATCGGCGGAAACCGCGAGGCGGCGCGCCTGGCCGGTATCAACGTCAAGCGGCACGTGCTCTACCTCTACGCACTGTCGGGGCTGTGTGCGGGGATCGCAGGAGTGATGATCCTCGGCCGCACCACGGCGGGCACCTCCGTCAACGGGCAGCTCTACGAATTGGACGCCATCGCGGCGGTCGTCGTGGGCGGAACGCTGCTGATCGGCGGGCGCGGAACGATCACCGGCACCGTCCTGGGCGTCCTGATCTTCCAGACCCTGACGAACGTCTTCATTCAGAACAACCTCACGTCCTCGGTCCAGGCGGTCGCGAAGGGCGTCATCATCGTCGTCGCCGTGCTCCTGCAGCAGCGGTTCGCCCGCCCGTCCGGCCGATCGTCCTGACCCGACGCGATCAGGGGCGTCACATGCAGGGCGGCCCTACGAGCGCGGGGGACAATGGACGCGCGTCGAGCCGTGCGGTCGACGGCAGGACCCGGAAGAAGTGACCCGATGACAGACACCACCACCCTCACCTCCGGCGTCGGCGAGCTCTTCCAGTTGCTGCGGGACGGCGTACCCCGCACCCGCGCCGAACTCGCGAAATCGACGGGGCTGGCGCGCTCGACGATCGCGGCACGTGTCGACGAGCTCATGCGGATGGGACTGGTGACCGCGGTCGCGGACAAGGTGTCGACCGGCGGGCGCCCACCGTCGCAGTTCGCCTTGAACCCCGGCGCGAGGGTGGTCATCGCCGCCGACCTCGGTGCATCTCACGCGACGGTGGCCATCGCTGATCTGGCCGGGACGATCCTCGCGGAGTCCTCGGAGCACATCGACATCGCCGACGGGCCGGATGCCGTGCTGTCATGGCTTCTCGACGGCGCGCGCCGCCTGCTGGCCGAGGTCGGCCGCGACGATTCGTCGGTCGCCGCCGTCGGCATCGGTGTCCCCGGCCCGGTGGAGCATTCCAGTGGACGGCCGTCCACTCCCCCGATCATGCCGGGATGGGACGGATTCGACATTCCCGGGTGGCTGCAGGAGCACATCGCCGTCCCGGTGCTGGTCGACAACGACGTCAACACGATGGCGCTCGGCGAGCGCGCCGTCGCTTGGCCCTCCGTCGACAACCTTCTCTTCGTGAAGATCGCCACCGGGATCGGAGCGGGTCTCATCTCGGACGGCCACCTCCAGCGCGGCGCCCAGGGCGTCGCGGGCGACATCGGACACGTGCACGTGTCGCGGGGAGGGGAGGTCCCCTGCACCTGCGGCAACCGCGGCTGTCTCGAGGCCCTCGCCTCCGGCCCCGCCATCGCCCGGAGCCTGCGCGCGATCGGCGTCGAGGCCCACACCGGCAGCGACGTGGTCGACCTCGTCAAGAGCGGCAACGTCGATGCCATTCAAGCCGTGCGGCAGGCCGGGCGCGACATCGGCGAGGTTCTGACGACGTGCGTCAGCCTGGTCAACCCATCGGTCATCGCCATCGGCGGGTCCATGGCCCGGGTGGGCGAGCACCTCATCGCCGGGGTGCGAGAGGTGGTCTACGCGCGGTCGGCCCCGCTGGCCACGGCGCACCTCTCGATCGTGCAGTCCGCGACCGGGGCCGAGGCCGGTGTGCTGGGGGCCAGCATCCTGGCCGTCGAGCACGCCCTGTCCCGTGACGTCCTCGCTGCGAGCGCCGCGGCGTCGTGACACGGCGGCAGCGGCGGGTCGGAGCCGGCGTGCGGGAGGGGCGACTTAGGATCGACAGGTGACTCCCGAACTCGCTGCCCGGATCGTCGCGGACTCCCGCGACCGGGTCGCCTGGATGCGGGCTCGCTCCCGCGGGATCACCGCCACGGACGTCGCGTCGCTCACGAGCGAGCGGGCCATTCCGCGGGCTGCCGAGGCCAAGCTCAACGGCTCCGGCTTCAGCGGCAACGCGTACACGGATCACGGTCGGCGCCGCGAACCCGAGATCGCCGCGTGGGTCGCGGCGACCCACGGCATCCTGCCCTCGTCGGCCCTGTTCCACGCCGAGGTCGAGAAGCGGCACCTCGCGACTCCTGACGGGATCATGGTGGATGCCGGGGGCCGCGTCCTCCTCGCTGAGATCAAGACGACCAACAAGACCTGGAAGTCCATCCCCCGCACCTACCTGCGTCAGGTGTGGTGGCAGCAGCACGTCCTGGGCGCCGAGCGCACGCTCGTCGTGTGGGAGGAGCACCAGGACTTCGTTCCCCTCCGCGACGAACCGCGCTGTGCGTGGATCGACCGCGATGATGCCGAGATCGGTCCGCTGGTCCGTCTCGCCACGGCCCTCATCGACGAGCTGTATCACCGCACGACGGGCAACACCCCGCCGCGACGCGAGCAGACCGCACCGGTCAGCCGCCGCGAGCAGCTGCGTGAGCGCGACATCTTCCGCGCTCTCGCCCTCGCAGACTGAGACGCGGACTCGATCCGGGCCGTGCCCGGTGTCATTCGCGCGCCCGTCGACCGATAGTTGACAGGGATCAAACATCAACATATAGTTGACCTCTATCAATTTTTGACGTGCGTCAACCATATGGAGCTGTACATGACCACCACCACTCCGACCCGGCGTCGAGTGCTCGCCCCACTGTCAGGCCTCCTCCTCGGCATGTTCGTCTCGATGATCGCCTCGACCGTCGTGTCGACCTCCCTGCCGGTGATCATCCACGACCTGAACGGCGACCAGAGCGCCTACACCTGGGTCGTCACCGCCACTCTGCTCACCACCGCCATCTCGACCCCCATCTGGGGCAAGCTCGCCGATCTCATGGGTCGCAAGACGCTGTACCAGATCGCCCTCGTCATCTTCGTCCTCGCGACGGCGGCCGCCGGGTTCGCGCAGGACCCCGGCACCCTGATCGCCTTCCGCGCGGCACAGGGCATCGGCGCCGGTGGCCTCGCGGCCCTCAGCCAGGTGCTCATGGCCGACATCATCAGCCCCCGCGAGCGTGGGCGCTACATGGGCCTGTTCGGCGCCGTCATGGCCGTCGCCACCGTCGGCGGACCGCTCCTCGGCGGCGTCATCACCGACGGATTCGGCTGGCGCTGGAACTTCTTCGTCTCGCTCCCGGTCGCCGTCGCGGCGCTCATCATGGTGCAGCGCACGATCCCCGCGTCCGCACCGTCCACCCGTCGGCCGAAGATCGATTACATCGGCATCGTCCTGCTGTCGACCGCCGTCTCGCTCCTGCTCATCTGGGTCACCAGCGCCGGCCGCGACTACGACTGGTGGAGCACCGAGACGATCCTCATGGTCGGCGGCGCCGTCCTGGCAGCGATCCTGTTCGTCATCGTCGAACTCCGCACCTCGGAGCCCCTCGTCCCGCTGACGCTGTTCCGCGACCGCACCTTCACCCTCGCCGTGGTCGCCTCCATCGCGACCGGCATCGCGATGTTCGGCGCATCCGTCTTCCTCGGTCAGTACATGCAGATGGCCCGCGGCGCGACGCCGACGGAAGCCGGCCTCATGACGATCCCGATGATCGCCGGCCTCCTGCTCTCGTCCGTGGGCGTCGGTGCTCTCATCACCCGCTACGGGCACTGGAAGCCGTACCTCGTCGTCGGCAGCGTCCTCCTGACCGCGGGCGCCGCGCTCCTGTCGACGATCCACTACGACACCGACTTCTTCCTCGTCTCGGTCTACATGTTCCTACTCGGCGCCGGCGTCGGCATGACGATGCAGAACCTCGTCCTGGCCGTCCAGAACAGTGCCAAGCCGAGCGAGATCGGCGTCGCCAGCTCGGGCGTCACGTTCTTCCGCAGCCTCGGCGGCACGATCGGCGTCTCCCTCATGGGCGCCGCCCTCGCGTCGCGCGTCACGGACCTCTTCACCGGTGCGCACGATCGCCTCATCGAGACCCTGACCGCCCTCGGCCCGTCCGGGGCCGCATGGGGTGAGCAGCTCAGCTCGGGCACGCTCCCCCGCGTCTCCGAGATGCCCGAACAGCTCCGGGTCATCGTCGAGGACATCTACGCGCAGGGCATCTCGTCCGCGTTCCTGATCGCCGTGCCGTTCGGCATCCTGAGCATCCTCGCGGTGATCTTCCTGCCGAACCGGTCGCTCAGCACGATGACCACGTCGGAGCGTCGCAACGCCTCGGAGGCGGATCTGGCCACCGTGTCGGTTCCCGCCGGCATGGACAGCATCACCGCGACCGGTGCCGTGCCCGTCACCGACCCGGACGTCGACACCGACGCCGAGGCCGAGGCGACGCCCCGCCGATAACATGGGCGAGATGTCCACGCAGTCCGATCGAGAGGCGCGCACCCTGGCGGTGCGCGCCCTCGAAGGCGAATTCAGCGATCTGATCGCCCTGTTCCGCCGTCGGATCATCGAGAACGCCAACAGCGTCAGCCCCGGCATGCTGCCCGGTGCCTACAAGGTGTTCACGACGATCGCCCGCCACGAGCCGATCACGCAGTCCGCCCTCGCCGAGATGCTCATCCTCGACAAAGGACAGCTGAGCCGCACGGTCCGCGAACTCACCGATCTGGAGCTCATCGAACGCACCCCCGACCCGACCGACGGTCGTTCCAGCCTGCTGACGGCGACCGACCACGGCCGGGAACGGCTCGCGGCGGCCCGCGGACCGCAGGAGGGGGCGCTGCTGGAGGCCCTGCGTGACTGGCGCGTCGAGGACATCGAGAACCTCGCGCACCTGCTGCACGCCCTCGTCGCCGGATCGCGGCCCGACAGCGGCCCCGCCGCGTAGGCCGCCGTCGGGCTTCTCGACCCGGTGATGCCGATGTAACACCGCCGAGACAATGACGCGATTGACTGGTCGTCCACCGAGCACCCCCAGCGCCCGCCGTCGAGCGCTGGTGAGAAGGAGCAGCCGATGCGATTCCGGCCGCTGCGATCAGCAGCCCCCACCACGAGCGAGGTGGTCGAGGTGACCGCCCCTCCCTCGGTCATGCGCGCCGTCGTCTACGACGCGCCCGGCGAAGCGGACGTCCTGCGCGAGGCGCAGGTCCCGGTGCCCGCACCTGCGATGAGCGAACTCCTGGTGCGCGTGGTGGCCGCCGGGGCGAACCCCATCGATGCGAAGACCCGCTCCGGCCGGGGCGTGACGAGCCAGATCCCCGGCTACCCCACCACGCTCGGCTTCGACTTCAGCGGCGTGGTGGTGGGGAGCCCTTACGAGACTCACCCGCTGCAGCCGGGCGATCCGGTCTTCGGCATGGTGCCGTTCCCCCGCTCGGGCGGCGCCTACGCCGAGTACGTGGTCGTCCCCAGCCTGTCGGTCGCCCGCAAGCCGGCGTCGCTCTCGCACGTCGAGGCGGCCGGAGTCCCTCTCGCGGCGCTCACCGCGTGGGGGCTCGTCGTCGAGACGGCGCACGCCCACGAGGGGCAGCGCGTGCTCATCCATGCCGGATCCGGCGGCGTGGGGCACTTCGCGGTGCAGCTGGCCGCCTACTTCGGTGCGCATGTCACGGCGACCGGATCCGCGGCGAACCTCGGTTGGCTCCGGGAACTCGGGGCATCCGTCGTCGTGGACTACTCGACGACGCGCTTCGAGGACGTCGTGGGCGAGATGGACGTCGTCATCGATCTCGTCGGCAATGTCCATGACGACACCGGTACCCGCTCGCTGGGAGTCCTGCGCCCCGGCGGCCTCTACGTCATGGTCCCGACGGGCGCCTGGTCCGGATATGCGGATGCCGCAGCTGCCGCCGGTGTGCGCGCGACGTCCTACAAGGTCGTCCCGGACGGATCGGTGCTCGCGACGCTCGGGCGCCTGCTCGACTCGCGGTCGATCCAGGTCTTCATCGACCGCGTCTTCGACCTCGCCGACGCCGCCGCAGCCCACCGCGAGATCGAGCGGGGCCACGTCCGCGGCAAGGTCGTGCTGACGGTGGCGGACGCGTGATGCGCCGCATCAGGCTGGTCGTCCGCGGCATCGTCCAGGGCGTGGGGTTCCGCTACTCGATGCAACACGTCGCCCGCGGTGCCGGCGCGACGGGATGGGTCCGGAACCTCGCGAACGGCTCGGTGGAAGCCGAGGTGCAGGGGGATGCCGCGGCGGTGGAGTCCGTCGTGGACTGGGCCGCGACCGGGCCGCGCGGAGGGGTCGTCGACGACGTCGCGATGACCGAGCTGTCGCCGGTGGACGCCGAGGTGGGATTCGAGATCCGCCGCGACGCGTGAGCGTCAGTCTTCGAGGGGCCGCAGGATGCGGTCGAGGAAGCGGCGCGTGCGGTCGTTCTCCGGCGCCGTGAAGATGTCGCGCGGATGTCCTCGCTCGACGATGACGCCGTCGTCGAAGAACACCACCTCGTCGGCGACCTGGCGCGCGAATTGAAGCTCGTGGGTGACGATGACCATCGTCCATCCCTCGTCGGCGAGCTCCTTCAGGACGAGCAGCACCTCGCCGACCAGCTCCGGGTCGAGCGCGCTCGTCGGCTCGTCGAACAGGAGCAGGTCAGGCGCGAGGGCCAAGGCGCGGACGATGCCGACCCGCTGCTGCTGGCCGCCCGAGAGCTCGTGCGGGTACGCGTCGCGCTTCTCGGCGAGTCCCACGCGAGCCAGCAGTCGCTCGGCCTCGGCGATCGCGGCATCCTTCGCGACCCCGTGGGCGTGGACGGGCCCCTCGATCACGTTCTCGAGCACGGTGAGGTGGGGGAAGAGGTTGTTCTGCTGGAAGACCATGGCGGACCGATCGCGAAGGGCCGCACGCTGCTCCTTCGCCGCCCTGCCCCTGGCGGGCTGCGCGAAGTCGTGGCGTTGCCCGTCGGCGAAGGCGACCACGCCGGCGTCGGGCGCCTCGAGCCCGTTCAGGCACCGGAGGACCGTGGTCTTGCCCGACCCGCTGGGACCGATGAGGCAGACGACCTGCCCGGGCGCGACCGAGAAGTCGACGCCGTCGAGGACGACGTTGTCGCCGAACGATTTGCGGAGCCCGGTGACGGACAGGAGGGGTGCGTCAGTGTGCGACACGGCGGTCGAGCCTCCGTTCGATGCGGTCCTGCCCGAACGACAGGACGAGGCAGAAGAGCCAGTAGATGAACGCCGCCTCGATGTAGATGACCAGGAAGTCGAGGCTGAAGGCGGCGATGTTCTGCGCGACGCGGAACATCTCGGCGACGGTGATGGAGGCCACGAGCGACGTGTCCTTCACGAGCGAGATGAAGGTGTTGGACAGCGGCGGGACCGAGACGCGTGCCGCCTGCGGGAGGATGATGCGCCGGAGCGCCGTCGCCCGCGGGAGCCCGACGGTGAACGCCGCTTCCCACTGCCCCTTGGGCACCGAGAGGATCGCTGCGCGGATGACCTCGGCGGCGTATCCGCCCACGTTCAGCGACAGGGCGATGACCGCCGCGAGGTACGCGTCGATCCGCACTCCGATCTGGGGCAGACCGTAGAAGATGACGAAGATCTGCACGAGGAGCGGCGTGCCCCGGATCGCGGAGATGTAGAAGCGGGCGATGCCCGAGAGCAGCCGGTTGCCGGAGATCCGCATCAGAGCTGCGGCGATGGCGAGGACCAGACCGATCGCGAAAGAGATCAGCGCGAGCGGGATCGTCACGGTGATCCCGGCGCTGAACATCGGCCAGAACGAGGTCAGGATCAGGTGCCATGTATCGGTGTCCACCGGCATCCTTTCGCAGAACGGGGAACGGGCCCGGCAGTCGCGTCACCGCGCTCCGCCGAGCCCGTCGGGGCTGGTGTCACTCGGTGACGTCGGCTCCGAAGTACTTGTCGCTGATCTTGGCGAGGGTTCCATCTTCGCGCAGGTCGGCCAGCGCGCCGTCGATCTTCTCGATGAGCGCCTTCTTGTCCTTCGTGGTGACGACCGCGCTCTTGGCGGGGTCGGTCTCGGCCGCGATCTTCAGGCCCGTCGGCCCGTCGGTCTTCTCGTAGTCGAGGAACGTCAGCTTGTCGTTGACGGTCGCCTCGACGCGGTCCTGACGCAGCAGCTCGACGGCCTGTGCCCAGCCCTCGATCGGGGTGACGTCGGCGCCGGCCTCCTCGGCGAGCTTGTAGAAGTTGCTCGTCAGGGACTGCGCGGTCTTCTTGCCCTTGAGGTCGGCGAAGCTCGAGATCGAGTCGTCGCCCTCCTTGACCACGACGACGCTCGGCGAGACCGTGTACGGCTCGCTGAAGAGGTACTTCTGCTCCCGCTCGGGGTTGATCGAGACCTGGTTCGCGATGACGTCGACGCGGCCCGCGTCGAGACCGGCGAAGATGCCGTCCCACTGCGTCTCCTGGAACTCGATGTTCAGATCGAGCTTCTTCGCGACGGCTTCGATGATCTCGACGTCGTACCCGACGAGCTTGCCGCTCTCATCGTGGTAGGTGAAGGGACGGTAGGTGCCCTCCGTCGCGACCGTCAGGGTTCCCGCCTTCGCGAGACCGAGGTCGTCGCCGGCGCCCGAGCCGCTCGTGCTCGAGGAGCAGGCGGTCAGAGCCAGCGCGGCGCTGAGGGCGAGGGCTCCGAGGGCGGCGATACGGCGACGGGACATGGGTCTCCTTGGTAAGGGTGGCTGAGGGTCGGCACACGGGCGCGGTGGCGCACGAGGCCCCTCAGTACAACACGCATCCGACTGAATGATTCCCGCCGGTGACGGACTGTTTCAGTGCGGGCGCGCCGGAATCCCCGCAGCCAGCTCCGCGAAGACCTCCTCCGCATCCTCGGAACGCGACAGGCCCGCCGCCTGGCCCGCCCACATGGAGATGAGGTCCGCGTCGTTCGGCGCCGCCGCGCGGAACGCCGCGGTCAGCCAGTTCTGCGCGGGGAAGGGCGCGACGGCATCCGCCTCCTCGATGGCGCGAACCGCGCGATTCGGGATGCCGCGGGCCAGCCGCCCGCTCATGGCACGAGTGAGGACCGTGTCGGTGTCCGCCGCCGCCCGCAGCGCGGTGCGGTGCGCCTCGGACGCCGCGGACTGCCGGGTGCGGAGGAACGCGCTCCCCACCTGCACGCCCGCCGCGCCGAGCGCGAAGGCCGCCGCGACACCCCGGCGGTCGGCGATCCCGCCGGCGGCGATGACCGGCACATCGACGGCGTCGACCACCTGCGGGACGAGGGCGACGGTGCCGACGAGCGACTCCTCCGCCCGCCGCAGGAAACTCACGCGATGCCCGGCGGCTTCCGCGCCGCTCGCGACGATCGCGTCCACTCCCCCAGCCGCCAGCGCAACGGCCTCGGCGACGGAGGTCGCGGTCCCCACGACGCGGATGCCGCGCCGATGCGCCTCGGCGACGGTCTCGGCCGCCGGCACGCCGAACACGACGCTGAGGGCCGCAGGCGCGGCATCCCACACCGCGTCGAGCTGCTCGTCGAGGGGAGGCAGGAAGGACTCCGGCAGGGGCGGCGGGGCGACCCCGGCGGCGCCGAGGAGCGGGGCGATCGCGGCGCGGGCGCGAGCGAGGTCGGTGTCGCCGGGTTCGACCTCGTCACCCGTGGGAAGCCAGAGGTTCAGCGCGAACGGACGCCCGGTGGCGGCGCGCAGAGCCGCGGCGGTCTCGCGGATGCGTTCACCCGGATACCCGTACAGGCCGAACGATCCGAGACCGCCCGCCTCGCTGATGCTCGCGGTCAGGGGGATGGAGGACATGCCGCCGAAGGGCCCGAGCACGATGGGTGCGTCGATGCCGAACAGCGTCTCGAGGTCGCCGGTCACGCGACGACGCTACCAAGGCGGGAACGACGAAGGGGCCCCACCCGGAGGTGGAGCCCCTGCTGTCTGGACGACTCAGACGAGTGCGTTGACGTCCAGCGGGATGCCGGGACCGAACGTGGTCGAGATGGCGCCCTTCTGGATGTAACGGCCCTTCGAGCTCGAGGGCTTCAGACGCACGATCTCTTCGAGAGCGGCGGTGAAGTTCTCGTTGAGCTGCTCGGCCGAGAACGAGGCCTTGCCGACGACGAAGTGCACGTTGGCGTGCT
>ENA-UOWK01000791-UOWK01000791.1-bioreactor-metagenome-genome-assembly--contig:-NODE-791-length-13362-cov-11.859623_pt1 | contig 13362 bp, 10 predicted proteins | sample MGYA00238157_ERZ761612 | MGnify/ENA primary metagenome ERZ761612 (study PRJEB28901, sample SAMN06268035) | bioreactor metagenome | isolation source: Joint BioEnergy Institute, California, USA... | reverse complement strand
ATTCTGGCCGTCATTCCGGTGATGCTGCTGGTCGCCGTCTTCGTCTTCCTGCTGCTGCGCCTGACGCCGGGCGACCCGGCCGCGATCATCGCGGGCGACATGGCCACCCCCGCCACGCTGGAGCGCATCCGCGAGCAGATGGGCCTGAACCAGCCGCTGCATGTCCAGTTCGTCACATGGGTCGGACAGCTGCTGCGCGGCGATCTGGGCGTGTCGCTGATCTCGAACACGCCGGTGGCGGCGATGGTCGCGGACCGCATCGGGCCGACGCTGTCCATCGCGGTGCTGACCATCCTGATGTCGGTGGCCATCGCCGTGCCGATGGGCGTGCTGGCCGCGTGGAAGCATCGCAGCATGGCCGATTACGCGGTGATGACCTTCTCGGTCCTGGGGTTTTCGGTGCCGGTCTTCGTGATCGGATACCTGTTCATCCTGGTCTTCTCGCTGCAGCTGGGCTGGTTCCCGGTGCAGGGATACACGCCCCTGTCGTCGGGCCTGGGCGGGTTTCTGTCGAATGCCTTCCTGCCCGCGCTGACGCTGTCGACCATCTATGTCGCGCTGATCGCGCGCATGACGCGGGCCAACATGCTGGAGGTGCTGGGCGAGGACTATATCCGCACCGCCCGCGCCAAGGGGGCCCCGGAACGCACCGTCCTGTTCCGCCACGCGCTGAAGAACGCGGCCGTCCCGATCCTGACCGTGATCGGCACCGGCTTTGCCCTGCTGATCGGGGGCGTGGTGGTGACGGAAACGGTCTTCAACATCCCCGGCGTGGGCCGCCTGACCGTCGATGCGATCCTCGCGCGCGACTATCCGGTCATCCAGGCGATGATCCTGCTGACCAGCTTTCTCTATGTGCTGGTGAACCTGCTGATCGACCTCAGCTACAGCCTCTTTGACCCAAGGATCCGTTACTGATGGCACAGGTACCGCAACCGACCTCGGCGATGCAGCCGGTCCTGCGCGCGCTGCGCCTGCCGCATCTGGGCGCAGGCAGCAAGATCGCGGCGCTGGTGCTGGCCGTCATCGTCGTCCTGACGCTGCTGGCGGGCTGGATCGCGCCGCATGACCCGCTGGCGATGAACCCCATGGCCCGCCTGCAGGGCCCGATCGAGGGCCATCCCCTTGGCACCGACAATTTCGGCCGCGACATCTTCAGCCGCGTGCTGATCGGGGGACAGCTGTCGCTGATCATCGGCATCGCCACGGCGGTGGTGTCGGTCCTGCTGGGCCTGATCATCGGCATGATCGCGGGCTTCTTCCGCACGGCGGACGCGATCATCATGCGGGCGATGGACGCGCTGATGGCGATCCCGTCGATCCTGCTGGCCATCGCGCTGGTGGCGCTGAACGGGCCGTCGGTCGGATCGGTCATCGCCGCGATCACCATCCCCGAGATCCCCCGCGTCGTGCGCCTGGTCCGCGCCGTGGTCCTGTCCGCGCGCGAGGAACCCTATGTCGAGGCCGCGATCGCGCTTGGCACGCCGATGCGCAAGATCCTGGTGCGCCACCTGGTGCCGAACACCACCGCGCCCCTGATCGTGCAGGGCACCTACATCCTGGCCAGCGCCATCCTGACCGAGGCGATCCTGTCCTTCCTGGGCGCGGGCGTCAGCACCGAGACCCCCACCTGGGGCAACATCATGGCCGAGGGTCGGCTGTTCTTCCGCATCAAGCCGGAGCTGATCCTCTATCCCGGCATCGCGCTGTCGCTGTGCATCCTGTCGATCAACCTTCTGGGCGATGCGGCACGCGACATGCTGGACCCGCGGCTGAAGAAGAGGGCAGGCTGATGCAGTTCAAGACACGCAACTTCGACGCGGCCGACGTGGTGCTGGAGGCCCGCGACCTGACCGTGACCCTGCCCGAGACGCCGGGAAACCCCGCGGTCCTGAAGGGCATCGACGTGACCATCCGCGCGGGCGAGACCGTCTGCCTGGTGGGCGAATCCGGGTCGGGGAAATCGGTCACCTCGCTGGCGATCATGGGGCTGCTGCCCGACGCGCTGCGCGTCGCGGGGGGCACGATCCGGCTGCAGGGCCGCGACCTGCTGCCCCTGAGCCAGGCCGAGATGCGCGACCTGCGCGCGGCCCGCGTCGCGATGATCTTCCAGGAGCCGATGACCGCGCTGAACCCGGTCCTGCGCGTGGGCGACCAGATCATGGAGGTGATGGAGCTGCACACCGACCTCTCCGCCACGGAACGCCGCCGTCGCGCCGTGGCGATCATGGAGCAGGTCCATCTGCCCGATGTCGAGCGCATCTTCCGCAGCTATCCGCATCAGCTGTCGGGCGGCCAGCGCCAGCGGATCATGATCGCGATGGCGCTGGTGCTGGAACCCGTCCTGCTGATCGCGGACGAACCCACGACCGCGCTGGACGTGACCACGCAAAAGCAGATCCTGGCGCTGATCGACGAATTGCAGAAGGGCCACGGCACGGCGGTGCTGTTCATCACCCATGACATGGGCGTCGTCGCCGAGATCGCCGACACCGTCTATGTCATGAAGCAGGGAGAGATCGTCGAACATGGCGCGGTCGAGACGCTGCTGCGCAGCCCGCAGGCGGACTATACCCGCAAGCTGCTGAAGGCCGTGCCCAGCCTGTCGCCCCGCGAAGCCCGGCCCCAGGCGGCGGATGCCGTCCTGCGGGTCGAGCGGCTGAACAAGATCTATGGCGGCGGCGGCATCCTGCGCAAGCTGCCGCAGGCGCATGCCGCCCGCGACGTGACCTTCGCCCTGTCGCGCGGCCGCACCCTGGGGATCGTCGGCGAGAGCGGGTCCGGCAAGTCCACCGTCGCGCGCTGCATCATGCGGCTGATCGACCCCAGTTCGGGGCGCATCCTGCTGGACGATGCCGACATCGCGGGCCTGTCGCGGGCGGCGCTGCGCCCGCACCGCCAGAAGCTGCAGGTGGTGTTCCAGGACCCGATGCGGTCGCTGAACCCGCGCTGGACCATCGGCGAGAGCCTGATCGAGGGGCCATTGAACTATGGCACCAGCCGTGCGGACGCGATGGCCGAGGCCGCGCGCCTGATGGGCGTCGTGGGCCTGCCCGCCGACGCGCTGGCCCGCTATCCGCACCAGTTCTCGGGCGGGCAGCGGCAGCGCATCGCGATCGCCCGCGCGGTGATGATGCGCCCCGACGTGCTGGTCGCGGACGAGGCCGTGTCGGCGCTGGACGTGTCGGTGCAGGCGCAGGTGCTGGACCTTCTGGACCAGCTGCAGCGCGACCTGGGCATCGCCATCGTCTTCATCACCCACGATCTGCGCGTCGCCGCCCAGATCTGCGACGAGGTGATCGTCATGCAGCGCGGCGCCGTCGTGGAACACGGCCCCGCGGGCGAGGTGCTGGCCGCGCCCGCCCATCCCTATACCCGCGCCCTGATCGAGGCCGCCCCCGGCCGGTCATGGGACTTCCAGAACTTCCGTGCCATGCCAGAGGTGAGACATGCCGAACCTGCCTGAGATCGATGCCGCCGTCCCGGAACTGACCGAGATCTTCCGCGACCTGCACGCGCACCCGGAGATCGGCATGGAGGAGGTCCGCACCAGCGCGGTCGTCGCGGCCAAGCTGCGCGAATGGGGCGTGGACGAGGTCCACGAGGGCGTGGGCAGGACCGGCGTCGTGGGCATCGTGCATGGCCGGGGCCAGGGCAACCGCCGCATCGGCCTGCGCGCCGACATGGACGCGCTGCCGATCCAGGAGGCGACGGGGCTGCCCCATGCCTCGACCCAGGCCGGCAGGATGCATGCCTGCGGCCATGACGGGCACACGACCATGCTGCTGGGGGCCGCGCAGTATCTGGCGCGGACGCGCAACTTCGACGGCACCGCGGTCCTGATCTTCCAGCCCGCCGAGGAGGGTCTGGGCGGCGCCCGCGCCATGATCGCGGACGGGCTGTTCCAGCGGTTCCCGGTCGACGAGGTCTATGGCATGCACAACCAGCCGACCGGCCAGCCGGGCCGCGCGACGCTGTGCAAGGGGCCGGCCATGGCGGGGGCGTCCTTCTTCGACATCACCGTGACGGGCAAGGGCAGCCATGCCGCCATGCCGCAGCAGTCGCGCGACGCGCTGGTCGCGGCATCGGGGCTGGTCGGGCAGTTCCAGACGATCCTGGGCCGCAACGTCGCGCCGCTGGATCAGGCCGTGCTGTCGGTGACCCAGATCCATGCGGGCAGCGCCTACAACGTCGTGCCCGAGACCGCGACCCTGGCCGGCACGATCCGCTTCTTCCGCCCCGAGGTCCGCGACCTGATGCAGGCGCGGATGCGCGCCATCTGCGAGGGTGCCGCGCAGGCCTTCGACCTGCGGATCACCTGCGAGTTCCGCGAGATCTTCGACGTGCTGGTGAACGATGCCGACCTGTCGGACGCCTGGACCCAGGCCGCCGCCGACGTGCTGGGCGCAGACAATGTGCGCGACGATTCCCAGCCCTTCACCGGGTCCGAGGATTTCGCCGACATGCTGCAGCAGGTCCCCGGCGCCTATGGCAACCTGGGCCATGCGGGCACGGTGCCGCTGCACAATCCGGGCTTCGTGCTGGACGAGGGCATCCTGCCCGTCGGCGCGTCGATCTATGCGCGGCTGATCGAACGCCGCCTGCCGGTGGCGGCATGAGCGCGCTGGACCTGCCCTTCGACGCGGAGGAGATGCTGACGGGCCTGCGCCCCTGGATCGAATGCGAAAGCCCGACCTGGGACGCGGGCGCCGTCAGCCGGATGATGGACCTGGCCGCGCGCGACCTGTCCGCGATCGGCGCCACGGTCGAGACGGTGCCGGGCACCAAGGGCTTCGGCACCTCGATCCGCGCGACCTTTCCGCATGCCGACCAGGGCAAGCCGGGCATCCTGGTGTCGGGGCACATGGACACGGTCCATCCCCTGGGAACGCTGGAGAAGCTGCCCTTCCGCGTGCAGGACGGCAAGGCCTGGGGGCCGGGCATCATGGACATGAAGGGCGGCAACTACGTCTTCCTTGAGGCGATGCGCCAGATCGCGCGGGCCGGGCTGACCACGCCCTTGCCGGTCACGTTCCTCTTCACCCCCGACGAGGAGGTCGGCACCCCCGCCACCCGCGGCCTGATCGAGGATGCCGCCCGCGGCCAGCGCGCCGTGCTGCTGCCCGAACCCGCGCTGCCCGACGGGGGCGCGGTGATCGGGCGATACGCCATCGCGCGGTTCGACCTGCTGACCCATGGCCGGCCCAGCCATGCGGGCTGGGCGCTGAAGGACGGACGGTCGGCCATCGCCGCCATGGCGCGCCGCATCCTGGAGGTCGAGGCGATGACCACCGAGGACTGCACCTTTTCCGTGGGCGTCATCCATGCCGGGCAATGGGTGAACTGCGTGGCCTCGGAATGCCGGGCCGAGGTCCTGTCCATGGCCAAGACCCAAGCCGACCTGGACCGCGGCGTCGCGGCCATGCTGGCGCTGCAGGGCGAACGGGACGGGGTGGAATTCACCGTCACCCGCGGCGTCACCCGCCCGGTCTGGGAGCCGCAGCCGGGCACGATGGCGCTCTATGACCTCGCGCGCGACCTGTCGGCGCAGATCGGGTTCGAGCTGTCCTCGGACCGGTCGGGCGGCGGGTCGGACGGCAACTTCACCGGCGCGATGGGCGTGCCCACGCTGGACAGCATCGGCGTGCGCGGCCGCGGCCTGCACACGCTGGACGAACATATCGAGATCGACAGCCTGCCCGAGCGTGCGCGCCTGGCCGCGGGCCTGCTGACCCGGATCATCTGAGGACCCCATGACCGCATTTGCCGACCTGACCGCCGCCGCGATGACCGCGGGCTTTGCCGACCGCAGCCTGTCCCCGGTCGAGGTGACCCGCGCCGTCCTGGACCGCATCGACGCCTGCGAGCCGGTGCTGAACGCGATGTGGACCGTCGATCACGACCTGGCGCTGGAGGCCGCCCGCGCGTCCGAGGAGCGCTGGCGGCGCGGCGCGCCGTTGACGGTGGGCGGCGTGTCGCTGGACGGCGTGCCCATCACCGTCAAGGAGAACATCGCCACCCGCGGCGTGCCCATGCCCCTGGGCACCGCGGTCAGCGACATGACGCCGCGCACCGAGGACGCCCCCCCCGCCGCCCGCATGCGCGAGGCGGGGGCGGTCTTTCTGGGCCGCACGACCATGCCCGATTTCGGGATGCTGTCCTCGGGCCTGTCCAGCTTTCACCGGCTGGCGCGCAATCCGTGGAACACCGCCATGAACCCCGGCGGTTCCAGCGCGGGGGCGGGAGCGGCAGGGGCTGCGGGCTATGGGCCGATCCATCTGGGGACCGACATCGGCGGATCGATCCGGCTGCCCGCCGCGTGGTGCGGGCTGGTGGGGCTGAAGCCCAGCCTGGGGCGCGTGCCGATCGACCCGCCCTTCATGGGGCGCGCGGCGGGACCGATGACGCGGACCGTCACCGATGCCGCGATGGCCATGGCGGTGCTGTCCCAGCCCGACGGGCGCGACCACATGTCCCTGCCACCCGCACCGATCGACTGGATGGACCTGGACCGCGACCTGAAAGGGCTGCGCGTCGGCCTGCTGATGGACGCCGGCTGCGGCATGGCGGTCGACCCGCAGGTCAGCGACGCCGTGACCGCCGCGGCGGCGCTGTTCGAACAGGCTGGTGCCGTCATCCGGCCCATCGATCCGTGGATGACCCCCGACCTGCTGCAGGGCCTGGATGATTTCTGGCGCACGCGGGCCGGGCTGGACGTGCTGGCGCTGTCGCCCGAACAGCGGGCCCGGATCCTGACGCCGGTGCGTGAATGGGCGGAATCGGGTCTGGGCCGGTCCGGAGAGGACGTCTGGCGCAGCTATGGCGCCACGGTCGAGATCCGTCGTCGCACCACGCAGGCCATGGCTGATCTGGACCTGATCCTGTCGCCCATCTCTCCGAATGTCAGCTTTCCGGCGGATTGGGCCTATCCGGCCGACAACGACGTGACCCGCGCGATGCAGCATATCGGCTTTACCGCGCCCTTCAACATCGGCGAACAACCGGCGATCAGCGTGCCCTGCGGCCATGACCGGAACGGCGTGCCCATCGGGTTGCAGATCGCGGGTCGCCGGTTCGACGACCTGGGCGTGCTGCGCGCCGCGCGGGCGTGGGAACGGATCGCCCCGCCCGCACGCCCCTGGCCCGTGGTCACGGGCTAGTCGTGCGAGGGCTTGTCCTGCGGGGAAAACAGGGCCGCGGCTTCCGACAGATAGCTGTCGGCGAAACCGCCTTGGGCCAGCCCGTCCAGGGCCGCCCCGACGCCGTCTGCCGCGTCATGCGCGGCGCCCACGTCCCGCGACAGCTGCCGGTAATAGGACAGATCCTTGGCTGCATTCGCGACCGAAAAGCGCATTCCCGACGTGTCCCCCGACAGCAGGAAGGGCGCGATCCGGTCCAGCGCGGCACCGTGCCCGCCGCCCTTGGACAGCACGTCGACAAAGGTCGCGTCACGGATGCCCGCCTGCCGCGCACAGGCCGCGGCCTCGCTGATCAGGGTCGCGCAGCCGATCGAGACGAAGTTGTGCAGCAGCTTCAGCGTATGGCCCGCGCCGACGTCGCCCGCGTGAAAGATGTTCTCGGCGAACGTGCCCAGCAGGGGGCGCATGCGGTTGAACAGATCACCGTCCGCGCCCACCAGCAGGTTCAGGCGGCCTTCCTCGGCCTCCTTCGGGGTGCGGGTCATGGCCGCGTCCATGAATTCCCCGCCCGCCTCGCGCGTCAGCCCCGCCAGGCGCAGGGTCGATGCCGGGATCGCGGTCGAACAGTCGACGATCACGGTTCCCGGACGGATCGCGGCCAGCAGACCGCCCGCGCCCAGCAGCACCTCCTCGACCTGGGGGGTGCCGGACAGGCACAGGATGACCGCGCGGCATTCCGCCAGGGCCTCCAGCCTGTCGACGCGGCGCGCGCCAAGCGCCGTCAGGTCACCGACCGGCTGGTTGCCGGGATGATCCAGAAACAGCAGCGGCCACCCCTTGGCCGCAATGTTTCGCGCGATGCCGTGGCCCATCAGACCCACGCCCACCATGCCGACCGTCATCTTGTCCATCGTCTCCTCCTGTCCTGCCGGGGGGCCAGCTTGGGCGCTGGCAGTCCGGGCCACAAGGTGACCGGACGCAATTTTTCCACCGACCACAGGACCGCAGCATGATCATCGACGATCTGACCCGCATCGACACCAGCCTGATCTTCGTGGATGGCCACTGGACCCGCCCGCAAGGCGGCACCCTGCCGGTCGAGGATCCGTCGACCGGCGATGCCATCGGGGTGATCGGTCGCGGCACCCCGGCCGACGTCGACGCCGCCGTCGCCGCCGCCCGCGCCGCCCTGGACGGCCCCTGGGGGGCGCTGACCGCCACCGACCGCGGGCGCATCCTGACGCGGATGTCCGCCCTGGTCCTGGACCGGGCCGAGGACCTTGCGATGATCGAGACGCTGGACGTGGGCAAGCCGCTGGACCAGTCGCGCCGCGATTCGGTGGCCCTGGCCCGCTATCTGGAGTTCTACGGCGGTGCGGCGGACAAGCTGATGGGCAGCACGATTCCCTATCAGCAGGGCTATACCGCCTATACCCTGCGCGAGCCGCATGGCGTCTGCGGGATCATCATCCCGTGGAACTATCCCATGCAGATCCTGGGCCGGGCCGTCGCGGCGGCGCTTGCCGCGGGCAATGCCGTGGTGCTGAAGCCGGCCGAGGATGCGTCGCTCTCGGCCCTGGTCTTTGCGCAGATCGCCCATCAGGCGGGTCTGCCCCCCGGCGCGTTGAACGTCGTGACCGGCCTGGGGGCCGAGGTGGGCGCGGCGCTGTCCGCACATCCGGGCGTGCATCATCTGTCCTTCACCGGCTCGGTCGGGACCGGGGCCGGCATTCAGCGCGCGGCCGCGGCCAACGCCGTGCCCGTGACGCTGGAACTGGGGGGCAAGTCGCCCCAGATCGTCTTTGACGACGCCGACCTGGACCGGGCGATCCCGGTTCTGGTCGGGGCCTGCATGCAGAATGCCGGGCAGACCTGTTCGGCCGCGTCGCGCGTTTTGGTACAGGCCGGTGTCTATGACGAGGTGCGTCGGCGCATGTCCGACATCTTCAACGGGCTGGTGGCCGGACCGGCGCCCGACAGCCACGACCTGGGTCCGCTGGTGTCGGCGCGCCAGAGGCGACTGGTGCAGGATTTCATCGATCTTGGCACCCGCGAACTGACCTTGGCGGCGCAGGGGCGCCTGCATCCTGACGCGGCGGCCGGCGGCCATTTCGTGCGACCCACGCTGTTTGCGGACGTACCCCCCGATCACGCCTTGGCGCAGCAGGAGATCTTTGGCCCGGTGCAGGTCATGATGCCCTTTGCCGACGAGGCAGAGGCCCTTCGCATCGCCAACGGCACCGATTACGGACTGGTCGCCGGCATCTGGACCCGCGACGGGGCGCGACAGCTGCGCCTGGCGGGCCGGCTGAACTGCGGCCAGGTCTTCATCAACAACTATGGCGCGGGGGGCGGGGTCGAGCTGCCCTTCGGCGGCATCGGCAAGTCGGGGCATGGTCGCGAAAAGGGGTTCGAGGCGCTGTACGGCTTCACCCGCACCAAGACCATCGCGATCCACCACGGTTGAAAGGCAGGGCGCCATGCGCCCCGCCCTGGCGATCAGAACACCGTCACCTGTGTGCCGATCTCTGCGACCGCATACAGCTTTTCGACATGCTCGTTATACAGGCCATAGCAGCCCGACGACGACCGCCGCCCGATCTTGCGCGTGTCATGGGTGCCGTGGACCAGATAGGCCGGCCAGCCCAGGTACAGGCCAAACTTGCCCAACGGATTTTCGGGCGCGCCCCCCTCGACCCGCTGCGGCAGGGTCGGATCCTTGACGCGCATGCTGGGGGTGGGCGTCCAGGGCGGGTTGGCGACCTTGCGCACGATCTCGGTCTGGCCGCGGCGGGTCAGTTCGTCTGTCATCGGGATCGCGCAGGGAAAGACGAAATGCACGCTTTCGTCACCCGACCAGAAATGCACCGCGCGCGAGGTCACGTCGGCCAGCAGAACCCCCTTGCCCAAGGACGGATAGAAATCCTGCCAATGCCGCGCGCGGAACGACGACTGGTTGCGCTGCGGTCCCGGGTTTTCCTGGCCATAGGCCATGGCGGGGATCAGGACGCCCGTCGCCGCAAGACCCTGAAGGAAGGTTCTTCGGTCGCCGAAGGGACGATTCGTGGACATGCTGCTGCCTCGTGCTTGTATTGGCCTTTTCAGCGACAATAGCCCCGCGCGTGCCTTCCCCCAAGCCCCCGCCGCAAGGTTGACGGCCCACCCCGGAGATTCTGCAACAGATGCAGGGGCACGCGGCCGATCACGCCTGCGGCAACGGTCCCGCGGGACGCACCGCCTGCAACAGCGCATTGAGCGCCGCCCGGCTGAGCGGCTTGACCAGCGACCGGTCCATCCCGGCCTGACGAAAGCTTGCAAGGTCCTCTGGCATGGCATGGGCCGTCAGGGCCACGATGGGGCAGTCGCGGTTGGGGCCGTCACCCGCGCGAATGCGCCGGGCCGCGTCGATGCCGTTCATGCGGGGCATGCTGATATCCATCAGGATCAGGTCGAACCGGCGCTGTTGGGCGGCGGCGACGCCGGCAAGGCCATCCTCGGCCTCGGTCACGTCGCATCCTTGGCGGCGCAGCATCTCGCGGGCAACCAGACGGTTGATGGCATTGTCCTCGACCATCAGAATGCTGAGGCCGGGACAGTCCGGACTGGCCACCGCCTGCTGGGGCACCGTGTCGGGCGCAACGGGCGCAGGCTCCAGGGGCAGCGTGATCCGGAACGCGGTCCCCCTGCCCGGCTGGCTTGAGACCGTGATCTTTCCGCCCATGGCATCGACCAGGCCCTTGACGATGCTGAGACCAAGTCCCGTCCCCTCGACCTTGCGGTCGAAGGTCGAACCCAACGTGACGAACGCATCGAAGATCCTGTCCAGATCGCCTGCGGGGATGCCAATACCCGTATCGGTCACGCGCAACGTGACGTGTCCCGGTGGCCCCGACGTATCGACCAGCACGGTGATATGTCCGTTCTCGGTGAACTTGATGGCGTTGCCGACCAGGTTCACGACGATCTGTTCCAGCCGCGCCGCATCGCCCAGGACCGGCGCCATATCGTCGCCGGAATATACCGCCATCAATTGGTTGCCCGCCGCCTGTGCCTGCGTCTGCAGACCCAGGATCGCCGAATCGACCAAGCTGCGCAGGTCGACCGGGTTCCGGGCCAGAACCAACTGACCGCTGCGCGCCCGCGAGGTGTCCAGCACATCGTTGACATGGCCCAGCAGCATGCGGCCGGAATGCTCCATCGCGGCGACGTACTGTCGCTGGCGGTCGTCCAGTTCGGTCAGGCTCAGCAGGTCCAGCAAGCCCAGAATGCCGTTCAGGGGGGTCCGCATCTCATGGCTCATCACGGCGATCATGCGCGTCTTGGCCTGTTCGCCCGCGACGGCGCGGTCACGGGCCTCGATCAGTTCGGCCTCCTCGGCCGCGCGTCGGGACACGTCGCGCACAAAGGCGACCACCAGCGGTCCGTCCTCTCCTCGGGCGACCGACATGGACAGTTCGACGGGGATGATCCGGCCCGACTTGTGCCGGGCGGCGGTCTGCATGATATCGGGCCCGCCGGCGCGCGGGCGGGTGGTGCCGTCACGGACCCGGGCCAGAACCTCGCGCACCTTGGCACGCCGGTCGTGCGGGGTCAGCAGGTCGACGACATCGGCGCCCACGGCCTCGGCCCGGTCATATCCGTAGATGCGCTGTGCTGCGGCGTTGAAACCCAGGATCCGCCCATCGGGGCGCGCCACCAGGATTGCGTCGATCGACGCCTCGAACAGCGAATTCAGGCGATTGCTGACCGCGGCGATGCGGCGGTTTCGTTCGCCTGCGCTGCGCACCATCGCGGCCAGGACCACGACGCTGCCCGCCAGCACCATGAACAGCGGAACGACCAGCAGCGATAGGGTGGTCAATGCGCGGGCCACACCTTCGCGGCGCAGCGCGGATTTCTCGGCGAACAGCCGCACCCCCTCCAGCGACACCTGCCTGACCAGGGGCACGGCGGCGTCGACGATGGGCATGATCCGGGGCAGACCCGCGATCAGTCCCGCGTCATCGCCGTCGATCACCGGCACGGCGGCGTCCAGCCCGGACTGGATCGCCATCAGCGCGGTCGAGATGCCGGGTTCCGCGCGCAGGTGGTCATAGGTCCGCCCCTGCTGCAGCGTCTGGATGCGCGAATAGAAGATGTCGAACCGCTGCCGCAGATCTTGCGCCTGATCCGCGCCGGCACCGGGCGCGGCCAGCAGCAGCGCGGCACGCTGCAGGGCCAGAACCTCGACCTCGGACTGGGCCAGGAACCATTGGGTGTTGTCCGTGGCGGCGGTCCCCATCTCGTCGATCTGACGGCGCGCATCGACCTGGAGCAGCCAGACGACCAGCCCCAGGGCCAGGATCACGCAACCGAAGAAGGCGGGCATCATCCTGACCGCCCGCGCGATGCGCGGGGGATGCAGGTCGGTGCCCACCGCGTTGATCACCGCACGGCCTCGATCCGGACCAGCTGCCAGATGCTGCGGGCATAGGTCACCTCGGACTGCAGCGCAGGATCGGAGTCATAGGGATAGATGACCCAGAGCGGCCCCTTGTCGCGCACGGACATCGCCTGCCCGTCCTGCTGGAACGCGACGATGGGATAATCCGCCGTCACCTCGTCCACGGGAATCTGCACCGCGTAATCGTTGATCGCCACGGCCGAGACCGTGCCCTCATCGATGCCTGCATCGGTCAGGATCGTCTGCAGCGGGACCCCGGTGAAGGTCGGCTGCCCCTCCGTCCAGATGGTCGAGGTGGCAAAGCTGACCGGCCCAAACGCCTGAAGCGCCGCCTGGTCATAGGTCTGCGTGCCGTCCGCGCCGACGACGGTCAGCAACGGATCGTCGGCCAGCGCCGGACCGGCCAGCGCAAGCAAAAGGGAGAGGGCTGCGATCTTCATGGGGTTTGCCTTTGGCAGGATGGGTCATGGGGTTGCGGTTCACGTCATCTTGACGACCGCCGCGCCATTCTGGCAGCGAAACCTTTCTAAAATCCTAGCGACCTGCCGATGAGCTTTACTGGTATGGAAGTATGGTATAATTTGGCGAAAAAGGGCCTGACATGATTCCGATCCGCGCTGCCACGACCGCACAGCAGGTCCATGACTGGCTGTACCGCTGCGTCCTGCGCGGCGATCTGCTGCCCGGTACCCGCCTGTCCGAGACCGAGATCGCAGCACAGGTTAACCTGTCGCGCCAGCCCGTCCGCGAGGCGTTCATCCGCCTTGCCGCCGACGGTCT
>ENA-UOWK01000788-UOWK01000788.1-bioreactor-metagenome-genome-assembly--contig:-NODE-788-length-13426-cov-8.959390_pt1 | contig 13426 bp, 13 predicted proteins | sample MGYA00238157_ERZ761612 | MGnify/ENA primary metagenome ERZ761612 (study PRJEB28901, sample SAMN06268035) | bioreactor metagenome | isolation source: Joint BioEnergy Institute, California, USA | place... | reverse complement strand
TGAGCGTCGCGGACATGATCAAGGACGTCGAGGACGGCATCTACATCGTCGGCGATGGCTCGTTCTCGATCGACCAGCAGCGCTACAACGCGCAGTTCGGCGGCCAGCTGTTCTACGAGATCAAGAACGGCGCGATCACCGGCATGATCGAGGACGTGGCCTACCAGATCCGCACGCCCGAATTCTGGAACGCCTGTGTCGCGATCTGCGACGAGAGCGACTACCGCCTGGGCGGTTCGTTCTTCGACGGCAAGGGCCAGCCCAGCCAGGTCTCGGCGGTGTCGCACGGGTCCTCGACCGCGCGCTTCAACGGCATCAACGTCATCAACACCGCGCGTTCGCTCGGCTAAGGAGCCTCTTCCATGACCATCTTCACCGAAGCCCAGGCGCGCGAGATCCTGGAAAAGACCGTCGCGCTGTCCACCGCCGACGAATGCACGGCCACGCTGGCTGGCTCGATCGACGGCAACATCCGTTTCGCGCTCAACAACGTGTCCACCAGCGGCCTCGTCAGCAATGCCGAGCTCGCGGTGCAGGTCGCGTTCGGCAAGCGCGTCGGCACCGCCAGCATCAATGCCTTCGACGACGCTTCGCTGCGCAGCGTGGTCAAGCGCGCCGAAGACCTGGCGCGTCTGGCCCCCGAGAATCCGGAGTTCCTGCCGGCCATCGGCAAGCAGGAGTATCGGCCCAGCCCGACCTTCAGCGAATCCACCGCGGCGATCACGCCGGAATTCCGCGCCCAGGTCGCGGCCGGTTCGATCACGCCATGCCGTGCGGAAAAGCTCATCGCCGCCGGCTTCCTCGACGACGGCAAGAGCTTCGTCGCCTTCGCCAACAGCAACGGCAACTTCGGCTACCAGCAGGCGACCAACTTCAATTACACCTGCACCGTGCGCACCGAGGACGGTCGCGGTTCGGGCTGGGTGGGCCGCAATCTCAAGGACGCCAGCGCGTTCGACGCCGGACGCGACATCCGCGTGGCGATGCGCAAGGCCAGCGATTCGGCCGAGGCCAAGGCGCTCGAACCGGGCAAGTACACGGTGATCCTGGAGCCGGCCGCGGCCGCGGGCCTGATCAGTTTCATGATGCGCTTCTTCGACGCGCGCACCGCCGACGAGGGCCGCAGCTTCCTGTCCAAGCGCGGTGGCGGCAACAAGCTCGGCGAACAGGTCTACGACCCGCGCGTCAACATCGTCGCCGATCCGTGGCACCCGGAAGCGGCGGTCATGCCGTGGGACGGCGAAGGCCTGCCGCGCGAGAAGATGGCGATCATCGAGAACGGCAAGATCGCCAACCTCGACTACTCGCGCTTCTGGGCGCAGCAGCAGGGCAAGCGCGCCGTCGGCCGTCCGGGCAACCTGCTGATGTCGGGCGGCGAGGGCACCACGGCCGACCTGATCCGCGGCACCGACCGCGGCATCCTGGTCACGCGCACCTGGTACATCCGCATGGTCGATCCGCAGACCGTGCTGCTGACCGGCCTGACCCGCGACGGCACGTTCTACATCGAGAACGGGCAGATCAAGCACCCGGTCAAGAATTTCCGCTTCAACGAGTCGCCGGTGATCATGCTCAACAACATCGACGAGTTGGGCCGGCCGGTGCGCGTGGGCGGCGACGAGTCGTCGATGGTGATGATGCTGCCGCCGATGCGCCTGCGGGATTTCACGTTCACGTCGTTGTCGGATGCGGTCTGAGGCATCCACTCCCGGCGTTTCGCGTCACCTTCTCCCGCAAGCGGGAGAAGGTGTGGCAGCTCTCCCTGCGGGAGAGGCCGGCGTGCATCGCGCGCCGGGTGAGGGCATCGCGCCGCGTGCCTCACTGACTTGTCCGCAGACTCCATGACCCGCGCGCAGTTCCTCAAGTGGATGCTCGGCGGCGCCGCCGCGCTCGCCTTTCCACCGCTGGCGGCCCAATCGGCGCGCTACGACTTCTGGTTCACGCGCCTGCGCTACGAATCGGGCAACTGGGACGTCGACCAGCGCATGCCGTCCAACGTCATCACCTCGCTGATCGACTACACGAATCTGCGGGTCGATCCGGAGGAGCGCGTCGTTGCGCTGTCGGATCCGAAGATGCTGGCCTCGCCGTTCTGCTACATGGCCGGGCACACGCTGGTCGAGTTCAGTCCGGCCGAGCGGCGCAACTTCGAGCGCTACGTGCGCGGCGGCGGCTTCGTGTTCGCCGACGACTGCAACCACGACATCGACGGCCTGTTCGCGAAGTCCTTCGAGGCGCAGATGGCGGCGATCTTCGGGGCGTCGGCGCTGCGCAAGCTGCCGAATGATCATGCGATCTACCGCAGTTTCTTCCAGTTTCCGGACGGGCCGCCGGCCACGAGCTTCGAGCTCAACGGCTGGGGCGACGATCTGGTGCACGACTATCTCAAGGGCATCACGATCGACGGGCGCCTGGCCGTGCTCTACAGCAACAAGGACTACGGCTGCGAGTGGGACTACGACTGGCGCAACAAGCGGTTCCTGGCCGAGGACAACACGAAATTCGCGGTCAACATCGTCATGTACGCGCTGAGCGCATGACCCGCATTCTTTCGCCCGTGGGAGCGCGCTTGCGCGCGATGGCGCGCTACCGGGACAGCATGAGCGCGCGCGAGCGCGCGCCTACAGGAATTTCTGCATGACCCCTCTCACTCCCACCGAAGCCGACCTGCAGGCCCGTCTCGTCGAGCTCGATGCCCTGCGCCAGGCGATCGGCCGCGCGGTCGTCGGCCAGGCCGATGTGGTCGAACAGCTGCTGGTCGCGCTGCTCGCAGGCGGGCACGTGCTGCTCGAAGGTGTGCCCGGCCTGGGCAAGACGCTGCTGGTGCGCACACTGGGGCAGGCGCTGGATCTCGGCTTCCGGCGCGTGCAGTTCACGCCCGACCTGATGCCCAGCGATCTGCTCGGCACCGAACTGCTCGAGGAAGACCACGGCACCGGCAAGCGTCATTTCCGCTTCCAGGAAGGTCCGGTGTTCACCCAGTTGCTGTTGGCCGACGAACTCAACCGCACGCCGCCCAAGACACAGGCCGCGCTGCTGGAAGCGATGGCCGAGCGCACCGTGAGCCACGCGGGTGTCACGCGCGCGTTGCCACGGCCGTTCTTCGTGCTGGCGACGCAGAATCCGATCGAGCAGGCCGGCACCTATCCGCTGCCCGAAGCGCAGCTCGACCGTTTCCTGCTGCATGTTTCGCTCGGGTATCCCGACGCCGACGAGGAGCAGGCGATCCTCGCGCGCACGACAGGCTCGGCTGATGCCGAGGTGCCGCGCGTGATGGATGCCGGGGCGGTGCTCGCGCTGCAGGCGCTGGTGCGCGAGATCCACGTAGGCGACGACCTGCTGGCGTGGATCACCGCACTGGTCCGCGCGACGCGGCCGGGCGAGGGCGCGCCCGACATCGTGCGCGAGTACGTGCGCTGGGGCGCCGGCCCGCGCGCCGGCCAGTCGCTGGTGCTCGCCGCGAAGGCGCGTGCGCTGCTGCAGGGCCGGCTCGGCGCGACGCGCGACGATGTCGCCGCATTGCTGGCGCCGGTGTTGCGCCATCGTCTGGTGCTGTCCTTCGCCGCCGAAGCGGCGCAGGTCGATGCCGACGCGGTGATCGCCGGGCTGCTGCGCGCGCTGCCCGCACCGGTGCGCTGACGCCGGCGATGGCACACGCGTCATCCAGTGCGCCGGTGCCTGCGGCGACAGGCGATCCGCTGTCGCCCGCGTTACGGTCGCTGCTCGCGACGCTGCGCCTGCGGCCGCGGCATGCGCCGGGGCGCCAGGGCATCGGGCATCACGCAAGCCGCAATCGCGGCAGCGGGCTTGAGTTCGCGCAATACCGCGCCTACGAATCGGGCGACGAGCCCCGGCAGATCGACTGGAAACTCTACGCCCGCAGCGATCGGTTCTTCGTCCGCGAGGCCGAGCGCGACAGTCCCGTCCGCGCCTGGGTCCTGCTCGATACCACCGCGTCGATGACCCAGGCCGACGAAGCCGCGGCGGCACGGACGCGTTTCGACGTCGCCCGGCTGCTGGCGACGTGCGTGTACGAGATCGCGCAGCGCCAGGGCGATGCCTGCGGTCTGGTGCTGTGCGGCGGTGCGGGCGTGGCGCTGGAGACGCCCGGCACCGGGCCGCGGCAGCGCGATCGCCTGCGGCACGCGCTGGATCGGGTCGACGCGCAGGGCGCGTGGCCGCATGCGGCTGCGCTCGCGCCGGCCTGGGGACGCATCGCGCGTGGCGATCTGGTCGTCGCGATCAGCGACTGGTTCGACGACGCCGCGGTCGAGCAACTCGTGCAGCTGGCGCGCGCCGGTCGCGACGTCATCGCGATCCGGGTCCTGACCGCCGACGAGCGCGACTTTCCGTTCGCCGACGGGCGCCGTTTCGTCGAATCCGAGTCCGGCGAATCGCTGCTCGGGGATGGGCCTGCATTGCGCGCCGGTTACCTCGCGCGTTTCGAGGCCGCATCGCGCGCGCTCGCCGCGCGTCTGTCAGCGGCCGGCATCCGCTTCGCCACGCAGTGGACCGACGCGCCGCCGGATGCCGTGCTGCGCAGCTTGTTCGGCGAACGCGCGTGATGGGCTTCGGCCTGCTGGCACCCGCCGCGCTCGCGGCCCTGGTCGCGCTGCTGCTGCCGCTGCTGCTGCACCTGGCGCGGCGCGATGCCACGCGGCCCACGCCGTTCGCCGCCCTGCGCTGGTTGCGCGAGCGGCCGAAGCCGCGTCGACGCCTGCGCTTCGACGACTGGCCGCTGCTGCTGGTGCGGCTGTTGCTGCTCGCCTTGCTCGCGCTGTGGCTGGCCTGGCCGGTGCAGCACGATGCATCGCCGCCGTCGCACTGGACCGTGGTGGTGCCGGGCGTGGCCGCGGACGCGATGCCCGACGTCACCGATGACGACGCCAGCGTGCGCTGGCTCGCGCCGGACTTTCCCACGGTGACCGGTGACGCGCCGGCGACGACGGACGGCGCCAGCGTCTCCAGCCTGTTGCGCGAGCTGGACATGCGCCTGCCGGCCGCGACCGCGCTGACCGTCGTCGTGCCCGGAACGGTCGCGCCCGTGGACGATGGGCGCGTGACGCTGTCGCGTCCGGTGGACTGGCGCATCGTGCCGGCCGCGCCCGTCGAGGCGCCTGCGGCCGCATCGCCGCCGCGGATCGACGTGTTCGGCATCGCCGGGGACGATCCCGCGCTGCGCGTGCTGCAGGCGGTTGCCCGCGCGTGGCGACCGGACGATGCCGACGCCTTGCGACGCGCCTCGCCGGGCGACGCGCCGCGCGCAGATGCCGTGATCGCGTGGTGGGGTGCCGGCGCGTTGCCGTCGCCCCTGCGCGACGCGGCGGCAGGTCGCATGGTACTGCTGGGCCCCGCCGCCGACATGGGCGAGGACTGGAGGCCGCACGCGGTCGATTCTCTGTTCGAACGCGGCCCCTGCGGCGAGGCGGTCTGCATCCGCGCGACGCGTGCGCTCGATGCCTCGACCGAGGCGGCGGTGCTGGATCCGGCGTTTGCGGATCGCCTGCGTGCGGTGCTGCGCGAGGCACCTGCGCCGACGCGCATCCAGGCGGCGGATCTCGCGCCCGATACCGGCGTGGACGCGTGGCCGGCGACACCGCGCGACCTGCGACCCTGGTGGGCCCTGCTGATCGCCCTGGTCTTCGCGCTGGAGCGCTGGATGGCGGCGTCGGCGCGCCGGAATCGCGTCGCATGAGCATGGTCGCGCACCTGCACGCGGGTCGCCGCCGCGTGCAACGCCGCGGAACGGCGGCCGTCGTGCTGTTCGCTGTTCCGTTGCTGGCAGCACCGTGTGCGATCGCCTGGCGTTTCCTGGGAACGGGATGGACTGCGTTCGTCGCGGTGGCCGGCCTCTCGCTCGCCGCCGCACTGTGCGCACGTCGCGCGCGTGCGTACGACACGGCATGGCTCGTGCGTACGCTCGACGGCACCCGACCGGACATGGACGACAGCGCCGCCCTGCTGTTCGCGGCCCCTTCGCAATTGCGGCCCTTGCAGCGCCTGCAGCGCGAACGTCTGGAGCAGCGTCTCGCCCGGACGCCCTGGGTACCATCGCCCGCACCGCTGCCGTGGCGACGCCTGTTGCCCGCGTGGATCGTGGGCGGATTGCTCGTGGCGGCCGCGCTCGCGTGGCCGATGGCGTCGTCGCCGGTGGGCCCGTCACGTCCGGGCGCCGCGGAGGCGCATTCGACCGCCCGGCCCGCCCTGCAGGCGCAGTCGCTGCGGATCGAGGCACCCGCCTACACCGCCCAGGCAGCCCGCACGCAGACGGAACTCGACGCGCAGGCACCGACGGGCGCGACGCTGCGCTGGACGCTGCGCTTCGACCCGCAGCCGCAACGCGTCGCGCTGCGCCTGCACGACGCGCGCGAGGTCGACTTCGTGCGCGAGGGCGAGGACTGGACCGCGAGCCTGCGCCTCGACCAGTCCTGGCTGTACCGCATCGCCGTCGATGGCGACACCGACCACGTGATCGCGCGTGCGCAGCCCTGGCGGCTCGACGCCGTGCCCGACCGCGCGCCCGAGGTGCGCGTGCGCACGCCCGAGGCCACGTTGTCGACCTATGCGCGTGGCCAGCGCGCCTGGGCGCTCGCCTTCGAGGCCAGCGACGATCACGGCCTGTCGCCGGATGCGCGATTGCGCATCACCGTCACCCGCGGCAGCGGCGAGGCGATCACGTTCGAAGACACCGCGCGCACGCTGCAGGGCCGTGGCGAGCGGCGCGCACGGACCTTCGAAACCACGCTCGACCCGGTCGCGCTCGGACTGGAGGAGGGTGGCGACCTGGTCGCGCAGCTCGAAGTCCGCGACAACCGGGTGCCCACGCCGCAGGCCGCGCGCAGTGCCAGCCTGATCCTGCGCTGGCCGCCGCCTCCGCCGATAGACGCCGACGGACTCGAGGGCCTCGCGCGCGACGTGCTGCCGGCGTACTTCCGCAGCCAGCGCCAGATCATCATCGACGCCGAGGCCCTGATCGCCGCGCAGCCGCGCATCGCCCGCGACGTTTTCGAGACGCGCTCCGACGCGCTCGGTGTCGACCAGCGCATCCTGCGGCTTCGCTACGGGCAGTTCCTCGGCGAGGAATCGGAAGGCGGCCGTCCGCCCCCGACGGCCGATGCGGCGCCCGCGGAACCGGCGCTGCCGATCGACGATTTCGGCCAGCAGGAGTCGCCCTCCGGTGACGAGGCCGACGGACATGCGCACGACGCCGATGCACCGCCGTCCGCGCAGGGGCACGCCGATGCGCACGACGATCACGACCACGCGCCGCAGGACGCGACGACCTTCGGCCGCGCCGACGATGTGCTCGCGACCTTCGGACATACCCACGACCTGCCCGAGGCGGCGACGCTGCTCGATCCGAAGACGCGCGAGATCCTGCGCGCGGCGCTGCGCGAGATGTGGCAGTCGGAACTGCATCTGCGGCAGGCGGCGCCCCGCGACGCATTGGGGCCCGCGAACCGCGCACTCGAACTGATCAAGCAGGTGCAGCAGGCCGACCGCATCTATCTCGCGCGCGTCGGCACGTCCCTGCCGCCGGTCGACCCGACCCGAAGGCTCGGCGGCGATCGCGCCGGCATCGCGCCGCGCACGGTCCCTGCGCCCGCGCTGCAGCGCGACGATGCGCCGGCCGCGGCCTGGCGTGCGCTCGCCTGGGACGACGCGCCGGATCTGGCCGCACTGGTCGCCTGGACGCAGGCGCATCCGCGACAGGTCGACGATCCGCTGGCGTTGCTGGCGGCGGTCGATGCGCTGCAACGCGATGCCGCCTGCGCCGCGTGCCGACAGGCGCTGCGCGGGCAGCTGTGGCGCGTGCTGCAACGGCCGTTGCCGACGCCGGCGCGGCGCGACGCCATCGACGCGATGGGCGCGCGGTACCTCGATGCGCTGCACGGAGACGCGCCATGACGCCCACGCACTGGCTCGGCATCGTGCTCGTCGCCGGCAGCGTGCTCGCGATGCTGCGCCTGATCGTGGCCCACCTGCGCGCACCCGCTGAAGCGCGCCCCGCCGCGTGGCGCACCTTGGCGCTGCTCGCATTGACTGCCGTCTCGACGTTTCTGCTCCATCACACGCTCGCGCCACCGCCGGTGCCGGTCGCGCCCGGCACGATGGTGGTGCTGACCGCGGGCGCCGAAGGGCTCGCGCGGCCGCAAGCCGCGCACGTCGCCGCCCTGCCGGAAGCGGGCGCGGTCCCGGAGGGTGCGACGCGCATGCCCGATCTCGCGACCGCGTTGCGCCGGTATCCGGACGCGCGTGCGCTGGTGATCGTCGGCCACGGCCTGCAACCGCGCGATCGCGACGCCGTCGACGGACGCGCACTGTCGGTCGTGCAGCCGACATTGCCGCGCGGGATCGTCGAACTCGTGGCGCCTGAGCCGCTCGGTCCGGGTGCGCAATTCGAGGTTCGCGGACGTGTCGCGGACGTGGCCTCTGCACACGTCACGCTGACCGATCCGGCCGGCCGCGTGGTCGCGGCAGCACGGACCGACGACACCGGGCACTTCGCGCTGGCCGCCACCGCGCGCGGTGCCGGCGCGACCGCGTTCGACATGGCCGTGCTGGACGCGGACGAGGCGATGGTCGACCGCGTGCAGGTGCCGGTGGTCGTCGATGAAGACGCCGCACCGCGCGTGCTGCTGCTCGCCGGCAGCCCGAATCCGGACCTGCGCGCCCTGCGGCGCTGGGCCGAGGATGTCGGCCTGCCGCTGCGCTGGCGCGCGAGCGTCGGCGCCGGCGCCGCTGTCGGCGATGCACCCGCACTCGATGCCGCCTCGCTGGCCGGGCAGGACCTGCTGCTGCTCGATGCACGCGCGTTCGATGCGCTGGGACCGGCCGCGCGCGCGTCGTTGTCGGCCGCGGTCCGTGACGGTCTGGGGGTGCTGGTGCATGCGCCGCAGCCGCCCGCGGCGGCCCTGCGCGCCTGGCTCCGCAGTGCCGATCTCGCGGTGGAGACCGGCCGCGCGCGCGCGTGGCAGCCCGACGGCGGTCCGGCCGATGTCGCGCAGTTGCGTGCCTGGCTGGGGCCCGGCAGCGACGACGCGCCCTTCGACCCGTTGCTGGCCGGGGAGACGCCGCCTGCGCTGTCGTATCTGCCGTTGACGGGCGGTATCGCCGGCGAAGGCGCGGCACCCGGCGACATGATGCGCTGGCAGGCGCTGGGACGTGGGCGCATCGGCGTGGTCACGCTGGCCGACAGCTGGCAGCTGCCGCCGGCCGGACGCGCGGATCTGCACGCGGCGCTGTGGAGCGGCTGGGCGGGCACGCTCGCACGCACGGGTGCCCGGCGCGCACCGCGACTCGATGGTGATGCACGCGTCGGAACCCGCCTGGCGGTCTGCGGCCTCGACCCCGATGCGCGGATCCGTGCGCCGGACGGCCGCGTGATCACACCGGTCGCAGACCCCGGCGCCGACGGCTGCGCGGGCGTCTGGCCGACCGTCGCCGGCTGGCATCGCATCGAACAGGCCGCGGGCAGCTGGCCGCTTCTGGTCCGTGCGCGGGATGAGGCCAGCGGTCTGCAGGCTGCCGCATTGCAGACCGCGACGCGCGCGCTGGTGCGCGACGTCGACACCGGCGCCACTTCGAGCGCCGCCACGCGGCCGGGCAATCCGTGGCCCTGGGCATTGGCCTGGCTGTGCGTGACCGCCGCGCTGTGGGCGCTGGGCCGTGCGCGGGTGGGGCGGCCCACGCTGTCGGGCGACCCGCGGATCGCATAACCTCGCCGCATCACCGGAGAGACGACGATGACGCATACGGGACGCTGCCATTGCGGGAGTCTGGCGTTCGAGCTGGACGGCGAGATCGCCGAGGTCTACGACTGCAACTGTTCGATGTGCCGGCGACGCGGCGGCCTGCTGACGTTCGCGCCCGCGGCCGCGCTGCGCGAAACCGGCAGCGGTACGCCGGGCACCTACCGTTTCAACGCCCACAAGATCGCGCACCATTTCTGCACGACCTGCGGCATCGCGCCCTACAGCCGTGGCACGAGCCCGGACGGCTCGGAGATGGCCTGCGTCAACGTGCGCTGCATCGACGGTCTGGATCTCGCGACGCTGAAGATCGTGCAGATCGACGGTGCCCGTTTCTGATGCGCGGCCTGCGGATGTCATCGATGTCCGGTCGGTGCGGTGTCGTGCTGTGCGCCGTGCTGATCGTGGCCGCGTGTTCCTACAAGGAGAAAGCGTCCGATGCGGGCGGGCTCGCCTACGCCGAAGGCGCCGCCGCGGCAGCTGATGCCAACGGTGCGCTGCTCGCCTACGAACACACGGTCGGCGTGCAGCTCGACCGCGCGGCGATCGCACCGCGCCTGCAGGCCATCCGCAGTGCCTGCAGCGAGGCGCGTTTCGGCGCCTGCACGCTGATCGAAGCGCAGCAGTCGGCCGGCGACTGGCCGCAGGCGCGTGCGGTGATGCGCATGGCCCCGGATGCGATCGAACCGATGATCGCGCTGGCGGCGCAAGGCGGCGACACCGGCGAACGCAGCACGCGGGCCGAAGATCTGGCCGTGGTGGTGCGCGACAACACCACCGAGCAGGATCGCCTCACCAAGGAGATGGCGCGCCTGCAGGCGTTCGAGGCACGCGGCGACCTGTCGGTGGCCGACATGATCGCGCTGTCGGAACGCATCGCCGCCGCCGAGGCCCAGCTCGAAGCGTCCGCGCGCGAGGGGGCTCGGCACCGCCAGCGCATCGACACGCAGCTGTTGACGGTGCAGTTGCGCGGGCGCGACGGCGAGCAGGGCCGCAGCGAGATCGGCGCCGCGTTCCGCGAATTCGGCGCCACGCTGGCGACCGGCACCGCGTGGACGATCCGTGCGACCGCGTTCCTGCTGCCGCTCGCGCTGGTCGGATTCCTCCTGTTCGCAGCGCTACGCGCGCTCTGGCGGCGCCGCCGGCGCGGCTGATCGACACGCCCATGCGCCGGTTGCCCGGCGTGGTGGCCTGCTGCAGACTCGGCCAGGCCGCTCGCTTGCCGGCCCTCCGGACGCGCCGCGCATCCGCGCACCTTCGCGCCGGCCCACGATGCAGGCCCGGACCTGCGTCATCCATGCAAGGAGAACGCCATGGTCACCCGTCGCGACGCCCTGAAACTTTCCCTCGGTGCCGGCCTGTCGCTGGCGCTGCCCGGCAGCCTGCTCGCCGCCACGCCCGCACCGCTGCTGACGCGTGCGATTCCCTCCAGCGGCCAGCGCATTCCGGTCGTCGGGCTCGGCAGTTCGGCCACGTTTTCCTCCACGGCGCGCGACAACGCATCGGCGCTCGACGACGTGCTGCGCGCGCTGGTCGAGCAGGGCGGCGCCGTGTTCGATACCGCGCCCAGCTACGGGGCGTCCGAGGAAGTCGCCGGCAAGGCGGTGCAGCGCCTGGGCATCGCCGATCGCGTGTTCTGGGCGACCAAGGTCAATGTGGCCGGGCGCGAGGCGGACGCCAAGGCCGACCCGGCCGCGGCCCGCGCGCAGATCGAAGCCTCGTTCGAGCGGCTCGGGCGCGACACCATCGATCTGCTCCAGGTGCACAACCTGGGCGACGTGCCGACCCAGCTCGGCATCCTCAAGGCGCTCAAGGCCGAGAAGCGCGTGCGCTACATCGGGGTGACCTCGACCAGCAAGCCGGCGTATCCGCGACTGGTCGAGACCATGCGCAACGAACCGCTGGATTTCATCGGCGTGGACTATGCGATCGACAACCGCGATGTCGAGGAGACGATCCTGCCGCTGGCCGCCGAACGCGGCATCGGCGTACTGGTCTATGCCCCGTTCGGACGCACGCGGCTGTGGGGCCGCGTCGAGGGACAGGCGCTGCCGGACTGGGCCGCGGAGTTCGACGCGACCAGTTGGGGCCAGTTCTTCCTGAAGTTCGTGCTGTCGCATCCCGCGGTGACGTGCGTGACCCCGGCGACGAGCCGCGTGTCGAACCTGATCGACAATCTCGGCGCGGGCCGCGGGCGCCTGCCGGACGCGGACCAGCGCAGGCGCATGGTGGAGTTCATCGACGGGTTGCCGCCGGCCACTTGATCCGAAGCGTCTCTGGGAGCGCGTGCAGCACGGCCTGCGGTGTCGACATCGAAGCCCTCCCCCAATGCGGAGGGAGGGCGCAGCACTCAGCCTTCTTCTTCGGTCTCGAACTCGACCACCGCGTCGAGATCGAAGGCGAGCGCCTCGATGGCCTCGCGGACCTTGCGCTCGGTCGCGGCGTTGCCGACCTCGACCTCGATCTCGTGCATCTTCGGTCCGGCGACGTCGCTCAGGCCCGCCGAGCTGGAATCGGCGTCGTCCATGTGCGACATCAGATCGTCGATCTCCTCGACGTGCTCGATCCCGTCCAGGCTCGACAGGAGGTTGATCACCGCGCGCGCGGTGTCGTCGCTGCCGGTCAGGCGGATGCGGAGCATGGGCATGTCGGTTCCTCGGTGTGGGCGTTGCGGGCAGGCTAGGCAGCGCCGGGGAAAGCCGACGTGACGATCGCCACGGACTGTCACACCTCGGGCGTTAGGCTGCAGGCATGAACACGACCGACGCGACACCGTCCCCCGCGGCCGGAACGACGGCGGTGCAGTTGCGCCCGCTGGAACGCGGCGATCTGCACTTCGTCCACGAGCTCAACAACAACCGCCGGTGATGAGCTACTGGTTCGAGGAACCCTACGAGTCCTTCGTCGAACTCGAGGAGCTGTTCCGCAAGCACATTCATGACCAGAGCGAACGCCGCTTCATCGTCGAAGACGGCAGCCACACGCGCGTGGGCATGGTGGAGCTGGTCGAGATCGACCACCTGCACCGGCGCGCCGAGTTCGCGATCATGATCTCGCCCGCGCACCAGGGCCGGGGCTATGCGCGCCCGGCCACAGCGCTGGCGATCAGCTACGCATTCCGCGTGCTGAACCTCTACAAGCTGTTCCTGCTGGTGGATGTGGACAACGCCGCGGCGATCCACGTCTACGAATCGCTCGGCTTCCAGCGCGAAGGCGTGCTCGTCGACGAGTTCTTCAGCGACGGCCGCTACCGCAGTGCGATCCGCATGTGCCTGTTCCAGCACCAGGCCCTGGGCAGCGACGACAGCCGCCGCGACGCCTGATCAGGCCCGCGGGCGCAGACGCTCGAAGGTCAGCGTGGTGCTGCCGTGGTACTGCGCGGTGCCGGTCTCGACGTAGCCGAGCTTGCCGGCCAACTTGCGCGACGGCGCGTTGCCCGGATCGATGATGCAGACGCTGCGCCCGCCGAACGGCTGCGCATCGAACCAGGCGTGCATGGCCTGCGTCGCTTCCGAGGCGATGCCGCGGCCATGCGCTTCCTTCGCGAACACCCAGGCGCCTTCCGGCGACGCCTGGAATGCATCACCCAGACCACGCCGGAAATCCGCGACGCCCGCACCGCCGATGGTGCGGCCGGTCTCGCGTTCGACCACCGCGAAGATGCCGAAGCCGAA
>ENA-UOWK01000787-UOWK01000787.1-bioreactor-metagenome-genome-assembly--contig:-NODE-787-length-13426-cov-22.651858_pt1 | contig 13426 bp, 13 predicted proteins | sample MGYA00238157_ERZ761612 | MGnify/ENA primary metagenome ERZ761612 (study PRJEB28901, sample SAMN06268035) | bioreactor metagenome | isolation source: Joint BioEnergy Institute, California, USA... | reverse complement strand
CCAGCAGCACCTGCGCCTCGGCCATACCCAGGTCCTGGGTGGCCTTGGCCTTGGCAGTGCCGAGCTGCTCTTCGCCGCGCGCCTGGGCGCCGAGCTTCTCTTCCAGCACCTTGGCATCGGCCAGGCCGTCCTTCTCCTTGGCGGCGGCCTGGGCTTCGGTGACACGTGCCTGGGCCAGGCCCTTCTCCTGCTCGCCCTTGGCTTCGGCGATCAGCCGCTCGGCCTGCACGCGCGCCTCGGCGAGGCCTTCCTTCTCCTTGGCCGCGGCGGTGACTTCACGTACCCGCGCATCGGCCAGACCGGGCGCTGCGCGCTCGGCTTCGATACCTTCGGCCAGCTTCTTCTTGGCCTCGGCGCTCTTGGCCGCGGCTTCCAGCTCGGCCTGGGCGAGGTTGTTGATTTCCACCGCCTTGTGCTTGGAACGGGTTTCGTCGGCTTCGGCCTGCTTGACCTGGCGCACCAGCTCCTGCTCGGCTTCGGCCTGGGCATTGAGCACGGTGACCTGCTTCATGCGCTCGGCTTCGGAGATCTCGCGGACTTCCTTGATGCGCTCTTCTTCCTGGGCCACGGTCTTCTCCACCGCGACGCGCTCGCGCACCACGCTGGCGATGTTCTTGCGCTCTTCTTCCAGCGCCTTTTCCTTCTCGATGCGCTGCAGCTCGACTTCGCGCTCGCGGGCCACCACTTCCAGATCCTTGGCGCGGGTGACCTTCTCCACCTCGATGACCACCGCGCGCTGGCGGTTCTGCTGGGCCACTTCCACTTCGCGCTGATGATTCTCGGCGCGGATGTCCAGCTCCTGCTGGGTCTGGATACGGGCCTGCTCGGCCTTCAGGCGCTCTTCTTCCTTGACCTTGAGGGTCTCGGCCTGCTCACGGGCCTGGATGGTCTCGATCTCGCGCTTCTGGCGTGCTTCGGCATCGGCCTGCTGACGCTCCAGGGCCAACGTCGCCTCGCGGGTTTCGACGTTCTTCTTCTTGATCGCCAGCTCTTCGTTGCGCTCCAGGTCATTGGTGATGACGTTCTGCGCAGCGGTCAGCTGGGTGATCTTGCGGATACCCTCGGCGTCGAGAATGTTGCTCGGGTCCAGGGAGCTCTTGGCGGTCTGCTCCAGGTAGTCGATGGCCACGTCTTCGAGCACGTAGCCGTTGAGGTCGTTGCCGATCACCTCGACGATGCGGTCGCGGAAGTCCTGGCGGTTCTCGAACAGCTGGACGAAGTCGAACTGCTTGCCGACGGTCTTCAGGGCTTCGGAGAACTTGGCGTTGAACAGCTCGTTGACCGCCGCACGATCGGAGGCGCGCTCCACGCCGATGGCCTTGGCCACCTTGAGCACGTCTTCCTGGGTCTCGTTGACGCGCAGGTAGAAGGCCACGGTGATGTCGGCACGCATGTTGTCGCGGCAGATCAGGCCGTCCTTGGCACGGCGGTCGACCTCCAGGGTGATCAGGGAGATCTTCATGAACTCCTTGAGGTGGATGACCGGGTAGACCAGCGCGCCGGTGAAATGCACCTTGGGCGTGGACGACATGTCGTTGACGATCAGCGCGGTGCCCTGGGGAACCTTGATGTAGAAGGCCTTGAACAGGGCCAGCAGGCCGACGATCAGCAGGGCGACCAGGCCGACCCCGACCAGCACGGGGATCAGCGACGGGGAAAGGTTGTACATTGCACTCAATCTCCTTTGAGACAAACGGAACCGACGGCTCAGATGCCGCGGAACTCATCCTCGGTTATCACCCGGTAGGCGTGCTGCGCCTCCAGGTACTCCAGTAAAACGACACGGTCGCCACGCTTGAAACCCAGCTGCTCGTCGGCGCGCACCCGCAGGATCAGCCCGGCGCCGCCATCTTCCAGCACGGCTTCGCCATGGCTGGCGGTCACCCGCCCGCTGCGCACCACGGCGGTCTGGCCGAGCACGCTCTTGCTGCTGGTGACTTCCAGCTTGCGAAACAACGGGCGCAGCGGCGCGCACAACAGGCGGGTGGGCGCCACGGCGAGCATCAGCGCCAATACGGCGATTACCACGCCCAGCGGATAACGCAGCCACTCGAGCGGCAACAGGCTGAGCAGCCAGAGGTCGGCGAAATAGCTGATGAACCAGGCGAAGAAAGCCAGCAGCGTGAACACCAGGGTGAGCGGTATGTCACGCAGCTTGAGTTTGGACAGGAGCGCTGCCGCCGGGCCTTCCAGTGCGGAATCGGCCTCGACGTCGAGCACGTCGATCTCGATCAGGCCGAACGCGACGATGACCCAGTACAGCACTGCCAGGCACAGCAGGAAGCTGAAGATGACCGTCGGGAACGCCAACGAGACCTGCAGGAAGATTTCCATGATTTCCTATCCCTGAAAACATGGCGGAGCCTGCTGGCCCCACCACTCATGACGCATCGAAGCCAGCCGCAATCAGGGCTTGGCCTTGTCCTTGAGGCGCGCCAGCACGCTGTCGGCGCTGCTCTTGTCGGCGACGATACCGGCGGCGCGCAGTTTGGCATCCAGCGACTCGTCAGGGTTGGAGGCCTGGGCCAACTCGGCCGCCGCTTCCATCTTCGCCGCACGCTCGGCCTGCTGCTGCTTGATGCGCTCCAGCGACTCGACCGCGGTGTGCAGCTTGGCTTGCGAGCCGCCATAGCGCTGAGCCACGGCCATCTGCGCCTTCTGCACGCTTTCGGTGGCCTTGACGGTATCCACCTGCTGTTTCAGGCGCTTGATATTGGCTTCAGCCTGGCTGACCGCGCCACGCAACTGAGCGACGCTGGCCGCGTAGTTGTCAGCTTGCTCGCGCTCGCTGCCCAGTTCGACTTCCAGGTTGGCGATCTTGCCGGCCACTTCGGCGGCCAGGTCGTCCTTGCCGGTCTCCAGCGCCTTGACGGCGTATTCTTCGTACTCGGCAATCTTGGCGGCAGACTTGCTGGCGCGTTCGGCGGCCAGCTTCTGCTTGGCCATGATCTCGGCCAGCGCTTCCTTGGATTTGCGCAGCTCGCTATCGGCGTCGCGGATTTCCTGATCGAGAATGCGCAGGGCCTGGCCATCGACCAGCACCTCACCCATTTCATTGGCACCGCCGCGCAGCGCCGTCAGCAATTTGCTCCAGACGTTCATGGGCATGTCTCCTTATGCACGGGCCTTGAGGAAGTCTTCGTAGGCTTCGGTGGCCTTGATCACGTTGTCCGCCAGCGTTTCGATCTCCAGCACCACGTTGGGCAGGATCGACGAGGCGCTGAGCGCACCGAACATGGTGTAGCAGGCCTGGCCGTCCGGCAGGGTTTCGAGCCCCACGCAGGACAGCGGGAACAGCTTGTGGCTGCGCAGCACTTCTTCGTTGAAGGCCGCGGTGTCGCGCACATCGCTGGCAGGCCAGAGCAGCGCCTCGACCACGATCTGATCGCCGAACACGGCGATGAACAGCGGCAGATCGCCGTATTCCTTCATGGTCACGTGCAGACTGGCGTCGGCACCCTGGATCAGCTCGACCGCCGCGCGACCATCGGCAAACGGCTCTGTCGCCGACAGCGCCTCGAACAACGTTTGTGCAGTCCAAACCTGAGGCATGCTCACCCCCTCCTCCATTGAAGCCAGCTCCGGCTGGGGCTGGCGCAGTTTCCTTTCGAACGCCGAGAGCCGCTGGGCGTGCTCGGGCAGAATCCACACCTCCTTCTTCACCAGCCCCTGCTCGCGCAGGCGCTGACGGAAAAGACGCTGGTAATGCGCAGATGATTTGTTTTCCATGAAGGCAGACTAGAACATCACATGTGATAACTCAATACATCACATGTAATTTAATCAAGGAATCTGCTTGCGGTCATTCTGCCAGGTGCCGGCAGCCGTTGCGGAGGGAATCAGCCGGACAACTCTAGCCCAGAAAGCGCCAGCCGTTCGCCAACTGCGTCGCAGACAACGCGGATTGGCAGCGCTGGCCTGCCGCCGCTCGATCGCCAGCCGTGAATGAAACGGCAACAGCCCCTAGATAGACGCCATCAATGGGCCAGCCTTGGCAAACCGCAACGAGCCGGTATGATGCGGCACTTTTTCAGGAAAGCCGCATGCCGTTTCGCCGCCTTCTCGCACTCCTGTGCCTCACCCTGTGCACCTCGCTGCAGGCCGCCCCACCACAAAGCTTCAGCCAGGCCAAGAAGATCGGCTGGACGCTCTACGAGCGCCAGTCGGTGGAGTTCTATTGCGGCTGCAGCTTCAAGGGCAACCGCGTCGACCTGAAAAGCTGCGGCTACACGCCACGCAAGAACGCCAACCGCGCCGCACGCATCGAATGGGAGCATATCGTCCCAGCCTGGCAGATCGGCCATCAACGCCAATGCTGGCAGCACGGCGGGCGCAAGAACTGCAGCAAGAACGACAGCGTTTACCGCCGCGCCGAGGCCGATCTGCACAACCTGGTGCCGGCGATTGGCGAGGTCAATGGCGACCGCAGCAACTACGACTTCGGCTGGCTGCCGCAAAAGCCCAGCCAGTATGGCGCCTGCCCCACGGTGGTCGACTTCAAGGCCCGCAAGGTCATGCCACGCCAGCAGGTGCGCGGCATGATCGCCCGCACCTACCTGTACATGAGCGACCGCTACCAACTGCGCCTGTCCAAGCAGAACCGCCAACTGTTCAACGCCTGGAACAAGACCTACCCGGCCGAACACTGGGAGCGCCAGCGCAACCAACTGGTCGGCTGCGTGATGGGCTGGGGCAACCCCTATGTCGGGCAACTGGACAAGCGCCTGTGCCAGCAGGCGCCGGTGGCGGCGGTCAATCGGCGGTAGAGCCTTGAGGCGAAAGCGCCGTGATGGATTGGCGAGCTAAAGCCCACCTTGTGCCCTCACCAGATGAAGGTGATTAATAATGCGGGAGCGCGCCATAGGCGCGAATCGCGGGCATGGCCCGCTCCCACAGGAGCCAGCTGATAGCCCCCTGAAAACAAGAAAGGCCGGCCCCTCACGGTGACCGGCCTTTCGAGTTGCAGCGCTATCGCTTACAGCGGCTTGCCGCGGTTGCCGTGGGCGGCCACGAATTGCTGCACGGTCGCCAGGTCATTGGCCAGCACGGTGCAGCGCTCGTCACGCTCGAACAGATCGGCCAGGTGCGCCGGCAGGGCTGGCGACAGGTTCACAGCCGACTTCTCGATGGCCTCCGGGAACTTGACCGGATGGGCGGTGCCCAGCACCACCATCGGCACGCTCAGGCTGCGCCGGCATTCACGGCCAGCCCGCACGCCGATGGCGGTATGCGGGTCGAGCAGCTCGCCGGTAGCGGCGTACACCTCGGCGATGGTCTGGCAGGTCTGCTCGTCGCTCACGGCGAGGGAATCGAACAGCTTGCGCGCTTCGGTCCAGCGGTCGTCTTCGACGGTGAAACCGCCGGTCTGGCGGAATTCGGTCATCAGCGCGGCGATCGACGGGCCGTTGCGACCGTGCAGGTCGAACAGCAGGCGTTCGAAGTTCGACGACACCATGATATCCATCGACGGCGACAGGGTCGGGTACAGGTCGCCCTTGGCGTACTGGTTGCCGCTCATGAAGCGGTGCAGGATGTCGTTGCGGTTGGTGGCGACGATCAGTTGGCTGATCGGCAGGCCCATGTTGCGTGCCAGGTAACCGGCGAAGATGTCGCCGAAGTTGCCGGTCGGCACCGAGAACGCCACCGAACGCGCCGGCCCGCCGAGCTGCAGGGCGGCGTGGAAGTAGTAGACGATCTGGGCCATGATCCGCGCCCAGTTGATCGAGTTGACCGCCACCAGGCGCGTGCCCTTGAGGAAGCCCTGGTCGGCGAAGCTGGCCTTGACCATCTCCTGGCAGTCATCGAAGTTGCCCTCGATGGCGATGTTATGGATGTTGTCGCCGAGGATGGTGGTCATCTGCCGACGCTGCACCTCGGACACACGGTTGTGCGGGTGCATGATGAAGATGTCGACGTTATCGCAGGCCTTGCAGCCTTCGATGGCCGCCGAGCCGGTGTCGCCACTGGTGGCGCCCATGATCACCACGCGCTCGTTGCGCTTGGCCAGCACGTAGTCGAGCAGGCGGCCGAGCAGCTGCAGGGCGAAATCCTTGAACGCCAGGGTCGGGCCATGGAACAGTTCGAGCACCCACTCGTTGCCGTTGAGCTGGCGCAGCGGCGCCACGGCCGAGTGCTCGAACACGCCGTAGGTGTCTTCGAGAATCTGCTTGAAATCGGCATCCGGGATGCTGCCGGTGACGAACGGGCGCATCACCCGGAAGGCCAGCTCGTGATACGGCAGGCCGGCCCAGGAAGCGATCTCCTCCTGGGTGAAGCGTGGCAGGTTTTCCGGCACGTAAAGGCCGCCATCGGTGGCCAGGCCAGCCAGCAGGACGTCTTCGAAATTCAGGGCCGGTGCCTGGCCGCGGGTGCTGATATAGCGCATGGTCTGCAAACCTTCGGTCTGGGGCGCCACGCCGCGAGCGAGTCGCGGCGCGCGACGAAATTAGCTGAGTTGTTCGACGCGGATGCGCACCACATTGCCGACGACGTCGGCCAGCGCTTCCAGGGCAGAGATGGCGTCGTTCATGCGCTGCTCGGCAACGCGATGAGTGACCAGGATCATCGGCACCAGGCCGTCCTGCTCCTCGACTTCCTTCTGCATGATCGATTCGATGTTGATGCCGCGCTCCGACAGGATGCTCGCCACCTGGGCCAGCACGCCAGGACGATCCTTGGCCTGAATGCGCAGGTAGTAGGCACTCTCGCAATCGGTGATCGGCAGAATCGGATGATCGGACAGCGAATCCGGCTGGAAGGCCAGGTGCGGCACGCGGTTGGTCGGGTCGGTGGTCAGTGCCCGCACCACGTCGACCAGGTCGGCGACCACGGCCGAGGCGGTCGCTTCCATGCCGGCACCGGCGCCGTAGAACAGCGTGCTGCCGGCGGCGTCGCCATTGACCATGACGGCGTTCATCACGCCATTGACGTTGGCGATCAGGCGGTCGGCCGGGATCAGCGTCGGGTGCACGCGCAGCTCGATGCCAGCCTCGGTGCGACGCGCCACACCCAGGTGCTTGATGCGATAGCCCAGCGCCTCGGCGTAGTTGACGTCGGCGGTGGTCAGCTTGGTGATGCCTTCGGTGTAGGCCTTGTCGAACTGCAGCGGAATGCCAAAGGCGATGGACGCCAGGATGGTCAGCTTGTGGGCCGCGTCGATGCCTTCGACGTCGAAGGTCGGGTCGGCTTCGGCGTAACCCAGGGCCTGGGCTTCGGCCAGCACGTCCTCGAAGGTACGGCCCTTCTCGCGCATCTCGCTGAGAATGAAGTTGCCGGTGCCGTTGATGATCCCGGCCAGCCAGTTGATACGGTTGGCCGACAGCCCCTCACGGATCGCCTTGATCACCGGAATGCCGCCAGCGACCGCCGCCTCGAACGCGACGATCACGCCCTTCTCGCGGGCGCGGGCGAAGATCTCGTTGCCGTGCACGGCGATCAGCGCCTTGTTGGCGGTGACCACGTGCTTGCCGTTGTCGATGGCCTTGAGCACCAGCTCGCGGGCGACGCTGTAGCCACCGATGAGCTCGACGACGATATCGATCTCGGGGTTGCTGGCCACCGCGAACACATCGTCGGTCATGGTAATGCCGGTCGACTGGTACTGGGGCTTGGGTGTACGGGTGGCAATCTGCGCCACCTCGATGCCACGCCCGGCACGACGCGCGATTTCCTCGGCGTTGCGCTTGAGCACATTCACGGTACCGCCACCGACGGTACCCAGCCCACAGATGCCTACTTTGACCGGATTCACACTAGACTCCCAACTGCACTGCATAAAACGGCCGACGCGGGCGCCGGCCGTGGAAAAGAGCCGCACATTACGAAGCGGCTGTCTGATAGTCAATCAAGCCGGATCACTTGGCCTCCAGGGCCAGTTTTGCCAGCTGCGCCGCCGGCTGATAGCCGGGGATCATCTTGCCGTTTTCCAGGATGATCGCTGGCGTGCCATTGACGCCGATCATCTGCCCCAGCTGATATTGCTGGGCAACCGGATTGTCGCAGGTGGCCGCAGGCACCGCCTCGCGGGACTTGGCCTGGTTCATCGCCGCCTGGCGATCCTTCGAGCACCAGACGCTGGCCAGATCCTTGGCACCCTTGCTGCCCATACCCTGACGTGGGAAGGCCAGATAGCGCACCTCGACACCCGCCTTGTTCAGCTCGGCCACTTCGCTGTGCAGCTTCTGGCAGTAGCCGCAATCGGTGTCGGTGAATACGGTGATATGGGTCTTTGGCTCCTTGGGCGCGAACACCACCATGTCCTTGGCAGGAATGGCGTTGATCTGCTTGGCGATGGCCTTGCCTTCTTCAGCCTCGGTGAGGTTGATGGCCTGGCCGTCCTTGAACTGGAACAGGTAGCCCTGCATGACGAACTGCCCGTCGGCGCTGGCGTACAGCTGGCGACCGCCCTTGAGCTGGACCTGGTAGACGCCGGGCATCGGGCTTTCGGCGATGGCCTCGATCGGCAGATCCGGCTGGATCGACAGCAGGTTCTTGCGGATCGCCTGATCCGGGTCGGCAGCGTGGCCGAGAGTACTGACCAGACCAAGGGCCATGGCCGCGAAAATGCGGGTCACACGCATGGTTACTCCTATCGAGCGACGGGGTGACAAGGGAAGAGCGAAGACTACCATAACCAGGGCCCGCGACTGCGGGCGACAGACGCAAAGCGTGAACCGGCGCCGGCCAATTCAGCCCCGCGGATGATGCTGCGCATGCAGCGCCTGCAAGCGAGCGCGAGCGACATGGGTGTAGATCTGCGTGGTGGACAAATCGCTGTGGCCGAGCAGCATCTGCACCACGCGCAGATCCGCACCATGGTTGAGCAGATGGGTGGCGAAGGCATGCCGCAAGGTATGCGGCGACAGCGACTTGGCGATCCCCGCCACCCTGGCCTGGTGCTTGATACGGTGCCAGAAGGTCTGCCGGGTCATCTGCTCACCCCGCAGGCTGGGAAACAGCACGTCCGCCGGCCGCCCCGCCAACAGCGCAGGCCGCGCCTCGCGGCAGTAACGCTCGACCCAGCCGATGGCCTCCTCGCCCATCGGCACCAGGCGCTCCTTGCTGCCCTTGCCGAACACCCGCAGCACGCCCTGGCGCAGGTTGACCTGCTCGAGCGTCAGGCCGATCAGTTCGCTGACCCGCAGGCCGCAGGCATACAGCACCTCGAGCATGGCGCGGTCGCGCAGACCAATCGGGTCGTCCAGGTCAGGAGCAGCCAGCAGCGCTTCGACATCGGCCTCGGACAGCGACTTGGGCAGCGGCCGGCCAAGTTGCGGCATGTCCACCTGCAGCGTCGGGTCGCTATCGATCACTCCCTCGCGCAACAGGAAGCGGTAGAAGCCGCGCATGCCGGAAATCAGCCGCGCCGTGGAGCGCGCCTTGTAGCCTTCGTTCATGCGCCAGGCCAGGTGATCGAGCAGCACCTCGCGGCCGACCGATTGCAACTCGACACCGCGCGCCTGCAGCCAGCCATTGAGCAACGCCAGGTCACTGCGATAAGCCGACTGGGTATGGGCGGAAAGCCCCTTCTCCAGCCACAGGGCCTCGATGAAACGCTCGATCAGCGGATGGTCGACAGCGGACATGGGATCAGCCCTGTTTCAGGTAGATAGTCGTGGTGCAGGTGCTCGCGAGCTTGACTTGTGGGAGCGCGAAACGACGAACCGACACCTGATACCAATACACCAAACCCCAGAAACGAAAAAAGCAGCCGAGGCTGCTTTTTTCGTGGGGAAAGCTGGATTAAACCAGTTTTTCCTTGATGCGTGCTGCCTTGCCGGACAGGTCGCGCAGGTAGTACAGCTTGGCTTTGCGAACGTCACCACGACGCTTGACTGCCAGGCTGTCGACCAGCGGGCTGTAGGTCTGGAAAGTACGCTCAACGCCAACGCCGCTGGAGATCTTGCGCACAGTGAAGGCGCTGTTCAGACCGCGGTTACGCTTGGCGATTACCACGCCTTCGAACGCCTGCAGACGCTGACGGTCACCTTCCTTTACTTTTACCTGGACGATTACGGTGTCGCCCGGGGCAAAGGTCGGGATCTCTTTGCTCATCTGCTCAGCTTCGATCTGCTGAATGATCTTGTTGGTCATGCTGCGCTCCTAAGACGGGCCTTCAGGCCGGCCATCGATATTAGTTATCGTCCCGCTGGCGGATGTATTCCTCCAGCAGCTTCTTCTCTTCTCCAGAAAGCGAGCGGCTATCCAGAAGATCGACACGGCGTTCCCAGGTGCGTCCCAGGGACTGCTGCAAACGCCAGCGCCGGATGTGTTCGTGGTTGCCGCCAAGCAGCACCTCCGGAACACGCTTATCCGCATACACCTCCGGACGGGTGTAGTGCGGGCAGTCGAGCAAGCCATCCGTGAAGGAGTCTTCCTCGGCCGAATCTGCATGACCCAATGCACCAGGCAAAAGGCGCGTTACCGCATCGATCAGCACCATGGCCGGCAGCTCACCGCCGGACAGGACGTAGTCGCCGATCGACCATTCCTCGTCGACGTGCGTTTCGATGAAACGCTCGTCGACGCCTTCGTAGCGGCCGGCGATAAGGATCAAACGCTCCTCCTTCGCCAGCTCGCGTACCGCCGCCTGGGTCAGCGGGCGGCCCTGCGGCGAGAGGTAGATCACCTTCGCCTGGCCGCCGCTGGCCTGCCTGGCATCGGCCAAGGCATCTTCAAGCGGCTTGATCTTCATCACCATGCCAGGACCACCACCGAAGGGGCGGTCGTCAACGGTGTGATGACGATCCGTGGTGTAACTGCGTGGGTTCCAGCAGGTCAGCTGCAACAGCTCCTGCCTCACCGCACGGCTGGTAATGCCGTAATCGCCGATGGCGGCGAACATTTCCGGGAACAGCGTAATGACATCGACGCGCAAGCTAGGCATGGCGCTTAGAAATCCGCATCCCAGTCGACCTGCATTTCGCCAGCCTCGAGGTTGATCGACAACACACACTGCTGCGTATACGGCAGCAGGCGCTCACGATCATCGAGGCTGTCAGCGCAGGGCTTGACCACCATCACGTCATTGGCACCGGTCTCGAACAGATGATCGACCTTGCCGAGCAATTGCCCCGCCTGATCGATGACCTTCAGACCTTCCAGCTGATACCAGTAGTACTCGCCGTCTTCCAGCTCCGGTAGCTGGCTGCGGGGAACGCAGATCTCGAAGCCCGCGTAGGTACGCGCCACTTCACGATCATCGAGCCCTTTCAGCCTGGCGACCAGAACCTTGCCCTGCAAGCGTCCACCAGCCAGTTCAACCTGCTTCACCTCGCCATCGCGCCGTAGCGTCCAGCGAGGGTAATCGAGCACGTTATCCACGGGGTCGGTAAAGGAAAACACCTTCACCTCACCTTTGACGCCATGCACCGAGACAATCTTGCCAAGAACCATCAAGTCCTCGGCGGGAGCGGGCGTCGTGCTCATAAAGTGCTTAGGCGGCAGCCTTGGCAGCTTCTTTCAGCAGCTGAGCAACGCGCTCAGACGGCTGGGCACCCTGGCTCAGCCAGTAAGTGGCGCGCTCTTGATTCACGGACAGCTTGACTTCAGCACCCGAGGCGATCGGGTTGAAGAAACCGATACGCTCTACGAAGCGACCGTCGCGCGCATTGCGGCTGTTGGTCACGGTGAGGTGGTAGAAGGGGCGCTTTTTGGAGCCGCCGCGAGCGAGACGAATAGTTACCATGTGAACATCGTTCCTGTAGTCGGTGCTAACTTGAGGCACACATCAAAAATGGGCCTAGGCCCGAAAGGCCGCATATTCTAAGGATTATGCGGCTGTTTGCAAATCTCTTTTTCCGCCGGCCGTCGATAGGCCCGTGCAGAGGCTTCAGAACTTCGGCATGCCGCCGCCCGGCATCATGCTGCCCATGCCGCGCATCATCTTGGCCATGCCGCCTTTGGCGCTGAATTTCTTCATCATCTTCTGCATCTGCTTGTGCTGCTTGATCAGCCGGCCGATGTCCTGCACCTGGGTGCCGGAGCCCATGGCGATACGGCGCTTGCGCGAACCGCTGATGATATCAGGGTCACGGCGTTCGGCCGGGGTCATCGAGTTGATGATCGCTTCCATCTGCTTGAACTGCTTCTCGGCCGCACCCTGGGCGCCGCCCATCTGCGCCAGGTTGACGCCACCCATCTGCGGCAGCTTGTCCATCAGGCCGCCAAGGCCGCCCATGCTCTTCATCTGCACGAGCTGGTCGCGGAAGTCCTCGAGATCGAAGCCCTTGCCCTTCTTGAGCTTCTTGGTGAGCTTCTCGGCCTTGTCGCGGTCGAGGGTCTGCTCGGCCTGCTCGATCAGGCTGAGCACGTCGCCCATGCCGAGGATGCGCGAGGCGATCCGCTCGGGGTGGAACGGCTCGAGCGCTTCGCTCTTCTCGCCCATACCGATGAACTTGATCGGCTTGCCGGTGATGGCGCGCACCGACAGCGCGGCACCGCCACGGGCGTCGCCGTCGACCTTGGTGAGCACCACGCCGGTGAGCGGCAGCGCATCGTTGAAGGCCTTGGCGGTGTTGGCGGCGTCCTGACCGGTCATGGCGTCGACCACGAACAGGGTTTCCACCGGCTTGACCGCCGCGTGCAGGGCCTGGATCTCGGCCATCATCTCGGCATCGATGGCCAGGCGACCGGCGGTATCGACCAGCACCACGTCGATGTACTTGAGCTTGGCTTCGCGAATCGCCGCTTCGGCGATGGCCACCGGCTTCTGGGTGATATCGGACGGGAAGAAGGTCACGCCGATGTCGCTCGCCAGGGTTTCCAGCTGCTTGATCGCCGCCGGACGGTAGACGTCCGCGGACACCACCATCACGCTCTTCTTCTTGCGCTCCTTGAGCAGGCGCGCCAGCTTGCCCACGGTGGTGGTCTTGCCCGCGCCCTGCAGACCGGCCATCAACACCACCGCCGGCGGCGTGGTGCTCAGGTCGAGGTCTTCGTTGGCCGCACCCATGAGGCTTTCCAGCTCCAGGCGCACGATCTTCACGAACGCCTGGCCAGGCGTCAGGCTTTTCGATACTTCGGTGCCAACCGCGCGATCCTTGACGCGGGCGACGAAATCCTTGACCACGGGCAGCGCCACGTCGGCCTCGAGCAACGCCATGCGCACTTCGCGCAGGGTGTCCTTGATATTGTCCTCGGTCAGCTTGGCCTTGCCAGTGACGCTGCGCAGGGTCTGCGAGAGGCGATCGGTTAAGTTTTCGAACATGCGCGTTCCTTTCGGGCCGTCGGGCCGGGATGGGCTGGCAGCAAACCGCGGATTATAACCAAGACTGGCCGGCTTTCGAGGCTTGTTTGTCGGCGCCCCTGCGACCTAGGCTCTGTTGACGTTTCAACGCGAGCCGCGTTGCCGTGCGTGAAGCATCAACAGCCCCTAGTGAGACCGGATACCACCTGCAGTCTTTTTGCGCCCCCCGTTGTGTGCCAC
>ENA-UOWK01000780-UOWK01000780.1-bioreactor-metagenome-genome-assembly--contig:-NODE-780-length-13553-cov-6.484738_pt1 | contig 13553 bp, 11 predicted proteins | sample MGYA00238157_ERZ761612 | MGnify/ENA primary metagenome ERZ761612 (study PRJEB28901, sample SAMN06268035) | bioreactor metagenome | isolation source: Joint BioEnergy Institute, California, USA | place... | reverse complement strand
GACATCGAGGGCTTGATCAGTCAGCACAACCCTTGGGTCAAGCTGGTGCCGAACCATCGCGAAGACTCCATCCGCGACCTCGGCCCGACTGCTGTGACTGGCACCCTGAGCGTTCCGGTAGGTCGTCTACGCAAGCTGAACATGGGTTCGCAGTACCTGGGCGCCTTCACCGTCGGCGACCAACTGCTGTGGGGCGCTGCCGAACCGCTGCGCCGTATGTTGCGGATTCTGCTGGAGCGCTAAGCTTCAGGCCGAACGCCCGTAGTCAAACAATGCCCTTCTGTTTCGGCAGAAGGGCTTTGTCTTTTTATGGGCGCGCGCGCCGATTGCTCGGACGAGGGGCGTGCAGTTACAGTGCCGCTCCTTCCGTGTTGTAGGTCAGTCCATGAGTCAGTCCATCAATGTCGCCCTGATCGGCGCTACCGGTAACGTCGGTGAAACGCTGGTCGAGTTGCTCGAAGAGCGTGAGTTTCCGGTCAAGGACCTACATCTGCTGGCCAGTAGCGAGTCGGCTGGGCAGAGCCTGTCCTTCCGTGGCCGCCAGGTGCGGGTCCGTTCGCTCGAGACTTTCGATTTCTCTCAGGTGCAATTGGCATTCTTCGCGGCCGGTGCAGACGTGACGCGTGCCTGTCGTGAGCGTGTGCTGGCGGCCGGTTGCTCGCTCATCGATCTGAGCGCTGCGTTGCCGCTGGAGCAGGCGCCATGCGTGCTGCCCGAGCTGGGAGTCGAGGGGCTGCCGGCTTTGAGCAAGCCATGCTGTGTGAGTGCGCCGACGCCCTCGGCGGTCGCCTGCGCATTGGTGCTGGCTGCATTGAAATCCGTGCTGCAACCGCAGCGGTTGCAGCTGACAGCCATGTTGGCCATCTCGACCCTGGGGCGTAGTGGTGTACAGGAGTTGGCGCGGCAGACCGCGGAGTTGCTCAACGCGCGTCCACTGGAGCCCAAGACGGTGGATCGGCAAGTTGCCTTCAACTTGTTGGCGCAGATTGGCGAGGTCGATGGGCAAGGGCATGCGCAGCTGGAAAAACGCCTTGCCATGGAAGTCCAGCAACTTCTGGGCGCGCCTCAGCTTCCGGTGGCTGCGACGTGCGCACTGGCGCCCGTTTTTTTTGGCGATAGCCTGGCGCTGGGTGTGCAGGCTGATGGGGATATCGACCTTGTTGCGGTGCAGCAGGCCCTCGAGGCTGCTCAGGGTATCGAGCTGGTTGAGGCGGGCGATTACCCGACCGCAGTGGGTGACGCAGTAGGGCAGGATCAGGTCTATGTCGGGCGTGTGCGTCTTGGCGTCAGCGATCCACGTCAACTCAATTTGTGGATTGCGTCTGATAATGTAAGAAAAGGCGCCGCCCTGAATGCTGTGCAGATAGCCGAGTTATTGATAAAACACTATCTGTAAAAGATACTTACCTAGAAATTTGAAGAATCTTTCTAGCTTGGCAATACTGGCTGAGTTGATTGCTGAATGGGGAGCCGCTCTTGTAGCGGAGGCAGGCAGCAGTTCTCAAGACCCTCTCGCATGCCGAGAAAAAAGCTAAAACAAGGGATAACGCTATGGTTCGGGTTCGCAAACTGGTGCTGGCAATCGCAGCCGCTTCCGCGCTGTCTTCCGGTATGGCGCATGCGCTGGGTTTGGGTGAAGTTACCCTGCAATCTTCGTTGAATCAGCCGTTGGTAGCGGAAATCGAATTGCTGGAGGTGCGCGACCTAGCCTCCAATGAGGTGATTCCGAGCCTTGCGTCCCCTGAAGAGTTCGTCAAGGCGGGGGTTGATCGTCAGTACTTTCTGACCGATCTCAAGTTCACTCCCGTATTGAAGCCTAATGGCAAGAGCGTTATTCGTGTCACTTCAAGTAAGGCCGTCCGCGAGCCTTATCTCAACTTCCTGGTGGAAGTGCTCTGGCCAAACGGTCGCTTGCTGCGCGAATACACCCTGCTGCTCGATCCGCCACTTTACTCTCCGCAAACGACAGTGGCTGCTGCTCCACAACTGCCGATCGCCGCGCCAGCGCCGCGTCCGTCTGTGGCTCCGGCACCAGTGCCGCGCAGTGCCGCTCCGGCTCCGGCTCCACGTCCTGCAGCGCCGGCCCCGGCTTCACGCGCCATTTCCGGTAACGAATACAGAACCACTGCCAACGATACGCTCTGGGAAATCGCTCAGCGTGTCGGTGGTGGTTCTTCGGTCAATCAGACCATGCTGGCCATCCAGGACCTGAATCCTGACGCTTTCATTGGCGGCAATATCAACCGCATGAAGAGCGGCCAGGTGCTGCGCCTGCCGGACGAGCAACAGATTCGCAGTCGCAGTAATGCAGAGGCGGTTGCTCAGGTGGCTGAGCAGAATGCCGCCTGGCGCGAAGGTCGCGCCGTTGCCTCGCGCCAGCTGGATGCCACTCGCCGTACCACCGCAGGTTCTGCGCCGGCCACTGCCGAGTCGGCCGATAGCCTGAAACTGGTTGCGGCTGAGGCAGGTCAGTCCACTCGCGGTAGCGATACCGGGTCTGCCAACAGCAAGGCGCTGGCTGACAAGCTGGCCGTGACCCAGGAAAGCCTGGACTCGACCCGTCGCGAGAACGCCGAGCTGCAGAGTCGCGTCGGTGACCTGCAAAGTCAGCTGGATAAGCTGCAGCGGCTGGTCGAACTGAAAGATAGCCAGTTGGCCAAGTTGCAGGCCGATCTGTCGGCTGCTCCAGCTGCTGAGGAAGGCGCAACTGCACAAGCCCCGGCCACCGAGCCTGCCACGCAAGCTCCTGCTGCACAGCCTGAGGCAGTGCCGCCCGCTGCGGAGGCTGCAACGCCGCCGGCTTCGCCGCCCGAAGAGGCGGCGCCTGATTACAACTATTCCGAGGAGCCCGCGGCGTCCGTTGAAGACAGCGCCGCCGCCAATGAACAGCCGGCCGAGGAGCCGGCTGCTGCCGTTGAGCCTGCTGCTCCGGCCAAGCCGGCTGAGGATGCCAAGCCCGCGGCGCCGTCTCCTGCACCCGCTCCGGCCCCACAGAGCTTTATCGATGACCTGATGGCCAACCCGATGACTCTGGGGCTGGCTGGCGGCGGTGCGCTGCTGCTTCTGCTGGTCGCTCTGATGGCGCTGTCGCGTCGTAATGCGATGAAGGAGGCCGAGCTGCAGGACGAGCTGGCCGACGACCTGTCTCAGGATCAGGCCTTTGCATCCGATCTGGAAATGCCGGAAGACAGTCTCGCTGGGCTCGATGACGAGCCGGTTGCCACTCCGGTCGCAGGTGAGGAGCGAGTTACCGCGCAGACTGGTGATGCGCTGGGTGAGGCGGATATCTACATCGCCTATGGTCGTTTCAATCAGGCAGCTGAACTGCTGCAGAATGCGATCAACGACGAGCCGCATCGTAGCGACTTGCGCCTGAAGCTGATGGAGGTTTACGCCGAGCTGGGTGACCGCGAAGGCTTTGCCCGTCAGGACAACGAGTTGCGCGAGATCGGTGGGGCGACCGCCGAAGCTGAGCAACTGAAGTCCAAGTACCCGGCCATTGCTGCCTTTGCAGGTGCTGGCGTGGTGGCTGCTGCGGCGTCCGCTGAGGACGACGTGGACGCGTTCAGCCTGGATGATCTCAGTCTGGATGAACCGGTCGCTGAGGCCCCTGTTGCCGCATCGGGTGATCTGGATGATGCCTTCGATCTGAGCCTCGACGATCTTGAGGCTGATCTGGAGAATGACCTGCAGTCCGCCAAGGCTGACGAAGCGCCGCTGTCGCTGGATGACGAGCTGGATTTCGGCCTGATCGACGAGCCAGCCGCTCCGACCGCTGCCGCTGATGACGACCTGGACTTCGATCTGGCCCTGGGCGACGACAAGGTCGAGCTGTCCCAGCCGGCTGACGATCTCTCTGCGTTCAGCCTCGATCTGGACGAGCCTGCTGCCGCCTCCAGCGACGAAACGGATGAGTTCCTGCTCAGCCTCGACGATGATATGCCGCTGAGTCAGCCGGCCGATGACCTGTCCGGCTTGAGCCTCGACCTGCCAGAAGAAACGCCGGCTGCCGACCTTGATCTACCTGCCGATTTCGACCTATCGCTCGAAGACGAAGCGCCGGTTCAACCTGCTGTAGAGCCGGACAGCTTCGCCGCGCAACTCGACGAAGTGACTGCCGAGCTGGATCAGCTGTCGAATGACTTCGATGAGCCGCAAGCCCCCCCATTGGCCTCGGTGGACAGCCTTTCCAGCGATCTGGATGGTGACGACGACTTCGATTTCCTCTCCGGAACCGATGAGACGGCGACCAAGCTCGACCTGGCGCGCGCCTACATCGACATGGGGGACACCGAGGGTGCCCGCGATATTCTCGACGAAGTGGTCGCCGAAGGTAACGACGCACAGCAGCAGGAAGCTCGCGAGATGATTTCCAAGTTGGTTTGATCGATTCCATGTCTGAAGCAGTACCTGTAGCGGCCGCCGAAATGGCGGCCGCTGGCTTTTCCAGAGTCGCCCTGGGCCTCGAATACAAGGGCGCACGTTATCGTGGTTTCCAACGCCAGGGTGGCAAGGTCGCCTCCATCCAGGGTTGCCTGGAGGATGCGCTGTCGAAGGTGGCAGGCGGTGCGCCTGTCACTATTCACTGTGCAGGGCGCACCGATGCTTCCGTGCATTCCAGTGGTCAGGTGGTGCATTTCGATACCACCGTTGAGCGCTCGCTGCATGCCTGGGTCATGGGGGCCAACATGAACCTGCCCAGCGACATCAGCGTCACCTGGGCGAAGGTGATGCCGGCGCACTTTCACGCGCGTTTTTCGGCCATGGCGCGACGCTATCGCTACGTTATCTATAACGATCCGATTCGTCCGGCGCACATGGCCGAAGAGGTCACCTGGAATCATCGCCCGCTTGATGTGGCGCGCATGCGTGAAGCGGCTCTGGCCTTGGTAGGCACGCATGATTTCAGTGCCTTCCGCGCTACGCGGTGCCAGGCCAAATCCCCGATCAAGACCGTTCACCATCTGCAACTGATCGAACATGGCCGCTTTATCGTTCTGGATATCCGCGCCAATGCGTTTCTACACCATATGGTGCGTAACATCGCCGGTGTATTGATGACCATTGGTGCCGGCGAGCGGCCGCCCGAGTGGGCGCGCGAGGTTCTTGAGCGCGGGGATCGCCATAGTGGAGGGGTGACAGCACACCCCTACGGCCTGTATTTGGTGCAGGTCGATTATCCGGAAGAGTTCGAGTTGCCGTCGCGCTATCTGGGGCCGCATTTTCTATCCGGCCTGGTAGATGTGCGCCGCGGCTGAGCCTTTGCTACCATCCGGCGTCCGATAGACAAAAGGCATGATGCGAATGCGTGTGCGCAGCAAGATTTGCGGCATTACCCGTGTGGAGGATGCGCTGGCCGCCGTAGAGGCCGGGGCGGATGCCATAGGTCTGGTGTTCTACGCCAAGAGCCCGCGTGCGGTGAGTGTCGAGCAGGCTGCGGAGATCGTGCAGGCCTTGCCGCCGTTCGTGACTAGCGTCGGTCTGTTCGTGAACATGCCGCGTGAACAGTTGCTGGCCGTACTGCAGCAGGTACCGCTGGACCTTCTGCAGTTTCATGGTGACGAGTCGCCCGCTGAGTGCGAAGGCTATGGCCGGCCCTACATAAAGGCGCTGCGTGTCCGTCCTGGTGAGGATCTGGCTGCCGCGATGGCGCCCTATGCTGGTGCGCGCGGCATTCTTCTCGACACCTTCGTCGAGGGGGTGCCCGGGGGAACCGGGGCGGCCTTCGACTGGTCGCTTGTACCACAGGGTGTGGCTAAACCGATCATTCTTGCCGGCGGCCTGGAGGCGCACAACGTCGCTGCGGCGATTCGCCAGGTTCGGCCTTATGCAGTCGATGTCAGCGGTGGAGTCGAGGCCAGTAAAGGCATAAAGGATGCAGGCAAGATTCGTGCATTCGTGAAGTCCGTACGCGACACGCAATGTGACGGCGATCAAGGCGGGGCCGTCAACTAGCCTGTCACGCCGCCATGATGGTCCGTTTCGACGGGCATGAGTGCGGCAAAAAGAGAATTGCTGGAGATGGGCGCTCACGATGAGGCGCCCATCCGAACCAACGGTTATGGAGAAATGACAGCATGAGCAACTGGTTGGTAGACAAACTCATTCCCTCGATCATGCGTTCCGAGGTGAAGAAGAGCTCTGTGCCCGAGGGCCTGTGGCACAAATGTCCGTCCTGTGATGCCGTGCTTTACCGCCCCGAACTGGAAAAGACCCTCGACGTCTGCCCCAAGTGCAACCACCACATGCGTATCGGCGCGCGCGCGCGTATCGATATTTTCCTCGATGCCGAAGGCCGCGAGGAGATTGGCGCTGACCTGGAGCCGGTGGACCGCCTGAAATTCCGCGACAGCAAGAAGTACAAGGATCGCCTGGCCGCTGCCCAGAAGCAGACCGGCGAGAAGGACGCGCTTATCTCCATGAGCGGCACCCTCGAAGGCATGCCGATCGCCGTTTGCGCGTTCGAGTTCTCCTTCATGGGCGGTTCCATGGGGGCCATCGTCGGTGAGCGTTTCGTTCAGGCGGCCAATGTCGCGTTGGAAAAGCGCTGCCCGCTGGTGTGCTTCTCCGCCTCTGGTGGTGCGCGCATGCAGGAGGCACTGATCTCGCTGATGCAGATGGCCAAGACTTCCGCTGCGCTGGCGCGTCTGCGTGAAGAAGGTCTACCGTTCATCTCCGTGCTGACCGACCCGGTCTATGGTGGCGTTTCTGCCAGCCTGGCCATGCTCGGCGACGTGATCGTGGCCGAGCCGAAGGCGCTGATCGGCTTCGCCGGCCCGCGCGTGATCGAGCAGACCGTACGCGAGAAGCTGCCGGAAGGCTTCCAGCGCAGTGAGTTCCTGCTGGAGCATGGCGCCATCGATATGATCATTCCGCGCAGCGAGCTGCGTCCGCGTCTGGCGCGTCTGTTGGCGCAGCTGATGAATCGTCCGTCCCCGGTTTCCCTGCCGGCCACTGCATGACCGAACGTAGCCTGGGCGAGTGGCTCGCCTACCTCGAACAGCTGCACCCCTCTGCCATCGACATGGGGCTGGAGCGCTCGCGCGAGGTGGCGCGCAGGCTCGGTCTGGGCAGGCCCGCGCCCCTGGTGATCACGGTCACCGGTACCAACGGCAAGGGCTCCACATGCGCCTTTCTCGCCAGCCTGATCAGTGCTCAGGGGCAGCGTGTAGGTGTCTACAGCTCGCCCCATCTGCTGCGTTACAACGAGCGTGTGCTGATGGATGGTTGCGAGGCGAGCGACGAGGCGCTGTGCCAAGCTTTCGCAGCGGTCGATTCTGCGCGTGGCGAGATATCGCTGACCTACTTCGAGATGGGCACGCTGGCAGCCTTCTGGCTGTTCGAGCGTGCCGGCCTGGATGCCGTGGTGCTCGAAGTCGGCCTGGGCGGGCGTCTGGATGCAGTCAATCTGGTGGATGCCGACCTGGCTCTGATCACCAGCATTGGTCTGGATCATGCCGACTGGCTCGGTGATACCCGTGAGTCGGTGGCGTTCGAGAAGGCTGGGATCATGCGCGCCGGCAAACCTGCCTTGTGCGGTGATCTGGATCCGCCGCTGCCTTTGCTGCATCAGGTCGCGACCCTGGACGCGCCGCTGTTCCTGCGTGGCCGTGACTATGACCTGAGCATCAAGGCGCAGGACTGGTCATGGTATGGCCTTGACGCCCAGGGCCAGGTGTTGCGCCTGGAGCAGCTGCCAATTCTCGATCTGCCAATGGAGAACGCTGCGCTGGCGCTGCAGGCCTATGCGCTTTTGCCGCTCCCCTGGGACATGCAAAAGATCGAGCAGGCGTTACTCGCCACACGCGTGGCTGGCCGTCTGGACCGGCGTGTGCTGGATTGGCGAGGCAAGTCACTCACGCTGTTGCTCGATGTTGGGCATAATCCTCATGCGTCCGATTATCTGGCGCGGCGTCTGGAAAGTCGCCCGCCAAGTGGCAAGCGCTGGGCTGTGTTCGCGTTGTTGGCCGACAAGGATTTGCCCGGTGTCGTCGCACCGCTTCTGGGTCTCATTTCTGGCTGGGCGGTGGCGCCGCTCAATACGCCGCGTTCGCGTTCTGCCGGCGAGCTGGCAGGGCACCTGCGGGCGCAGGGGGCCGCAGTGGCGCAATACCCTGATGTGCATACTGCGCTCGAGGCGCAGTGTGAGCAGGCGGCAGAGGGTGACGAGATACTGTTGTTCGGATCGTTTTTCTGCGTGGCCGAGGCCCTGGATTGGCTGGCCCGCCCGGCTTGATAAGGGGATTGGGGGATGGCAATGCTGGACAAGGGGCTCAAGCAGCGCATGGTCGGTGCGCTGGTGCTGGTAGCGCTGGCGGTGATCTTCCTGCCGATGCTGCTGTCACGTGAAGACGAGATGCGTCGTGTGGTGGTGGAGGCCCCGGCAATGCCTCAGGCTCCGGCCGCTACCGAGATCGTGGTCGAGCCTGCCGAGGTCGTCGAGCCCGAGCAACTGCCGCAGGAGCCTGTGCCGGTCGAAGAGGTGGAGCCGCAGATCGTCGAGGTGCCGGAGCAGCCCAAGCAAGCGCCGGTACCTGCCGTTCAGCCAAGCGCGCCGGAGCAGGCCAAGACCGAGCAGAGCGTCGCGACAGCTTCCGCCAAGCCCGAGGGGCGTCTGGATGCCAACAACCTGCCGATCAGTTGGTCGGTACAGTTGGCCAGTCTGTCCAGTCGCGGCGGTGCGGAGAACCTGCAGAAGACCCTGCGTAGTCAGGGTTACAACGCCTATATCCGTACCTTCGACGGCATGAACCGTGTGTTCGTCGGTCCGTTGATCGAGCGTGCCGAAGCCGAGCGTCTGCGCGACCAGCTCAACCGTCAGCACAAACTCAGCGGGTTTGTCGTGCGCTTCCAGCCAGAGGCCGGTTGAGCCCATCGTTGATGTGCAACGCCCGGTTACCCGATTCGCCGGGCTCTGCTAAAATGCTCCGCCTTTTCCGCTGGTAGGCCGCACCGTGGTATTCACCTGGGTCGATTGGGCGATCATCGCCGTCATCGCCATTTCTAGTCTGATCAGCCTCAAGCGCGGCTTCGTCAAGGAAGCCTTGTCGCTGCTGACCTGGATCATCGCAGGTGTGGTCGCCTGGATGTTTGGTGGCGCACTGGCCCAGCATCTCGTCGAATTCATCGAAACACCTTCGGCACGGGTGATCGCCGCCTGTGCCATTCTCTTCATCGCCACCTTGCTGGTGGGCGCGCTGGTCAATTTCCTGATCGGTGAGCTGATCCGTGTGACAGGCCTGTCCGGTACCGACCGTTTTCTCGGCATGGTATTCGGCGCTGCGCGGGGTGGCTTGCTGGTCGTGCTGCTGGTCGGGCTGATCAGCCTGGCACCGGTGGAGCAGGATACGTGGTGGCAGCAGTCGCAACTGGTGCCGCATTTTCTGATGGTCGCCGACTGGTCGAAGAACCTCATTCTGGGGTGGTCCGAGCAGTGGTTTACCGGTGGTTCGGCTAACCCAGCCGATCTGCTTTAAAAGAGTGGCCGGTGCGGACCAACCGCTGCGCCGGACGCTGAATTAGCCTGAATTATCTAGCAGGGGTCGTGGCACATGTGTGGCATCGTCGGTATCGTCGGTAAATCGAACGTCAATCAGGCGCTGTATGACGGGCTGACCGTCCTCCAGCACCGCGGCCAGGATGCTGCCGGTATTGTCACCAGCCATGATGGCCGCCTGTTCCTGCGCAAGGACAATGGTCTGGTGCGCGATGTCTTCCAGCAGCGCCACATGCAGCGCCTGGTCGGCCATATGGGCATCGGCCACGTGCGTTACCCAACTGCGGGCAGCTCCAGCTCGGCCGAAGCGCAGCCGTTCTATGTCAACTCTCCGTATGGCATCACCCTGGCGCACAACGGCAACCTGACCAACGTCGAGCAGTTGGCCAAGGAAATCTACGAGTCCGACCTGCGTCATGTGAACACCAATTCCGATTCGGAAGTGCTGCTCAACGTATTCGCCCATGAGCTGGCCCAGCGCGGCAAGCTGCAGCCGACCGAGGAAGACGTGTTCGCCGCCGTCACTCACGTGCATGAGCGCTGCCTGGGTGGCTACGCCGTAGTGGCGATGATCACCGGCTATGGCATCGTCGGCTTCCGCGACCCCAATGGCATTCGCCCGATCGTCTTCGGTCAGCGTCACACCGACGAAGGCGTGGAGTACATGATCGCCTCGGAAAGTGTGTCGCTGGATGTGCTCGGCTTCACCCTGATCCGCGACCTCGCCCCGGGCGAAGCGGTGTACATCACCGAAGAAGGCCAATTGTTCACTCGTCAGTGCGCTGCCAATCCAAAATACGCGCCATGCATTTTCGAGCACGTCTACCTGGCTCGTCCTGATTCGATCATGGACGGCATCTCGGTGTACAAGGCGCGCCTGCGCATGGGCGAGAAGCTGGCCGACAAGATTCTCCGCGAGCGTCCTGACCACGACATCGACGTTGTCATCCCGATTCCCGACACCAGCCGCACTGCAGCGTTGGAGTTGGCCAATCACCTGGGCGTGAAATTCCGCGAGGGCTTCGTCAAGAACCGCTACATCGGCCGTACCTTCATCATGCCGGGCCAGGCGGCGCGCAAGAAATCCGTGCGGCAGAAACTCAATGCCATCGAGCTGGAGTTCCGCGGCAAGAACGTGATGCTGGTCGATGACTCCATCGTGCGTGGCACCACCTGCAAGCAGATCATCCAGATGGCCCGCGAGGCCGGCGCGAAGAATGTCTATTTCTGCTCGGCTGCGCCAGCGGTGCGCTACCCGAACGTCTATGGTATCGACATGCCCAGCGCCCACGAGCTGATCGCCCATGGCCGCACCACCGAGCAGGTGTGCGAGCTGATCGGCGCCGACTGGCTGGTTTATCAGGACCTGCCGGACCTGATCGAAGCGGTCAGCGGCAGCAAGAAGATCAAGATCGACAACTTCGACTGTGCGGTATTCGATGGCAAGTACGTGACCGGCGACGTCGACGATGCCTACCTGAACCGCATCGAGCAGGCGCGCAACGATGCCAGCAAGGCCAAGTCGCAGGCGGTCAGTGCGATTATTGATTTGCACAATAACTGAGCGGCACACTCTGCATAATCGTTTGAAGTCCGGGCCCTAGTGGCCCGGCCTGTTTTCTGGATGAGGAATTGCTATGACACTGGAATGGGAAGCGGGTCGGCTAGACAGCGATCTGGACGGCGTTGGCTTCGACACCTTGGCGGTGCGTGCCGGTCAGCATCGCTCGCCGGAAGGGGAGCACGGCGAGGCGCTGTTTCTGACCTCCAGCTATGTGTTCCGTACCGCAGCTGACGCGGCTGCACGTTTTGCCGGTGAAGTGCCGGGCAACGTCTATTCGCGTTACACCAACCCCACCGTACGCACTTTCGAGGAACGCATCGCGGCGCTGGAAGGCGCCGAGCAGGCGGTGGCGACCGCGTCCGGCATGTCGGCGATCCTCGCCATCGTCATGAGCCTGTGCAATGGCGGCGACCACGTGCTGGTGTCGCGCAGCGTGTTCGGCTCCACCATCAGCTTGTTCGAGAAGTACCTCAAACGCTTCGGCATCGAGGTGGATTACGTGCCGCTGGCTGATCTGAATGCCTGGCAGGGCGCGTTCAAGCCCAATACCAAACTGCTGTTCGTCGAGTCGCCCTCCAATCCGCTGGCCGAACTGGTGGATATTGCCGCGCTGGCCGAGATCGCCCATGCCCGTGGTGCACTGCTGGCGGTGGACAACTGCTTTTGCACACCGGCGCTGCAACAACCGCTGAAGCTCGGTGCCGATATCGTTATGCACTCGGCGACCAAGTACATCGACGGCCAGGGCCGTGGCCTGGGTGGTGTGGTCGCGGGGCGCAGCGAGCAGATGAAGGAGGTGGTGGGCTTCCTCCGTACCGCCGGGCCGACCCTCAGCCCGTTCAACGCCTGGATGTTCGTCAAGGGCCTGGAAACCCTGCGCATTCGGATGCGTGCGCAGAGCGAGAGCGCGCTGCAGCTGGCGCTGTGGTTGGAGCAGCAGCCACAGGTCGAGCGTGTGCATTACGCCGGTCTACCCAGCCACCCGCAGCACGAGCTGGCGAAAAAGCAGCAGAGCGCCTTCGGTGCCGTGGTCAGTTTCGAGGTCAAGGGTGGCCGCGAGGCTGCGTGGAGGGTGATCGATGGCACGCGTGTCATCTCCATCACCACCAACCTGGGCGACACCAAAACCACCATCGCTCACCCGGCTACCACCTCGCATGGCCGCCTGACGCCGCAGGAGCGCGCCAATGCCGGTATCAGCGACAGCCTGATTCGCGTTGCGGTGGGCCTGGAAGAGCTGGAAGACCTGAAAGCAGACCTGGCGCGCGGCCTGGCTACGCTCTGATGTTGGAGTGGGGAAGTGATGACACGTCCAATAACGGGCGTGTCGCGCTGGTCACCGGTGCAGCGCGCGGTATAGGTCTTGGGATCAGTGCCTGGTTGATCACCGAGGGCTGGCAGGTCGTGTTGGCCGACGTCGATCGTGAGCGTGGCTCAAAGGTGGCGCGCGTGCTGGGTGACAATGCCTGGTTCGTCGCTATGGATGTGGCGAAGGAAGATCAGGTCAGTGTCGGCGTTGCCGAGATTCTTGGCCAGTTCGGTCGTCTCGACGCGCTGGTGTGCAATGCGGCGATTTCCGATCCCTACACGCCGCCGCTGGAGTCGCTCGATCTCAAGCGCTGGAATCGCATGCTCGCGGTGAATCTGACCGGCGCCATGCTGCTGGCCAAGCACTGTGCGCCTTATTTGCGAGGGCACCGAGGCGCCATTGTCAACATCGCTTCTACTCGCGCCAGCCAGTCCGAGGCCGACTGCGAGGCATACGCCGCGAGCAAGGGTGGGCTGGTCGCACTGACCCATGCGTTATCCGTCAGTCTCGGTCCCGAGGTTCGCGTCAATTGTGTCAGTCCGGGGTGGATCGATGCCCGGGACCCGTCGCAGCAACGGCTGGAGCCGCTATCGGTATTCGACCATGCTCAGCATCCGGTCGGCCGAGTGGGCACGGTGGAGGATGTGGCGGCTCAGGTCGCCTGGCTGCTGTCCGATGCGGCAGGTTTCATCACGGGGCAGGAGTTCGTCATCGACGGTGGCATGAGCCGCAAGATGATCTTTCAGGATTGAATGCTTGGGCAGCGAGCTCTGCTCGCCGAGCGCGGCCCTGAAGCCTTCGAGCACAGCTCGCTCCTGCGGATTCAACAGAAACGAAAAAGGCTCCCGAGGGAGCCTTTTTCATGCGGGCCTGAATTACATGTTGGGGTAATTCGGGCCGCCGGTGCCTTCCGGCGCCACCCAGGTGATGTTCTGGGCCGGGTCCTTGATGTCGCAGGTCTTGCAGTGCACGCAGTTCTGCGCGTTGATCTGGAACTTCTTCTCGCCGTCTTCCTGCGTCACCACTTCGTATACGCCGGCGGGGCAGTAGCGCTGCGCCGGTTCGTCGTACAGCGGCAGGTTCTTGGCCAGCGGGATGCTCGGGTCGGTGAGCTTCAGGTGGCAGGGCTGCTCTTCTTCGTGGTTGGTGTTGGAGAGGAACACCGAACTCAGTTTGTCGAAGCT
>ENA-UOWK01000776-UOWK01000776.1-bioreactor-metagenome-genome-assembly--contig:-NODE-776-length-13575-cov-8.536317_pt1 | contig 13575 bp, 9 predicted proteins | sample MGYA00238157_ERZ761612 | MGnify/ENA primary metagenome ERZ761612 (study PRJEB28901, sample SAMN06268035) | bioreactor metagenome | isolation source: Joint BioEnergy Institute, California, USA | place... | reverse complement strand
GACCAGGCGATCGTCTGCAACATCGGCCACTTCGACAACGAGATCCAGGTCGACGCGCTCAACGCGCTGAAGGGCGTGGAGAAGATCAACATCAAGCCGCAGGTCGACAAGTACGTGTTCGGCAACGGCAATGCGATCTTCCTGCTGGCCGACGGCCGCCTGGTGAACCTCGGCTGCGCCACCGGCCACCCGAGCTTCGTGATGTCGAATTCGTTCGCCAACCAGACGCTCGCGCAGATCGACCTGTGGGCCAACAAGGACACCTACGCGAACAAGGTCTACCTGCTGCCCAAGCAGCTCGACGAGGAAGTCGCGCGCCTGCACCTGGAGAAGATCGGCGTGAAGCTGACCACGCTGTCGAAGGAACAGGCCGACTACATCGGCGTGCCGGTCGAAGGCCCGTTCAAGCCGGACCACTACCGCTACTGATCGATCCGCGTCGCGAAAGTGAAATGGAAACGGGCGCCGCGAGGCGCCTGTTTTCCGTTGGAGGAGACCCGAGGCCGGACTACGGCAGCGACGCGTTGAACTGGATGCGCTGACCGGGCACCAGGCGATCGCTCTGGATCGCGACCTGCAGGCGGGTGCGCGCATGCGCGCCGATGCAGGCCGAGGCCGCCTGCGCGGTACCCGGTGCCAGGCCTTTCAGTGATGCGCCGATGCGCCGTCCATTCACTGCTGGCCACGCGTCATGGTAGATCGGCGCCACGCCTTCGTTGCGTACCGTCAGGCGCACGCATTCGCCATTGCTCGACAGTGCCGTGACCCGGAACGCGTAGCCGGTCGCGCGACCGGCCTGACGGATGCGCGCCCGCGGCTGATACCTGGGCTGGTCGTTGCCGATCATGTAGCTGATGCGGTACTGCGCGGCGAACGATTCGAAGCGACGATCCCAGGCGCCATCGGGCAGATCCAGCACATGCGCCTGGTCGTAGTCGCTGTAGTAGCTGAACTCGCCGCCGGCCGGCGCGATGCGCCAGCGCCCGGCGCCGAAGAAGTTCCACGAAGCGCGGTTGTACTCCCGGGCACTGGTCGAGTGCGTTTCGTGCATGAAGGAGTCGTCGAACAGGCCGAAGCGCAGTTGCCGCAGCGACGCGACGCTGGAGAACGGCGAGTAGGTGCTGCTGGCCGCGTCGATCGACAGCGACCACGGTGTGTGTACGAACGTGCTGCCCAGATGGGTCAGGAACTGCTGCTGGAAGGCCTTCGACGGGAAGGTCCGGCCCAGCGTCAGCGGCCCGTCCCAAAGGTGGTATTCGGCGTATGAGCCGAAACCCACCTGCACGAACGCAAGTCGCGCGTCACGGTCGTAGCGCTGCGCGAAGCGCGTGTAGAACTCGAGCACGAAGGCCCGCAGCGTCGCCGAGCGCCAGTCGGGCACGTAGGTGCGCCGGCCCTCGATGTCCGGGAAGGACGCGGTGTGGTCCGCGGCATTGGCGACATGCGGCGGCACCGGGACCGTGGTCTGGCCCGGATAGGTGTCGTGGAAGCGGACGATCATCTGGTGCCCGCGTGCGGCTGCCGACGCCAGGCGCGCTTCCACCGGTGCCCAGTCGTAGTCGTCGGGCCCACGCACCACGTCGGCGTACCTGAAGTACGCGAACTCCAGCTGGATGTCGTTGCCGAGCGCGGCCAGGCCGGCGGTATTGTCGTTCCACAGCACGATGCCGGTCATCGGCTGCACGCGGTCGATCTTCGACTGCAGCCGCACCGGTGTATACGCCGCCGCATGCACACCGGTTGCGGCCTGCAGCCCGTCGGCGACCGAGTGCGCCGTGACCATCGGTCCGCAGGCTGCGGGCGCAGGTGTCGCATGCGACACCGGCAAGGGGGAAGCGGCGACCGCACGTCCCCACTGCGCCAGCACGCCGGCCTGCGACGCGCCGGCCACGAGGGCAAGCGCCGCGACTGCGGCGATGCCCGACAGGGTCTTCCCATCACCACCCATCCACGCATCTCCAGCGGAGGACGTTCGTGGACGAAAGCGCCCCGCCCGCCCTGCCGTCGTCAGAACCGGTAGCTCAGCCCCAGCGTCACCGAGCGGCCATACCGGTAATAGCCCTGCGACAGCAGCGGATTGCCGTTGATGCTGTAGGTGTTCTCGTCGTCGAGCAGGTTGCTGCCTTCGAGCGAGACGCTGAAACGCTCGTTGACCGCATACGAGGCGTGCGCGGTGAGCCAGGTGATCGGATCGGCCTGCTCGTTGTAGCCCTCGCCAAGCACGTTGATCGCGGTGACGAAACCATCGGTGTGGTCGGCGGTCGCGCCGATCGACCAGGGGCCCTGTTCGTACATCAGGCCCAGCGAGTAGACCGACGGCGCGATGCCTTCGAGTGGGCGTTCCTGGTCGCCGACCCAGCTGCGTGCCCAGTTGCGCGTGTACTGCGCGCGGAAGCCGAAGCCGTTGTCCCAGAAATGCTGCAGACCGGCCTCGATGCCACGGACCTTGGCGTAGTCGCCGTTGATCGGACGCATCACGTTGAACAGCGTCGGACCGGTCGTGACGGGATTGCCGTCGAGATCGTAGATCGGGCCCACGCCGATGTCCTGGCCAGGCTCCCAGCTCGTCGTGATCTGGTTGGCGATCCGCTTGTAGAACACCGCGACGTTGAAGATCGACCTGTCGGTGAAGTACCACTCCAGGGACACGTCGCCCTGCCTGGCGCTGTAGGGCAGCAGATCGACATTGCCGCCGAAGATCTGGGTGAACTCGCCCCACGACACGCTGGCGGTGGTGTTGGTCGGGGCCAGCTTGTCGACCGGCGGGCGCGCCATGGTCTTGGCCGCACCCAGGCGCAATTGCAGATCGTCGGTAAAGCTCCAGATGAAGTTCGCCGACGGCAGGTAGAACGTGTAGTCACCTTCCTGCTGGATCTCGCTGGGCGTGTCGTAAACGGCCGTGTAGTTGAACGCGCCGTTCTCGACGATGCGCAGGATCTGCGCGTCCCAGGCCTGCGAGGTCGTCTCGGTCTTGACCACGCGCATGCCGATGTCGCCGCGCCAGCGCTCGCCGGCGAAATCCGCCTGGACGTAGAACGCGTTGGTCTTCTCCGACACGCGGTAGCTCTCGAGCGGGTTCCACTGCGGCGCGGCCTGCGAGAAGTCGTAGGGGCTGCCGTCGGCACGCAGATTGCCATCGTAGTCGGCGAGGTACTGCAGGTAGTTCGGCACGTCGAAGGCGATGAAGGAGCGCGGGAAGATCGCGTTGACCCTGTTCATGAAATTCGGTGGCGAAAGCGACTGCGAGATCACGCCCGCGCCCAGATCACCGACGTTGATCGCGTTCGCGTTCGAGTAGTAGTCGGCGCCGCCGTTGAGCGTGTTGTTGATCAGCTCCCGCGACTTCTTGCGATCGGTGACGTTGACCCCGAAGCGCAGCCGGTCGAGCACGGATTTGCCCACAAACAGGTTGCCGCCGAACGCACCGCCGGTGATCTCGTCGACGATGTTGTCGCCGCGCAGTTCCATGTAGTGTGTGTTGAAGTCCGACGCGCCGAAGCTGCTGGCGTCGAAGCCGTTCGCCAGCGAGCGGCCGTCGTCGAAATCCACCCAGACGTTCGGCACCGCGGCGCCGCTGAGTTCGATGCGGGCGACGTTCGGCTGGTTCATGCGCAGTACGACGTAGGAGTCCTGGCCACCCGAATAGCGTTTGGAAGTGGACCGGTACACGTCGCCGGTCACGGTGAAGTCGTCGTTGATGCGCCATTCGGCATTCGCGCCGAACAGGTCGGTATCGACCACGCGGTGTTCGGTGACGTTGAGCAGTTCCGGATTGAGCCGCAGCTCCGGGTCCGGATTGTCCATCGTGAACCCGGTGACGATGCCGTTCTGAACGGTGATGTCGGACCAGCGTCCCGGCGCGAACAGCGGGTAGTAGGACTGCTGGTAGCCGACCTGCGGCGAATCCAGCCGCGTGGTCAGACCGTCGACGGTGAGCCTGAAATTCTCGCTCGGCCGCCACTCGATCTTGCCGGTGAAGGCGCGGCGCTTCTTCTCCTCGACGATCGAACCGACGCGGAACTGCCCCGGCGCGATCAGCCCGTACTCGTCCTCGTCGAGCACTCCGTTGCCGTTGGGGTCGATCGCGCCGCCCCAGGTATTGCCCCACAGCCAGCTCTCGTCGTTGGGGTCTGCATTGCGGCTCCACCCCCCGTCGTTGCCGGCAATGTCGGTACGATCGCGCCGTTTGCCGTAGACCACGCCGACCAGCACGCCCAGGGTGTCGTCGGCGAACGTGTTGCTGTAGGCGGCAGAGAACTTGCGGCCGTTCTCCTCGGACATCAGGTTGCGGTCGCCCTCCAGCCGCACGATGCCGTGCTGGCCTTCGTAATCGAAGGGGCTGGCCGAACGCAGGTTCACCAGACCGCCGATCGCGCCTTCTGTCAGCGAGGACTGCGCACCCTTGACCACGTCGGCACCGCTGATCACGTCGGCCGGCAGCACGTCGTAGGCGAAGTCACGGCCGGCGCCGTCGGTCGCGAGGATGCGGCCGTTGAATGTGGTCAGCGTGTATTCGGGCCCCAGGCCCCGCACGCTGACCGACTTGCCCTCGCCGCCGGCGGTGCGGGTGATCGACACGCCGGTGATGTGGCTCAGCGAATCGGCGACGTTGTCGTCGGGAAACTTGCCCAGCTCCAGGGCGCTGATCGAATCCTGCACGGTCGCCGCATCGCGCTTGAGTTCGACCGCGCGTGCGAGGCTGCCTCGCACGCCGGTCACGACCACGGTGTCCAGGGATTCGATGCGCTCGTCGGCCGGGGTCGCGGGATCGTCCGGGACCGCCTGCTGGGCATACGCCGCGGCGGGCAGCGTAAGAACCAGGGCGATGCTGCAGAACAGGGGGCTGCGGAGCGGGCGGACGTTCTTCACGGGGTGGATCCTCGAGTGCGGGTGGCGTGGGGGCGACCTACAGAACGAAACCGAGCCTATCCCAGGTTTCGTTTAGCATCAATACCGAAATGTAACGAAATACGGATATACTCGAGGTGCCCCCAGGAGCCGTCATGACGATCACACGCGACACCAGCCAGCGCCGCCTGCAGATCAGCGAACTGGTCCGCCAGCAGGGCAGCGTGCAGGTGGCGCCACTGGCCGCGCGTTTCGGCGTCAGCGTGCAGACCGTCCGCAAGGACCTGCGCTATCTCGCCGAGCGGGGCGTGATGGCGCGCGCCTATGGTGGCGCGATCGACAGCAACGCGGTTGGCGGAGGCCAGGCGGAGGCCGCGTACGAAGCCAAGCGCACCGTCCGCCTCGACGAGAAGCGCCGCATCGGCCGGCTGGCCGCCACCCTGGTGCGGCCCGGCGACACCATCGCGATCGACTCGGGCACGACCGCCGTGCGGCTGGCCGAGGCGCTGCCGGACATCGAGGTGACCGTGGTCACCAACGACTTCGGGGTGCTCACCGCGCTGGCGCCCAAGACCAACATCCACATCGTCATGCTCGGCGGCGAACTGCGCCGCAAGAACATGGCCTTCTACGGCGGCCTGACCGTCGACGCGATCGATGCGTTGCACGTGGACGTGGTGTTCCTAGGCGTCGACGGCTTCGACCTCGAACGCGGCATCACCACCCACCATGAACCCGAGGCGATGCTCAACCGCAAGATGGTCGAGGCGGCGCGACGGGTGGTGGCGATCACCGACAGCTCGAAGTTCGGGAAGGTCTGCCTGCACCGCATCCTGCCGGTGTCCGGCCTGGATGTGCTCATCACCGATACCGACGCCCCCGACGAGCTGCGCGAGGCGAGCCGGCAGTTCGGGTTCGAGCTGCTGCTGGCCTGAGCGCGGCGGCTCAGTCGCGCGCGACACCCTGGTCCGTCCCGAACACCCGCACGGCATTGGCGTAGTAGATCTTGTCGATGACCGTGCGCGGCAGTGCCAGCCCGGCGACATCGCTGCGGATCGTCTCGATGTGCTGGCGTTCGCCCGTCGCCAGGAACATCCAGTCCGAGCGCCACACCGCATGCGCGGACTTACCGAACGCCTGCGCGTCGTCGTCCGGCCCCAGGGTGAGGTCGGTGCCGTACAGCAACCGGTCCTGGTAGGTCACGAAGAACGCGCGCACCTTGTCGGGCGCCTGCACCGCCTGCACCTGCACCTGCGCCATGCGCGCGGCGAGATCGACGGTGGCATCGGGGAAACGGTCGAGGAAGGCGCCCAGCCGGTCGACGTTCCATTCCAGGCTGGCCATGTGCGCGCCGACGAAGGACAGATCCGGATGCGCGGCCAGGAAGCGGTCGCGCACCGCCATATGGGCCTCGTAGCCGGGCTGGTCCGGATGCAGATACATGTGGTACTCGGGGTGGTTGCCGAAGTACTCCCGGTCGTTGTCGGTGGTCATCTGATCCAGCGGCAGCCAGCAGTTGTGCGGCTCGCCCTGGTGACCGATCAGCGGCACGCCGAGGCTCTGGATGCGCGCGACCACCGGCGCCAGCCCAGGGTGGTCGAGCATGATCAGCGCGCCATGGGCGTCCTTTTCGACCATCCCGATGTTCTTCCAGATCTTGACCGCGCGGGCGCCCAGCGCGACGTCGGCGGCGAGTGCATCACCGGTCGACTGCGCCCAGCCCGGGGCATCGAAGCCGGCCATGGTGAACGTGGTCGCCCAGTGGAAGCGTGCCGGATCCGTCGCGGCCTGCCGCAGCGCGATCGCATGCTGGGCAGCGACCGGTGGAAAGGCCGGATAGTCGACGTTGATCGACAACAGTTCGAAGCCGTCGGCGCGCGCCTGGTCGAGAAAGGCCGTCGAATCCGTGTTCGCATGCACGTGCGCGTCGAACTTCGGCGTGCTGGCGAAATCGTCCATGGTGTAGGTCGCGGACGGCGGCGCCGACGCCTCGGGCGCGACGGCCGCAGGCGGCTGGACCGCACAGGCACCCAGCAGGCAGGCGAACAACACTGGAACAGGCGGGAAGTGGCGCACGGCATGCCTCGGATGGTCGTCAAAACGAAACCTATCTAACACAAAACGAAATAAAATCGTTGCATCAGGTTTCGGACCGGAGCAGACTCGCCTGCACCGATCGAAGGGAATTGCCAGCCGATGCTGCAGATCCGCCGCCGCACCCTCCTCAAGCTCGCGTCCGGCAGCGCCGCCTATGCTGCCGCGCTTCCGCTGCTGCAGGCGGCCTCGCCCGACGCTGCCGCCGGCGCCCGCGCCGTCGCCCACGACAGCCTGCTGTCGATCGCCTTCGATGCCACGCTGCACAGCCGCATCTGGGCGAAGGGTGAAGCGATCACCGGCTTCGACGCCAGCGAATCCCTGCTGCTGGCCGATGGCGGCGCAGTTGCCGACTTCGCCTTCGTCGACGAGCGCATCGAGCGCGTACGCGACGGACGCCACGGTCCCGGCCGCCGCCACGTGGTGCGCGGCCGCTCGAGTGGCGGCATCGAGAAGACCGTCATCCTGACCTTCCACGAGCGCCACCCCGGCATGGCCGTCTTGCAGACGCGCTATCGCAACGGCGGCGACGCGCCGCTGGCGATCGCCGGCTGGCGCAACGCCGCGCACGCGATGGCCGATGCGGGCGACGGCTTCTGGAGCTTCTCCGGCGCCACGCACACCGATCGCCGCGACTGGGTACAGCCGCTGGTCGAGGGCTTCGAGCAGCGCAACACGCTGGCGATGGATTCGTCCGATTACGGCGGCGGCACGCCGGTCGCCAACATCTGGCGCCGCGATGTCGGCCTGGCCGTCGGCCATGTCGAGCCCAAGCCGCGACTGCTCGATCTGCCGGTCGCGCGCACGGCCGCCGGCGCGCGCATCGCCATCGAAAGCACGCAGGCAACCACCCTTGCGCCCGGCGAAACGCTGACCACCGATCGTTGTTTCCTCAATGTGCACGGCGGCGACCATTTCGCCGCGCTCCAGCACTACAGCCGCTGGATGGCCGATGTCGGCATCGCTGCGCCGGAAGTCCCGGCCTCGGCCTTTGCGCCGATCTGGTGCGTCTGGGGCTACGAGCGCGACTTCACCACCGAACAGGTGCTGGGCACGCTGCCCAAGGTCAAGGAACTCGGCTTCGAGTGGGTGGTGCTGGACGACGGCTGGCAGACCAACGAGGGCGACTGGCGGATCGACACACGCAAGTTCCCGCGTGGCGAGGACGACATGCGCGCCTTCGTGCAGGCGATCAAGGCCCAGGGCCTGCGCGCGCGCCTGTGGCTGGCGCCGCTGGCCGCCGACCCCGGCAGCGAAGTGCTGTATCGCCACACCGACATGTTGCTGCTGGATCAGGACGGCGCCAGCCAGAACGTGACCTGGTGGAACGCCTTCACCCAGTGCCCGGCCTACAAGCCGACCGTCGACTTTTACGTCGCGCTGGTCAGGAAGATCATCGGCGACTGGGGCTTCGAGGGACTCAAGCTCGACGGCCAGCATCTCAACGCGGTGGCGCCCTGCTACAACCCGGCGCACGACCACGCCGATCCGATGGAGTCCTGCGAAGCGGTCGCCACGTTCTGGCAGGCGATCCATGACGCCGCACACGAGGCCAACCCCGATGCGGTGGTCGAGCTGTGTCCCTGCGGCACCGCGTTCGCCTTCCACAACATGCCGGCGACCGACCAGTACCCGTCGTCGGATCCGCTGTCGTCGTGGCAGGTGCGGCACAAGGGCAAGACCATCAAGGCGCTGATCGGCAAGCGCGGCAGCTATGCCGGCGACCATGTGGAACTGGCCGACGGCGGCCGCGACTTCGCCTCGAGTGTCGGCATCGGCGCGGTGATCTCGACCAAGTTCACCTGGCCGCACGACATTCCCGATCCGAAGCTGGCGATGCCGCCCGGCGGCCTGGTGCTGGACCCGGAGAAGGAAGCGCTGTGGCGCAAGTGGATCGATCTCTACCGCGCGCACATGCTGCCCAGCGGCGAGTATCTCGGCGCGCTGTACGACATCGGCTTCGACAAGCCCGAAGCGCACGTGATCGGCAAGGACGGCGCGCTGTACTACGCCTTCTACGCCGACCAGTGGAGCGGCCCGCTGCAGTTGCGCGGCCTCGGCCGCGGCCGCTGGCGCGTGCGCGACCTGTTCAATGGCACCGACCTGGGCACGGTCGAGGGTCGTGATGCGACGCTGGCCAGCGCGTCGTTCGAGACCTTCCTGCTGCTGCAGGCCACGCCGGCGGCCGGCGCATGAGCACGGTCGCACGCGTGCCCGGCCGCGCCCGTCGCGCCTGGCTCTGGTACGCGCTGGCCACGGTAGCGCTGTGGGGCGTGTGGGGCGCGGCATCGGGGCTCACCGCCAACGCCGCGTTTCCCGAGACGCTGGTCTACTGCGTGTGGGCGCTGACCATGGTCCCGCCCGCACTGTTCATCCTGTGGCGCAACAGCTGGACCGTCGACCGCAGTCCGCGTGCGATCGGCTATGGCCTGACCATCGGCCTGCTCGGCGCCGGCGGCCAGATGCTGCTGTTCAAGGCGCTGACCATCGGCCCGGCCTACTTCATCTTCCCGATCATCTCGCTGTCGCCGGTGATCACCATCGCGCTGTCGTTCACCCTGCTGCGCGAGCGCACCACGCGAGTCGGGGCGGCGGGTGTCGTGCTGGCGCTGCTGGCGCTGCCGCTGCTGGACTTTTCGTTCGGCAACAGCGGCGAGGGCCTGGGCTGGTTCGTGCTGTCGCTGCTGATCATGGCCGCATGGGGCGTGCAGGCCTACTTCATGAAGCGCGCGAACGACGTGGTGCGCGCGGAGAGCATCTTCTTCTACATGGCCATCGGCGCACTGGTCCTGGCACCGGTGGCCTGGCGGATGACCGATTTCGGCCGGCCCATCGAAATCGGCCTGCAGGGCCCGTGGCTGGTCGCCGCGATCCAGGTCCTCAACGCGATCGGCGCGCTGTGCCTGGTCTATGCCTTCCGCTACGGCAAGGCCATCGTCGTCGCGCCGCTGACCAATGCCGGCGCGCCGCTGGTCACTGCCGTGCTCGCGCTAGCGATCGCGGGCGTGATTCCCGGGCCGCTGAAGCTGGTCGGCCTGCTGCTGGCGCTGGTCGCCTCGGTCCTGCTGGCGCTCGAGCCCGAGCGCGATTCCCCCACGCCCTAGATCCTTCGACGAGAACACCGATGCATGCCCTGCTCGACCTGGTCGCGCGCCACAAGGCCGGCGATGCCGCCGGCATCACCTCCGTCTGCTGCGCCCATCCCTTGGTCCTCGAGGCGACCCTGCGCCACGCGCTGCGCCACGCTTCGCCCCTGGTGCTGATCGAGGCCACCTGCAACCAGGTCAACCAGGACGGCGGCTACACCGGCATGACGCCGGCCGATTTCGTCGGCTTCGTGCACGGCATCGCCGCACGTACCGGGTTCGACCAGGCGCGCCTCGCACTGGGTGGCGACCATCTCGGTCCCAATCCATGGACGATGCTGGACGGCGACGCCGCGATGGCCAAGGCGGAGGTGATGGTGGCCGCGTACGTGGCCGCGGGCTTCCGCAAGATCCACCTCGACTGCTCGATGTCGTGTGCCGGCGATCGGGTGCCGCTGCCCGAGCCGGTCATCGTCGAACGCGCGGTACGCCTTTGCCGTGCGGCCGAAGCCGCATTTGCGCAGGCCGGTGGCGAACCGCCGGTCTACGTGATCGGCACCGAAGTGCCGGTGCCGGGCGGCGCCACCGAAGACATCGAAGGCCTGCAGACCACGACGCCGGACGCCGCTCTGGCAACCATCGAAGCGCATCGCATCGTCTTCGCCGAAGCCGGCCTGCAGGACGCGTGGACGCGGGTCATCGCGTCGGTCGTGCAGCCGGGCGTGGAATTCGATCACCACCAGGTCATCGACTACGCACCGGAGAAGGCACGCAGCTTGAGCGATGCCATCGCTTCGGTGCCCGGGCTGGTGTTCGAAGCACATTCGACCGACTACCAGACGCGGGACGCGCTCGCTGCGCTGGTGCGCGATCACTTCGCGATCCTCAAGGTCGGCCCGGGCCTGACCTTCGCCTTGCGCGAAGCACTGTGGGCGCTGGATGCGATCGAGCGCGAATGGATCGCGCCGGCGCAGCGCGCGAACCTGCGCGACACCGCGCTCGCGCGGCTGCGAGAACAGCCCGGCGACTGGCAGCGCTACTACCACAGCAGCGGCGACGCGCTGACGATCGACCTGCAGTACAGCCTCAGCGACCGCATCCGCTACTACTGGCCGGACCCGGTGATCGATGCCGCCTGCCGGCGCCTGTTCGCCAACCTGCGCGACACGCCACCGCCGATGCCCCTGGTCGGCCAGTACCTGCCGCAGGCACTGCGCACCCTTCGCGCCGACCACGCGCCGCTCGATCCCGCAGCGCTGGTCATGGCCCACATCGCCCTCTCTCTCGACGACTACCACCATGCAACCCGCCCCCATGACCAGCACTGAGCACCTCGGCATTTCCGAAGCGGACCTGACCGCCAGTGGCGCGCTGTGGACCGCGCGCGAGATCGAACAGCAGCCGGTCATGCTCGAGCGCACGCACGCGCTCGTCGCCGGGCTCGCGGCGCAGATCGCCGCGTTCGTGACGCCGGTGACCGGCGACGTGGCCGCGCGGGTGATCCTCACCGGTGCCGGTACTTCGTCCTACATCGGCGAGTGCCTCGCGCCGCTTCTCGACCGCAAGCTCTCCGCGCGCGTCGACGCGGTCGCCACCACCGACATCGTCAGCGCACCGCACCTGTACCTGGATCCGGCGCGGCCGCTGCTGCTGGTGTCGTTCGGGCGTTCGGGCAACAGCCCCGAAAGCGTGGCCGCGGTCGAGATCGCCGAAGCGCTGGTGCGTGATGTGCGCCATCTCGTCGTCACCTGCAACGCGGAAGGCGCGCTGTGCAAGCTGGGCGTGCGCCAGGCCATGACCCTGCTGCTGCCCGAGGAAACCCACGACGTCAGCTTCGCGATGACCTCGAGCTTCAGCTGCATGATGTACGCGACGCTCGCCGCACTCACCGGCCCGGACGCCACCGGGTTCCGCGTCACTGCGATCGCGCGCGCGACCGCAGCCGTGCTCGGTGCCGCGAGCACCCCGACCCGCGCGCTCGCGCTGGACGGGTTCGACCGCGTCGCCTACCTCGGCAGCGGCCTGTTCAAGGGTCTTTCGCGCGAGGCCGCGCTCAAGCTCGGCGAACTGACCAACGGCGGCGTGGCGACGTGCTTCGAGTCGCCGATGGGCTTCCGCCACGGCCCCAAGACCTTCGTCACCGCGCGCACCCTGGTCGTCGTGTTCGTCTCCAACGATCCGCTGACCCGCCGCTACGACCTCGACCTGCTCGACGAGTTGCGCGGCGATGCCGCCGCGGGGCGCGTCATCGAGATCACCGCGCAGGCGCCGCATGGCGATGCCGGCGACGCGATCGTGGTCCCGGGCATGGAAGGCGCGCAGGACGTCGATCTGCTGTGGCCCTACGTTGCCGTCGCCCAGCTGTTCGCCTTCCACGCCTCGCGCGCCATGGGCATCCGCCCGGACACGCCGAACAAGCAGGGCACGGTGAACCGCGTCGTGCAGGGCGTGCGCCTGCATCCACTGGCCTCATGAGCATCGATGGCTGCTATCTCGGCGTCGACGGCGGCGGCACCAAGACCCGCTTCGTGCTGATCGACGCCGGCGGCCGCGTGCTCGCCGAAACGCAGCGCGGCACCACGTACCACCCCGAGGTGGGTCTCGAGGGCGTGCGCGAGATCCTGGGCGACGGCATCGCCACGGTGACCGCCAGGGCCGACGTCCGTGCCGACGGCATCGCGCATGCGTTCTTCGGCCTGCCCGCGCACGGCGAGGACAGCCGCATCACGCCGTTGCTCGAGTCCATGCCCGCCGACCTGCTCGGCCACACACGCTACGCATGCGGCAACGACATGGTCTGCGGCTGGGCCGGTTCGCTGGCCTGTGCGGACGGCATCAACATCGTCGCCGGCACCGGCTCGATCGGCTACGGCCAGCGCAACGGCCGCGAGGCACGCGCGGGCGGCTGGGGCGAGACCTTTTCCGACGAGGGCTCGGCCTACTGGATCGCGGTGCAGGGCCTCAATGCGTTCTCGCGGATGAGCGACGGACGACTGCCGCGCGGGCCGCTGCACGCGCTGTTTCGCGAGGCGCTGGGGATCGAACATGATCTCGATGCCTGCGCACGCATCTACGGCGAACACGCATTCTCCCGGGGCCGGATCGCCCAGCTGTCGCCCGTGGTCGCACAGGCCGCAACGCGGGGCGACCCGGTCGCGCGGGACATCTTCGCCCGGGCCGGAGAGGAACTTGCGCGCATGGCAGGAGCGCTGCGCGACGCACTCCGGTTCGAGGACGGCGACACCACGTCGGTTTCCTATTCGGGCGGCGCCTTCAGTGCCGGTGAGGGCGAGTTGCTGTGCGCACCCTTCGCCGCCGCGCTGCACTCGCTTTCTCCCGCATTCGAGCTGCGCAAGCCGCGCCATGCGCCGCACTACGGCGCGGCGCTGTATGCCGCGAAGCTTGCCGGAATCAGGATCGCGGCCTGAGACTCAAGGCCGCCAGTTGGCGTTCCGCTCCCAGAACTCCACGCTTCGTCGATACGCCTCACGATCCAGCGGCACGCCGGAACCGCCCTCCTCCACGCCCAGCGCATTGCGCATCATGG
>ENA-UOWK01000774-UOWK01000774.1-bioreactor-metagenome-genome-assembly--contig:-NODE-774-length-13595-cov-20.329616_pt1 | contig 13595 bp, 9 predicted proteins | sample MGYA00238157_ERZ761612 | MGnify/ENA primary metagenome ERZ761612 (study PRJEB28901, sample SAMN06268035) | bioreactor metagenome | isolation source: Joint BioEnergy Institute, California, USA | place... | reverse complement strand
ATCGTAGGCGGTGGCCAGGCCGCCCAGGTCGGCGATGTTCTCGCCCAGGGTCAGGCTGCCGTTCACCGGCTGGCCGTCCACCTTGTACTGGTCGAACTGCTTGACCAGGCGGCCGGTCAGGCCGGCGAAGTTCTTCGAATCACCTTCGGTCCACCAGTTCTCGAAGTTGCCGGTCGGCCCGAAGCGGCTGCCCTGGTCATCGTAGCCATGGGTCATCTCATGGCCGATCACCGCACCGATACCGCCGTAGTTCAGCGCATCGTCGGCATTGGGATCGAAGAACGGCGGCTGCAGGATGGCGGCCGGGAACACGATCTCGTTCTGCAGCGGGTTGTAGTACGCGTTGACCGTCTGCGGGGTCATGCCCCACTCGGTCTTGTCCACCGGCTTGCCGATCTTGGACAGGTTGAACTTGTAGTTGAACTCGTTGGCCGCGCGCACGTTGCCCAGGTAGCTGTCGCGCTGGGTCTGCAGGCCCGACCAGTCACGCCACTTGTCCGGGTAGCCGATCTTCGGGGTGAAGGTTTCCCACTTGGCGATGGCCTTGGCCTTGGTTTCCTCGCTCATCCAGGTCAGGCCCTGGATGCGCTCCTTCAGCGCCGCGGCCAGGTTCTTCACCAGCACTTCCATCTTGGCCTTGGCTTCCGGGGAGAAGGCCACCTTCACGTACAGCTGGCCGAAGGCTTCACCGGCGCCGTTCTCGATCGTGCCCAGCACGCGCTTCCAGCGCGGCTTCTGTTCCTTCTGCCCGTTGAGGGTCTTGCCGTAGAACTCGTAGTTTTCCTGGGCAAAGGCATCGCTCAGGTACGGCGAGGCCCCATCGACCGTGTGGAAGCGCAGGTAGGCGCGCCACACCGACGGATCGGTATCGCCCAGCGCCTTGCTCACTTCTTCATGGAAGGTGGGAATGGCCAGCGAGAACTTCGCCGGCGCGGCCACGTTCTGCGACTTGAAGAACTCGGTCCAGCTGAAGTTCGGGGTCAGCGCATCGGCCTCGGCCAGGGTGACCGGGTGGTAATACAGCGACACGTCGCGCGACAGTTCCACGCTGGACTTGGAGGCCTTGGCCAGGCGGGTCTCGAAGGCGATCACGTCCTGTGCCTGCTTGGCCGCGTCGGCCGCCGCCACGCCGGACAGCTCCAGCACCTTGGCCACGTGGGCCTGGTAGGCCTGCAGCTTGTCGGCCTTGGCCGGATCGGTATAGAAGGTCTTGTCGGGCAGGCCCAGGCCGCCCTGGCTGGCGTAGGCGATGTTGTTGGCCGAATCCTTGAAATCGGCTTCGGCGCCGAAGCCGAACAGCACGTTCTCGCCCTTGGCCGCGCTGCTGCGCAGGTAGGCGGCGATCGCGTTCTTGTCCTGCAGCGCGTCGATGGCGGCCAGGTCGGCCTTCACCGGCTCGATGCCCTGCGCGTTGATCTTGGCTTCGTCCATGCCGGTGGCCCACAGGTCACCGACGATCTTCTCGATATGGTCCGGCTTCTCGACCTTGGCGACCTGCTCGGCCAGCTGGTGCTGCGCGCTCACCGAACGTTCGTCGAGGATGGTGAAGGCGCCCCAGCTGGTGCGGTCGGCCGGAATCTCGTTGGCGGCCAGCCACTTGCCGTTGACGTAGTCGCCGAAGGCGGTGCAGGCATCCAGGGTGGTGTCCAGGTCGCCGGCGTGGAAGGCGTTGTACGCCGGCAGCTTGGCCTCGTCCAGCGTATAGGTGGTGGCAACCGGTGCGGCCGGGGCGGCGGCGCTGCCGTCGGTGGCCGGGGCGTCGGTCTTGCCGCAGCCGACCAGCGCGGCCGAAACGGCCAGGGTCAGCGCTACGATCTTGGGGGTACGGGTCACTTGGTCTGGCCTCCGGGCCGGGTGTTTCTGGGAATGCCCCGCAGACGGGGGCCGTGGGCCGAACGATACGCCGCTGGCCGTGCCTGCAAGGGTGTCGAAGGTCATGCCGGCGCGCAATGGCCGGCAGAAAAGGAAAGGGCGGCTTGCGCCGCCCTTTCCCTGTGTTGCTATGCCGCGATCAGAACTTGTACTTCAGACGCACGTAGGGGGTGCGGCCGTACAGGTCGTACTGGGTGGCGAACGCTGCGGTGTTGCCGTAGCGGGTACCGGCGCCGGTGGAGATCAGGGCCGGCTTGGTGTTGAACACGTTGGCCACGCCCACCAGGATTTCCCAATCGGACTGCTTGTACGTCGCCGAAACCGTGTGGTACAGGCGGGCATCGGCAGTCAGGTCGCGGTAGGAATCCGGACGGCCCTGGTAGGTGAAGCGCGGGTTGAGGTTGTAGTTCTCGGTCTTGCCCACGTACTGGCTCAGCCAGTTGTAGGTCCAGTCACCGCGGGTCAGGCTCAGGCCCAGGTTGGCCACCGTGTCCGGACGACCGATCAGGCCGAGCTGGTCCGAGGCGGCCAGGCCGCTGGCTTCGGCGCTGTCGAAGATCTGGGCGACGTCTTCCAGGGTGTAGGTGACCTGGCCGTCCAGGGCGAACTTGCCGAAGCCGAACTCATGCTCCCAGTTCATCGTCAGGTCCCAACCGCGGGTGCGCTGGCGGTTGATGTTCAGGTACTGGGCGTACACGTTGGTGATGGAGTTGGCGTCCGGACCGGTGGTCGGGTTGCGCTCCAGCAGGGTGCAGTAACGGTTCGGGAAATTGTCCGCGCCGTAGCAGCCGCCCACGATGTCCGCCGCACCCAGTGCGGTGATCTGACCACGGATGTCGTAGTCGAAGTAGTCCACCGCGATGCTCAGATCAGCGAAGGACGGGGTGAACACGATGCCGGCGCTCTTGGCCCGCGAGGTTTCCGGGGACAGGTTGCCCTCACCGCCGCTGGTGAACACGGTCGCACTGGAACCGGCACCGGTGTAGTCGGACGGAATGCCGGCAGCACCGCAGTTGGCACGCACGTTGGTGTTGTCGCTTTCGCCCCAGCGGATGCAGGGATCGATCGCGGTCTGGGCCAGGAAGCCGGTCTGGTTGCCCAGGTACAGCTCGTACAGGCCCGGCGCACGGTAGGAGGTGCCCAGCGTGCCGCGCACGCGCAGCGACGGGATGATCTGCCAGTTCAGGCCGGTCTTCCACACCTTGTCCGTGCCGCTGACCGAGTCGTACTGGAACACACGGGCCGAGGCGTTCACGCTCAGCGATTCGATGCCGGTGACACCCTTGACCAGCGGAATGTCGAACTCGACGAACGCTTCCTTGACGCGGTCATCGCCCTTGGTGACGTCCGCGGTGGATGCGCCCCACAGGTCCTTGTAGTTCTCGTCCGGCACGTCTTCGATCGAGTAGTAGCGGTATTCCAGACCGAACGCCGCGCCCAGCGCACCGGCCGGCAGGTCGAACAGCTCGCCACTGAACACGGCGTTGATGGTCGCGGTGTCGTAGGTGGTCTTGCCGGTGGCATTGATGCCCAGGATGCTGACCAGCTCGTCAACCTTCTCGCCGCTCAGGTAGCCCGGATCGAAGTAGTTGGCGGCCGGCGTGTCGCCGGTGCCCGGACGGGTCAGGTCGCCGGTGATCGAGTTGCGGATGCCCAGCGTGCTGTACTTGCCGCTGGAACGGCTGGCGTTGGCGTTGACTTCCCAGCCCCAGCTGCCCGAGAACAGGCCGTCGAACTTGTTGGCCAGGTAGTAGTAGTCCACTTCGGTGTTGGACGCCGACTTGAACGGAAGCACCGGCTGGGCGTAGCCCGTGCTGGTGCCCGGGGCTTCAACCACCGGGAAGAACTGGCGCCACTGGAAGTTGTCGGTGACACGGTTGTTGTACAGCAACTGGGTCTTCCAGTTGAAGTTGTCAAAACCGAAGTCCGAAGCGAAGTACAGCGACTTGCGCTCCTGGCGGTTGATGATGTGCGCCTCACCCCAGCGGGAGAAGTTCAGCGGTTCTTCGTAGTACGCCACCGGATTGTTGGCATAGGTACGGTTGGCGCGCGGGCGGTAGCCCGGGAACGGACCGACCGTGCTGCCATCCGGCGAGGGCACGTAGCGTGTGGTCGAGTTGTACACATCGATCACGTTGACCAGCAGGTTGTTGCAGTTGGCCAGGCTGGTGCCGGCGTTGATCGAGCGGTCTTCACGGTCGATCCGGTTGCCGTCGGCATCCTTGATCAGGTCGTTGCCGCAGTTCAGGAAGTCGCGGTCGCCACGGGTCAGCTCGTTGTGACGGAACCACTCGGCGGCGGCGACGATGCTGCCACGCTCGAAGCTCCAGCCATTGGCCACGGAGGCCTGGAACACTTCACCGCCACCTTCGGTGGGGATGCGGCCGGTCACGGTCAGTTCCGGACGGTCAAAGTTCTTCTTGGTGATCAGGTTGACCACGCCGGCTACGGCGTCGGAGCCGTAGATCGAGGACGAACCGTCCTTGACGATCTCGGCGCGCTGCAGGATGGCGGTCGGGATCACGTTCAGGTCGAAGGCGCCGACGGCGCCGCGGGTACCGGCCGGGCCGGGACGCTGGCCGTCCAGCAGCACCAGGGTGCGGTTGGCGCCCAGGCCGCGCAGCGAGAAGGTCTGCACGCCGGTACCGCCGTCCACGACGAAGCCGCCGAACTGGTGGGTGATCTGCGTTTCAGCGGCACCGATAGCCGATTTCTGCAGGAACTCACCGACCGACACCTGACCCTGCGCAGCGTTGCGCTCGGTATCGATGGTGAACACCGGCGAGGTGGTCTCGTAATCCGCACGACGGATCAGCGAGCCGGTCACGCTCACGCGGTCCAGGTCGGTGGTGGTCTGCGCCGACGACTCGGCTTTCGGTGCGTTGCTTTCCTGTGCCAGCACCGGCGCAGCCTGCAGGCAGGCCAGCACGGCCAGAGTCAACGGGATGCGGCTTGGCGAAATTTGGCGGTTGACGTTGCGCATTACGGATGAATCCCCACTTGTTATGCTTCGGTTAATCGAGTGTATGTGCGGTGTTTGGTAAATGCAACATGAATGCGAAACTTTTTTAACGCGTTGATTTGCAAGTGTTTAATGCGACTTTCACAATGAAAAAGCCCCCGCGTTCAGTAAACGCGAGGGCTTTTTTCACATCTTCGTGCTACCAGCGCGTTTACAGCCCGCCCGGTCCGCAGTCCTTGGCCAGGAAGTCGGCCATCAGCGGCAGCGTGGCCCGGTAGTGGGCCGGGTACCACGGCATGCTGTGCGGCATGTCCGGGATCAGCTCGAACCGGGCCGGCACCTTGTCCTTCACCGCGTTGTAGAAGTTGCGGGCGTGCAGGGACGGGGTGCGTACATCGCGGTCACCCACGAAGGTGAGCAGTGGGATGTTGGCCTTGTCGGCATTGCGCATCGGGTCCATGCCCTTCACGGTCTGGCCCTGCAGGATGCGCTGCAGACGGTTCTCGCTCCATGACACGCCCAGGCGGGCCAGGTCGGTGACCGGCGCACCGGCGATGGCGCACTGGTACGGCGAGGGGCTGCGGACCACAGCCGCCGAGGCCGCAAAGCCGCCGTAGGAATAACCGAAGATGGCGATACGATCCTTCGCGGCGATGCCCTGCGAAACCAGCCATGCGGCGGCGTCGTCGTTGTCATCCTGCATCGTCTGGCCCCATTCCTTGTCACCTGCGATCCACAGGTCGCGGCCCAGGCCGGCACTGCCGCGGTACTGCGGACGGATCACCGCATAGCCGCGCGAGGTGAAGAACGGCACCCAGCCCGAAACGTCCCAGCCGGTGTAATCACGTGCCCACGGGCCGCCGTGCGGATGCACCAGCGCCGGCAGCGGCGCGTCGCCCTGCTTGTAGCCGGCCGGCAGGTCCAGGATCGCCGGAATCTTGCGGCCGTCACGGGCGGTGTAGGTCACCCAGCGCTGCTCGCCGATCTGGGTGGTGTCGATCCACGGCCGCTCGCTGCCCAGGGTGGTGACCTGCTTGCGGTCGGCCAGGATCTGGTAGCTGGTCGGCGCGTTGGCGGCGCTGGTGGTGAACAGCACGCGCGACAGGTCATCGTTGTAACCGGTGATGGCCACGTACTTGCCCGGATACGCCTGCTTCAGGCCGTCATGCAGCGCTTTCATCTGCGGATCGACGTACACCGCCTCACGGCGGGGGCCGTCCACATAGAAGCCCAGCACCTGGTTGAAGTTGCTCGGCTTGGTGCCCAGGATCAGCCCGCTGATCGCGAACTGCGGGTGCGCGGCCAGCGGTTCCTTGTCGAACTCGCGGCTGGCCGGATCGTACAGGCGTGCCTGCACCTGGTCGGAGAAGCGGTCGGTCAGCACGTAGAACTTGCCGCTGGCATCGTCGACGCCCACCACCTCCATGGTGTAGCGGTCGGTCAGGCGCGTGGTCAGCGGGTCATGCTTTTCAAACTGGCCGCTGGCCTTGTTCTTGATGAAGATCTGCTGCTCGTACTCGCTCGAACCGGCCGGTTCGATCTGGGTACGGGTGAGCAGTTCGCCGTTGCGCGGGTGGAACAGGCCCGGGGTGGAACGCGCATCGCCGCGGAACAGCAGCTCGGTCTGGTTGGTGCGCAGGTTGAACAGGTAGTAGCTGGCTGCGAAGGTGCTCTGGTTGATCTGCGAAATGATCACCTTGTCCGGATCCAGCGGCAGCGCATGCACGAGCGAGGCGGTGCCAGCCAGTTCCAGGCAGCGCTGGGTCTGCTCGCTGATGCCCAGCTTGCGGGTGTTGTCGGCGAACGCTTCCTCGAATTTCTGCTGGGTGGTGTCGGTCAGGAACGCCTTGGACAGGAACGTCTTGGTCGAGCCCACCGAATTGCCTTCACCGCAGCCGGCCAGCTGGGCGGTCAGCTCCTGGCGGCCGATGACCAGGCTGCGCCCGGCCTTGAGCGCATTGGCGGCGATGAACTTCATGCGGTCACCCGACGGGGTGATCGCCACCGGCCCGGCACCCAGGTTGTCCAGGTTCCAGTTGGCCAGTGCGGTGTCGCCGTTGTTGCTGCCCGGCGCGGCGATGATCGCCACCAGCTGCTTGCCGTCGGGGCTCATGCTGACCGACTGGATGTTGGGGATCTTGGCGAAATCCTCGGCGGGCAGCGGGGCGGCCAGGGCCTGGAAGCTGGCCAGGGCGAGCAGGCCGGCGGCCGCGCGCAGGGAGCGGTGCGGGGTGAAGGTATCCATTGCGTCGTACGTCCTTGGAACATTCGAGTGAATGATGACGGGACGATGAACGAAGGTTCGCGGAGCGTCAAGATGACCGTAGACAGAGGCGGCTGCCTGTGGCGGACCGCGCCGGGCCCGCCGCCGGACGCCGCTGCTATCATGGGCGGTCATGTCCCCCCGATTTGTCGCACAACGGAGCCCGCAGTGAACGATCCCAGCCGCCGCCCGCACGCCAGCCAGGTGCAGAAGGGGCTCAGCCCGCACCCGCGCATCCGCAACGTGGTGGCCGTCGGCTCCGGCAAGGGGGGGGTGGGCAAGAGCACCACCTCGGTGAACCTGGCGGTGGCGCTGCAGCGCATGGGCGTGCGCGTGGGCATCCTGGATGCCGATATCTACGGCCCCAGCGTACCCGCCATGCTCGGCCTGTCCGGGCGGCCGGAAAGTCCGGACAACAAGCGTATCGAACCGATGCGCGCTTTCGGCGTGGACAGCATGTCCATCGGCTACCTGATCGAGGACGAGACGCCGCTGATCATGCGCGCTCCGCGTGCCACCTCGGCGCTCACCCAGCTGTTCGAGGACACGCTGTGGGACGACCTGGACGTGCTGCTGATCGACCTGCCGCCCGGCACCGGTGACATCCAGCTGACCCTGGTGCAGAAGATTCCGCTGGCCGGCGCGGTGATCGTGACCACGCCCCAGGACATCGCCACGCTGGATGCGAAGAAGGCGCTGAAGATGTTCGAGAAGGTGGAGGTGCCCGTGCTGGGCATCGTGGAAAACATGGCGGTGCATACCTGCACCCGGTGTGGCCATGTGGAGCACCTGTTCGGCGAGGGCGGTGGTGAGCGCATGGCCGCCCAGTACGGTGTGCCGCTGCTGGGGTCGCTGCCGCTGCAGATCGACATCCGCGAGCAGGGCGATGCCGGCACGCCGATCGTCGCCGCGCAGCCGCAGTCGCCGGCGACCCAGGCCTACCAGGCGGCCGCCAGCCGGCTGATGGAGGCCTTGGCCGCACGGCCGCGTGCGGCCATTCCGATCCTCTCCACCCTGCTGTAAGCACGCCGGGTGGCGCTGTAGAATCCACGGGCCGGGCTCCCGGCCCGTCCCCTACCGCCAGGACCAAGCATGAGCATCAAGAGTGACCGTTGGATCCGCCGCATGGCCGAGCAGCACGGCATGATCGAGCCGTTCGAAGCCGGACAGGTGAAGCAGGCCAACGGCCAGCGCATCGTCAGCTATGGCACCTCCAGCTACGGCTACGACGTGCGCTGCTCGCGCGAGTTCAAGGTGTTCACCAACATCAACTCCACCATTGTCGACCCGAAGCATTTCGACAGTGGCAGCTTTGTCGACATCGTCGGCGACGAGTGCATCATTCCGCCCAACAGCTTCGCCCTGGCGCGCACCGTGGAGTACTTCCGCATTCCGCGTGACACGCTGGTGGTCTGCCTGGGCAAGAGCACCTACGCGCGCTGCGGCATCATCGTCAACGTGACCCCGCTGGAGCCGGAATGGGAAGGGCACGTGACCCTTGAATTCAGCAACACCACGCCGCTGCCGGCACGCATCTACGCCAACGAGGGCGTGGCCCAGATGCTGTTTTTCCAGGCGGCCGCCGATGACGTGTGCGAGACCTCGTACAGGGATCGCGGTGGCAAGTACCAGGGCCAGACCGGGGTGACGCTGCCGCGCACCTGAGCGGCGCCACGCAGGGCGTGGCACGGTGTGTATCGATATGACAGCGCGGAGCGCAGACTCCGCGCTGTTTTCGTCTGTGCGGATTACTTGCCGCGTCCGAACAGCATGCCGATGCCTACCGCCACCAGGCCGACCGGCCACCAGGTGAGGATCAGCCGGCCAAGGCTGAGGTTGGTCCAGCCCAGGTTGCTGGCCAGCAGGAACAGGCCGAGCAGGATCAGGATGACGGCGGCAACGAGATTGGAGCGCATCGGAATCGGCAGGGTCAGGTCAGGGCCGGATATCCTAGCCGTTCCTTCCAGTAGGTGACACGCTCTGCCAGCCGGTCGGCCTCGTAGCGGTGCGCCTGGCCGCTGCCCCAGACCGGGCCCGGCCAGGCCGGATCACCCTCGTGGCGGCCGACCACGTGGAAATGCAGCTGGCGCACGATGTTGCCCAGCGAGCCGATGTTGATCTTCTCCACCCCGTCCTCGACCTTCAGGGCCTTGGACAGGCGGTTCAGCTCGGTGCGCAGCTTGTCCTGCTGCTCGCCGTCGAGTTCGATCCATTCGGTGATGCCGGCCAGGCGCGGTACCAGGACCAGCCAGGGGAACCGCTCATCGTTCATCAGCCGGACCTGGGACAGCGGTCCATCGGCGATCAGGACGCTGTCGGTGGCCAGGCGCGGATCCAGTTCAAACTCGCTCATCCAAGATGCTCCTCGAAGAAGTCCAGGGTGCGTTGCAACGCCAGGTTGGCGCTGTCTGGATCATACGCGTGTCCGACCTCGCGGTTGAAGGCATGGTCGGCCGGATACACCCAGGTGGCCATCTGCGGCAGCTTCTGCCGGTGCTGCTGCACGGCCTCGGGTGGAATGCTGGCATCCAGGCTGCCGAAGTGGAACAGCACCGGCGCCTTCGGCGTCTCATCCAGGTAGTGAGTGTTGCGCGCGCCGTAGTAGCTCACCGACGGCAGACCCAGCCGCAGTGCCGACAGCAGCGCGATGGTGCCGCCCCAGCAGTAGCCCACCGTGCCGACCTTGCCGGCCGGGGCCAGGCGGGTGGCCGCGGCACGCACCACGGCCAGTGCCTTTTCGACGCCCAGCGCGTCCACGGCCGCCAGACCGTCCTGCACACCGTCTTTGTCATAGGGCAGTTCCAGCGGCGACGGCGGCGCCTGCTCGCCCACCAGGTCGAAGAACGACGGGGCAAGCACCTCATAGCCGAGTGCCGCATAACGTTCGGCGACGCCGCGGATGTGCGCGTTGGCGCCGAAGATTTCCTGGATGACCACCAGGCCGGCGCGCGGCTTGCCGTCGGGCAGCGCGTGCCAGGCGCGGACGGGGCCATAGTGCGTATCCAGCGTGATCCATTCGGCCATCGGAAGGTACCTGCGTCATCGGGAGGAGGACGCTATTGTCGGCATGGACGGTTAGGGCAATGTCAGTGCCGTCCGGCTCGACTGCCTCCAGGCGGCGTGCCGCGCCGCTGCCTCCTCACGTCAGGACCTGTACCTCTACGGGAGCAGGCCTGCTCGACTTACCTGCGTTTCAGCGCCGAGCGGCTCATTGCTGGCCCGTGCGCCTGCGTCAGCGAGGTCCTTCTGCCCGGGAGATCTGCTGTCATCGGGCAAGGAGTTGACGTAGGCAAGATCGCTGCTTTGGCCTGCCTTCGACCTGACCCCGCTCATCCTGGTGATGAGCCGGTCACTCAGCAGGACCCGTGCATCCGCATCGCCGGCGTTGACTGGAGACGATCATCTTGCTGGACAGGGCCGAGGCCATGGCTGCATGTCCCGGAGCGGCGCGCTTCATCAACGCACAGATCGCGCAACAGCGCGCCGTGGCCACGCAAGCTCCCGTGCAGCTATCCAATCCTTGGGTCAATCGGCGAGGACGCGAATCATGACGGATGACCATCGACCTGTCGTTGCGTTTGGATTGCAGTTACTCCATTCGTAACCGGGACATGGTTGAGGCGGCGGGAGTGATTTCCACATGCTTCATGCAGCCCAGCTCTTTCGCGGGAAAAGAGTATGCAACGATTGCATCGCCGATCTGTGTCCCGAAGGTGTATGTGGCATGCTCGCTGTCATCGCGTGCATAGTCCATCACGATCAGCCTGGGGTAACGCGAACGAAGCGAGGCGAACGGAACACAGCTTCCGGACAAATTGAACGTGACGGACTCGGTGCGATTCATTGCGCCCACGACAATGACGGCGCCATGGGTGTACAGAGAAGGCCCGATTTCCCTGTCTGGCAACGTAGTGTCCTGATTTGACCGCTCGGCCGTGGTTCTGGCGGATCCGGAGACAATTTCCAGGACATCCCCTGAAGGGCCCGGGAGATGAAGGGCGATGTCCCCGGTGAATGCCCAGAGTTTGGCTTCCGCTGCAGAATCGGCTTGATTGTTTGAGGCGCTTGTCGTGAAGGGGATGAGGGAGGCCATGGCGGCAATGGTGTAGTTTACGAAGTTCATCATTTACTCCTCCCCAGTTGGGATCCGGCCCTGGGCTGCAACGTCTGTCGTATTCATTGCCGTACGAGGGTTTGTAGTTCTCGCCCGTGGTACGTGTATACGCCGGAAATGCGTGGTCTGGAAGTCCATCAGGCACCTGCGTGCGCGGTGCCAAGGGCTGAAGCGCTTGGCAGCCCATCAGTGCCCTTTCCCATGCGTTGAGGTGAGCCATTCCACGGTGACCCAAAACGTGCGAGTGAGCGCAGATATCCCACGCCCTCGAGGGAGTTTCGCCAAGCCTGAACGGAAGCGTTCCAGGCAGCCGGTCCGTTCTCTGTAGACACCCCAGACAGGGTGGCTCTGCCGCAGGTTGATCGCCGCCTGCCCACGCGCCGTTCAGCCAGAGATCGGGTCTGCGCGACAACCCCGGTATACTTGCCCCCTCCCCAGGCCCCGGCCCCCAGGTTGCCCCGCCATGCCGGCAGGCGCCCAGGCCCCCAGAGTCCCGCGAGTCCATGTCCCAGCTGAACCCCAAAGTCGGCTTCGTCAGCCTTGGCTGCCCGTAAGCGCCGTTCTCTATACTTTTGGGAGAGGGGGCAATTGGGTCATACGCGTCGCAATGAAGCAGCCGCAGGGGCGCTGCTCATTCCAATGCACTGTTTGGTCTACTCGACTCACTTCCTGTCTAGCGCCGAGCGGCTCATTTGTCTCATGGCTTCTTCGGCCTGCAGCACAGCGGCATCATCACTGCGAGGACCGGTCTTGTAGTAAGACGCAAGGATATTCTCGGCCCGCGCATCTCCCAACTCGCCGGCGATGGCAATAGATGCCGGGACTATGTCTGGGGAACCCGTAACTTCTGCAGTTGCAATGCCGTATTGGTACGCGGTGAAGGGCTTTGGGCTGATGATGTAAGAAGCGCTGGCGCGCCCGGACGCTTCAGCGAGGTCCTGTTGTCCCGGCGACCTCATGTCATCCGGCAAAGACTTGACGTAAGAAAGATAGCTGCTTTCGCCTGCCTTGGATCTGGTATCACTCATCTTCGCGATGAGCCGGTCAGTCAGAAAAATCAGAGCTTTGGCATCGCCGGCGTCGCCGAGTTTGGCCAGCTCTTCGTCGCTATGATCTCTAGAGGAGAGCCATTCGCCAGGTAGTGGAATCCCAAGCCTTGAAAGCTCTTCCCGCTCCCGTGCGTTTCCGAATTGAACGGCTCCATAATACCTACTGGAAATATCTTCGAGAAATTTCCGATCTTCTTCGTCAACGCTGCGGAGATACTCGCTCCAGCTCGTTGCGGCACCGCGCCTATCACCCCCAATCACGTTCATGGTGTCAGCGGTTTCCGGACTTTGGGGAGCCAGCGTAGATGGCGAAGGGGATGCGCTAGACGTTGTGCTGGTTTCGGCGAGCGCGGCGTTATCGTGGCAGCCAGTGATCGCAATTGTAAGGGCGCAAGCGCCAGCAATGCTGCGAATGGATTTGATCATCAGATCTGGCATCCGTTCAAGTTCATGTCATATGCCCAAGCGGCGCACGTGTAGTTTGCAGAACTATTTGCGTACGCGCTGTCTCCAAAGTTAGTGCTTGCTACGGCCCCGTGATAGATGCCGGCAAATCCGGTGCACGTGTTTATCGCTGATGAGTTTCCGAGGCCGCTGCAGCTACTGTTCATGGATTGGATGAATGCCATGCCCGTTCTTCCACCAGCTGAAAGGCCGTGCCGTTGTAGTGAAGCCAGTGTGGGTCGCGGCCGTTTCTGACCACGCCGCGCCATGTGCCGGCGATCCACCCCTGGCACTGACGGTGAATGGCGGCCCGCACGCGCTTGCTCTTGGTGTCCGACTCTTCATGCGCTCGAATCATCACGAGCAGGCTGTAGACGAGGTCCATGGGTTGGGCCTTCAGTCCGGCGCGGTTGTACTCCCGGCCGTCACTGGCGGTCACCACCGTAATGCCCGCGTTGATGATCTGGGCCAACTGCGCCTGCGCCTGAATTGGCTCCGCCCGGCTCAGGCGGTCAAGGCCTTCAACAATCAGAACCGAGCCTTTCGGGATTCGGCCGTCGTCCACCGCCTGCAGGAACACACCCAAGGCACCGCGTGTCACGTGGCGCTGGTGATAGGCCGAAAGTCCCTCATCCTGCATGGACAGGGCCGCATCCAGGGTCATGCCGCGCTCAGTGGCCCAGCGCTTGGCGTACTCCAGCTGCCGATCGGCACTGCTGCCGGCCGCCTGTTTAGGGTCGCTGAAGCGCAAGTAGCTGTAAACTCTCGCCTTTGTAGCCATACCGCCAGGTAGATCAGTGTCGGACCGCAGAAGTATAGGATTTATCTCATTAGGGTGCCCGAAGGCGTTGGTCGATTCCGAGCGCATCCTTACCCAGCTGCGGGTGGAGG